>ERZ941748.49-NODE-49-length-76145-cov-9.613734_pt1 | contig 76145 bp, 60 predicted proteins | sample MGYA00521092_ERZ941748 | MGnify/ENA primary metagenome ERZ941748 (study PRJEB32759, sample SAMN07749897) | skin metagenome | biome: transportation; feature: city; material: polyester macromolecule | host: Homo sapiens | place: Hong Kong:ISLAND line | collected... | reverse complement strand
CCAGGCTGAACTCGCCGCAAGCCGGGAAATTCAGATCATTTCCTCGGAGTACAAAAAAACCGGGTGGGAACAGGCCATTGGCTCGTCCGGCACCGCGCGGGCGCTCGCGGAACTGGTCGAGGCAAACGGCTTCAATGATCCGGGCATCACGCACGGTATCTCGCGCGGTGGGCTCGAGCGTCTCAAACGCGCGCTGATCAAGGCGGAGAACGTCAATCGTCTGAAGTTGATCGCGCTGAAGGCCGATCGCATTCCGGTGCTGGCAGGCGGTCTGTCGATCATGATCGCCGTGTTCGACGAACTCGGCGTGGATTACGTCGATACGACAGACGGCGCGCTGCGCCTCGGCGTGCTGTACGACTTGCTGGGCCGCGCGCAGCACGAGGACATGCGTACGCTGACGGTGGAAGGCTTCATGCGCCGTTATGGCGTGGACCGTGCGCAGGCCGGGCGTATCGGTGAACTTGCGGTGCGCTTTTACGACCAGTTTGGCGAGCCGGATGAGGAGCGGCGCGCCGAGAACCGCATGTTCCTCGGTTGGGCTGCGGCCTTGCACGAAATCGGCTTGTCGATTTCCCACAGCGCCTATCACAAGCATTCGGCCTATATCGCCAGCAACGCCGATATGCCGGGGTTTTCGCGCACCGATCAGGCGCGGCTTGCCGCGCTGGTGCTCGGTCACGCCGGCAAGCTCGGCAAGCTGTCGCAAACGCGCGAAGTGGAATGGCCGTTGTTGTTCTGTCTGCGGCTGGCAGCGCTGCTGTGCCGCCGGCGTGCGGATGTCGGCCTGCCGGGTATCGCGGTTGCGCAGGTCAACGGCGGTTATGAGGTGCGTTTGCCGAACGAATGGGTGGCTAACAATCCGCTGACCGATTACAGCCTGATCCAGGAGGCCGCGGAATGGGAGAAGGTTGGCATTCCGTATCGTGTGGTCTACACCGATGATTGAAATCGATGCGTTGTAAATGAAAAGCCCGGCGGATTCGCCGGGCTTTTTTTATCTGCATCGTCAGCCGGCTGAAGCTGCCCGCTGGTGCGCGCGGGCTTGCTCGATGCTTATGATGCTTAGCGCGGCGAGGCGTCGCCGAGGAAGTGCCGTGCGTAACGCGCGTTGATATCCGTGAGGCGCAACAGCGTCAGAAAGTCCGCGGTATTGAAGTCGGGATCCCATGCCGGCGCGCCGCAGATCTTCGCGCCGAGGCGCAGATAACCTTTCACGAGCGGCGGCGGTGCAACGTCGGCGCCGGTCTGCAGTTCTTCGACCGGCAACGGCGTATGCGCAAACGCGCGATATTCCGGCGCCGTCAGCGCGTTGTCGCGCAGCGAGCAGTAAAGATTCGCTGCGTAGTGGCCACCGTCGACCATTGCGACGCTCGCGCAGCCGAGCATCGTCTCGTAGCTGTTGTGCTTCATGTAGGCGGCGAGGCCGGCCCACAGCGACATGATTACCGAGCCGCTGCGATAGTCCGGGTGCACGCAGGAGCGGCCCACTTCGACCATTTTCGCGCGCAGGTGCGTGAGACGCGATACGTCGAATTCGCTTTCCGCATACAGGCGCCCGATACGGGCGGCCTGGTGCGGCGGCAGTGCGCGATAGGTGCCGACCACCTTCAGCGTGTCGAGATCGCGCACCAGCAGGTGATCGCAGTATGAGTCGAATGCATCGACGTCGAGGCCGGCCGGACCCGTCAGGCGGGCACCCATTTCATCGGCGAATACACGGTAGCGCAGACGCTGGGCCTCGCGCAGTTCCTCGTCGGTGCGTGCCCATGTGACTTGCAGGCGATGCTGGGCGGTGACCGTCTCCTCGGCGCGCGGCAGACGGCGCGTTTCGAAGATGGAAGCCAGGGGCAGGGTGGGCGTCGGCAGTTCTCGCATGTGGCGTCCTGGTCGAAAAGAGGGGGATTTCTTTTTTCGCCAATGTAGTAACGCCTGGTGACGCTCGCATGGCAAAGCCATGACGATTAGGTGACGGCCCGTAAGCTGCGTGCCCGCGGCTTGTAATGTCGTGGGCCGCGCGGGTGGTGTTCGCGGTATGTGTTGTTTCCGCGCGACCGGCCTAGACCAGGTCCGGGCTCATCGCCGCGCGCAGCACGGCCTGGTCGTCGCCGTCGCGTTCACGGCTTTCGATCCACCAGAGGCCGGCTTTCTTCAGCGGCCAGCTCGCTTCGCTGTTGCCGAGCAGACGCGCCGCAACATGGCCGAGGGTCGGTTGATGGCCGACGATCACAACGGTCGGCGCAATGCCTTTTGACCAGCCGGCGGCCGTGAGCACGTCGTCCACGCTGGCGTTGGGCGCGAGTTCGCGCACCACGCGATACTGATCGCTCAAGGTTTCCGCCGTCTGCACCGTGCGCACGGCGGGACTCGCGAGGACGATGGCATCGTCGGGCAGGCGGGTGCGTAGCCATTTGGCGACGTTTTGCGCCTGTTTGCGGCCCTTCGTGGTCAGCGCACGGGCGAGATCGCTCGGGGCGAAATCTTCGGCTTCGGCGTGACGCCAGAGGATCAGATTCATGCGTGTCTCCTTGACGCTGGTTGCGGCGTGAATAGCGGCGCCGGATATCAATCACTGTCGCATGCGCGCTCGTGAGGGCGCAAGGCGGTGGCGCGGGTGAGGACGGGTGAGGAGTATCGGTGCGGGCGTATGCCGCCGACGGCGGCTATGAGGGGGGAGCATGAGGTAGCAAATGCGCCTGGGCCCGGGGTACTACTGGACGCCAAAAGCAAAAACCCGCGAAGCCGGAGGCGACGCGGGTTTCGTATTGCTTTTTCGTGGTCGGAGCGAAAGGATTCGAACCTTCGACCCTCTGATCCAAAATCAATTATGGCTTGATCCGGTTTAGTTCGATAACGTCCACTAACCCAAAACATTCTGTGTATTATCAATAATTTATCGGAAACTATCATCCGCCTCGCTTCCGTTTAGTTCGGTTAAAATCGGATCGAATCCGGTAACATACCGGTAACGCAACGGAGACGGATCGCAGGGGCATGGGAAAGCTTACAGTTAGAGCGATAGAGTTAGCGAAACGAAAAGATAGAGCGTACTGCCTTTCGGATGGCGATGGCCTGCGGGTTCGCGTCGCAACGGACGGAACGAAGAGTTGGCAGGTCAAATACACGGTCGATGGCAAGGAAACAACAGTAACGCTGCCCCGTCGCTACGGGGCAAATACTGACGCCGCCCACTTGTCGCTTGCCGATGCAAGGCATGAAGCCGCCGCCATTCGCGCTCTGGCACGAAGCGGTGTCGATCATCAACAGAAAGTCAAAGATGATCTCGAGGCGCACCGTCGCCAGCGCGAGCAGGAGCAATCGGAAGCCAAAACCGTGCAAGATTTATACGATGCTTGGCTCCCAACTATCGCCGCGAAGCGAGGCAAGCGCGGAAGAAAGGACGGTGGCAGTGAAATCGTCCGAACATTCGCAAAATTCGTTCTGAGCGAAATCGGTGACAAAACACTTACGCAGTTGTACGCGACTGACGTGCGACCTCTCCTTACGCGAATTTCTGATCGCGGCACGAACAGACAGGCCACAGCTTTACTTGTCGACCTAAAGCAGATGTTTCGCTGGGGCGACCGAAATCAGCCGTGGAAGCGCCTCCTCGCGAGCAGCGATATCTTGGCCATCCGCGCCGAAGATATCGTGAGTGGAGGCTACGACCCAGTTCGCGACAACGAGCGTGATCGAGTTTTAAGCGAGGCCGAAATCCGCAAACTTGCCCAGCTTATGCCGAACGCTGAACTGTCGCTCGCGATCCGTTCGGCGATATGGATCATGTTGTCCATTGGGACACGCGTGGGAGAGACTGTGGCTGCGCGCTGGACACATATTGACCTCAATAACAAATCGTGGCTGATCCCCGCCGAAAACGCGAAGTCCGGGGTTGCACACAACGTGCGGATGTCCGACTTTGCGCACATGCATTTTGCGGCGTTATGGGATTGGCGCGACAAGCTCCCGGAAGACCAGCGAAGCGAATTTGTATTTCCGTCAAGCCGAGGCCATCGAACTCCGTTGAACAACCAGACTGTCGGGAAAGCATTGGCAGATCGACAGCGCCTGAATCGTGAGCCCCTGCCCGGCCGGACCGAGCACACGACCGCATTACTACTCGAAGGCGGGCAATGGAAATGCCATGATCTTCGACGGACATGCGGGACGTTGATGCAGAGCCTTGGCATAGCCGAGAGCATCGTCCATCGTTGCCTGAACCATGCGCGTTCGGACAAGCTCGATCGAGTCTACCAGCAGCACGACTATGCCGATGAGATGGCCAACGCCTGGCAAATGTTGGGGCGACACCTCCAAGCGTTAGCCAAACTAATGCCGACTTAACCACCTGTCCGAGAACTATCAGTTGCATCCATTGCGGTAAGAGGCGGGAAAATACGAAGATTGACAAGAATAGTTTCCCGCACTACGATGCCTTCCCGTAGATCGACTTCTAAAGCGTCTACCGAATCGGAGCCGTCAGCCGATTCACCTGATACACGTTGAGCGGGGCTCACCCTGTATCTGTCTTTGTGTGCGCGTCCAGGCGCACCGCGCGCTTGGCAAGTTTGCCCGAGCGCGCGATGACAGATTGGGTACGCCCTCTGCGTCTGGACGTTGCGCCCGAGTGGTGCAAACCTGATACCAGTACGCAAATGAACTCAACGAAAACCGTCCCCCTACCGCGTCCCCTGACTGGGGCTACGTCTGGCTGCGTAACAAACGAGGCCCTGACTAGCATCTCGTCGCCGATTCTTGCCGCCTCGACTGTCGATTGCGGCGTCAACATTGACGGCGACAGCCCTTCCGCTGCCGCACACAAGACCACGGCTCCCGTCACTCAGACTTCCGACCGCATCGTTCGCCTCCCGGAGTTGCTCGCGACTTTCCAGATCAGCCGCACGACTGCGTATGCGTGGCAAAAGACGGGGCTCCTGCCGCGCTCCGTCGCATTGGGGCCGCGCGCTCGCGGCTGGAAGCTGTCCGACATTGAACGCTTCCTCGCCTCGCTCGGCACGGAGGCCCGTGATGACTAGCGCAACCATAGTCGATGACGAATTGCTTATCCGCGAGCCAAGAGCCGCATCGACAAGCACAACGTCCTACGGCGACACCAAGGTGCTGGCCAAAGGCGTCGCGCTCGTGACGTGCGCCGATCCAGCCATCTTGACGGACGAACTCGCAGACATTGTAAACAGCGTCCATGCCAACTGCACTATCGGCAATTTGTCGGTCTGCCCCGTCTCGGCGATTGCGTTCATGGGCGTGTCTGGTTCGGGCGATGCCGAGTCGGCGAACTCGTATGCGAGCAATGACATTAAGGCTAAGAAGCCGCTGATGGCGCCTATCGTCGAATGGGTACTCGACGTCAGCAACGCGCCCATTCCCGCTCGTCTGTAATTACATACCCTATATACCCTATATGACACTCTTCTAAATAAATAGGTGTACTTATGGAAACTATCATGATCCACACGCAATCGCCTGATGACAAATTGGCACCCAATGCCGACGCTCTCATCACGCAATTGCTAGCTTCGTCTGACGAGTGTGCCTGATGAAAACTCGTCCGAGTCAAATTGTCAGCCCCCCACTGAAACCGACGACTGAGGCGTTGGTGCAGATCGGTTTGGCGTTCCGCTCGACTGATCGTCTCAACGTCGACACGGTTAAGTTCACGGTCAGCGGCGTCGAATGGGACGTTACGGGTCAGACGCGCTGTCTGGTCAGCAATGGTGATGGCGAACTCGTTTTCAGTAGCACGAATCGCCTGCCGGTCAGCGGTAAGTACGGCATGCACAACTTGCAGGTCCGCTACAACCCGATCAAAAAGATGTTGTGCGTGGAGGGCTCGCTGTTCGGGTCCGTGCTTGGTCAGAACGTCTTTACTTCGCAGAATCTCGCGAAGGGATTGGCGTGGGTAATCCAGTACCTCAAGAAGAAGTTGGGCTTCTCGTTTGCCGTGCCGATGAAGCAGTTGATCGATGAGCATGTGACGCTGCATCGCGTCGATCTGGCCGTGAACCTACGCTTCGGCTCAGGTCGCTTCGTGAAGACTTGCTTGCGCCAGATCACGCGCCAACTGATTGAGCAGGATTGCATGGTGCGGAAGGCGTTCACGTCCGTCTACTGGACGCCGAAGGCCGGCCGTTACTACAGCGTTATTTTCTACGATAAAGGTCAGGAAGTCCGCCGTAGGTGTCTCCCCAAGGTGAAGCGCAATGGCGACGAGGAGCAGAAATTCTTCGAAGACCTGTGCAACGAGTGCGACGGTCTGCTGCGCGTTGAAGTTCGCTTGAGGAGCGCGGAACTGAAGGAGCGGGGATTGCAGAATGTCCAGGCATGGAGCGGAGAAGCACCGAAGGAGATTTTCAACCGCTACTACAGCAACGTGCCGGTCCTCAATGTGGTGTCGTCGGGGCTGAATCCTGCCGACTTCGAGGGCGTGCCGGATCGCCTGCGACCTGTCTTGGCGATGCGCAAGCTGAATGTACCGATGGATATGGTGTATTCGGGTCGCACGCAGGCACGGCATCGCGCGGAGTTCCGCAAGCGGAAGATCGACCTCAAGTGCCCGGCGCAAGAGAAAGCGGTGCCGCTGGCGATTTGCTGACCGCGTCGCGCATCAAGCCGACGCCGCCGTGGCTGGTCGATGCGCGGTTCGCGCCGGTGCCTGATAAAGCGACCAAATCGCCGCTGCCTGTGAAGCGCCGTATTCCGAGGATCGTGTAGGGCTACGCCGAATGAGCGTTGCCAAACTCTTAATCACGGCCCGCGTATCCACGAGGCGGCGCGGGCCGCAGAATGGAACACCAAACAATATGAACCCCAATGAAGATGAAAGCGCGGCGGCCGATGCCGCTCCCGGCGTGTGGAAGTTGCCGTGCTCGGAAATGAAGTTCGTCGCGAAGGTCGCCAATGCCGATGGCGGCTACCCTGCGTACCTGATGAAATTCAAGGGCGTGGGTGATGACTGGAAGGAGATCGAGATTCCGTCACGTTGATCCTGAGCCCGGTGCAGCTTGCGCGCAAGCTGATCGATCATGGCGTTGAACTGTCCTCGAACGATGCGGGGAAACGCGTCGCAGACTTCCTGCGCACCTGCAACGGCGGCAAGACGCTTCTCCGCGCGGAGCGTGATGGCTGGCTCGACAATGGCAAAGAACTTAGCTACGTTTTCGGCAATGAACGCTATTCCGATCACATCGAGCGCGTGATCCGGGGGCAGGCGAGTGTACGAGCATCGGCGGGCACGATTGCGGACTGGCTCAAAGTCACGGCGCTGTGCAGCGGCAATCCGCTCATGATCGTCGCGCTGTGTTTCGCCTTCGCGTCGGGCCTCCTCAAGCTGTTCGGCCAGAGTGGTGTTTGCGTGAATCTCGTAGGGAATTCCAGCACGGGAAAATCGACCATCCTGCGCCTTGTGCAAGCTCTAACCGGTTCGCCGGAACGCCTTGCCAACTGGGAAGCGACCGCGAATGGGCTGGAAGCGTACGCCGCGCTGCACAAAGACTTGCCACTCGTCATTGACGAACTTGGCCAGTCGAATGTCGCGTCTTTCGGGCAGTCGATGTACCGCCTGACGAACGGAAGTGGTAGGTTGCGCGCGACGATGAATGGCGGCCTTGCGGATCAGGCGCGACTGTCAACCGTTATTATCTCGGCGGGTGAGGAAAGCCCTGCTGACCGCATTCGCCGCAGCGGGCAACAGGCGATGGCAGGCCAACTTGCGCGCTTCCTTACATTGCCGGTCAACGGCCAGCACGGCGCGTTCGATAACCTGCACGGCGAAAGCAATGGCGCGGCGTTCTCGGCACGTGTGCTGTCGAAGGTTCGCGAAGTGCATGGGGTGGCGTGGCCGTTACTCGCCCAGTACGTTGCTGCGAACATCCCGGCGGTTCGTAGCAAGCACGATGAGTACTATAGCCACTTCCAGGTCGACATTAGCAAGGGCTGCAAACTTGACCCATCAGACGGTGTCCAGCAACGAGTGCTTGAGCACTTCGCATTCGCGGCGTTTTCGGCGTTCGTTGCGATTGACGCCGGTGTACTCAGCATCACGCGTGAAGATGTCGTTGCGGCCACGCGCCGCTGCTTTGCAGATTGGCTGATGCAGTACCGGGTAGACCTGCGAACGCCGGATGACGAAATCGTGGAGGAAGTGCGTGACCTCGTACTAAAGTATCGGAATCGCTTGCCGTCGTACTCGGCGTTTAGCGATGCCGATCGCGACACGCAGATCGGGTTCACGTACTCCGCCAACGGCACTGATATGGTGCTGCTGTTACCGCAGACCATGCGCAAGATCAACGAGAAGTACGGGAAGAAAGCGGCGAAAGAAGCTCTGATCCGCAAAGGACTGCTGATCCTCGGGCTGGAAGGACGTCCGACGAGCCAGTTCGTCGTGCCAGGACATCCGAACTTGAAGCCGAGCACCTATGCATTACGCAGGGACGCGATTTTCGCTGAGTAGAAGCGGTACGGGCCGCGTGTCGGTCGATCAACACGCGGTCCGTGATCTACGAATCTACAAATCTACGCAAGCTGGTAGGCGGCATGCTGCCTGCGATTGGCCTTTGCCGAACGCCTCCATCGACTCTGCCGACTGCCGGGCGAGAAGTTGCGCCCTCCTCGGGACAGAATTATCCGACGCCAGCATCATCTCAAGCACCGAGTTGCTGCCGCGGCCGCACTCACTGCACTCTACCGTGGGCCTTGAGCTGCTCGCCGAGTTCCAGTCTATTTCGACAATCGCAATGGTCGAGTACGCCTCGCCCTACTTCCGCCATCCAAGTTCGTGTCGCGCGATGACGTCTTCGAATGCCTCCGACTGGCTCTCATACACGCATAGGGGTTTGTGGCATATTCCGCGTCAATATGCAAATCGCACAAAACGTAGCATCGACTTGATACGGCAAGGCAGATCACCAGATAATGCTCCGCCTTGTTGCGCTGACGCCAGCGTGGCCGGACTTCGGTATTAAACAAAAAGAAAGCACTGTTAAACGGAAACAACCAGCATGAGCGATCTGTTCAGCCTCAAGGGTTTGATCACTGTTACGATCAGTAGTTTGATTTCCATCAAGACGTTGCAGCTCAACGTCAGGGTGAGCCGCGATATCAACGTCGAAGGCACCGGAAACATTGTCATCGTGAACGAAGCAATGGCACCAGTGCAGAGAAGCTTCAAGCTGCTCTGGCAAATGCTGGTAATTCTCATCGCGCTTTCCTATCCGGTCCTTGGGACGCAATACAACTCCGTCCTGCAGATTCTTGCAATGATTGGAGCGCCCCTTGCTTTCATCTCGCTCATCGTGACGATCCGCGCGTATGGTTTTTATCGGTTCCCGGATGCGTTCTACGTGGTCGGCGTGGCGCTGGCTTGCTGGCTGGCATATAGTGGAAATCCGTATCTTGCCAATACGGCAACGAATGCTTCCCAAATCTACCCCGTGGCGAAGGCGCTTTGGGCATACGGCGTGCCAACTGCAGGGCAATGGACGACGTGGTTCAGCGCGGCTCTGCCGCTGGCAATGCATATCCTTTCGGTCGTAGGTTTTGCGGCGCTGCTCCTGTCGTTGCTCTATCTGGTCTTCGCGTACCTCACTGCGCGAAGCTTCGATGATTCCATCCGTTTTTCCCTGCATTATGGGGCAATGGCCATCGTTGGTTTCCTTGCTGCATGTGACGGGTTGACCGCGCTGGCCTTTCACGACTTTTCGTATCTTGGGCAATTGATCGCTACGACCTGGCCGTTCTGACGGAGCCGCCGATCGTCGAGGCCTTGGCCCGGTTGCGGTGGCGGACCAGATGACAACCTGCAATACAAAGTAGAAAAGCGGATATGAGAAAAATCCTATCTCTGATGGTCCTAACGTTAAATTCCTGGCTCTCTATTGCGGTGCTCGTACTCTTTATGGCTGCCAGTTTCTGGCTCGGAGAAGCCAGGCACGACATGAACCTGTTTGCCGCATCAGGTGGAATCGCGACCGTATTTGGACTCTTTTCGCTGATCAGATTTACCACGATTGAAAAATACCTCAATCAGGATCAAATTATTCAGTCCAGTACCGGGCTCACCGGAAAACCGCTCAGCGCGGAGGAGTCGGACCGAATTCGGCGCGAAAACATCGAACGCGCCCGTGTCCGGATTAAGGCTGAGTTGCGCAGTGAGCTTGCTGGAATTGCATTGACGGTTATAGGCACGATCGTATGGGCGTACGGAGCCTACGTACCAATATTTTCGTGACCAAAGGCGAGTATCGGGTGCTGACCGGAACAGGGTAACGGAAACGACTTTGTGCGAGTCGGCGAAGAACTGCTCCGAGACTCCGATGAGGCAGCGGGACGAGACTCGTCCCGCTGCGGTGACGCGTTGCTTACCACTTCGGCCGGGCGCACGGCGTTCCGCGCCGGTAGCAGGCGTCGTAATAGTCCGTGATAGCCTTGCCCCTTGCCGGGTCGGTAACGTTATCCTCGAACACGTCCTGAACCATCGATGCCATGTACGCCTGTGCGAGAACAGGCATCGCTCCGACGAACATCATCTCTTCCGGCTCGCTCATCCCTTGATTGCGGCAGCGGATAAACCGCTCAGCGATAGGTAGTTTTTGGTCTAGCAAGGTTCGGCACGCCGCAGCCGACTTCTTTGCGTCATTGAATTGCTGCTGCGCCTGCTGCTGGTCGCTCTGTTGCGAAGCTTTGTACTTCGCAATGTCCTTTGCATCCTGATCGGCAACCATCTGCTGTGCTTGCTGCCGCCCGGCAGCCGCACTCTGGTCCATCTGCGCGCGATACGCCGCATTGCCGTCCTTTTCCTGCTGTTGCGCTTGCCGCTGCGTCGTATCTTGCCCGGATTGCTGAGGCTGCCCCGCCGCAGGTTGGCTAACGGCATTCTGAACCGAATGGATGACGCCGAGTAACTGGTTCAATTGGGCGTGAGCAACAACGGGTACAACGGCCACCATAACGGCGGCGAAAACTCTCGAAAAATTCATGGTCTCTGGTTTCCTTAACTGTGTTCGTATGGGACGAGCGACAGGTTTCGACGGGTAATTGCCCGCAGTAGCAACGCCATCGCGCCCCAGCCTTCATTCAACGCGCTCTGACGTACGGCCGGTCGACTTTGGCCTCCGATAGCCAAGAAGCATTTTTGTTACGTGACGCAAAGTCCGTAGATGAAAACGCATCATATCGGAAAGATCAGGGTATGTCCGCACCGCTCCGAGGCCCCGATCCGAAAGCCAAACTCGTCTCACTCCGAGACGTGTTGGCCTACAACGTCCGCGTTTATCGGGTCGAAAAGTCGCTGTCGCAAGAAGAGCTTGGTTTTGCAGCCGGACTGGACCGTACGTTCATCAGCCAAGTGGAGCGAGCACGCGTCAACGTGTCGGTCGACAACATTGAGCGGTTGGCGATTGCTCTTGCTATTGAGCCATTTCAGTTGTTTGTGCGACCTTGAGTAGAACGGGCGCGATCCACAGTTCGCCAAGACGCCGCCGACTGCCAGAATTACTACGGCGGCTTTTCGGGGTCGCTTGCATCGACCGAAACAGCTCCGTTTAGCACAGCCGCAAACTTCGCCCCGGCCGCCGTCAGATATGCACCATAACGAGGCAGTTCGCCGGACTCCCTGTCTGCATAGTCGAGCCGCGCGTTGCATGTCGCCATCGGCTCCGGTGGGACCTCGGCCGGATCAAGAATGAGCAGCGCGTGCGACTTGATTCTGGTGCTACGCTGAGTTCCTTCGATCCCGATGGCGAGCACTGCGTGATTATGCGAGTCTCCGACCGCGCGAAAACTTGCGACAACCAATCGCTTCCGCTTCAGCTCACGCTCGATGAAGAGTACGGCTTGCCGATGCGATCCATGCTCAAGCAGCTTTGTGCGCAAGCCACTGTCGAGCCCGGCGATGAAGTCGGCAAGCGCGGGAAGTGTCATGCCTTTATCGAAAATTTCCGCCGCCTTGCGCCGGATCGCGACTTCAATCTTGCGCCGCCCTGTTGCGATCCGTGACGGATCGGCAACACGGCCAGTGACTTGTAAGGCCATCACGCAGCAATGAATCGCGCACAGTGAATCGAGTGCTGATTGCCGTGAATGAATGGGAAGCTTCGAACCGACTGCGCCGAGGTGTAGTCCTGGCCGGATCAAGGGATGAAATCGCTGAACTATCGATTTAGGCATCCTAATATTCGCTCGGGAGAAGTACCGTCGTAACACTTCTGTCAGCCTCGGTAATGATCCAGACTTTCTCCCGATGCACGCCCACTAGATATGAACTGAGAATCCGCGTCCCTTCAGTCACGGCCCGATCGTTGGCAGCGAGGTCGCGCTCATCCAGAGCGTCCCCCCAATCACCGCGTTGATGACGCAGTAAAAGTTGCAAGGGAACAATTCCAGCACGCTGCATGACGTCGAGAGCACCTGGCGTCGAGAAGAGGCGACCCAGACTGAAGCGCGGAGTTTCACTTTTCTTATACATAATAAGGTTACCTAAATTATTAGAGCGAGCGAGTGCGAACCCCGGCAGGCTGTCCGGTATTAGGGGCAATCGCTCTGAAAAGATGAAGCGGGAAGGAACGTACTGCGGGGTGCGTCAGGAAATCAGTGGGCTACGGTTGTTTCCCGGAGCAATTCAAGGTGTGGACACGAGGCGAAGCGAAATTCACACAGGTAGCCACGCGGCGGGTCCTGGCAATGGCAGTTTTTGCGAAAAATCAGAAAAAACTACGCATGATCTGCCGTCCGACAGCGAAAGTGTAACCGAAAACTGCCAAAGCATGGAAAAGGGGCAGAGCGCGCGCCACAAAACTGGCGATTCCGCTCGATCGGTGCGCTTGGGATGCGCCAGAGACGCAAAAAACCGACGTCCGACCCGTTTTCCGACCCGTCAACGGCTTCCAATCACTCCGGCAAGGGTTCCGCATGGGTGCCAGCGAGCAACACCGCCACACTCCGAATTCGCCGCCGTGTAATATTTGTAATATTTGCGCACCACAGAAATAGAGGGTTTACCCTTGCATTGAACCCCGGACGGGGTCGAATTTCCCCAATTTTTGCGTAAATCAGGCCATTTCAGGTGCTCGGCAGTCCGAAGCCTGCTTTCAACGGGGCTGTGAACCTCGTGAGTAGAGCTAATTCTGTGAATCTTTAGTGCCAGCGATGCCATTCGAAACGTTTTGTAGCAACCATGTCGCAGCTTGCTCAACGCTACACTGGGACGTGTCGCGTCATCATCGTGGGAAGTCTCACCCCATTTGTTTCCGGAGCCGCTTCCATAGCGGTTTAACCTGTCGTTTTATCGTCTTTTCCCCAAGGATATTTGAGGCGCGTAAAGCATACGAAACGAAATTTCTCCGGCCAAGGTAAGAGTACCGCCGGTATAACTTCCCCTTGTACAACGGCGTAGCCGCTTCGCCTCTCGCGACGCGTAAATCATTTCGGGTACGCATAGTCACGCGGGCGAGGCGCACGCCGCGTCTCATCCGCTCCGAATACCGTGCCAACGATGCGGATCGAAGCGAAACCTGCTGGCCATCGAAAATAAAGCCGAGATATTGCAGTGGTTTATCAGCCTTGAGTTTTCCGGATGCCGACGTAAAGAAACGCTCCTCGGTTTTCTTCGGGTGTAGCGGCAATCGATAAAGATCAGCAAGTTCGTTTGCCAGCATCATGAACTCCTTACCTTTGCCTTCCGGTGCTATGATGAGCATGTCGTCGCAGTAGCGGAAATACTTTCCACCTGATGCTGCGGCGGCAGTCCACATAGCTTGGTCAAAGCCCGTCATGTAGATGTTGGATAAGAGCGCGCTTATAGGCGAACCTTGGGGAATTCCTTTCGCCAGTAAGTTACGCTCAATCAGACCACAGCCGCGAACCACGTTACGGAAAACGTCGGGCTCGCAAATCCTCGCACCTGACCGACGGGGATTGTTAAATGAAATGCCCAACGTTTTGTAGAGATTTCTCTTATCAACCCAAGAGAAGCGCGTGAGCGATTTGAAGACGTTATAGTGATCGGGCGGGAGGTCTTTGACGCCGAGAATAGCGGCCCAACTCGCCTTCAATATTTTGTGATCTAGATTACCGAAAAAATCACTGATGTCGGCGCAGACCACATCTGCGCCACCCATCAGTTTGATTGCATCGAACGCCTCTTTTGCGAACTCGATGTTGCTTTTCCCAAGTTTTCGAAATGCGAGCACAGAGGGTTGGTATTCAACCTCTCTAAGATACTCCTCATAACGCGCACTCAGTTGCGATGCATAGAATGCGTAAATGTGACTATCTACGTGAGAAGCGTAACTTACTGGTCGTTCTTTTGGAGTAGCCACCAAACGCTTGTGAACTTTATCCCATTTGATCTTGTGGCTCTTAACTGTGAATCGGATGAAGGGATAAAACGCGTGGCGCGTCACAATTTCTGGATTGCAGGCGATGACAGCTGCGGCTTTTTCGTTAATAGGTAAATCAAAATGTAGATACCTGCGGCGCCTATACCACTCGGGCAGTTTGCTCATCAGCTCACCTAGCAAACCGGGGAGGCGACGGTTGGCGGCATTCCAATAACCGCCTCCCCGGATATACAGCAATGTTCTTCACATTATCTCACTCGGTTTATAAACCGAGCTTTGGCCGCTAATGTTAGAAATGAAATATCATGTCAGTATCGACGTAGAGGTCCGTATGACGGAAATCCTAGTCTATGCGTTGTCTGCGCTGCGTCTCTGCTCGTGGAGCGGTTCGGCATGGCTTGACAACCTGTCACTTTCCTCTCCAGCAAATCCGAAGAGCGTGAAGAATATAAAGGACGCTCTTCCGCTGCGCAAGTGCGGCATAGAAATACTATGGGGGCGCGTCGGGTTGCTCTACCAATTGATCTAATTCGCATATTTTGATTGTGCGATCGACGTTCGGGTAAGGATGCCGGATTGACTTGCGTTATATAGTGGGTAAGCTGTCCGCGAGGAGCTTATGGCGGGTAGGCGCGAAGAACACGCCTCAGGCGTTTACTGGCGGGGAGAAGACAGATGAGCGATAGACCAATTGTCTTGAGGAGCGCCTGTATCAAGCTGCTCTCGGCAACCGAAGCTGACCCAAGGAAGTCCCATCAGCACGAGTTCAACGGTGTCGCGCTGCTCGAGCAAATATTTGGCGAGGAGAGCTTTGAACGAGAAGCCGTCTTCTCGTTGAGGGGGGAGGCCATCGCTGACAGAGCAAAAGTCACTTGGTACGACGCTCGGAGGAAGCATCCAACGCGATCCGAACACCGTCTTTACTTTCGGGAAAATAAAGTGATGGCCCGCGCCCGCGAGGGCGACAATATCCTCATCGGTTTCGACAATAGAAACGAACTGCATTGCGTGCTGATACCAAGCGGGGCAAGCGGCTACCGGAACGACATTTCCGGCTGGGAAGTTGCGACTGACGTAAATACCTGAACTCGCCGCTGGCAAAGCCCCCGTCGAATGGCTTTGAATTTAACAACATAGCGGTCGGATCGCCGTACAGCAATCGGTCATCATAGTTGCGATGAGCAACGCAACTCGATGTCCTTAACTGATCTTATGTGAACAGTGGATTTCGCTGCGCAAAACAATACTCCGGATTGCGTGGTCGAGTAGCTGCTGAAATCGGTAGTGCCCGGCCAATACGTTTGCCAGATGCACTCCGTCCAAGAGCATCATCGTAAGTTCCTTCCCTTTGGGAAGGCTGGCAAGGACGCCGTCCGTGAAGCCAGACATCGAAATAAATAGACCTCGGCCGTCCATCTTGCCTGACAGTTTGTAGTGAAATTGCCCGATCTGGGCTGGATCGGTTTGTGCCGCAGTCCACTTTAGCTCGATCAAATAAAACCGCCCCTCGTGTTTTATCGCGCCGTCCAACTGCTCACCTGCAATGCGAAAAGGCTCAACGACAGGGATGTCACTGAGTTTCATCAACTGAACGAAAATCTTCTCAAGTTCGTAGCCCTTTTGCTGTGGCGACATGCTGTGTGCAGCCAGAAACCGACTCTGAAGATCGGCCAGACTACTCGCATAGTTTGGCCCAGCAGACTTCTTGGGAGCATTTCGTGCGGTCTGCTTCGCCTCTTGCTCTTTGTTTTGCTTTGCCAGCAAGTCTTTCAGTCGAAGTGACGCAAGTTGCGCCTTTTGCACTTGGTGGTTGCTGTCCTGCGGTGTGAAAGATTCCTGCTCGACCAGAATACGAACGAAGTTGCGAGAGACTTCTAGCCGCCGGTTGTATTCACCATTGCGGAGCATTTGATATAGCGAGTCCATTTGACCGCGCTTAGTCAACGGCTTTCCTGTCTCGTCCTTAAGCTGTTTGATCGCTTCAATGACTGCAACCGGTACGCTGGATCGCTGCCAAGCTTTATGCAAGTCATTTTTATACCAGTATAGGTTCGCCAGCCCATCCTTGATCAGGACTTCAATTTCTTCGTTGAAGACATCAAACATTCTTTGCCTCGACGCAAATGGATCACAAATGCACGGGATAACGATCCGAAGACCGGCACTTCTAATGGCCTGTGCTCATGTTATCGAAGAAGATTCACTGGCTGAGTCGCTTTCGAATCAGGATCGGCGATTCGGTCAACATTTCGGGCACGGCGCAGTTGCCACCTTTCCAGTATCGTCTCGCAATGTCGCGATTATTCGGCAAGAAACCAACGCCGCTTGCGAAGCGGATCGCACCGTTTAGCAAGGAAAAGTCCGCAATAAATCTTTTGGCTGTGGCAGTAGTTAGCTCGACCTCATACAGGTACGGATTGCCCCCGAGGTGTGCGCGGCACGCGTCAATAGCTTTCATCCCGTCCATTATGAAAACACAGTTCAGTCGGCTTGGGCGGTCGCTGAATTCGGCCGCACGAATCGCCTCGAGAGTCATCTCGCTTGCAAGACGCCAAGGCTCGTTGAAGCCGTCAAGGGTTATCTGCATACCGGATGGATTCCAGTAGCGCGAGCTATCCAAGCGGCGTCCCCAGTTGCCTGGCTGCAGAATTGTATCTATTGGATGCTCTGACGAGGAAAAGTGGTAGTAGGTCATGATAGACGAGCTCTGTTCCCTTGCTATACGACGCTCAGTTTGACTTTGCGCTTGCCACTAGTAGAGCCGCCACCCTCAATACTGTGATAGTTGGTGAGACGGAACAGAAGGTTGTCGAATTCCACGACCGGCAGCGACAGCTCGTTCGAGATCGCATGCTTCGTCATGCCATCGGCACGCAACATCTGCAGAACCTTGTCCCAAACGACAGAGGTTTCACGCTCGACAGAATATGGCTCAGATTGCCGATAGTGTTGTGATATCTGGATCGCGAAGTTGCGGTGCTGCCAATCGGTGGTAATGCCTAGGCGATGCAATCGATAGTTCAAAGCGGCGACCGATACCCGCCACCGCTTTTTGGCTTCCACTATCTGATTTACTGCGTTGACCCGAGGAAGCCGCGCTTTCAAATCTCCCTCTGGCATCAGAAACGCCGAGGCAAATTGGTTGGCCTCATCTTCGACGACCCTCCCTCCCTCTGGACCACCATGCTTGTGCAGGACAAGATGCCCAAGCTCGTGCGCAGCGTCGAACCTGCTGCGCTCAGCGGTCTTAAACGTGTTAAGAAAGATGTAGGGCGTTTCCTTCCTCCACATCGAAAAGGCGTCGACCGTCTTTGTGTTCTCCGCGAGCGAAAACACCCGCACACCCTTGGCCTCAAGGAGATGCACCATGTTTGTAATTGGACGATCTCCGAGCCCCCATTCCTCGCGCAGAACCCGTGCTGCCGCTTCGGGGTCAGCACAGTCCTTGCAGTCGATGAGCGCATGCGAAGGCAGATGGAACCGTGCGTCAACCCAATCGTTGAAAATGAACGAAAACGCACCAGCAGCGAGTGCCGCATCCCTCTCGCGAGCAGACATTGTGCTCATCGACCGGAAGCTGGCAGCTTCAGGTTGTGGCTCATCGATGTCGTTGCCGGAAAAGAATGCGACCGGGAAGTTCAAGGCGTTAGAAAGCGCATTCAAACTTTCCTCGGGCGGTTCCGCTTCGCCGCTTTCATACCGAATGATTGTCTTTTGATCGCAGCCCAGCACCTCCGCGAGAGCCTTTTTCGTGAACTTGCGTCGGCGCCTAGCGAGACTCAGTCGGCTTGGATTAAACATGCTTACTTACGGGTTACTTCGATAGGGAATGCGTCGAGATCGTCGTCATCGTCGCTGCTATTTTGATCGCGGATCGGTGTATTCCATTCACCGGGAGCCACGAGGATGATCTTCTCAAGGCACTCGGAAGCGTAGCCAGCTTCGAAATCCCCCAGCAACGACAACTCGGCCTGAACGTTGTCGCCCTTGATGAAGACGCAAACGTGCCACGTGGCGTATTCGCTGAGGTTGGTGATTTGCACTTCTCCCTCAGGAAGGGGCCAATCGTCGGCGTCCGGCAGCGCGAATTGATGGACCTGTTTATTGTTAAACGCAGCGCGCTCCGAGTTCGGGCCTTTCTTCGAACGGTTCTGCGGCACGCGATCGGGAATCCCAGCCCCGTCGTCGGCATTCAGGATGGCCAGCCGGACCTTTTTCTCGCGGTTCAGACAGGTAGCAAGACCGCCGGTATTGTCTTTGAGCCAGCCCAACGGTCGAAGCAGTTCACGGCTTCGACGGACGCCGTGTCGCCACGAAGAATAGCCTGCAGCGCCCGGTGGGTCGTTGTCAGTACAGCCTGCATACCCCGCGACACATGCTTGCACGGTCTCAATCATGATTTCGCGAGTGAGGCCGAGTTGCGACAGCCTCGATTCGACTTCTTCGAATTTCTGGTGCACGACCGCGGGCATACGAGGACTCCATGTCCATTTTTGGAACCTCAATTGTATTGGAAAAAATGGACATTGTGTAGGCTGGGTAGCGATATCGGAGGGCGGCTCAAGCGCCATCAGGCGAGCGGCGTACCTTGCACAGTTCGAACGCCCTTCGGACGAGCGGGGCCAGTGATTCAGCCAGATATGCCCCAGTTGCTCGAGGTACGCAGCAAGGAATTGCCTTCTTCGCCGTGTCAGCCCGAGGAGGATGACCCGTTGTTGTTTTCAGAAAATGTTACACGGGAGCGTCGGCAGCGCGAAAAATATACTTGACATCGCCCAGTGGACTCACTAGCCTCACATTTACCGCGACGCAGGTATGCACGTTTTTCACTCTCACCAAGCGGTGGGAGGCGGCTACGCGAGGATATGCAGATTCATTGCCTCTGCCTCGTACGTCTTGGAGTTACGTTTCATAGCTGTTGCCGCCTTCGGTGACGCCGGGCTGAGTTCGGTAAACGGAAGGAGGATGCGCCTGGTCACCCTGTGTCCTCGGCACCTCGGTTTTTTGCAACCAATGTTGCGACCGAGTCGAACGGCGAGTGTCGTCGTCGGTCGCGCCTGCCAAGGACACTGTCATGAATATCCTATCCTTCGAAGATCACGTTTTCCCGCGCCCAGTTGAGGCGCTTCCTGAATTCGCCAACGCACAGGCTCGTCGCACGCTCGCTGAGAGAATTGCGGCGGCTTTCGGGTTGTCCGCCGCGACGGCAACGGCCATCGCGAATTCCGTTGTTGATCCCTCCGCCGTGAGAAAATCGATCGGCGATCCCTCAGACCCCGAGGTCGAACGAATTGCAGTCCCGGGGGGCACGCTCCTTGGGATTCGAACGACGGTTTGGTCGCGGCGAGTCATGCCTGATCCTCGGAACCCCCGCACCCTTCCATCGCGGCGACATCCGTTCGCGGTTGACCCGGGAAGTGCCGGTGAAGACTCGAAGTTTCGACCGATACCGGAGCCTCGCGCGTTGGATGCGGAAAGACCGCATCTCGCCGAACTCGAAGTCGAAATCGAAAGTCGACACCATCTGAATTGGGCCGCGCAGCACGCGGCTGCCTACGTCTTGTCGGAAAACGATTGGCGCGCTTCCATCGCATCCCAAGGAGTAATGGAGGCGGTCTGGCTTGTATCTACGACGTATAGCTCGCCAGACGGAACGGAGCCTGCAACGACACTAACCACGGCCGAGGGCTCTTCCCGCGTGACCGCAGTTCACCAACTCTTGGACGTGCGGTCAGCCGACGTTCCATACGAGTCCAACGAGGCAGCATTTCGTGCGCGGATTCGGAAGCTGAACGCGAGTCTCGAAACTGGCGCGGACAACAACGATCTCATCGCATTACGCTGCGAGCAGATTCCTGCGCTAATTCTGGTGGGTTTTGCCCCGCATTCGTCGGGTACGACGGGATTTTCTACTGCGGTGAAGTCGTTGGTCGCGTTGCGTCACGTCGACCCGCCGAAGCCTTGGGGTGAAGGGCCTGAAAACGAGTCGTTAGCGGATGAAGTGCTTGATGAGATGTTCCGGCGCGGGCTCATTTCCGATACCGAGCGCAACTATTATGCGGGTGCGTGCACGAAGTCCGAAGCCGAAGCGGCGCACCTTTCCGCCGATCCGGTTCAAAGAGCCGCTTGCATCGTCCGTTTGTTGACTAACGCTGGCCCGGAATTCAACGAAGCGATCCGCGTAGCAGTTACCAGTCAGTCAACGCGAAAACGAATCACGTCGAAACTGGCTAATGAGCTTGCGACCGCGCTCATTCTTCGTGCAGTTGCTGGAGACCCAGCGAAAACCGACCAGATTCGCCGCTATATGCGGCACGCCTTTGGCAAGTCCGTTCATCGCGAGACCTGGCAAAGTACCGCTAGGGACACCGACCAATTGGTAAAGGATGCATTGTGCGAACTCAGAGAGGCTATTGCAGCGGGCGGTGTGGGCGACGCCGGTCCGGCATCAGTCGAATTGGCGGTCCGGGCATCTTATCCCCTGCTTGTATCGGGCCGGCTCAACGCTGATCGCGGCTCTTCGGGCAACTCGCAACCTGATCGCAGAACGCCAGGCGAAGTGCTTGATGCTATGCGCCAAACTCAACAAGGCATCTTCCAGCTTGGGCAGGCACTTACTGATTTCGAGCAACGTGTTCCGCTTCGGGCGGTAGATGAGAATGGCGACATCCGAAAGCTCAAGGATGGCGGCGGCGATTTGCCGATCAACGACATCTACCTGCGCGGCGAATTTCCTCCTGCGGGCAAGAAGCGGGCTCCTCGTCCGGGCGATACTCCGCAGGATCACTTCCACAATCGCGTGGCCGCGTTCAGTGCAGCGATGGAAGAAGCCAAGAAAGCCTTTGCCGATCTTGGTTCTGTGGCCGGCGATGACGCGCGACCCTTGGTCGAGTCGCAAGGCGTTGATTACCGAGCTTGCGCCGTCTGGCGAGAGCTCCTTGCGGAAATCGACGAGGAGCTCGTTGTTTGGAGTCGAACGTTCCGGCGCACGTATGGTAATGGCGAAGTGCCTTCGTCTCGCAGCGGGGCGGTGGAACAGGCTGAAGAGCCATTCGATGAAGCCGAATGGGACGAAGGCGACGACGATCAACACGTTGCATAGCCGAACTGCTTTGCGGCGTTAGGACCCCGCTTGCGGCAGATTTGCCGCAAGCGGGTGTCGCGAGGTAGTAGTTGAATCGCCAGTTCTGCAGCCGCATCGCGATACCAATGAACTGGCGTCTGTCGACGGCCCTATAAGGAGGGAACAGTAATGAAAGAGCCGGGATTAGATGATCGTCACCGCAACGAGGATGGCCGGATTCGGCAAAAGCGAAGCGATACGAAAAACAAGAACTTGCCGCAGCCTATTCCGGGTTTTTCGCCCGAAACGACACTTGAGACGATGCGCAAAAAAACAGGTAGGACGAGCGAAAAAGACGTGCGCGAAGTCGCCAAGCGGAAACGCTGATTGAAACGCAGATCAGCGCGCTCGCGCTCTACGCGACGCGGACGGTACTAGATTGCAAGCCCGGCTTCTGCCGGGTTTGTCGTTTCTGGTGTCCGTGCACTGGCTCGATACGGTACACCGTAGCGACCCACAGCTAGGAGCCGTGTTGTATGGCTCAATAGAATTAACCGACATTGAGCCATGTGGTAATATTGATCCATCAATTTAATTGATCCACATGAAACCATGCGCAAAATCTACTACGGGCGGATTTCCACCACGGACGGGCAGTCCTCTGCGAGTCAGTTAGAGGACGCCAAAGCCCACGGCATTGACAAGAAGGACATTTTCATAGACGAGGGTGTCAGCGGCTATCACGTGGCTCCAGAGGATCGCGAACAGTGGCGGAAAGCCGAGCACGATCTACGGCATGGGGGCATCCTTATCGTGCGCTGGCTGGACCGGATCAGCCGCCGGTACGACGAACTACACCGAACTATGTACCGGCTCATGGGCTTAGGGGTGCGCGTCGAATGCACGCTCAACGGGATGGCGTTCGACGGGAACGCGAAGGACCCGATTGAAAAGGCCACGCGAGACGCGGTGCTGGCATTCATGGCTGCACAGGGCGAAGCCGACTACCGCAACCGGGCCGAAATGCAACGGCGCGGTGTTGCGATTGCCAAGGCTGCCGGGAAATATACCGGTCGCGCCCGTACGCATGACTACGCTGCGATTAGAGCGTGGCGAGCAGAAAACGGGGCAAGCATTCGCGCAACAGCAGAGCAATTCGACATTGGGACCGCGACGGTGAAGCGTGCATGCGCTGACGTGCGTTGAATCAAGGGGAGGACGTCGGCGCGATTCAACTCGACCGCCGACTATACGCCCATGATCGGTGCTCCTCTCAACGGAAAATCGTTGTCGGTGGCCACTACATCTTGTTTTTAGCCAGTGTCTCGTATTCGAACGCCGTTAACCCCGAGGTTAAATAGTCGTCGTTCAGCAGCTTATACAACTTCTTCACGCTTTCGCGTGATGACAACTGGAATTGCCCGTTGACAATTTTTAGACCAATTTTTTCAGCCTTCTGCGTCGCGAACGCCAAAATAATAGCGGTCTCAAGCTGCAGTACATCGCTTTGCCCCGCACGCAATATGTCGCGCTTGGGTGCGGCACAAGCCGCAAGATAACCTTTTACGTCGTTAACAATTCCCATGGCCAAGATTGCTTGAGCAACGGCCAACATCTCACGCTGCACGATTTCCGTAAATGAAAATGCCTTCTCGAATTTTGCAAAGTCATTAATATAGAACTCGCCATCCGCCAGCAGCACGTCAAACCCCGGCGTAACTTTGATGATGTCGCCGTCAAAAATCGTAAACCGATTTTCCATTTTGTACAGCAGTATCTGGTCCCTCTTGACAAGGGAGACCGGATAAAAAGTCTTAAAAAACACAATCGATTGCTGCGCTGAGGCAATCTTTATCGCAATCGTTCGAATGTCTCCAACTGCATTTTCGTCGAACGAAAAGAAATTGGGCTCCGGTTCGTTCTGCAGGTCTCGCAATTGCGCGAATTCAATAGGTTGCTCCTGCAAGTCATACATCACTAAGACGTCGCTGCGCTGGTCGAGCTGGGACAACAGCACAGTTCCCAGTTCGTCGTTCTCAAAAAACTCCCGAACTCCTGCGACATAATTTCTCAATACCGCCGCCGTGGCTCGATCATCGAAATCGGCCAGCTTATACGTCCTTGCTGCGCCAGCCCCCAGCCCAAAGTAAAGCTTCATGTTCACGCCGTCATCGAAAATGGCGTCCAGATGGGCTTTAAGTTCTTGTTTGGTTTTCATGTCAGATACGCGTGGCCTTTCTCGCGAAAAAAATCTTTTTATCCAGACGAAGTATATTGACTGAATCCCCGACTTCGATTTCTTCTCTCGATATCAGGATGGCAGCCTTACCCTGCGTCTTGACGTTGAATATCTTAAAACCTAGCAGCGACAACGTCGGATTTGCATAGAACAGGTCTGTTTTTACGTAGATTGCGCCGAGCAATAATAGCGTAATACCTAAATTTATCATCTGCCTTGGGCTATCCAAACCAAATCCGACCAATGGAATAACATACGTGGCGAGAAATACAAGATGCTCGGCATTCTTATCTTCAAGTTCGTCTATTTTTACCGGGCCGTCCTTCGCGCCTGAAATAATCCTGACAAAGAATACGTAGAAGATCGTCGAAGCAGCGAGCATCACTACGCAAACGATCGGCAGGGAATTTTGCAGGGCGAGCTTTCCTATCGCAGACCAAGGCAGAAACGAACAATCGAGGCAAAAGCTCACATCGGCGTTCACCTTATTGACAAAAACAAGAACAAAAAGCAACCACAAAGACAAAAGATACATGCCGACCTTTACGAGGCGGCTCATTCGAATCGATGCGACATTCACTTGGCCCCCGATGCCCCGCAAGCTATGTTAGCGAAGGGCGTAATTTCTTCTTGCCAAAATGTAACACATTGTATTTCTGCCTCCCAGCGACCGTCCTCCACATAGTGAGCACGCAGAATGCGGCGCTGCCGTCCGCAGCAGCGCGGAGCAAACCCGATCGTCCGAAATGGGAGGCAACTCGGACGGCGTGGGATGCCCGATAAGGCTAGGAAAAGGAGGCGCGTTGCTACAGCCTTCGGGGATACTTCCAAATTGCAACTCGCCGACAACTAATAAAATTGATTTGCGATACGTTGATGGTTCAGGCCGACGACATCGACGTCCTAGAATGGCTTGTGCCTACAAACGCGATGATGTCGCGACAGACAAACGGTTTCGTTGGAATGCCGGGGATATTGTGCCGAATAGTCGACTTGACCCGTTTCGTGTCATCGTAGGGGCGGTCGCTGCCCGTCAAAACAGCGAGCTTTTGCTCGAGATGGCTGCAGCAACGGGACTGCGATTTGATCCGTTGCTCGTAGGGCCCGACGCGTATTCGCACAAGACGCGTGTGCGGGCACTTCAGCCTAGAATCATCGCCGCTTATGACGCACTTGATGAATCAGAAGCGCTCAGCGCAGCGAATGGACTCACTGCAGCAATCGCGAAAAACGCGGAATTGCTGGTCGAGGTGTCCAACGCTCTTCGGCCGATTGCCTGGGACGTGCGAGACGGCCAGCTAGTGGCGTCCGAACAGGCTTTACGGGAAATGTTCTTCCCGAAAGGCTCTCAGTGGGACGCGTTTGTTGTGCTCGGCGGCGTGTTCAGGGAAGCGCAGAAAGAACTGATGGTTGTCGATGGATATTGTGACCAGACGCTTTTTCAGCATCTTTCCGCGCGAGCGGCAGAGCCTCTGAACGTAAAGGTACTGTGTTGGCGGTACGCGACTGCGGTCGCTGCTGAAGGCAGAGCCTTCGCAGCACAGTATTCAGGATGGAACATCGAGGTTCGACAGGCCAAGGATTTTCATGATCGGTTCGTCGTCGTTGATGGCAGTTCCTGTGTTCACATCGGTGCTTCAATTAATGGTGCTGGCAAGACGGCATTCATGATCAGCAAAGTTGAGGATCAACAAAATCGCGGCGCGCTACTCGCGGCAATACAGGGTTCATGGACTGCGGCAATGATGGTTTCATGACCCTCAATACGAAGACCGGAAAGCGCCCCCAACTTTGACCAAACGGACTTGGTCGGCCCCGTACATTAGCGAATGCACGCGGATAGCGACCGCCCGGTTCTTGCAAATCCGGTAACCAGACGGTAACAGGGCGGATGTCGGCAAACAGGAAAAGAAAAAGGACTTACGGTGTTAGCTCGTAAGTCCTTGTTCCTGCTGCTTTTTTCGTGGTCGGAGCGAAAGGATTCGAACCTTCGACCCTCTGATCCCAAATCAGATGCGCTACCAGGCTGCGCTACGCTCCGACGAATCCGAGATTCTACGTGGCATTAGGTGCCAGAGTCAACCACGAATTGCGCCGGAGTGAAAAAAGGCCTCGCCGTCGACGAAGGTTGTCCTCTCAATGCCGGCGGCGCATCCAGTGCGGCATGTGCTGGTGCGCGATCCAGTGGTGCAGGAAGCCTTCGCCGTCGTGTTCGCGTCTGTAGGTCCTCGCTTCGAAAATCGACAGGGCGAGCAACACGAGCAGACCTATTGCAAGTCCGATCAGACCAGCGATCGATTCAGCGTCCATGGCAGTCTCCTATGACACGCAACTGTGCCTTTATAGTAGGTCACGCGTAACAAAATGGGAGGTGGGAGACTGCTTACGGCGACTTCGTCGGACGCGAATTGCAGGTAGACTCTCGGCGCTTCATTGCCGTTATCGTCATTCTGTATCGAGAGTCTATGAACCGCGTTTTATTGATTGCGTTGATGCTGGCTGCCGGACTCGCCGGCTGTGCCAACGATGCTTCCGGGCATCATGGCGGGCCACCGCCGAAAGATCCCGTCGATTACCACGGCGTACCTACCGACGACCGCCCGCCTGTGATAGCGCCAGCGCCCTGAGCGCCGGCTGATGACAAAAGCGAAGCGCCGGCGCGGGCACGCCGGTGCTTCTGACCCGCGCAGACTGTTTGCGCGGAGAGCGCGGGCTGTAGTCATTCTAGGGCGCGGTGCGCGCGCGATATGTGTGCGCTTGTTTCAAGCCGTAAGTAACCGTGCACGGCGTTGCGGGAGTGAACGCATGGCGTGCCGTTCGTCCGCGGCGGATGGAGCACGACGTGCGCGTTCCTAAGATAAAACCATGCACCGACGGCACGCCGGACGCTGCAGCAAAGCTCATGCGGCGACGCCTACCATGCCGCGTACAACGCCGGGCAGGAAGCGCGCAAGCGTGAGGCCGCGCGCCGCCATGAAGATCAGCATGGCGGCCCACAAACCGTGATTGCCGTATAGCGCCAGCAAGGCCCACGAAGCCACGACGAACACCGCAAACGACAGCGTCATCGATATCATCAGTTCATGCGTGCGCGTGGCGCCGATGAACACGCCGTCGAGCAGAAATCCCCAGACGGAGATCACCGGCAACAGCGCGGCCCACGGCAGATAGGTTTCGGCCGTGGCACGCACCGCTGCCTGATTGGTCAGGCCGCCGATGATCCATGATCCCGCGCCCCAGTACACCAGCGAGAAGCCCAGTGCGCCGAGGGCGGACCACAGCGCCGTCACCCTGACGGCCTGCGCGAAAGCGTGCCGGTCGCGCGCGCCGATCGCAGCGCCTACCAGCGCTTCTGCGGCGTGCGCGAAGCCATCGAGTCCATAGGCCATGAAGGTCTGAAAGTTGAGCAGCAGCGCGTTGGCGGCAAGCGTGACGTCTCCCTGCTTCGCACCGAGATGCGCGAACCAGCCGAACGACGAAAGCAGGCAGAGCGTGCGCACAAAGATATCGCGATTCAGCACGATCAGACGCTTGAGCGCGGCAGCGTCGAAAAGGGCGGCGCGGTTCAGCGCAGGCAGGCCACGCGCTCTGCCATGCCACAACAACGCCGCGCTGAGCACGAAGCCGAGCGCGTCGGCCGTGGCCGTGGCCGCGCCGATGCCGGCCACACCCCAGTCGAATACGTACACGTACAGCAGCACCGCTGCGATATTCACGCTGTTGATGAAGACTTGCGAGAGTAGCGCCAGCCGAACTTTCTGCGTGCCGAGCAGCCAGCCGAGCGCCACATAATTGCCGAGCGCGAGCGGCGCGGCCCAGATGCGAGCGTGACAGTAGATTTGCGCGTGGCGTTGCACCGCGTCGCTGCCGCCGATCGCGCGCAACGCGTAGCCGATCAGCGGCATTTGCAGCAGAAGCACCGCTGCACCGATTACTGCCGCGAGCAACAGCGCGCGTACGACGGTGTTGCGCAATTCGGCATGGTCGCCCGCGCCGTGCGCTTGCGCGACGAGGCCGGTGGTGCCCATGCGCAGGAAGCCGAAGCCCCAGAACACGAAGTTGAAGAACAGACCGCCAAGGGCCACGCCGCCAAGATAGGAAGCGCCGTTCAGATGGCCGGCAACGGCGGTGTCGACCGCGCCGAGAATCGGCTGCGTCAGATTGGCGAGGACGATGGGGAACGCCAGCGTCAGCACCCGGCGGTGCCAGCGCACCGGAACCGCGGGTGGCGTCGCGGCCGCGCCGCCCGCCAGGGGGACTTCGTTCGGGGCCTGCGCCGGGTCGCTCAATTACGTTCCTGCACGCATACCCATGGCGAGACTACCACGGCCCACAGATCGGGATCGCGCGCCGCGAAATCGGCGGCGGTTTCCGCCTGTACACGCTCGACGAGGCCGGCCGACAACCATTGCGTGACTTGTGTGGTGTCGTCGCTGGCAATGGCCTCCGCGACGCTCACCAGATCGATATCGCGCGCAACGCGCAGCAGTATGCCGCGCGCAAAAAAGCGTTCGAGTTCGACCCAGCCGATCCTGGCGGTTTCGGCGAGCAGCTTGGCATACAGCGGGCTATGAGTGGCGTCGTTGGAAGTCATCGTAAGTGGGTTCTGACGGGGCCGTTACTATAAACCATCGGCACGGGTCGCCAGGGCGGCGCGCGTTCCGGTACGCTTGAGGTCTTTCGAAAATCATTTTGAACCTTCATGTCACTGGATTCAACGGCGCCGGCTTCGGACGCACAAGCTCACGGGTTGGTTGGCGTCACACTCACGCGCGCCGACGTGGAGCGCCTTGTCGCTGCGAGCGCCGCGGGGACTAAAGAGCCGCTCCATTTCACGGATTGCGATTTCGAAGGCGCCGATCTGTCGCGACTCGATCTGCGCGGCGCCGAATTTCATCGCTGCACGATTGTCGAGACGTCATTTTTCGGCGCGCTGCTGTCCCACACCCGCTGGGTCCGGTGTCGTGGCCGCGAGGCGGATTTTGCGTCGGCCGATCTGGTCGACGCGGCGTTTCAGTCGAGCGACCTGAACAACACCAGTTGGCGGCGCACCAAGCTTGCCTCGGCGTCGTTTCACAGTTGCAAGCTGACTGGCGCCAACTTCGAAGCCTGTACGGCGCTCGGTTTGAGCTTCGTCGAAACCTTGCTGGTGGGGGCGCATTTGCGCGGCCTGTCGTTTCGCAAGGCCACGCTGCAGCAACTCGATTTCTCCGATGCCGATCTGGCCGGTGTCGACTTCCGCGAGGCGATTTTCGACGGCGGCAGCCTGAAAGATGCGCATCTGAAAGGTGCGCGTTTTGACGGTGCGGACCTGCGCGAGGCTGACCTGAGCGGCGTGCGGCTCGTCGATGCGGCGCTTTTCAAAGGCGCGACGATTTCGCATCAGCAGGCGGCGGTGCTGGTGACCGAACTGGGCCTGCGTGTCATGTGATCGCCAGTTCGAGTTGGCTGGGTTTAGCCATTCGGCCAGCTTGAACGAATGGCGACTCGCGCCTATCATCCGATTTATCGATTCATTAACCGCGGCTGATTTTAAGCTTTGCGATTTGTCAGTTGATCTGACAATTATTTTAATATATTCGCCGTTCGCGAATGCGTTGGGCGGAAGGCGACTCTTTATTCGATCGCCCGATATTCACTAGTAGATCAGTATGGTGCGTTGGCGCACCAAAGGTTCGCAAGGCATAAAGCGTCCGGATCATACTGGGCGCGGCGCGCGGGAATCGGGGAATCGCTTTCGTCAGGCCTTTCCGGTGCAGTGTGGGCAGATGATTGATTCATAAGGCATTACGGCAACGCGTGGGTTTTTCGTGTTGCCGTTTGCGTGCCGTTTCGTCCGCAATGGATCGGCGTATTCAGCTCGCTTATTTCCGACATTTTCATTCACATAATGCGGATTCCGTACGCCGCGTCACATTTTCAGTGCAATTAATAGATTGCGCTTGTAAAAGCAGGTTGTTAGATTCCGTTTTGGCGCATGGTGAACCGGTCCTTTGCCGATATGCGCCGAACCCCCGTTCGCCCGGCCTCGTGCCGGGCTTTTTTTGCCTGGTCACAGCCGTTTCAAGCCGGCGTCACCACGAATTCACACGTGGCACGGGTCATTGAAAATTACTTTTCGCTTTCAATGACCATGGCCTGGTTGACCATCTTCCTCGGCATCTGGCCGATTGCGCTCGGTCTGCTGTTCGCATTCGCCGCGCGCATCGACCCGCGTTCCGGACGCTGGCGGCGCCGCTCGCGCTAGCGTCGCGCCCTGTCCGTTATTGGGTTTTGTCTCGCCTTCACTGCTTGCAGCGAATCACCATCGAGCGGTTTTTGACGTTCGCTCCGAAAATTCCGCCGACCGTACCGCCCGAGGTCGCGCCGTTGTCGACGTCTTTCGAAATGACGTCGTAGCCATAGTTGCCGCAGACCTGGCCGGCGCGCTGATAGCACTCGGCCCAACTGGAGCTCGCGTCGCTGCCGCTGCAGTTGATCGCAAAGCCCGTGTCGCCGCTCGGCAAGTAAGTCATCGTGGTCGTGCTGGAGCAGCCGCCGAGGCTGCCGAGGGTCAGCAGACCGAGGCCGATCGCCGCGGCCGTTGTAAAGGACGCGAGTGCGCTCTTCATTGCAGGTTCCTTACAGGTGACGGGGAGGACGTGGCCGAGGCCACGTCATGCATAGGATGGAGCGTGTTACAGCGTGCCCGGTTCCCTCGACGGTTGCAGGGCGCGTGCCTGACGCAGCGGACGGCTAGCGCGGCGGCAAGGCCCGTGACGGGTCGATCGAGCGGCCCTGATAACGCAGTTCGAAGTGCAGCATGACACGATCGGTATCGGTGTCGCCCATTTCAGCGATTTTCTCGCCGCGCGCAACGGACTGCCCTTCTTTCACCAGCAGTACGCGGTTGTGCGCATAGGCGGTCAGATACTCGGCATTGTGCTTGATGATCAGCAGGTTGCCATAACCGCGCAAGCCGTTACCCGCATAGACCACGGTGCCGGCCGCCGCGGCGACCACCGGGGTGCCTGCTGCCGCCGAAATGTCGATGCCCTTCGAATTGCCGCCGTCGAAGCGCCGGATTATCGTGCCGTCGGCCGGCCATACCAGCGATATGGTCGAAGCCGGCGCGGGCGACGGCGAGCTATCGGCAGGCGCCGGGCGCGGCGCAGTTGAAGCGCTCGCACTGCCTGCGCCGCTGCTGCGGACCGCCCCGCTCGTGGACGATGCCGCATTGCCCGGTGGCGCGACGCGCAGCACCTGGCCCACCTCGATGCTGTCCGGGTTGGTCAAATTGTTCCAGCGCGCGATGCTTTGCACCGATTGCCGGTTGCTGCGCGCGATCTTCGACAGCGTATCGCCCCGTTCGACGCGATAAAAACCAGGTCCCACCGGAGCGGAGCCGCACGCAGCGAGCACCGCCAATAACGACGCGCAGGCGAGCCGTTTCACCATTCTTGTTCTGTTGAGCATTGGACCTCGCAAAGCGCTGCCACGCGCCGATCCTGATCACGCGGCAGGTAAGTGCAAAGCGTCCGATTCTAACGGTTTTGCGCTGCAGCACCCGAAAAACGGATGTCGAGGCGGGTGCGCACACCGGATTACGCGGCGAACGCCGCGTAATCCGGCACGTAGCAAGGTGCGGAAAATCGGCAATCAGCGCGGCTCGCCCGCGTTCCCAGCGACGTTCTCGCTGACGGTAATACGCAGCGTCGCCGTTTCAGTTTCGCCTGCTTCGAGCCAGCGCAACCCCATGCCGTTGTGGATCGCGTCCGGCAGGCCCAGCCACGGCTCGACGCAGAAGAAGTCCGAGTCCGCGGCTTCGGTCCATGTCGTGACCGCGTACCAAGGCAGCGAGTCCGGCCGTTGCAGATCGATCGTGATGAGCCGGTTCAGACCTGGCGCGACCACGCGCACGGGTTGGTCCGGCTCACCGACGAGACAATGGAAGCGATCCTGAATGCGCGCCTCGTCGAACGTGTAGCGCGCCGCGCCCGGCTCGGCGGCACTGATCGAGCCATCGTCCTGCTGATAACGCCGCTCGGTGCGCGGCAGTTCCAGCGAGGTTTCGGCGCGTTGCGTGTGCGGCAGCGTGAAATAGAAGTGATGACCCGCGTAATAGGGCAGCCGCGTGTTGCCGGTGTTGGTCGTGCTTAGCGTGACGTCCAGCGCATGCGTATCGGCAAGCCGGTAGATTGCCTCGAAGCGGAAACCGAACGGATAGCCGGCGCGTGTCGCGTCGCTATCGGTGAGGGTCATGCGCAAGCCGGCGCCGTTCACGTCCGCGTGGGCTTCGAAGGGCAGATCGCGGGCAAAGCCGTGCATCGGCAATGCGCGCACCGTGCCTTGTGCGTCACGCCAGTAGCCGATCTTGCCGTCGACACGATGCCGGCCGAGAAACGGGAAGAGCAGCGGGTTGCCGCCACGAATTCTCGCGGGTTGGCTCCAGTCGGCGTTTTCGGGCCAATGGATCACCTCTTTGTCGTCGATGGTCCACGACAAGAGACGGCCACCGGCTTGCGGCGCGAAACGGAGCACGGAGGTGTCCTGAGCGATCTCGAGAATGTCCTGTTGCGGGGAGAGCGGCATGGTCGGTGGGCTGCTTGATAAAGGGTTGAGGGTGTGTGAAGGTGATTCGGCGGCGCGATCAATGTGGGCGAGCATGACCCGAACGCAGGTTGGGAACGTCCGGGCGGCGCTGCCCGGCAACTCGCGACGGGACGATTTTGCGCTGCTTTGCGCTACGGGGAAACCCTTCTGGGGAAATTGCGGGTGGTCTGGAAGGCCCAACCTTGCCGATAATCCGTTGACTGCCCGGTAACATTGACGATCGGGCGAGACCGGCTCAGGAGGCGTGATGGATCTGGCAATGGCAATGGGTTTGACGCTGTTCGGCATGTTCGCGGCAAGCACTGTCTACTTCTTCTACAAGCTCGAACGTTGATCCGGTCGTAGCCCGCCTCATTTTCTGCTGGGCTATCGGCACGAGCCCGGCGTGAGTCAGGCGCGTCCAGCGCTTTGAATCCCTCGCGATGGCTGGGCGGCCGACGGCGGCGCCCGTTTCTTTGCCCGTTTCTTTTCCGCGGCGTAACAACGGTTTCCAGTTGTGACGCAGCGCGTCAATATTTCCCCGAATGTGACCCAAACGCTTGGCGCTGACTTTGCAGCCAGGCATAATCGGTGCGCTTTTGACGCGCCGTCGATTTTCTATTGCGGCGCGCTGTTCCCCGACATTTTCCTTACAAGGACCGCCGCGTGAACCTGTCGTTTCTGATTTTCCTGAGCGTGCTGCAAGGCGTCACCGAACTGTTCCCGGTCAGCAGCCTCGGCCATACGCTGCTTGTGCCCGCATTGTTCGGTATGCATATCGACAAGCATGCGCCGCAATTGCTGCCGTTCCTCGTCGCGTTGCACCTCGGTACGGCTTTCGCGCTGCTGTGGTACTTCCGCAAGCGTTGGTGCGAGTTGGTGCGAGGCTTCTTCGCGTCGCTCGGCGGCCGTCCCAACGACAACGCACACATGATGTGGGCGCTCATCATCGGCACGATTCCGGCGGGTCTCGTTGGGTTGATCCTGGAGAAACGTCTTGAGCGGATTTTCCACGATCTGCGCATCGTCGCCATCGCGCTGATCGTGAACGGCGTGCTGCTGTGGTTCGGCGATCGCCTGCAACGGTCGCGCGCGCATCAGGCGCCGGAGAAGCTGACTTTCCGCCAGGCGTTTTTTGTCGGCCTCGCTCAGATCGGTGCGTTGATTCCGGGTTTCTCGCGTAGCGGGCTTACGATGATCGCCGGCAATGCGGCCGGCCTGACGACCGAGAAGGCCGCCGAGTTCTCGTTCCTGCTCGGCACGCCGATTATCTTCGCGGCCGGCGTACTCGAATTGCCGAAACTGTTTCATGCGCCAGGCCAACTCGCCGATGCATTGCTCGGCGGCGTGCTGACTGCAATCGCCGCCTATCTCAGCGTGCGTTTCCTGATGCGTTATTTCGAAGGCCGCGGACGTCTGGCTTCGTTCGGCGTGTATTGCGTAATCGCGGGGATCGTGTTCCTCGGCTGGTTTATGCTGCATCCGCAGCCGGTCTGATCGCGGCCGACATGTGCGCGGCCATGCGCTGAGTGCTAATAGGCGCCTGACGGGCTACTGGCGGGCAAGAAACGATCGGTTATAATCCGGGCCCGGCTCAAGTTGCTGGGCCCGTTTGTTTTGCGACGTTCCGCCCCCGCGGGGTTGCTGGGCCGGAGCGGATTTCCACAGTCCGTGGCCCGCTCAGTTACAATTTCGGTATCTGACTGGACCGTGCCGCAGCGATATTGCACAGGTTCCAGCGCCCGATACGGGTTCCCATTGCGGGCGATGCATGTTGTACACGTTCGTGTAGCGTCGCCTCACTTCATTACGGCAGTAGCTCAGCTGGATAGAGCATCGGCCTTCTAAGCCGAGGGTGGGGGGTTCGAGTCCCTCCTGCCGTACCAACAAAATCAACGCGTGATCCTTTTTCTGCGGACTTCAATCTTGATTGTGCGCAGGTTGTCCTAGACATCGCGTTGCGGTATCCCGGAAGTTCCCCTTCGCGCCTCTCGCGAAACTTTACCCGTCGGCTTGACTGAGTCGATCAGCCCTTCCGCGTCGGCAGCATGGGTTGATGGCGAGATCACGATTCCAGCCCGTTCCTTCCGGCCGCCAGCCCGGTCCTAAAGCTCAACTCTGACGGCCGCACAAACACGTGCCTTCACCGGACTGATGCATCGCGCATAGCTCGTTGTATTTGCGCATATATTGCAATGTTTTTCGTCGCATCATTGCATATTTCGGTAAATTACCGCGAATTACAGAATTAGTCGGACGATAAGAAAATGGCCTACGGGGTAGAGTGGCCTGCAACTGGCAGGCCACGGGGTAAGCACGCGTGTGTCGGGGTGGCGTCGGCGTGCTCGGGGAATCACAAGCAAACGATTACGGGAAGTGGGGTAAGGCGTCGGGCTTCTACGTCGCTCACTCCGCCAGATGTCACCTCGCTGCGCGAACTCGCGCCGCCCTCCAGTATTCTGCGCGCTGCCGGGTCGCCACTGCCCGCGCATCCGACGCGCTCATCAGCGCACGCACCCTTCCCGCGTCGGCGATTGCTGATGCACCTGCTCTCGGTATCTGCCGCGCTGCTGGCAGCTTCGCACGTAGTCATCGCAAACGCACAGTCAATCAATCCGCTTGGCGAACAGGAGCAACGTCATCGCGCCCAGGAGCAGGCGATCGAGCGCGAGCGTGCGATCAATGCGCCAAACGTTGCGCTTCAACCCGTCGAGCGTCCGGCCGAAGACGACGGCAAGGTTCCCGTCGAAACACCGTGCTTCAAGGTCGACGAACTGACGCTGGAAGTGCCGCCCGGTTTAAGCGATTTCGTGGAGTCGGCGGGCGCGCGCGCGTTGCTGCCCAATCCCCTTTTTCCGGGCGAACTGATGTTCGTCAACAACTATCTGCAGCGCTACCGCGGGCAGTGCGTCGGGAGGGAGGGGCTAAACCTGATCGTGCATCGCGTGATGGCGCTCGTTATCGAAAAAGGATACTCGACGACCCGCGTGGTGATCGCACCGCAGGATCTGTCAGGCGGCACACTGAAGCTGCAACTGATCCCAGGCGTCATCAGCGCAATCCGTTTTGCCGATCCGACGACTTATGGCACATGGCGCAACGCGTTCCCGACCAAGGCAGGCGATCTGCTGAATTTGCGCAATCTCGAGCAGGGCCTCGAGCAGATGAAGCGCGTGCCGAATCAGGACGTCGACATGCAGATCGTGCCGGGGCCGTCGACCGGTGAAAGCGACGTCGTGATTTCGGTCAAGCGCACGAAGCCGTGGTCGCTTGCCGTGAGCGCCGACGATAGCGGGCTCAAGTCGACCGGCCAGTTTCAAGGCAGCGCAAGCCTGACGCTCGACAATCCGCTTGGTCTGTCCGATCTCTTCAACGTCAGCTACAACCACGACATCGACGGTCATACGAGCCAATACGGCACGCATGGCAGCAGCGCGTATTACTCGATTCCCTGGGGCAACTGGACGTTCACCTCCACGGCCAGCCAGTACGACTACCACCAGCAGATCGCGGGCGCGTTCTCGACGCTCGTATCGAGCGGCAAGTCCAGCAATTTCGACGTCAAGGCGGAATACCAGTTCTATCGCAATCAGGTGCAGAAGAATACGGTCGAGTTCCGAGTTGGCAAGCGCTTCAGCGAAGCGTTCATCGACGGTACGGAAATCGGTGTTCAACACCGCGACAACAGCTACGCGGAAGTCGGCTGGGAACACAAGCATTACTTCGGCGCCGCGCAACTCGACAGCACGCTCGCCTATCGGTGGGGCGTGCCATGGTTCGGTGCACAGCCGGATCTGCCGGGCGCTGGCGCAGGCGCAGGTATCCCCACTTACTACTACCACATGGAGACGCTCGATGCGACGTTGAGCGTGCCGTTCACCATCGCGGGTTTCCCACTGCGCTACTCGACAACGGTACGTGCGCAGAACACACCCAACATGCTTTATCCCACCGAATACTTTTCGATTGGCAGTCGCTATACCGTGCGCGGGTTCGATGGCAACACGATGCTGGCTGCCGAGAAGGGCGTCTTCATTCGCAACGATCTGGAGGTTCCGCTTTCGCGTTTCGGGCAGGCACTGTATTTCGGCATCGACGGCGGTGAGGTCTTCGGTCCCGAAGCGAACAACCTGCTTGGCCGCCGTCTGGCGGGTGCCGTGGTCGGTGTGCGCGGCAGTGCATTCAGGCACGTCAGCTATGACGTTTTCATCGGCGGTCCTTTGTACCAGCCGACCCGTTTCCCGAACCACTGGCCGGTGGCGGGCTTCAGCGTGAGTTTCCTGCTATGAACAAGAATATCTATCGCGTCATTTTCAATGCAGCTCGTGGTCTCTGGAGTGCTGTGCAGGAAACGGCAACGGGTACAGGAAAGGGTCGCTCGTCCGGCACGACTCGTCGCGCGCCTTCAATGCACGTACGTGTGGGATTCGTCGACATGCTGTCGATGCGGCATGTCGCATTCGCGGCGTTGTGCGTACTCGGCATGCAGCCGCTGTGGGCCGATGCGCAGGTGGTTGCCGCGCCCGCATCCGGCAGCAGGCCGGCCGTCGGTGTGACGGCAAATGGGTTGCCGATGGTTCAGATCGCAACGCCGAATGCGGCCGGCGTGTCGAACAACGCTTATACGACTTACAACGTCGGCCAGTCAGGGTTGATCCTGAACAATTCTGCATCCAGCGTACAGACCCAACTCGGGGGGTACGTGACGGGTAACCCGAATCTTGGTGCCGGCAGCGCGCGCGTCATCGTGAACCAGGTCGTGGGAGGCAACGCGAGCCAGTTGCTTGGATATACCGAGGTGGCAGGCCAGAGGGCAGATGTTGTGATCGCCAACCCGGCCGGCATCTACTGTAATGGCTGCGGCTTCATCAACACGAGCCGCGGCGTTCTGACGACTGGCACGCCGGTCTTCGGTGGCACGGGCAGTCTCGATGCGTTTCACGTGACGGGTGGCCAGATCCAGATCGGAACGGCGGGGCTCAACGGCAGCAACGTCGACCAGGTCGACCTGATCGCGCGCAGCGTGGCGATCAACGGCAAGGTGTGGGCAGGGCAGTCGCTCAATGTCGTGGCGGGCAACAACGACGTTCGCTATAGCGATCTGAGTGCGCAATCGCTCGGGTCGGACGGCAATAGCCCGGGAGTGGCGATCGACGTCGCGCAGCTCGGTGGTATGTACGCCGGCAAGATCATGCTGGTGGGCACGGACGCAGGCGTTGGCGTCAATAGCGCCGGCACGATTGCGTCGCAAGGCGGCGATGTGCAGATCAGCAGCCAGGGCAAGATAACGTTGTCAGGTTCGACGAGCGCGAACGGCAATGTCGCAATCTCGGCGGCGGGCGACGTGGCGAACAGCGGCTCCGTCTACGCGACGCAAAACAGCACGCTGAATAGCCAGAGGCAGGTGACTAACAGCGGCACGATCGCTGCGCTCGGCAACACAAGTGTCGCGGGCGCGGGCGTTAATTCGACCGGCTCACTCGGCGCGGGAGTCGACGCGAACGGTAACGTCACCGGAACAGGTAACCTGTCGGTGACGGGCTCGGGTGCCGTGACTGCCGCCGGGCAGCAGATGGCGGGTGGCAATCTCGCGTTGTCGGGTAGCAGTTTGAACATGGCAGGCGGCCAAACGCTGACGAAGGGTAACGCGTCCCTGACAGCGACTGGCGCCGGCGGTGACACAGGCAACATTGTCCATACGGGTGCGTCGCTGGAGACGAGCGGCATCCTGACTGCCAATGCCGCGGGGACCGTCACGAACGATCTGGGGCGAGTGAGTGCCGCGCAGTTGAGCGTGACGGCAGGTGGTATTTCAAATCGCGGCGGTATGTTGTCGCAAACGGGCGCGAGCGATACGACGCTAGCCGCATCCGGCGCGTTCGACAACACCGGCGGCACCGTCACGACGAACGCGCAAAACACCACGATCCGTTCAGGCAGCCTGACTAACGCGAGCGGGACGATTAGCCAGGCGGGCACGGGGGCACTAGGTATCAAGACCGGTGCGCTCGACAATGGTCACGGCAGCATTGGCACGAACGGCGTAGCGACGATTTCAGCTGCCAGCCTTCAGAACGGTTCAGGCTCGATCACGTCGGCTCAGGCGCTCAACGTGGCGTCGGGCGGCAACATCGACAATACGGCGGGTCGGCTCGAAGCAGCAGGCGCGGTGAACGTGTCGGGCGCGAACGTGCAGAACACGGCCGGACGCATCGTGTCGGGCAACGGCGATGGCCTCACGCTCACGGCGAGCGGCCAGATCACGAACGCGGCGGGCACGACGGCGCAGGGCGCGACGGGCGGTGTAATTGGCGGCAACGGCAATGCGACGATCAACGCGGCAACGCTCGCCAACAGTGGCACGGTCACGGCCGCGCAGAACCTGCAGGTGACGACATCGGGAACCCTCGACAACAGCGGGGGATCGATGAGCGCCGCGACGCTCAAAGCGAATGCCGTGTCGTTGAAGAACGCGAACGGGACGATCAGCGCCAGCACCGTGTCAGTCACGGCGCCGCAGTTCGACAATAGCGGCGGGAAGATTACCGCGAACGAGATCAATGTAAGCGCCACGAATCTGACGAATCACAATGGCGCGCTCACCCAGCTCGGCTCGGGGGCGATGGGCGTGAATGTCAGCGGCACGCTCGACAATTCGGGCGGTGGCCTGATCCAGACCAACAGCACGGATCTGACGCTTGCGCCGTCGACGTTGAACAATAACGGCGGCACGATCACCCATGCAGGCACCGGCACGTTGACGATCGACTCGGGCAGCGGCACGGGGTCGCTGACGAACGTCAGCGGCAAGATCGTAACGAACGGTCTTGCGAACCTGACGGCCGGCAGCATGGATGACACGGGTGGCACGATTTCCGGACAGACCGGATTGAATGCGACTGTTGCCGGCGCATTGAACAATACGAACGGACAGCTTGAATCGAGCGGGGACCTGAGCGTCACGAGCGGTTCGGCCATCACGAATGCCAACGGGACGATCGCTGCAGCGGGTAACGAGTCCGTGCAGGCGGCTTCGTTAACGAACAGCGGCAGCGTGACTGCGGGCCAGAATCTCAACACTGCCGTCACCGGCACGCTGGACAACAGCGGCGGGACGCTCAGCGCGCAAACGGTCACGGCTAACGCTGCGTCGCTAAAGAATGCGAACGGGACGATCAGCGCCGATAGCGTGTCAGTAACTGCCTCGCAGCTCGACAACAACGGCGGGAAAATCACGACGAACCACCTCGCTCTGGTCGCCACAAACTTGACGAACGAGCATGGTTCGATCACCCAGCTCGGAACGGGCGCAATGGGGCTCCGCGTGAGCGGCACGCTCGACAACTCCAACGGTGGCGTGATCCAGACGAAAAGCACTGATCTGACGCTTGCCCCGGCGACATTGAACAACAACGGCGGAACCATTACCCATGCCGGGACCGGCACGCTGTCGATCGATGCAGCCAATGGCACGGGCGCGGTCACCAACGTCGGGGGCTCGATTGTCAGCAACGGACAGGTCGCGCTGAATGCGGGCAGCCTGGATGACACAAGCGGGAGCGTTGGCGGGCAGTCCGGGCTGAGCGCGACGGTCGCCGGTGCCCTGAACAACACCGGAGGACAACTCGAATCAAACGGCAATCTGAGCGTCACAAGCGGTGCGGGTATCACGAACACCAGCGGCACGATTGCCGCGTCGGGCAATAACACGGTGCAGGCTGCGTCGCTGGCGAACGGCGGCAGCATCACGGCCGGGCAGAATCTCAACACTACCGTCAGCGGTATGCTCGATAACGGCAACGGAACGTTGAGTGCGCAGTCGATTACCGCGAACGCTGCGTTATTCAGAAACGTGAGTGGCGTCGTGAGCGGCAACGCGGTGTCGATGTCGATTGCACAGATCGACAACAGCAATGGCCGTATCACCACGAACCAGCTTGATGTCACCGCGACGAACCTGACGAACGAGGGCGGATCGATCACGCAGCTCGGAACCGGTCCGATGAGTCTCGGCGTGAGCGGCACGCTCGACAACTCGAACGGCGGCGTGATCCAGACCAATAGCACGGATCTGACGCTTGCTTCTGCGTCCGTGAACAACAACAGCGGCACGATCACGCACGCCGGCACCGGCACACTAACGATCAAGCCTGGCAATGGCACGGGGTCGCTGACAAACGTCGGCGGCAAGATCGTGACCAATGGACAGGCATCGGTGTCGGTCGGCAGTCTCGACAATACCGGGGGCAAGCTCGCTTCGCAGGGCGTCATGACTGCGACCGTTCAGGGCTCACTGAACAACACGAACGGCCGGTTGTCGTCGGGCACCGGACTGACCGCTGCCAGCGGTGGTCAGCTGATCAATGCAGGCGGCGTGATCGGCGCGGGGGGCGCAGTGGCCGGCAGCACGCTAGGCGTGAACGCATCGTCGATCGACAACTCGGGCGGGGCGATCACCAACCTCGGGAATGGCGCGACGACGATCAACGGCGGCAGCCAGATCGCCAACGGCAATGCGGGCAACACGTCCGGCATGGGCTCGATCAGCGGCAACGGCAACGTGACGCTGAACGCAACGTCGGTTTCCAACACGCAGGGCGGGCAACTGAGCGGCGCGAACCTGCAGATCAACGCCGGAAATCTGGATAATACCGGCGGGAAAATCGGCAATGTCGCAAACACGACCGGCGACGTCGGGATTGGGACGGGCACCCTGACCGGTGCGAACGGCCAGATCAATGCGTCGCGGAATCTGTCGGTCACCGCGAATACGCTAGCAGGCGGCGGCACGTACAGTGCGGTCAACGATCTTTCGTTGAATCTGCAAGGGAATTTCACCACCTCGCCGAATTACGCTTTCAAAGCGGGCCACGATCTGAGCTTCACTCTGCCCGGAACGTTCAGCAACGGCGGCGCGCTGTCGGCCGTGAACGGCCTGAACATCAATGCGGGCGACATCCAGAACTCGGGAACGCTGGGGGCCGGCGGCCTGCTGACCACGCATTCGAACACGCTGACCAATACGGGCACGATAGTGGGCGGCAGCGCATCGCTGAATGCCACGCAAAGTCTGTCGAATCTGGGCACCACCGCGCTGATCGGTGCGACGGATAGTGCCGGCACGCTCGAATTGCTCGCGCCGGACATCGAGAACCGCGACGACACGACCGCGACCGACACGCAGGCGATGACCGCGATCTACGGTCTCGGCAAGGTGGTCCTGGCCGGCGGCAAGGATGGCAGCGGCAATTACGCCAACGCGAATCTGGTCCGAAACCAGTCCGCTCTGATCCAGTCGGGTGGCGACATGCAGATCGATGCGAATCAGGTGACGAACACCCGCCGCGTGATGACCACTGGCGGCTTTACGTCGTCGGTTGATCCGGCGCTACTGCAAAGCCTCGGCATCAGCATGTCTGGCTGCATTGCCCTTCACATGGAAGCCTGCAATCCCGATCACCCATACGTGGGGTGGGTAGACCTGAGCGATGACGGACTCCGCAAGCTCCTCGCGAGTTTCCCTGGCGGCGTGTACACCATCCCACCCAGGGGCGGCCAGTGGAACAGCGGCTATCAGTACACGACCTATACGGGCGTCGCGGTCGCCAATACGATCGCGTCCATAAGTCCGGAATCGCAGATTCTCTCCGGCGGCAATCTGGATGCTTCCTCGGTCGGGACGTTCCAGAACTACTGGAGTCAAGTGTCCGCCACGGGCAACATTGCGTTGCCCGCCAGCCTTGACCAGAACAGCTGGCAAGGACAGACTGCACCGCAAGTGCAGGTCACGTATTCCGGACAGTACCATTACACGAACTACGATCACAGTATCGGCGACTGGACCTTGCCGTTTGGCGATGCGCCCTTCGCCGGCTCCAATCCCGGTGGCTACACCCAGGCGGCGCCGGCCGACATCCACACTTACGCGCTGCCGGGCTATGAGTCCACGTTTACCGCCGGCGGTACGCTGACTGGCACAGGCGTGACGCTCAACAACACTGCGGGCAACGCAGGCGTAACGCCGTTGGGGCTGCTACCGGGTCAGACGGTATCGGGCGCCGGCGCAGGGTCTGTAAGCGGAACGATCGGCACAAACGGCGTGGGGGCGATTGGTGCGGGTGTGGTGAGCGGATTGGTTAGCGCGGGCAGTGGCGTGCATCCGGGCGCTGTGACGGTCCAGGGCGGCAGCCTTCTCAACAGCGGCCTCGCGAACTTCAACAATCCGACTATCGCGGCCGCGACGGCGGTCAAGGTGCTCAACAACATCACAGTGCCGAACGGCGGGCTCTTCCACGTGGATACCGCGCCGAACGCACCGTACTTGGTCGAGACGAACCCGGCCTTCACGAACCAGCAGCAGTGGCTGTCGAGCGACTACTACTTCCAGCAGATGGGCATGAACCCCGGTCAGATCCAGATGCGGCTGGGCGATGGGTTCTACGAGCAGAAACTCGTGCAGGACCAGATCCTCTCGATGACCGGGAAGTCGGTGCTGACGAACTATGCGAGCACACAGGACGAGTTCAAAACCCTGATGACGTCGGGTGCCTCACTTGCGAAGGCGCTCGATCTGGCGCCTGGTACGGGGTTGTCGCCCGAGCAGGTGTCACAACTGACGAGCAACGTCGTGATCATGCAGACGCAGATCGTCGACGGGCAGCCGGTGCTCGTGCCGGTGGTCTATCTGGCGCAGGCGAGCCAGCAAAACATGGGTAACGGTCCGGTTATCGCCGCAACAAACATCGATCTGCAGAACGCGCAGACGGTTACCAACAGCGGCACCATCAAGGCGGCGAACAGCTTCGCGATCAGTGGGCAGAGCATCGATAGTTCGTTCGGCACGCTGCAAAGCGGTGGGCAGATGTCGCTTGTGACGACCGGCGACGTGAATCTCACTTCGGCGACTCTCAATGCGGGAAGCTTGGGGCTGCAGGCGGGTGGGAACCTGGTTCTGGATACGGCGGTGAAGACGCTTAGTCAGGTTAGCGATACGGGGGCGACGCGTGTTACTGCGACACTTGGGCCCGTCGCCAGCATCAACGTGACGGGTAACGCAGCGATTACGACGGGCGGCAACTTCGAGCAGGATGCGGCCAGCCTGAATGTGGGCGGCGCGCTGGGCATGAGTATTGGTGGTAACTGGAACCTCGGGGCGCTGCAGACCGGCGAGACCAAGGTTGTGGCTCGTGCGAACGGCATTTCGGATACGCACATCGTGAGCGATGTGGGCAGCAGTGTGAAGGTCGGGGGTGCATCCTTGATCGCCGTGGGCGGAGACCTCACGGCGACTGGCGCGAACATCAACCTGGGCGGTGGAGGAACTGTCGCGGCAGGGGGCAACGTGACGCTACAGGCGGCGATCGCGACGTCGACGGTGGACAGCAACAGCTCCGGTAGCGACCATCACGGCAGCTACGCGGAGACGTTGCACACGTCCGACGATACGGTGACGGGCACTACGCTCAAGAGCGGTAACAGCCTGAATATCCTGTCCGGTAAGGACATCAACGTGGTGGGCAGCGCGGTCGATCTCGACAAGGGCAATGCGTTGCTCATGGCGGCAGGGAGCGTCAACGTCGACGCGGCAACGGAAACGCATGTCGACAACTCGAATGAGACGCATAGCCACAGCGGCGTCGCGAGCCACACGAGTGCGGCCAATCGCGTCGACCAGACCACGACGCAGGCCGATGGCAGCGCCATTTCGGCAGACGGCGTGTCGGTCATCAGCGGTAAGGACATCAACGTGACCGGCAGCAGCATCTCCGGAACGAACAGCGTCTCGCTCGCTGCAAAGGGCAGTGTGAATATCCTTGCTGCGACTGACACTTATCAGGATTCCGAGTTTCACGATGTCAAGCACTCGGGACTTTCGGGAAGCGGCGGCTTTGGCTTCAGCGTTGGATCGAGCGAGCAGAAAGATCAGTACGATGCGAGTTCCGTTACGCAGAGCCAGGCGCGTAGCACGGTCGGCGCCGTGCAAGGGAACGTATCGATTACCGCGGGCAAGGACGTTCACATCGGTGGCAGTGACCTCATTGCGGGGCAGGCGAAGGGCGACGTCACGGGCGCAACAGGCAACATCAGCATTGCCGGCCAGAACGTCACGATCGATCCGGCGCAAGACAATGCGCACTCGCACGATCAGCAGGAGGCGCGTTCGAGCGGCGTCACGGTCGCGGTGACCGGAACGCCGCTGGATGCGGCTCGCGACCTGAAAGCGAACGCGTCATCCGGCAACGGCTTTCAGCGCACGCAGAACGTCCTGAACGGGATTGGTGCGAGTGCGGCCGACACACCGTCGATTTCCGTATCGTACGGTAGTAGCCATAGTTCGAGCACGACCGATATATCGAATCTGACCAATGCGGGCAGCACAATTCGCGGCGGCGGCAATGTGTCGGTGACCGCCACGGGCGGCGCAGTGAAGGATGCGAACGGCCAGCCGATCGACGGTGATCTTTCGGTCATCGGCTCGACAATCAGCGCAGGCGGCACGACGTCGCTGACTGCGAATCGCAATGTCACGCTGCAGTCATCGACCGATCAGTTGCAGCAGAGCACGCAGTCGAGCAGCTCCAGCATGGGCATCTCACTTGCGTCGCCGGGCCTGGGCGATCTGGCGCGTTGGATCAGCGGTACGGCAAATAACGGCGGCACGAGCCCGTCGCCATACAACGCGAGCCGCAGCAGTTCGAACGGAACACAGGCGCAGACTACTCAGACTGCGACGACGGTGTCCGGCAACAGCGTGGTGGTGAAGAGTAAAACCGGTGACATCAACGTGATTGGTTCGGGCATCAGCGGAACGCAGGGTGTCGATCTGGTGGCGAGCCAGGGCGCGATCAACGTGCTGGCCGGGCTTGATACGAGTGCGAGCCATCAGGATTCCAGCGGTCACCAGATTGGCAGTCTGGGCAGCAACGGCACGGCCACAGGCTTCACCGTCGGCGTGTCGAATAACCATTCAGTGCAGGACACGGCCGCGCAGACACAGAGCACGATCCGCAGCCAGATCGTAAGCGGCAAGGGAGATGTCACGCTGGACGCGAATCAGGATGTGACGGTGGCCGGTGCCGATCTGAGCGCGGGCAAGGACCTGACGCTGATCGGCAAGAACGTGAATCTCGATCCAGGTACAGATGCGACACAAAGCAGTGCGAGTCAGAGTTCCAGCCAGTTCGGCGTGAGCCTCGCGCTGGGCGGAGCGGTAGGCAATGCAATCGCGACGATCAACCAGAGCATGAACAGTGCGAGCCACGCTGGGGATTCGCGGCTCGCCGCGCTCGATACGGCACAGGCGGGACTCGCGGCCTATAACGTATATCAGGTTGCGAGTTCGACAGGGCCGACTGGCCAGCCGCTGATCAAGGCGACGGTGAGTATCGGAGGTGGTTCGAGCCACAGCGAATCGCAAAGCAGCGAGCTGGCAAACGACGGCAGTACGCTGCATGCGGGCGGCACGGTCAATGTGATCGCAACGGGAAGTGGCGCAAAGGATGCGAACGGGTTAGCGACGGATGGCGACATCAACGCGCGCGGCACGCAGATTTCAGGACAGGACGTCGTGTTGAACGCGGCGCGCGACATCAATCTGCAAAGCGCGAAAGATACGAGCCAGCAGTCGAGCAGCAACAGCAGCAGTGGAGGCAGTATTGGCGTTGGCCTTGGGCTGGGCGGTCAACAGAATGGCTTTACTATTGAGCTCGCAGCCAGCTCAGCGAACGGGCATGCCAACGGCAACGGCGTCACTAATCGCGATACACAGATCAATGGCTCTGATACGGTGACGTTGACGAGCGGGCGCGACACGAACCTGCGTGGTGCCGAGGTGGCGGGCAATACGGTCGATGCGAACGTCGGTCGCGACCTGAACATCGCGAGCCAGCAGGATACCAACACGTACGACAGTAAACAGTCGAGCGCTGGGTTCCAGGCGAGCATCTGCGTGCCGCCAATCTGTTACGGCACGACCGTCAGCGGGTCGGCGAATACCAGTGATCAGACCATCAAGGACAATTACCAGTCGGTCAACAAACAGAGCGGCATCTACGCAGGCAATGGTGGCTACAACATCAACGTTGGCAATCACACGGAGCTGGATGGCGGGGTGATCGCAAGCACCGCGAGCGCGGACAAGAACAGTCTCTCGACGCAGACGCTCGGCTACACGAATCTTCAGAACACGGCTAGCTACTCGGGCGAGTCGATGGGCTTCGGGGTGAGCGGCAGTTTTGGGGAGAGCACACGCGACGGGGTGAATCTGAATACGCCGGTGAAGCAGGCAGGGAGCAGTACACCCGGGCCACAAAATTCGCAGGGGTTTGGACCGAGTGGGTTCTCGGCGAGCGGGACGAGCAGCGGCGCGTCGGGCACGACGTACGCTGCGGTAAGTGCCGGGAAGATCACCATACGCGGCGATGCGGGCACGGGGCACGACAGCACAGCAGGCCTGAGCCGGGATACGGCGAATGCAAACGGTTCGGTGCAGAACACGTTCAACGCGCAGACCGTGCAGAACGACATGGCGATCCAGCAGATGACCGGCCAGGTCGGGATGCAGGTGGTGGGGGACGTCGCGAATGCATTGGAGAGCAAGGCTGCTGCAAAAGAAACTGCGGCGCGGCTGGCCAAGGCAAATGCAGAAAAGAACGGCGATGAGGCTGGAATTGCACAAGCGCAGGCTGATATCACGGCGGCTCAGCAGCAGGAAGCGCTGTGGGGTGAGAATGGGGCGGCTCGCATTGCGTCGCATGCGGTCGTGTCGGGTCTCGGTGCAGCGATGGGGGGCGGCAATGTAGCAGGCGCGGCTGCTGGAACGGTAGGGGGCGACATCGCGGGCACTGCTGCGAGCAATGCGCTGGGCGATACGGTTGGGGCCAAGTTACTGTCCAATGTGGCAGCAGGGATAGCAGGCGCTGCCGTGGGTGGCGCATTGGGCGGCTCAGCCGGCGCGATGAGTGGTGCAGGTGGGGCATTGAGTGCCGATCGCTTCAACCGGCAGTTGCATGAGGACAGCAAGGCCAAGGAACAGACGTTGGCGAAGAAGCTGGCCGACGAGAGCGGCGGCAAGTACAGCGAGCAGGACGTGGAAAACCAGATGGCGCGGATGGACCTGACGGTGAACGGGCAAACTGAATCGGGTGGTGTTCGGGTGGCCACTGGCGTGCAGCCGCAGGATGGAACCGACTGGCAACCTTATGGCGTGAACAAGGCGGGACAACAGGTGTGGGCGCAAAGCCTTGGGCCGGGCGATCCCGATTTGCAGGCATATATTGCAAAGGGGGCGCAGGATAGCGGACTGTCGTACCAGCCAACCACCACTGGCTCGAATCCGGGCTTGATCCGAGCGCCGGACATGGTGAACTTCCAGGTGGATTACTTCGTGGGCAGTGCGTGGGGGACGTTCACGCGTGATGGGAATGCGTTCTTTGGGTACGGTGTGAATTTGGGCATTCCGAATTCCGTAGGCGCTGGTGTCAATGTTTCCGCTGGTTATCTCAACACGACATCGGTCCGACCAGGGCAGACGAACAACTTCGCCGGCGGATATGCAGGAGGTGGCTCCGCTCTATATGGTGGTTTGGGCGGCGGTATTATGGTGTCACCTGGGAATGGGACTGCAACCGTCATTGGATTCGGTGCAGGTACGAATGTGGGCAAGACCGACAACCCTGCGTCAGTGGGTTGGGGCTTCTCTAACGATCAAGGCAAAACCGGAATCAAGTGGTAGCAATATGGGACCTTCGATTACATCAACGCCAAAGACGCGATTGCAAAAAGTCGTCTGGTGGTGCGCCTTCACTGCGATGATGGGGTTCATCGTGTACGTGGTGATAAAGAACGTCTTCTTTAGCTGAAGCAACAAACCCGGCGATTGCCGGGTTTGCTGTTTATAAAGCCGTTCAGTCCGGCGTGATGACGAGCCTGCCGTGGTGGACCTCGATCCTCACACGCTGGCCGGGTGGGAAGCCGGCCTGTTCAAGCCATATGCCGGCGATGCGCAGCCACGGAAAAAACCTTGGTGTTCGCCAGGGCCTGCCGGGTTTCGGTGAGGGGCGCCAGCGCATGATCTCCTGGACGGTGGCGTGTCGCTCGGGATGAGCGTGCAATGCATTAAGATTGGCATCAGCCATGATCAACTCCTCTATTGAGTTGGTGGTGGTCAGCGGGCGGTGGGTGTTGGTAGCACTCATCGCCCGCGCTTCGTTTACATCTGCTCTCCTGCTGTTCCGTGGTGGTAGCGGCCTTCTTTAGCCGCTGATGATCTGCTTGGCACGGTACTTGAGGATCATTCCATCGAGCAGCGCCTTGATGATGTTGCGGTCTTCGTCGGGCATCTGGCTGACTGCCTCGAACTGCAAGCGCAGGTCATCGGACGGGCCGCGCTCGTTCTCATCAAACACCAGTTCATCAAGACTGACATTGAGCGTCTGTGCCAGGCGCGTCAGGGCTTCTAAGGTCGGTTGAGCCGACCCTGCTTCATATCGACGAACCTGATTGACGTGCAGCGTCGCGGCCTCGGCCAGCTCCTGCTGGGTAAGGCCGCGTGATTTGCGCACCTGAATCAGGCGTGCGGGGAAGTTCATGGGCAGGAACCAAAGTGTTGCGGATGCCATGACTGTATTCCCCGGTCCCTCAATCTGTTGCAGACAACAACATTATAAGGTATTAAAATAAAACCTCAAAAGAGTATTGACAGGTTTTAGCCAGAAGGACGATTCATGCCGCGTATTCCCGAAACCGAACTGGACAGACTGAAGCGTGAAGTGTCGCTGGTGCGGCTGATCGAGTCGCAGGGTCATGAGCTGAAAAAGCGCGGGCGGGACTGGGTGATGCGCTGCGTGTTCCACGAAGAGGACACGCCGAGCCTCTCTGTGTCGGAGGCGAAGAACGTGTACCACTGCTTCGGTTGCAATGCGTCGGGCACGGTGCTGGACTGGGTCATGAAAACCCAGGGTGTGTCGTTGCCGCATGCGGTGCAGTTACTGCGTCACGATGCGCCGCTGGCTGCGGCAGACAAGGTAGGGGTGAAGCTGAGTTTTACGCGCCCGCTTGCCTCTTTAGCGGCTGATGCCGATGAAGTGGCACTACTGGGTCAGGTAGCCGGGACGTATCACGAGACGCTGAAACAGAGCCCGGAGGCGCAGGCGTATCTGACCCAGCGCGGGCTGGTTCACGGCGAGGTGATCGACACGTTCCGGCTCGGCTATGCCAACAAGAGCCTGACGTACCGGCTGCCGCCGGGCTACGCGAAGGAAGGCCGTGACGTGCGCGCGAAGTTGCAGCGCGTTGGGGTGTATCGCGAGTCGGGCCATGAGCACCTGAACGGGTGCCTGGTGGTGCCGGTGTTTGATCCTGAGTCGGGCGCAGTCAGGCAGATGTACGGGCGGCGCATTGCGCCGGGTCACAAGATCCCGGCGGGCCAGCCGAAGCACCTGTACCTGTCGTTACCGCTTGCCGGTGTGTGGAACGAGGCGGCGCTGGTGGCAAGCCGTGAAGTGATTGTGTGCGAGGCGCTCATTGATGCACTGACGTTCTGGTGCGCGGGGTATCGCAATGTGATCGCGGCGTTTGGGGTGAACGGGTTCACGCAGGACCATTGGGACGCACTGAAACGGTACGGTACGGAACGGGTGTGGATTGCGTATGACCGGGACGACGCGGGTAACGCTGCAGCGGAAAAGCTCGCGACTGAATTGCATGAGGCAGGTATCGAGACGTGGCGCGTGCTGTTCCCGAAGGGCATGGACGCGAACGATTATGCGAGGAAGATTGCGCCGGCGGAGAAGAGCCTGGGCGTGCTGTTGCAACAGGCCGAATGGATCGGCAAGGGCAAGCGGCCAGCCGTGACGGCGCAGGTTGAGCCGATGCCGTCTGATGAAGTGAAGGACGTTCAACCTGCCTCCTCTTTAGGCGCTGTTGCTGCGGCTGAGGTTGCGGTTACGCCAGCCACGGCAATGGCAGCTAAAGAGGAGGCGCAGCCCGCGCCGATGGACGAGCTCGACGTGCAGCAGACGGAAGGCGGCGAACTGCTGTTCACGTTCGGCGAGCGCGTGTGGCGCATCCGCGGCTGGCAGAAGAACCTCGGGCCGGAACAGATGCGCGTGAACGCGCAGGTGCGACGTGGTGATGCGTATCACGTCGATACGCTCGATGTGTACAGCGCGAAGGCGCGTGCGGTGTATCTGAAAACGGCGGCGGTCGAGTTGGGTTCGCAGGAGGACACGCTCAAGCGCGATCTCGGGCGCGTGCTGCTGAAGCTGGAGACGTTGCAGGACGAAGCGATCCGCGCGACGCTCGCGCCGAAAGAAAAAGGTGTGACGCTGGATGCGGTGGAACACGCGGCGGCGCTGGACTGGCTGAAGGCGCCGGAGCTGATTGCACGGCTTGAAGCGGATATGGCGCGCTGCGGTGTTGTGGGTGAAGCGACGAACCTGCTGGCTGGATATCTGTCGGCGGTGTCGCGCAAGCTCGATGCGCCGCTGGCCGTGCTGATCCAGAGCTCGAGCGCGGCGGGCAAGAGTTCACTCATGGATGCAGTGCTCGACCTGATGCCGGACGAGGAGCGGATCCAGTACAGCGCGATGACGGGGCAGAGCCTGTTCTACCTGGGCGAGACAGACCTGCAACATAAGATTCTGGCGATTGCCGAAGAGGAAGGCGTACGTCAGGCGGCGTATGCACTGAAGCTGCTGCAAAGTGATGGTGAGCTCACGATTGCATCGACGGGCAAGGATGAGGCGACGGGCAACCTGGTGACGAAGCAGTACCGCGTAAAAGGTCCTGTAATGCTCATGCTCACGACGACCGCGATCGACGTTGACGAGGAGTTGCTGAACCGGTGTCTGGTGCTGACGATCAACGAGAGCCGGGAGCAGACGCGCGAGATTCACGCACGGCAGCGTGCGAAACAGACGCTCGAAGGGCTGCTGGCCGAGACGGACAAACAGCACATCGTTGAACTGCACCGCAACGCGCAGCGGCTGCTCAAGCCGGTTCACGTGGTGAACCCGTTTGCCGAACAGTTGACGTTCATGGACGACAAGACGCGCACGCGGCGCGATCATATGAAGTACCTGACACTGATCCGCTCGATTGCGTTACTGCATCAGTACCAGCGGCCGCACAGAAGCGTGACGCATCGCGGCGAGGTGTTGACATACATCGAAGTGGTGAAGGACGATATCCGCCTGGCGAACCGGATCGCACATGAGGTGCTGGGGCGCACGCTCGATGAGTTGCCGCCGCAGACGCGGCGGCTGCTGACGATGGTTCAGGCCTGGGTCAGTGAGCAGTGCGTGGCCACGGCACAGAAGCCGCGCGAGTTCCGTTTTACGCGGCGCGACGTGCGCGAGGCGACACGCTGGGGCGATACGCAACTGAAGGTTCACCTGGCGCGGCTGGTGGAACTTGAGTATGTGCTGACGCATCGCGGACTGCGGGGGCTGACGCATGAATATGAGTTGCGCTATGACGGCGTGGATGATGGCCGGCCGCACCTGATGGGGCTGCTCGATCCACTCGACAACGATGCAAACCGGTCGGGGCAAAACGAAGACCGGTCGGGGTCTGGTCGGGGTGTGGCCGGTGCCCGGTCGGGGGTGGTCGATCAGGAACAAAACCAGGCGGCACAAGGCGAAGGCGACGAACCGGTCGGGGTGAACGGGAACGCAACTATCTACGGAAATACGGGCAGCCCTTCTTTAGCCCGCGTTGTTAAGGATTCCTCATGCGCAAACGGCTGACACCCCGTGCGCCGCTGCCGGTGATTGGTCCGGCCGATGATGTGCAAAGTCTGTATCACCAGATGCGGCCGTTCCTCGAATGGATGCGGGTGCGTAACTACAGCGAGCAGACGGTCGAACATCGCGAGACGCATCTGCGTACGTTCATCGCGTGGTGCGACGAGCGCGGCGTGACACGGCCGCAGGAAGTGACGCGGCCGATCCTGGAGCGGTATCAGCGGTATCTGTTCCTGTACCGCAAGGCGAACGGCGAGGCGCTGTCGGGGCGCAGTCAGCACATGCGCCTGGTGCCGGTGAAACTGTGGTTCCGGTGGCTGGTGAAGCAGAACCGGATCCTGTCGAACCCGGCGGCGGACATCGACATGCCGCGTGTGGAAAAGCGTTTGCCAAAACACATCCTGAGCGCCGATGAAGCCGAGCGCATCCTGAACGTGCCGGACGTGACGAGCGCGCTTGGCATCCGTGACCGGGCGATCCTGGAGACCTTCTACAGCACGGGCATCCGCCGGACCGAACTGACAAACCTGCATGTGCATGACGTGGACCCGGATCGCGGGACGGTGATGATCCGCGAGGGCAAGGGCAAGCGTGACCGGCTGATACCGATTGGCGCGCGTGCGCTGGCGTGGATCAGGAAGTATCTGGACGAAGTGAGGCCGCAACTGTCGCTCGCCGACGATGATGGCACGCTGTTCCTGACGGTGCTGGGTGATGCGATCGATCCTCGCAGTCTGGGACAGATGGTGAGCGATTACATCAGGGTGTCGGGCGTGAACAAGAGCGGATCGTGTCACCTGTTCCGTCACACGATGGCGACGCTGATGCTGGAGAACGGAGCCGATGTGCGCTTCGTGCAGGTAATGCTCGGACATGCACAACTGACGAGCACGCAAATCTATACGCAGGTGGCGATCAGGGCGTTGAAGGAGATTCATACGGCGACGCATCCGGCGCGGCTGGAGCGGCGCGAGCAGCAACAGGAGATCGATGACGCGAGACCGACGCGGTTGCTGCATCGGGTGTATGAGAAGTCAGAGTGATAGCTATCGACGCGACAGCCAAGCAGTGATGCGCGGAAGAATCCAGAAGAACGATAAAGGCTAAAGCGGCCCTTGCGGGCCGAGGCATACGAGGGCCGGGGGTAAATGGGCCTGCGGCCCATTTAACATAACCGCCTGGAAATTATCGAATTCCGGCGGGCTGGCAGAGGAATTCATGTCAGGTGCCAGCCCGCCGGAATACGATAATTTGCGTTATGTCTGGCGCCCCCGGCCCGCCGGGTGCGCGTTGCGCACAAGAATAAGTCAGGGCCATAAACCGGCCACAATCCTGGCGTACAAACAAAGTCAGGCATGGCGCTGCGCGCAAGAAAAAGTCAGGGCCGCGCCGCGGCCAGTCATGGTGTGAACCCCGCCCACCCGGCTGTCTGCTGCGCCCGGGCTACGGCCGCGGTGCGGCCTTCGCTCCGTGCTCGCAGCCTGCCTGCCCGTCCGCCCCCAAGGGGCTCCCTCAATGTGCCGTTACTGCGTAACGAAAAGCAACCCCACACACAAAAACAAAAGCGTGCTTCGCATGCGGTGCAAGCCGCCGAGTCGTCTTGCACCGCATGGCCGAGCGTAGAACCCTGGTGGCCGTCAAGGCTGCCCTTTGGCGCGCTTGCGCGCGGCCTTGACGGGTTCGGCGTGAGGTCGGTACGCGAAGGTCTGCGCGATTCTGGAGCAGTGGAACACGACGGTCCTGTTCCGCCGGGTTTGCCGTCGCACTGCGTGCGCCGTCAAACCCGGCGGGATGAGGTAGCTTCGTGATGCGATGTAATTGAGATGACCAGAATGTGACTTCTGGCAGACTCGCGCCTTCTGGCCAGAACCCGCGTCGGGGCAAAAAATTGCGGATGGAAACGCGCATCATCGAAAACCGGTTTGCAAGTGCCTGTCGCGTCAGGCAAAACCGGCGTTCGACAACGGCGGGCGTGTCGGGGTGTGGTGTTCGCTTCAACCGGCAGTTGCATGAGGACAGCAAGGCCAAGGAACAGACGTTGGCGAAGAAGCTGGCCGACGAGAGCGGCGGCAAGTACAGCGAGCAGGACGTGGAAAACCAGATGGCGCGGATGGACCTGACGGTGAACGGGCAAACTGAATCGGGTGGTGTTCGGGTGGCCACTGGCGTGCAGCCGCAGGATGGAACCGACTGGCAACCTTATGGCGTGAACAAGGCGGGACAACAGGTGTGGGCGCAAAGCCTTGGGCCGGGCGATCCCGATTTGCAGGCATATATTGCAAAGGGGGCGCAGGATAGCGGACTGTCGTACCAGCCAACCACCACTGGCTCGAATCCGGGCTTGATCCGAGCGCCGGACATGGTGAACTTCCAGGTGGATTACTTCGTGGGCAGTGCGTGGGGGACGTTCACGCGTGATGGGAATGCGTTCTTTGGGTACGGTGTGAATTTGGGCATTCCGAATTCCGTAGGCGCTGGTGTCAATGTTTCCGCTGGTTATCTCAACACGACATCGGTCCGACCAGGGCAGACGAACAACTTCGCCGGCGGATATGCAGGAGGTGGCTCCGCTCTATATGGTGGTTTGGGCGGCGGTATTATGGTGTCACCTGGGAATGGGACTGCAACCGTCATTGGATTCGGTGCAGGTACGAATGTGGGCAAGACCGACAACCCTGCGTCAGTGGGTTGGGGCTTCTCTAACGATCAAGGCAAAACCGGAATCAAGTGGTAGCAATATGGGACCTTCGATTACATCAACGCCAAAGACGCGATTGCAAAAAGTCGTCTGGTGGTGCGCCTTCACTGCGATGATGGGGTTCATCGTGTACGTGGTGATAAAGAACGTCTTCTTTAGCTGAAGCAACAAACCCGGCGATTGCCGGGTTTGCTGTTTATAAAGCCGTTCAGTCCGGCGTGATGACGAGCCTGCCGTGGTGGACCTCGATCCTCACACGCTGGCCGGGTGGGAAGCCGGCCTGTTCAAGCCATATGCCGGCGATGCGCAGCCACGGAAAAAACCTTGGTGTTCGCCAGGGCCTGCCGGGTTTCGGTGAGGGGCGCCAGCGCATGATCTCCTGGACGGTGGCGTGTCGCTCGGGATGAGCGTGCAATGCATTAAGATTGGCATCAGCCATGATCAACTCCTCTATTGAGTTGGTGGTGGTCAGCGGGCGGTGGGTGTTGGTAGCACTCATCGCCCGCGCTTCGTTTACATCTGCTCTCCTGCTGTTCCGTGGTGGTAGCGGCCTTCTTTAGCCGCTGATGATCTGCTTGGCACGGTACTTGAGGATCATTCCATCGAGCAGCGCCTTGATGATGTTGCGGTCTTCGTCGGGCATCTGGCTGACTGCCTCGAACTGCAAGCGCAGGTCATCGGACGGGCCGCGCTCGTTCTCATCAAACACCAGTTCATCAAGACTGACATTGAGCGTCTGTGCCAGGCGCGTCAGGGCTTCTAAGGTCGGTTGAGCCGACCCTGCTTCATATCGACGAACCTGATTGACGTGCAGCGTCGCGGCCTCGGCCAGCTCCTGCTGGGTAAGGCCGCGTGATTTGCGCACCTGAATCAGGCGTGCGGGGAAGTTCATGGGCAGGAACCAAAGTGTTGCGGATGCCATGACTGTATTCCCCGGTCCCTCAATCTGTTGCAGACAACAACATTATAAGGTATTAAAATAAAACCTCAAAAGAGTATTGACAGGTTTTAGCCAGAAGGACGATTCATGCCGCGTATTCCCGAAACCGAACTGGACAGACTGAAGCGTGAAGTGTCGCTGGTGCGGCTGATCGAGTCGCAGGGTCATGAGCTGAAAAAGCGCGGGCGGGACTGGGTGATGCGCTGCGTGTTCCACGAAGAGGACACGCCGAGCCTCTCTGTGTCGGAGGCGAAGAACGTGTACCACTGCTTCGGTTGCAATGCGTCGGGCACGGTGCTGGACTGGGTCATGAAAACCCAGGGTGTGTCGTTGCCGCATGCGGTGCAGTTACTGCGTCACGATGCGCCGCTGGCTGCGGCAGACAAGGTAGGGGTGAAGCTGAGTTTTACGCGCCCGCTTGCCTCTTTAGCGGCTGATGCCGATGAAGTGGCACTACTGGGTCAGGTAGCCGGGACGTATCACGAGACGCTGAAACAGAGCCCGGAGGCGCAGGCGTATCTGACCCAGCGCGGGCTGGTTCACGGCGAGGTGATCGACACGTTCCGGCTCGGCTATGCCAACAAGAGCCTGACGTACCGGCTGCCGCCGGGCTACGCGAAGGAAGGCCGTGACGTGCGCGCGAAGTTGCAGCGCGTTGGGGTGTATCGCGAGTCGGGCCATGAGCACCTGAACGGGTGCCTGGTGGTGCCGGTGTTTGATCCTGAGTCGGGCGCAGTCAGGCAGATGTACGGGCGGCGCATTGCGCCGGGTCACAAGATCCCGGCGGGCCAGCCGAAGCACCTGTACCTGTCGTTACCGCTTGCCGGTGTGTGGAACGAGGCGGCGCTGGTGGCAAGCCGTGAAGTGATTGTGTGCGAGGCGCTCATTGATGCACTGACGTTCTGGTGCGCGGGGTATCGCAATGTGATCGCGGCGTTTGGGGTGAACGGGTTCACGCAGGACCATTGGGACGCACTGAAACGGTACGGTACGGAACGGGTGTGGATTGCGTATGACCGGGACGACGCGGGTAACGCTGCAGCGGAAAAGCTCGCGACTGAATTGCATGAGGCAGGTATCGAGACGTGGCGCGTGCTGTTCCCGAAGGGCATGGACGCGAACGATTATGCGAGGAAGATTGCGCCGGCGGAGAAGAGCCTGGGCGTGCTGTTGCAACAGGCCGAATGGATCGGCAAGGGCAAGCGGCCAGCCGTGACGGCGCAGGTTGAGCCGATGCCGTCTGATGAAGTGAAGGACGTTCAACCTGCCTCCTCTTTAGGCGCTGTTGCTGCGGCTGAGGTTGCGGTTACGCCAGCCACGGCAATGGCAGCTAAAGAGGAGGCGCAGCCCGCGCCGATGGACGAGCTCGACGTGCAGCAGACGGAAGGCGGCGAACTGCTGTTCACGTTCGGCGAGCGCGTGTGGCGCATCCGCGGCTGGCAGAAGAACCTCGGGCCGGAACAGATGCGCGTGAACGCGCAGGTGCGACGTGGTGATGCGTATCACGTCGATACGCTCGATGTGTACAGCGCGAAGGCGCGTGCGGTGTATCTGAAAACGGCGGCGGTCGAGTTGGGTTCGCAGGAGGACACGCTCAAGCGCGATCTCGGGCGCGTGCTGCTGAAGCTGGAGACGTTGCAGGACGAAGCGATCCGCGCGACGCTCGCGCCGAAAGAAAAAGGTGTGACGCTGGATGCGGTGGAACACGCGGCGGCGCTGGACTGGCTGAAGGCGCCGGAGCTGATTGCACGGCTTGAAGCGGATATGGCGCGCTGCGGTGTTGTGGGTGAAGCGACGAACCTGCTGGCTGGATATCTGTCGGCGGTGTCGCGCAAGCTCGATGCGCCGCTGGCCGTGCTGATCCAGAGCTCGAGCGCGGCGGGCAAGAGTTCACTCATGGATGCAGTGCTCGACCTGATGCCGGACGAGGAGCGGATCCAGTACAGCGCGATGACGGGGCAGAGCCTGTTCTACCTGGGCGAGACAGACCTGCAACATAAGATTCTGGCGATTGCCGAAGAGGAAGGCGTACGTCAGGCGGCGTATGCACTGAAGCTGCTGCAAAGTGATGGTGAGCTCACGATTGCATCGACGGGCAAGGATGAGGCGACGGGCAACCTGGTGACGAAGCAGTACCGCGTAAAAGGTCCTGTAATGCTCATGCTCACGACGACCGCGATCGACGTTGACGAGGAGTTGCTGAACCGGTGTCTGGTGCTGACGATCAACGAGAGCCGGGAGCAGACGCGCGAGATTCACGCACGGCAGCGTGCGAAACAGACGCTCGAAGGGCTGCTGGCCGAGACGGACAAACAGCACATCGTTGAACTGCACCGCAACGCGCAGCGGCTGCTCAAGCCGGTTCACGTGGTGAACCCGTTTGCCGAACAGTTGACGTTCATGGACGACAAGACGCGCACGCGGCGCGATCATATGAAGTACCTGACACTGATCCGCTCGATTGCGTTACTGCATCAGTACCAGCGGCCGCACAGAAGCGTGACGCATCGCGGCGAGGTGTTGACATACATCGAAGTGGTGAAGGACGATATCCGCCTGGCGAACCGGATCGCACATGAGGTGCTGGGGCGCACGCTCGATGAGTTGCCGCCGCAGACGCGGCGGCTGCTGACGATGGTTCAGGCCTGGGTCAGTGAGCAGTGCGTGGCCACGGCACAGAAGCCGCGCGAGTTCCGTTTTACGCGGCGCGACGTGCGCGAGGCGACACGCTGGGGCGATACGCAACTGAAGGTTCACCTGGCGCGGCTGGTGGAACTTGAGTATGTGCTGACGCATCGCGGACTGCGGGGGCTGACGCATGAATATGAGTTGCGCTATGACGGCGTGGATGATGGCCGGCCGCACCTGATGGGGCTGCTCGATCCACTCGACAACGATGCAAACCGGTCGGGGCAAAACGAAGACCGGTCGGGGTCTGGTCGGGGTGTGGCCGGTGCCCGGTCGGGGGTGGTCGATCAGGAACAAAACCAGGCGGCACAAGGCGAAGGCGACGAACCGGTCGGGGTGAACGGGAACGCAACTATCTACGGAAATACGGGCAGCCCTTCTTTAGCCCGCGTTGTTAAGGATTCCTCATGCGCAAACGGCTGACACCCCGTGCGCCGCTGCCGGTGATTGGTCCGGCCGATGATGTGCAAAGTCTGTATCACCAGATGCGGCCGTTCCTCGAATGGATGCGGGTGCGTAACTACAGCGAGCAGACGGTCGAACATCGCGAGACGCATCTGCGTACGTTCATCGCGTGGTGCGACGAGCGCGGCGTGACACGGCCGCAGGAAGTGACGCGGCCGATCCTGGAGCGGTATCAGCGGTATCTGTTCCTGTACCGCAAGGCGAACGGCGAGGCGCTGTCGGGGCGCAGTCAGCACATGCGCCTGGTGCCGGTGAAACTGTGGTTCCGGTGGCTGGTGAAGCAGAACCGGATCCTGTCGAACCCGGCGGCGGACATCGACATGCCGCGTGTGGAAAAGCGTTTGCCAAAACACATCCTGAGCGCCGATGAAGCCGAGCGCATCCTGAACGTGCCGGACGTGACGAGCGCGCTTGGCATCCGTGACCGGGCGATCCTGGAGACCTTCTACAGCACGGGCATCCGCCGGACCGAACTGACAAACCTGCATGTGCATGACGTGGACCCGGATCGCGGGACGGTGATGATCCGCGAGGGCAAGGGCAAGCGTGACCGGCTGATACCGATTGGCGCGCGTGCGCTGGCGTGGATCAGGAAGTATCTGGACGAAGTGAGGCCGCAACTGTCGCTCGCCGACGATGATGGCACGCTGTTCCTGACGGTGCTGGGTGATGCGATCGATCCTCGCAGTCTGGGACAGATGGTGAGCGATTACATCAGGGTGTCGGGCGTGAACAAGAGCGGATCGTGTCACCTGTTCCGTCACACGATGGCGACGCTGATGCTGGAGAACGGAGCCGATGTGCGCTTCGTGCAGGTAATGCTCGGACATGCACAACTGACGAGCACGCAAATCTATACGCAGGTGGCGATCAGGGCGTTGAAGGAGATTCATACGGCGACGCATCCGGCGCGGCTGGAGCGGCGCGAGCAGCAACAGGAGATCGATGACGCGAGACCGACGCGGTTGCTGCATCGGGTGTATGAGAAGTCAGAGTGATAGCTATCGACGCGACAGCCAAGCAGTGATGCGCGGAAGAATCCAGAAGAACGATAAAGGCTAAAGCGGCCCTTGCGGGCCGAGGCATACGAGGGCCGGGGGTAAATGGGCCTGCGGCCCATTTAACATAACCGCCTGGAAATTATCGAATTCCGGCGGGCTGGCAGAGGAATTCATGTCAGGTGCCAGCCCGCCGGAATACGATAATTTGCGTTATGTCTGGCGCCCCCGGCCCGCCGGGTGCGCGTTGCGCACAAGAATAAGTCAGGGCCATAAACCGGCCACAATCCTGGCGTACAAACAAAGTCAGGCATGGCGCTGCGCGCAAGAAAAAGTCAGGGCCGCGCCGCGGCCAGTCATGGTGTGAACCCCGCCCACCCGGCTGTCTGCTGCGCCCGGGCTACGGCCGCGGTGCGGCCTTCGCTCCGTGCTCGCAGCCTGCCTGCCCGTCCGCCCCCAAGGGGCTCCCTCAATGTGCCGTTACTGCGTAACGAAAAGCAACCCCACACACAAAAACAAAAGCGTGCTTCGCATGCGGTGCAAGCCGCCGAGTCGTCTTGCACCGCATGGCCGAGCGTAGAACCCTGGTGGCCGTCAAGGCTGCCCTTTGGCGCGCTTGCGCGCGGCCTTGACGGGTTCGGCGTGAGGTCGGTACGCGAAGGTCTGCGCGATTCTGGAGCAGTGGAACACGACGGTCCTGTTCCGCCGGGTTTGCCGTCGCACTGCGTGCGCCGTCAAACCCGGCGGGATGAGGTAGCTTCGTGATGCGATGTAATTGAGATGACCAGAATGTGACTTCTGGCAGACTCGCGCCTTCTGGCCAGAACCCGCGTCGGGGCAAAAAATTGCGGATGGAAACGCGCATCATCGAAAACCGGTTTGCAAGTGCCTGTCGCGTCAGGCAAAACCGGCGTTCGACAACGGCGGGCGTGTCGGGGTGTGGTGTTCTGTACAACCGGCAACTGCATCCGCAGGAGCGCGACATGATCGCGAAGGTCGCGAGTTCGATCGCGGCGTCCGGCAAGACACCAGCAGACCAGCAAACGCTGAATGACTACTGGACCAATATGTTGACGCTGGCTGCTGGCGCACAGGTTGATGCGCAGGCCGCGCAGCAGCTTGGTCAATACGAGGCGCAACTGAAGCAGGCTGCTGATGCCTCGGGTAACGCACAGGCCTATCAGACATTTATGACGAATCTGGGAAAAGCACAGGATGCGATCCAGAAGATGTCGGGTTAGACCATTGTTGGCACAAACGGCCCCATCGTCGCAGACGGTAGCGCGGTGAAAACGTTCCAGTCCACCAAGGATCAATTCAACGATTCGTCGCTGTTTGGGACGCCAGGGGGTACCACGCAAGGGTTGGCGCAGGGTCAGACAGCTGCGACTGCCGGCATCGGTCCGCAGTACTTTATTGCGCCGAATGGGCCGACGAATCCGCAGGTGGCGGGATTTGCCAATGATCTCATCCAGCGGGCAGCAACTTCGAACGATGTGATTCAGCCGTTCACGGACATCGAACAACTGATTGCCGGGTACATGACGGGCGGGCTGACGACGGGCGCTATCAAGGCGGTCGTTGGCCGGGTATTGACGGGCGGTGCAGAAATCGTCGCCGAAACTGCGACGAAGGTTGGCGCGGGCGGCGCACCCCAAGTTCAGTCCGTTGAAAATTTGTTCGGTCAAACCGTTGATGGTCCGATGCTTTCGCACACGGCAGGAGGGCAGAATGGGAAACTTGGAGAGGCTCTTGGCTTACAGACTCTGAACGATGAAACAGGCCTTGGGTTCAAGGCACTGCAGAACAATAGTGGCAATGGCGCAGATGGGGTGGCAATTGATAGCAATACAAAGACGATCTGGATAGCTGAAGTAAAATCGTCTCAAAACGGGGTCGGCGAAGCAGCGACCGCACAGGGCGATGCTGCTGATAAACTAGAAAACTGGCTCGCACTATCCAGAAATCCTGTGGGGACACCATGGTCGTCTCAACCAAGTAGTAACCAAGCGCTTACCCAGAGCATCCAAGATGCTCTTAGGGCCGGTTATGACGTAAAGGGAGTTCAGGTTCAGGTTGGAGTGCCAGCTCCCGGCACTACCGGAAAGACCCAAATTCTCGTTCAACCATGGTTATCGAAGTAGGCCTATGATGAGCTTTAGCCAAATCAAATCGCCGGGTGTGGCGCAACAATGGCCAAGTCGTGAGCGCGTGATCGAGTCGATTGCGAACACAACTCCATGGTCGATTGAACCGGTGGCTGTTTATAACAGTCGTGGCGACGCCGAAAATACGGTGTTGGCGCCGCCTGATGGCGCTTATGTTGGTGTAGGCGTAAGGCTGCTTGCCAGCGCAGAAGCTAAAGCTTTAAAAAAAGAGCCGTGGGAGCGATTGGCAATCGACGCGCTGGGCTACATTGCGTTTGGTAACCAACTCGATTATTTCTGGCATGTAAATTTTCGGTCTTTATTTCCAAGTCATTCGCGGCCTCTGCGGATGATGGACTGGAAACTTATAGTGGAGTCCATGGCGATGCTTTTTTCCCTTGGCCGTCGCGAGGAAGCTAAGTATCACGGTTACCTCGCGTATTCAGTCTTGGAGCGCACGTATCAGCTCAAATCATCATACGAAAAACATCATCGTCGCGTGCATGCTTTTATGTTGCGGCTTTTTGCAGACTGGCAAGGAGAGCTCAAGCATGAATGGCCCCCCTACGCGTACGATGAGCCGATATATGAAGGAATTCTTGAAAGATGGCGTGAACCGGATACGAAGCTTCTGACTCCGTGGTTGCTGGCGGCCTGCGACCGCCATACTCACGAATCGACGCGCGATAGTGAAACCAAATTTTTCGACTGTTCCGCGTTTCCGCGAACGCCGATCGAAATCCTCTTTCTGTTTCGTTTGCGAGAGCTGATCGGCTTGAAAAACCCCGTGCTCAATCATCCTTTGATGGAGCCGCCTTTCGAAAAACTACCGGAGCCGCAGTCGCCATACATTCCAGACGCACTTGTTGAAGGAACGCTTGCGCGTGTACGAACAGACTGGCCTGAGTTTGATCGTATTGTGTCACTTGAGGCACTGAAGACCGCAGGATAGGAGGACACACCGGGTATGACCACAGCCTGTTCGCTGAGCGCTTGAACAATCTCGGCCGCAAGGCTCTCTTGCCCACGCGCAGGGCGAGTTTCGCGAGGCGGTCGGCCGGGCTTTTCTCGCTGGTTGCCGCAAGCTCGGCGGGCGACTGGTATCGCTCAAGCAGATCTCGCTCATATGCAGGAGTCGGTCGTGCGTGAACAGGCGCACGGCTCGCGCAACTTTAGGGCCCGCAATTTGCGTAAGCCTGTGCGGCGCTTGTCGGGCCGCCGCGATTCGAGCTTGCGGGCTTCGTGAGCGGCTTGCCGTTCGGTCTTTTCCTCGCGTGGATCTATGTATCTATCCATTAGGGCCTTTAGCCGCACCGCCTCGTGTCGTGCGCCTATTGTTCTATCTTTTCTCCGGTGGCGTGGTCGGTCATGACGTACCGCTCGAGCGGCCACGCGTCGGGAGCGCCAAGTGGTGAGCGCACCGTCTTCCCGAACAGACGACCTTCAAAAAAGGGTACGCCTCGCGCATCGTGCCTCACGGCCGCGGTGCGCGCCTGACACTTCCTTCATCCCGCCGGCTGCACTTCGATCGAATCGACCCGGTTCGGATAGAACGCCAGATGCTGCGCGATCTCTTTCACGGGCGCGTAGGGCGATTCGTAGGTCCAGACCGCATTCACCGTACGCTCGCCGCCGATCGGAATGCTGTAATACGCGCAATCGCCCTTGTACGGGCAATAGGTTGCGTGATCGGTGCGCTCCAGCAGTGTCATCTCGACGTCGTTGCGCGGAATGTAATACACCGGCGGATACGACGCCTCACGCAGTACGAGCGCATTGCGTGTATCCGCGATCACGCGGCCGGCTACCGTCACCACCACGCGAGCCTGGGCTGGCTCGACTGCGATCGGATGATCGGGCCCGGGGACCTTGATGGTTTTCTCAGTCATGCTGTCGAACTCCTGGATGAGTGGGCAAATCCACAATTCGTTGCCAAGCGGCAAGCGGTTGCGAGCGATTGCAAGCGGCCATCGGCGCGAATGATCGCGTCCTGCGTCGAAGCATACGCCGCTCATGAAAACGCGTTGTGTCGCCGCCTGCTCCGCGACACGCCGCGTATGCCGTGTTGCGTCGTCCTGTTCTTCGCGCAACGAAAACGAAAAAGGGCAGCCGAAGCTGCCCTGTCAAAGTCCCGTCATCAAGCGGACTGTTGCTTACCGACCTTGCGTGTCTGTGAATTGCGAACCGCTTACTGTTTGATATTCAACGCCGCCGTCAGATCGCCCATCGGCTTGCTGCCGTTGCTGACCAGCGCCGCATCGCGCGTGGCGATACCCGGCAGCGTCGGCAGCGAATAGCGGCGCGCGATGAAGCGCAGAATCGACGTCGTGTCGTATTGCGTGTGGTCGACGAAACCCTTCTTCGCGTATGGCGAAATGATCAGCGCGGGAATGCGCGTGCCCGGACCCCAGCGATCGGCCTTGGGCGGCGCCACGTGATCCCAGAAGCCGCCGTTCTCGTCATACGTCACCACCACCAGCATGTTGTTCCACTGCGGGCTCTTTTGCAGATGCGAGATCACGTCGGCAATGTGCTGGTCGCCCGATGCGACGTCGGTATAACCCGGATGCTCGTTCAAGTTGCCCTGCGGCTTGTAGAACGACACCTGCGGCAGCGTGCCCGCGTCGATTGCCTTGATGAACTCGGAGCCTGCGAGACCACCGTCGAGCAAGTGCTGCGAACGGTTGGCCGAGCCCGGTGCGAGGTCGGCGAAGTAGTTGAATGGCTGGTGATGCGGCTGGAAGTTCGGCGCCGTCAGATTCGCGCCGTAGATCACATTCGACGTGCCGTTCTGTGCCGCCGAGACCGCCGCGCCCCATGCGCCGCCGTACCACGCCCACGAGACCTTCGCGTTGTTCAGCAGATCGCCGATGTGCTGTTGCGTCTGGGCCGGCAGCGTGGTGGCCGCGCCGGGGTCGGCGAGGTTCGCGTCGCCGCCCGAAGCCGGCTTGTTGCCGCTCGGCTGATACGGCGGCTGCATCGTGTTGATCGCGTAGAAGTCAGGCGTCAGGTTGCCCGAATTCACGTACTTGGGCGCGCCGGTCAAGGCCGATGCCGGCGAGTTGGCCGCTACCTTCAGTGTGACGCCGTCGCTTTCGACCGCGGAGATCGAATTGACCGCCGGGCTCTTGTCCGCGTTCGGGTAGGTCGGCGTACACGCGCACACCAGCCACTGGTGATTCAGGAACGAGCCGCCGAACGCGCCCATGAAGAAGTTGTCGGCCAGCGTGTATTGCTGGGCGATTTTCCACAGCGGCAGCTTGTCGGCGTTGAGCGTGTAGTGACCCATGACGAGACCACCCGAATCCGCCCACGCGGCGAACTTGTCGTTCTTGCCGCCGTTGATCTGCATCTGGTTTTCATAGAAGCGGTGATACAGATCGCGCGTCGTGGCCGTGATCGGCGTATTGAAACCGTTCGGGTCGTCGATGGCGAACGGGCTGTTCGGCAGATTGGCGGTCATCGCTTGCGTCACCGCCGGCGTCACGCCGGTTTGTGTCAGGCCGTTCCACACTTGCGGCAGCGTGGCGAGCGGTGTGCCGTTGCGGTCGACCTGCATGGCGCTTGCCGCCGTTACATTCTGCAGACCGTTGGCGCCCGGGAAGTTGCCGTAGAGATTGTCGAAGCTGCGGTTCTCCGCATAGATCACCACGACGGTCTTGATCGACGTGATGTCCGGCTGAGCCGTGACATCGTCGCCGCCGCACGCATACAAGCTTAGCGCTGCTGCGATCGCGATAGGCGTCGCGCAGATCAGTTTTTTGTTCATTGGGTGTGTGTTCTCTCTCTCTCGCGTTGGGGACCGGTCAGGCACCGTGCTTACAGACTGACCGCGAGAGAAAGTTTGAATAAGGAGTTTGACAGAAAGATGTAAATAATTACGAATTGCCTCTTTTTCAAAATTTTCGTCGGCTGTATGTCATTTTGGCGACATGCAGCTGAAATACGCTTGCGGACTTCAATATCGCAAATTCACACCATTCATATGCGGCTTGGTCTCACGGGGATTCGGGAAACGGCGGCTCAGCCGCAGGCGCAGCGGGGCGCGGTACCAGCAAGCACAGGCGCAGGGCTCGCAAAGCTGACGGTGGCGCTCACGGTGGTTATCCTGAGCCTTGCAGCGTGCGACGCTGGCTCGTCGACAGCCAATAGTAATAGTAATGAAATTAATAGTAATGTTAATGAAAGAATAAATGGTCAAGTAAATGCCCGGGCAAATCCGCACGCCAATGCAAGCGTGGAGATTGCGCCTAAAGCGTCTGCATTGCTTGCGGCTTCTGCCGTGAAAGCGGCCGCGCAGCAAGGCGGCCAGACCCGGGCGCAAGTCTATGAATCCGTGCGGAAGATGACGGCGGTGGGCAAGCAGTTGTTCTTCGACCCATCGCTATCCGGCTCGGGCAAGCTGGCGTGCGCGTCGTGCCACAGTCCCGATCATGCTTTCTCGCCGGCGAATTCGCTGGCGGTCCAACTGGGCGGCAACGACATGCACCGCACCGGCATGCGTGCCGCGCCCACGCTTAAGTACCTGCAATCGGTGCCGGCGTTCGCGGAGCACTACCACGAGTCGGATGACGAAGGCGATGAAAGCGTCGATGCCGGGCCGACCGGTGGTTTGACGTGGGACGGCCGGGTCGATCGCGGCTCGGACCAGGCGCGCATTCCGCTGCTGTCGTCGTTCGAAATGGGCAGCTCGCCCGCCAAAGTTGCCGCCGCGGTAAAGGCCTCGCCATATGCGGGCGCTTTCCGCGCGGCCTTCGGCGAACATATATTCGATAGCGACGAAGCCACCTTCAACGCCGTGCTGCAGGCGCTGGAAACCTTCGAGCAAACCCCGGAGATTTTCTACCCGTACACCAGCAAGTACGACGCGTATCTGGCGGGCAAGGCACAGTTGACCAAGGCCGAACTACACGGTCTGGAAGTGTTCAACGACGAAAAGAAAGGTAACTGCGCGAGTTGCCACATCAGTCAGCGCAGCATGGACGGCGCGCCGCCCCAGTTCAGCGACTTCGGTCTGATTGCGATCGGCGTGCCGCGCAATCGTGCGCTGCCGGTGAATCGCGATCCGCATTTCTACGACCTCGGCGCATGCGGCCCGGAGCGTACCGACCTGGGCGGACGTGCTGAGTTTTGCGGCATCTTCCGCACGCCGACGCTGCGCAATGTTGCGTTGAAGAAGAGTTTTTTCCACAACGGCATCTATCATTCCCTCGATCAGGTGGTGCGTTTTTACGCGCAGCGCGACACCAACCCGGAGAAGTTCTATCCGGTCTCGAAGGGCAAGGTGCAGAAGTTCGACGACCTGCCGCAGCGTTACTGGGCCAATCTGAATACCGAGCCGCCGTTCGATCGCAAACCGGGTGACAAGCCGGCACTCGACGAGGCTGAAATCAAGGACGTGGTGGCGTTTCTGAATACGCTCACCGATGGGTACAAACCGGAAGACAAGCAGGGAAACAAACCGGGAAACAAGCCCGAAAAGACCGCGGCTGCGAATTGATTGTCGGGCACTGAGCGCGCCGCGGTGCGCGCGGTTAGATGCCTGTGCCGGCAAGGATGCAATAGCAGGCAGCCAGCAGTAGTGCGAATGAGATCAGAAGGCATGCAACGCCTGCGCGCGTCAGCAGATTCGGCCACCGTGCGAGGGGGAGCTTGTCCATTCGCACGATGCGCCGCGCAAGACCGGGATCACGGCCGATGGCGAACGGCACCAGCGCGACGCAGAAGAACGCGAGCGCGACGGTGACGGTTTCGAGAGCAAGTGAAATGTCCATAAGGCGGGTTTAAAGCTTGAGCAGCGCAGTAGCGCGACAGACTTATCTTAGAAAGACGTCCCATAAAAAAGTATGGGACTGGTCCTAAAAGTCCTGGTGCCCGTCCGTCTGTCCGTCGGCTCGTCGGTTCCTGAGCGGGCGGAGCGTGCCGCGGCATCCGCAAGGCCATTTCGGGAGCGACATGCTATGCTTTTGGGGTCCAGATCATGAGCCGCCGCGAGCGCGCTCGATAGAGCCAAACCTTTCTTCGAGGAGAACCCTTCATGTCGATGCGAACCCGTGCCCTGTTTCACTTGACCGTCGGTGGTCTGCTGCTTGGCGGCGCGATCGGCGCGCAAGCGGCGAACCTCGGTTTTCTGAACGACACGCCGATCAGCTACATGAAGCAACGCGACGTCGATTCGATCAAGGGCGCCGTCATCGGTGCGTTGAATGACAAGCAGGACGGCGAAAGCGTGAGCTGGGTCAACGAAGGCACCGGCAACAGCGTCAAGATCGACGCGACGATCACCATCGCCAGCACCGCGAAAGACGGCGAGCGCACCTGCCGCGACGTCGGCGTCGTACTGAATGCGAAAGGGCAGTCAATGACGCTGCGCCCGCAGTTCTGCAAGCAGGGTAGCGCTAACTGGCAATTGCAGAAAAAGCGCTGAGCGTGCCGGCGGGTATGACCATGCGTGTCGGCTTGCTGCCGGCGCTGCCTGAAACCACGCGTCCTTGCGGCGCAATGTGTCGATGAGCGCGCGGGTCGTCTCGTGTGGCGTTGTGCTGCTCGATCCGCAAGGGCGGGTGCTGCTCGCCCACGCCACCGAAACCTCTCACTGGGACATTCCCAAAGGGCACGGTGAAGAGGGCGAGGCGCCCCACGTCACAGCGCTGCGCGAGATGGTCGAGGAGACCGGCATCGTGATCGAACCCGAGCGTCTGAAGGATCTCGGACTGTTCGTCTACCGGCGCGACAAGGATTTGCATCTGTTCGCGGCCCGTGCAACGGCCGGCGAACTTGATCTCAGTGCGTGCACCTGCACGTCGCTGTTTCCGCGCCGCTCTGACGGCACGCTGATTCCCGAAATGGATGCATACCGCTGGGTTGCGCCGGACGAAGTCGAGCGGTATGCGAGCCGCAGTCTCACAAGACTCTTTCAGACCACGCTTTCGCTCGCCGAACTGCATCGAACGCTATAGCAGATCGCAGCGCGGGCGTGTCGCCTGCACGTTCAGTCGAGTGCCCGGTCGTTCGGATGAGCGAATAGTGTGCGGTTCTGTTCCGACAGCGGAAAATTCAGATTGATGCCGCGCGGAGGAATCGGCTGCGTGAACCACTGGTTGTACAAACGTTCCGCGTCGCCGCTAGTCTCGCCGCGCGCGATCACCCCGTTCACCAGCGCTCGGAGCGGCTCGTCACCTTTGCGAAACATGCAGGCGTAAACCTCGGAGCCGAGCGGCGTGCCGGTCACCACGAAATCTTCAGGGTGCGGATCGGTCGACTTGAAACCGTACAGGATCGGTTCGTCCATCACGAAGGCCACCGCCCGGTCGTCCTTGAGCGCGGTGAAGGCTTCCTGATGATCGCGCGCGCTCATGATGCGCATGTTCAGATGTTTCTCGGTATTCAGGCGGCGTAGCAGACGCTCGTCGGAGGTGCCCGCGGTTGTCACCACAGGCTTGCCGGCGAGGTCAGGAAAATCCGTAATGCCGCTGCTCTTGCGCGCGATGATGCGTACCGCGTACTGGAAGAAGCTGTTCGAGAAGGCGGCGACGCTTTCGCGTTCCACTGTGTGCGTGGTCGAGCCGCATTCCAGATCGATCTGGTTGTTCAGCAACATCGGCGTGCGGTTCGACGAGGTGACCGTGATTTCGTGCACCTTCAGTTGCGGCAGGCCGAGCGTTTTCTTGATTTCGTCGACGATCTGCAGCGCGATGGTTTGCGAATAGCCGACCGTGCGCTTGCCGTCGAAGTACGAGAAGGGAATCGACGCTTCGCGCACGCCGAGCACGACCACACCGTCGTCGTGGATTTTCTTCAGTGTGCCGGTGAGTTCGTCCGCGTGAGCGGTGCCGGCGAGTGACATTGCGCTGAATGCGGCCAACGCGGCGATTGTGCAACGGATGCTTTGCGCGACGCGCGCGGCGCGATTGATGCGCGCTGCAGGCGCAGTATGCGCGTGACGCGTGCCTTCTGCCGTGCTCCCCCATGTTCTTGCCCCGCTGCGGGCTGCAACTTTCATCGGGCCTCCCGGACTGGCGCGGCCATGGTGGCCGCGCTGTCACATGTCGATGGAATGTCGATGCAACGAAAAGGCGTGCATCCCGCTTGCGAAATGCACGCCATGTTCAACGTCTGGTAAGCAACGTTAAATGCGTAACGTCAAATACGCAACGTCAAATGTACTTCGCGTCGCAGCTTCAGTTTATGCCGGCTTGCCCCAACTGTCGCGCAAGCTGACGATACGATTGAACACGGGTTTGCCCGGTTTCGAATCGACACGGTCCGCGACGAAATAGCCATGGCGTTCGAACTGATAGCGTTGTTCCGGCAGCGCGTCGCGTGCACCCGGTTCCAGGTAGGCGTTGACCACGCGCTTCGAATCCGGATTCAGCGCTTCGAGGAAGTCGCGGCCACCGGCGTCCGGCTGCGGTTCCTTGAACAGCCGGTCGTAGATGCGCACTTCGGCCGGGACCGCGCCTGCCGCGCTGACCCAGTGAATGTTGCCCTTGACCTTGTAGTTGTTCGCGCCTTCGGTGCCCGATTTGCTGTCCGGGAAGTAATTGCAGTGGACCGCGACGATATTGCCGTTCTCGTCCTTGTCCGCGCCGATGCATTCGATCACGTAGCCGTAGCGCAGACGCACCTTGTTACCCGGGAACAGGCGGAAGTAGCCCTTCGGCGGCGTTTCGTTGTAGTCGTCGCGTTCGATCCACAGCTCGCGCGAAATCGGGAACTCCCGAACCCCCATTTCCGGATGATGCGGGTGGACGGGCGCGTTGCACGGCTCGCTCACGCCTTCGGGGAAGTTGTCGATGATTAGCTTGAGCGGATCGAGCACGGCAGCGGTACGCGGCGCCTTGTCGTCCAGATCGTCGCGCAATGCGCCTTCGAACACGCTCATGTCGATCCACGAATCGACCTTGGTGACGCCAATTCGTTCGCAGAACAACTGGATCGCTTCCGGCGTGAAGCCGCGCCGGCGTACCCCGACGATGGTCGGCATGCGCGGATCGTCCCAACCGTCGACATGGCCTTCCGTTACGAGTTGCAGCAGCTTGCGCTTGCTGGTGATCGCGTAGGTGAGGTTCAGGCGCGAAAACTCGATTTGCTGCGGCAGCGGGCGCGTGAAGATTCCGGCCTCGGCCAGCTCGTTCAGAATCCAGTCGTACAGCGGACGGTGGTCTTCGAACTCGAGCGTGCACAGCGAATGCGTGATGTTTTCCAGCGCGTCCGAGATGCAGTGCGTGTAGTCGTACATCGGGTACACGCACCATTTGTCGCCGGTGCGGTAGTGATGCGCGAAGCGGATACGGTAGATGACCGGGTCGCGCATGTTGAAGTTCGGCGACGACATGTCGATCTTCGCGCGCAGCACGTGCTCGCCTTCCTTGAACTCGCCGGCTTTCATGCGGCGGAACAGGTCGAGGTTTTCCTGCACCGAACGCTCGCGGAAGCGCGACGGCGTGCCGACTTCGGAGGCCGAGCCGCGGTTCGCGCGCATTTCCTCGGCCGACTGGCTATCCACATACGCCTTGCCGCGCTCGATCAGCAGTTCGGCGAATTCGTACAGTTTGTCGTAGTAGTCGCTGGCGAAGTAAAGCTGTTCCTTGCCGTCTTTTTGCCATTCGAAACCGAGCCAGCGCACGGAATCGATGATCGAGTCGACGTACTCGACGCTTTCCTTTTCCGGATTCGTATCGTCGAAGCGCAGATGGCACACGCCGCCGTAGTTGCGCGCCACGCCGAAGTTCAGGCAGATGCTTTTGGCGTGGCCAATGTGCAGATAGCCGTTCGGCTCGGGCGGAAAGCGCGTTTCGACGCGCTGGCCCCATTTGCCGGTGCGGTTGTCTTCGTCAATGATGTTACGGATGAAATTGGATGCCGCTGGCGCGTCGTTGCGTTCGGTATTCATGCGAGAAGGTGAATGTCGGTCGGGGGTGCGCAATGCGCCCACTTATCCATCAATTCTACCTGACGCGTTCGCTCACGGCAGGCGAGTGCGGCGCGCAGCCAACGTTTGAGCGGTTTCGGCTGGTTTTTGGGGTCAGGCGGGGTCCTGCAAGCTGCGTTTAAGGTGCTGTAACAGGAGGTAAAACGTTTTGTTGACGCATGCGCCGGCGACTTAGGATGCGGGCGGCACACTTGCCACCCGCGCGCCGCTCGACCTTTTCCGGGGTAGTGCAAGCCTACGCTCATGCCTTGCCGCGCAACGCTTGCCTGCGTGGCCGTGGTCCGGCCACACGGTCCAGTCAGGTCTCGCTCTCCTTGGTCGTTTTGCACGGCCCGCGCCGTTCGTGCAACATGACGCCCTCAGTTCCCGGAGTTTCTCGGATGCCCGTTTCGCCTCATGACGCGCCTCGCGTGCCTTTCGCCTATATGTCCTTCGCCCGGATCGTGACGGCCACGACCGTGTTCGCCGCGCTCGCGGGCAGCTTCGTGGCGCCTGCACCCGCGCTCGCGAAAACGCCCCCGCCCAAGGCCGTGCTGGACGCGTCGGCAGTCGCTGTGCCGGATCGCTACAGCGCCGACGCCGCGCAGCAGATCTTCGCCGCCGGCGGCAATGCGGTGGATGCCGCTGTCGCGATCGCCTTCACGCTGGCCGTGACCCGCCCGGACGCAGGGAATATCGGCGGCGGCGGCTTCATGACGGTGTTCATGGACGGCAAACCGTATTTTCTCGACTATCGCGAGCGAGCGCCGCAGCAGGCGACCCGCGACATGTACCTCGACGACAAAGGCAAGCTCATACCGGGTATGAGTGTCGTCGGCCATCGCGCGGTGGCGGTGCCGGGCACCGTCGAAGGCATGTGGGAAGCGCAGCAGCGCTTCGGCAAGCTGAAGTGGAAACAGGTACTGGCGCCCGCGATCCGCTACGCCACCGACGGCTTCCAGGTCGAACCGGGCTTGCAGCAGCGACATGACGCGGCGGCGAAGAATTTCGCCGGCAAGACCAATTTCGACGCCTACTTCTCGAACCTGAAGGCGGGCGCGACGCTCCGTCAGCCCGAATTGGCGCAGACCCTCTCGCGCATTGCCAGCGACGGCGGCCGCGAGTTTTACGAAGGCCGCACCGCGGATCTGATCGCCCAGCAGATGTACGGCCACGGTCTGGTCACGAAGCAGGACCTGATCCAGTACAAGGCCGTGTGGCGCCAACCGCTTATCGCCGATTGGAACGGCTACAAAATCGTGACCGCGCCGCCACCGAGCTCAGGCGGTATCGGGCTGATCCAGATGCTGAAGATGAAAGCCGACCTGAAGCAGGCGTTCGACGGCCTGGAGCTCAATTCCGCGCCGTATATCCATCTGATCGCGCAGATCGAAGATCGTGTGTTCGCCGATCGCCAGCAATATATCGGCGACCCCGATTCGTACCGGATACCGGTCGACAAACTGACTGACGACGCCTACCTCGCCCAGCGCGCCGACGAAGTGAAACCCGACGAGGTGCCGGGCGCGACGCCCGTTAAAGGCGGTCTCGGCGATTCGTTGCCGGAAAAGACGCAAACCACGCATTTCTCGGTGGTCGACAAGTGGGGTAACGCCGTTTCGAACACCTATACGCTGGACGGGTCATTCGGTTCCGGCGTGGTGGTGGACGGCGGCGGCTTCCTGCTCAACGACGCGATGGACGACTTCGAGACGAGTCCGGTTGCAGCCGGCGCGCCGGGTGCGACGGCGAATGACCTGAATACGGTGGTGCCGGGACGCCGGCCGCTTTCATCGATGACGCCGACCATCCTGTTGCAGGACAACAAGGTGTCGCTCGTGATCGGCACGCCCGGCGGCTCGCGAATTCTGACGTCGATTTTCCAGGTGATGACCGACCTGTACGATTTCGGCATGACGCCGGCCGACGCGTTGGCCGCGATGCGATTCCATCATCAGTTGCTACCGCCGAAGACGATTTACTTTGAGCCGTATCATCCGATTACGGGCGAGTTGGCCGATCAGTTGAAAGCCAAGGGGTACACGCTGGAAGCGCAGTCGTTCAACGGCGATGTGCAGATGATTCGCGTTGAAGGGACGAAGCCCGAGCCGGCGGCCGATCCGCGCGGCACGGGCGTGGGGCGCGTGATGCCTTGACGCGTGGTTTGCGCGGCCTGGCGAAGCAGGTCATGGGGAAAGTGGACTGCTGCGGCGGGATGTGGAAACGCGGTGTGGAAGCACACTTGAAGAACGCGCCTGAAGAACGCGCCTGAAGAACGAACTTGAACGACGAACTTGGATAACGAACTTGGATAACGAACTGCGGCGGGGAACGCGATGAGCGGACAAAAATTAAACGTACTCGTGCTGCCGGGCTACCAGAATTCGGGCCCGGGGCATTGGCAGACGCGCTGGGAGGCGCTTGATCCCGCTTTCGTGCGTGTGCAGATGCCGGACTGGGAGCATGTGGAACGCGACGCGTGGTGCAGCACGCTCGACGCCGCTGTGGCTGCGGCTGACTCGCCCGTGGTGTTTGCCGCGCACAGCCTTGGCTGCCTGACCACCGCCTTCTGGGCGTCGCAGTATGCAAGCGCCGCGCAGCTTGCGAAGGTGGCGGGCGCGCTGCTGGTGGCGGTGCCCGATCCGTCCGGCGCACATTTTCCACAGGACGCCCATGGCTTCGCGCCGGTGCCGCTGACGCGCTTGCCGTTTGCGAGCATCGTGGTGGCGAGCAGCGACGATCCGTACGGCAGCGTGCCGTTCTCGCAAGCTTGCGCGGAGGCTTGGGGCAGCCACTGGATCGATATCGGGCCGCGTGGCCACATCAATGCCGACAGCGGACTCGGCGATTGGGACGAGGGGCGGCGCTGGCTGACTTCATTGGGCGAGCGGCGCTGAACCTCCATTTCAGCCGATTTACGTTGACTTCCGCTGATTCGGCGGCCGTAGCTGGGCGGCGGGTGAGCTGGCGCTGTCGCTGTGGCCGGCGTAACTGAAAAAACGTCCGCCTCAGCCACCCTCAAATCACCGACCGGTCCCGCAGCCGGGCAATCTGGGCCTCGTCATAGCCGAGCACGTCGCGCAGGATACTGTCGGTGTGTTCGCCGAGCATTGGCGGATGAGCCAGCGCTTCAGGCGGCGTGCCGGTCATGTTGATCGGATTGCGCACCAGTTTGACCGTGCCGCCCGACGGATGTGGCAGATCGACCCGCATGCCGCGCGCCACCACCTGCTCGTTTTCGAACACCTCGCCCAGATCGTTGATCGGCCCGCACGGCACACCCGCCGCTTCCAGCGCGGCGATCCATTGCTGCTTGCCCTGCAGGCGCACCATGTCGGCCAGAATCGGCACAAGTACGTCGCGGTGGCGCACGCGCGCCGGATTGGTGGCGAATCGCGCGTCTTCCGCGAGTTCGGGGCGGCCGCCCGCCTCGACGAACTTGCGGAACTGGCCGTCGTTGCCGACCGCGACGATGATCCAGCCGTCGCTGGTCTGGAAAGTCTGGTAGGGCACGATGTTCGGATGCGCATTGCCCCAGCGCACCGGTGGCTGGCCGCTCGCCAGGTAATTCGAATTCATGTTGGCCAGCATGGCCACCTGCACGTCGAGCAGCGCCATGTCGATGTACTGGCCTTCGCCCGTTCGGTCGCGATGCGTGAGTGCTGTGAGCACGGCGATGGTCGAGTACATACCGGTCATCAGGTCGGCGATCGCGACGCCGGCCTTCTGCGGGCCGCCGCCCGGCTGGCCGTCGCGCTCGCCGGTAATGCTCATGAAGCCGCCGATGCCTTGCACGATGAAGTCGTAACCGGCGCGCTGCGCATAAGGCCCGGTTTGCCCGAAGCCGGTTACCGAACAGTAGATCAGATCGGGCTTCACTTCCTTGAGCGACGCATAATCGAGGCCGTACTTCTTCAGCTGCCCGACCTTGTAGTTCTCCAGCACCACGTCGCTTTGCGCGGCCAGTTCGCGGATGATCCGCTGGCCTTCGGGCGAGGCGATATCGACGGTGACCGAGCGCTTGTTGCGATTCGCCGCGAGGTAATAGGCGGCTTCGCGGGTGTCGGCGCCTTCCGGCGTTTTCAGGTACGGCGGCCCCCAGTGGCGCGTATCGTCGCCGACTTCGGGGCGTTCGATCTTGATGACGTCGGCGCCGAAATCGGCGAGCGTCTGTGCGCACCACGGCCCGGCGAGCACGCGTGTGAGATCCAGCACGCGGATATGACTAAGAGCGCCCATATTCTTCAATGTCTCCAATGTCGGCCGGACTTGGCGCTTTAGCGCTTAGTCCGGCCCCATGCAAAGCGGTCGGCAGACTTGG
>ERZ941748.48-NODE-48-length-77644-cov-9.519326_pt1 | contig 77644 bp, 72 predicted proteins | sample MGYA00521092_ERZ941748 | MGnify/ENA primary metagenome ERZ941748 (study PRJEB32759, sample SAMN07749897) | skin metagenome | biome: transportation; feature: city; material: polyester macromolecule | host: Homo sapiens | place: Hong Kong:ISLAND line | collected... | reverse complement strand
TGATTCTAGTGGTGGGCCCAGTAGGACTTGAACCTACGACCAAGGGATTATGAGTCCCCTGCTCTAACCAACTGAGCTATAGGCCCGAAAAGCGTGCATATCATAGCGAATGTGTGGGGGCACGGCTACCCCTTGGGGCGCTATCTTGTGGTGGGGCGGCTCTTTTTCGGGCAGGCTGCGATACCTGACGTGATGCGGTTGCCCACGGGCCTTCGGGCACTAATCGGCGCGGCCGGGGTCTGCTGATAACTGCTTCTATGGAGACATGCTGTGAAAACCTTGATTGCTCTTTTTCCGCTGCTGCTGGCGCTGCCCGTTCAGGCCGACTGGCAGTTGGACCCTGCCCAATCGCAGGTGCGGGCGTCCATTACCCAGTTGGACGGTAGCGCGCCGCAAACTCATCATCATCACGTGAGCAATTTGCAGGGCGATATCTCCCCCGATGGCACGCTGCGCCTGCCGCTCCGGCTGAGCCAGACCGACGTGTTGCAACGTTTGGGTGACCTGCCGCCGTGGGTGGGCCTGCTGACCAATACGCCGCTGGTGACGCTGGTGGCGCAGATGCCACCCGAGCGCCTGGACCGCCTGGACATGGGCGAGGAGCTGGTGGAAACCCTGACTTTTCGAGTCCAAACCGACCGGCTGACCCAGGAGGAAGCGGTGCCGCTGCGCTTTACCCGCGTCGGGCTGAACGAAGTGCGTGTCACCCATGCCGAACCGATGGCGCTGGATGGCAATGCCCTGATGGCCAACAGCACGCTGCGAACGGTGCTTTCCCTGCTGGGCTATCAGCAGATCGATGAGCATGTGCCGGTGACCCTGAACGCGCTGTTGGTGAACCGCTAAACGCCAGGCGCCGCCCATGGGGCGGCGCTTGAGTACGTGGCACGTGAAGGCCTAACGGCCCAGCACTTCCACATCGCCCGCCTGGGCGGCTCCGGTTTGTACCCGCCACTGGGCGGCGTAGTGGCCATCGGCCTGTAGCAGGCTGGCATGGCTGCCGCGCTCCGCTACCTGGCCTTTCTCGATCACGACGATTTCATCGGCATGCACGATGGTCGACAGCCGGTGGGCAATCATGATGACCGTACGCCCGAGGGCAATGCGCTTCAGCGAGCGCTGGATCGCCGCTTCGGTTTCGTTGTCCACGGCGCTGGTGGCTTCGTCCAGCACCAGAATGGGCGGGTTCTTGAGCAGCGCCCGGGCCAGGGAAAGGCGCTGGCGTTGGCCGCCGGAAAGGCGCACGCCCCGCTCCCCCACCGGGGTGTCCAGCCCCTGGGGCAGCGTCTCGATAAAGCTCCAGGCTTCTGCGGTTTTGGCAGCTTCGATGATGGCGGCTTCGTCGGCATCGGGCATGCCGTAGGCGATGTTGTCGCGAATACTGCCCTCGAACAGGTACACGTCCTGGCTGACCAGGCCGATGGCCTGGCGCAGCGAATACATGCTAACCTCGGTAATGGGCTGGCCATCGACCAGCACGCGGCCACTGGCTGGGTCGTAGAAGCGCAGCAGCAGCTTGATCAACGTCGATTTACCCGACCCCGTGGCCCCCACCAGGGCCAGCGTGGTGCCCGCCGGAACGTGCAGGTCTACCCCGTTCACACCTACCTGGCTGGCTTCGTACTGGAAGCTCACCGCTTCGAAACGCACCTCGCCTTTTACAGGTGCGGCCAAGGCCTGGGGGCTGTCGTCTTTCACCGTAATGGGGACTTCCAGCAAGTCCAGGATACGCTTGGTGCTGGCCATGGCGCGTTCGAACAGGTCGATGACCTGGGCCAGCCCGGTCAGCGGCCAGAGCAGGCGTTGGGTCAGGAACACCAGCACGCCGTAGGCGCCTACGTTGAGGCTGCCGTTGAGCGCCATCATGCCGCCCACGGTGAAAGTGGCCAAAAAGCCCGCCAGAATGGCCATGCGGATGACTGGAATAAACGCCGAACTGACCCTGATCGCCTGACGGTTGGCATCTACATAGGCTTCACTGGCGTTGCGCAGGCGTTCGGCCTCACGGGCTTCACTGGTGAAGCTCTTGATGGTGGCAATGCCGCTCAGGTTGTTGGAGAGCCGGCTGGAAAGGTCGCCCACTTTCTCACGCACCTCGCTGTAGAGCGGCCCCGCCTTGCGCTGGAAGAAGAACGCTCCCCAGATGATCAGCGGGATAGGCGTGAAGGCCAGCAGCGCAATCAGCGGGGAAAGCACGAAGAACACGGCGCCCACCGCCACCACGGTCACTCCCACCTGAATCAGCGCATTGGCGCCGCCGTCCAGAAAGCGCTCCAGCTGGTTGACGTCATCGTTCATGGTGGCCACCAGCTGGCCTGAGCTCTTCGATTCGAAAAACGCCATGTCGAGCCGCTGGGCGTGCTCATAGGCATCCTGGCGCAGGTCGGCCTGGAGCCGCTGGGCCAGGTTGCGCCACAGCACCTGGTACAGGTACTCGAATAGCGACTCCCCCGCCCAGATAAAGAAGGTCAGCACCGCGAGGATGGCGATCTGCTCGTGCGGGGTTTCGAACCCCAGGCGGGCCACGAAGCTGTTCTCCTGGTTGACCACCACATCGATGGCGACACCGATGAGAATTTCCGGGGCAATATCGAACAGCTTGTTGATGATGGAGCAGATCGTGGCAGCGGTAATCCGCCGACGATACCCCTTGGCGTAGCGCAGCAGCCTGACCAACGCCTGAAAACTTTGGTTGGCAGAACTGGCGGATGAACTGGGCGTTGAAGCGGCCACGAGGGTTCCTTTTAGCGTGTTGTCATGTATTTTTGGCCTGGAACCCCTGCGCGGGGCTCCGCTCATTCAGAACGTTCGGCGCGGCGCACGTTGGCGAGCAGCGGGCTGCCGGTATCCGGGTCCAGCAACAGCGTGCATTCTACCTGATAGAGCGCGCGCACCAAGGCTGGCGTCACCACATCGGCTGGCGCACCTTGAGCGACGATCTGGCCATCGCGCATGGCAATCAGGTGGTCGGCGTAGCGGCAGGCGCTGGCCAGGTCGTGCAGCACCATCACCACGGTGCGGCCATGGCAGGCCAGCGTGCGCACCAGCTCGAAGACTTCGATCTGGTGGCCCAGGTCTAACGCAGAGGTGGGCTCGTCCAGCAGCAGCAGCGGCGTTTGCTGGGCAATGGTCATGGCAATCCAGGCGCGCTGGCGCTGCCCGCCCGAGAGGGCTTCCAGCGGCCGGTCGGCCAGCGCTTCCAGGCCTGCGGCGGTCAGCGCGTGCTGCACGACCTGCTGGTCTTCCGCCGACCATTGGCGTAGCCACCCCTGGTGGGGCTGGCGGCCAAAGCGAATCAGCTCGGTGACAGTGAGCCCTTCGGGGGCCACGGCTTCCTGGGGCAGCAGCGCCAGTTGGGTGGCGAGCTGGCGCGTGGGCAGGCGCTGAATGTCGTGGCCACCGAGCAGTACGGCGCCGCCGTCGGGTTTATGCAGCCGGGCAAGCCCCGAGAGCAGCGTGGATTTACCACAGCCATTGGGGCCAACGATGGCCGTTACCTTGCCGCTGGGCAGCTCGACGCCCAGCTCCTTGATCACCTGGCGTTGGCCATAACTCATGCTGAGCGCGTCGGTGGCCAGGGTGGGTAAACCGGGGGCAGTGCTCATGGGCGACTCCGCTGCGGGCGCATTAAAATCCATAATAACCAGGGGCCACCGACCACGGCCGTGACGATGCCCACCGGAATCTCGATGGGCGCAAACAGGGTTCGCCCGGCCAGGTCGGCCAGCACCATCACCAGCGCCCCGGCCAGGGTGGCGGCCATAATCGGCACATGGCGAGCGCTGGAGAGTGAGCGAGCGATTTCAGGCCCAATCAGCGCCACCATGCCCACCGGCCCCGCCACGGCAACGGCGAAGGCGGTCAACACCACCGAGAGCATCAGCACCTGAAAGCGGCGGGCGGTGACGCTGACCCCCAGGCCGCTGGCCGTGGCGTCCTTGAAGCGCAGCACGGTCAGGGAGCGAGCCAGCGCCATGGCCGCCACCAGGCCCAGTAGCAGCCCCACGCCCAACAGTTGAACGCTACCGCTGGGCCGTGCATTGAGCGAGCCGACCGTCCACGGGTAAGCGGCGTTGGCGGTATCGATGGCCACTCGCGCCAGCAGCAGTTGAGTAATGGCGCCAAACACGGCCCCCACCCCAATTCCGGCCACGATGAACCGATAGCCCTGGGTACCGCTACCCGCCGCCAGGCCGAACGTCAGCACGGCCGCCGTGGTGGCCCCGGCCAGCGCCATGGCAGGCGGGGCAATGCCGACCCCCAACCCCACTACCGAGGCCACGGCAAAGGCAGTGGCGCCGTTGTCGATCCCGATGATGCCCGGCGTGGCCAGCCGGTTGCGGGCCAGGGTCTGCATCAGCACCCCGGCCAGGGCGAAGGCAGCCCCGGTATAGCACGCCGCCAGCAGGCGCGGCAGGCGCAGCTCGCGGATCATGAAGGTAGCCATCATCTCCCCCTGCCCGGCCAGCGCCGCCAGCACCGCACGAGGGGCCAGCGCCACGTTGCCCAGGCTCAAATAAAGCAGGCTGGCGGCCATCAGCGCCAGCAGCAACCCCGCATTCACCGCCACGGCACGCTTCTCCAGCAACACATGGTAGCGCCCTGACGTGCTCTGCAAACGCCAATAGCCCGCCGGGGTAGCAGCGGGCGTGGCCAAGGGGGCGGGGGTCGTCATCGGCCACATCGGCCTTGTACCCAACGTCGATTTTGCCGTCATTTTCATAGCGTCAGCGTCCAGGCAAGCAGCGGGCTTGCACAGCATGAATAGAGGGTCACAGCATGGGTAAACGGCGAGCGCGCACCACGGCAATCAGCACCGGTGCGCCACACAGCGCCGTGAGCACGCCCAGCGGCAGTTCGGAAGGCGCCACGATGACCCGGGAGATGATATCGGCGGTGAGTACGATCAACGGGCCTATCGGCAGGCAGAACCAGAGCGTGCGGCGAATGTCCGGCCCGGCAATGGCACGGGCCACGAACGGCACCACCAGCCCGACGAAGGCAATCGGCCCGGCAATGGCCGTGGCCGCCCCCACCAGCAGCGCCACACAGCCAATCGCCAGCCAGCGAATCAGCCCGGGGCGATGCCCCAGGCCGCTGGCGGCCCGCTCGCCCAGCGCCAGCGCCGCCAGGGGGCGGGCGATGAGCGTGACCGTGGCCGCCGCCACTGCCAGGCTGGGGAGTACCGCCCACCAATCCTCCAAACGGCGGCCCGCCAGGCTGCCCACGACCCAGAAGCGGATTTCATCGGCAGCGCGCTGATCGTAGAGCAGTAGCAGGGAGCTGAGCGAGCCCAGCAGCCCGGAAAACGCCGCCCCGGCCAGCACCAGCCGAACCGGGTCGTTGCCGACACCGCGAAAGCGCGCCACGCTGAGCACGCACAGGCAGCCGATCAGTGCGCCCAACTGGGCCACGGAGATACGCAGGGTGGCGGCGCTGGCCCCCAGCACCAGCGCCAACGCCACGGCGAATGCCGCCCCGGCGCTGACCCCCAGCAGGCCCGGCTCGGCCAGCGGGTTGCGCGAAACGGCCTGCAGCAGTGCGCCCGCGAGCCCCAGGGCTACGCCTACGGTCAGGCCGATCAGGGTGCGGGGGGCGCGCAGCTCCTGCACCACGAACAGCGCTTCGCTGTCGTCCACCCCTTGCAGCAACCCCAATACGCGCGCAGGGCCCACCTGGCCCGCGCCAATCACAAGGCTAACGACACACACCGCCAGCAAGGCGGTGAGCAGTATCAGCATCCAGGTCGTTGCGGAGCAGCGCCGGGCGGCGCTGCTCCCTATAAAAGCAGCAAACATCACGGCAACAACGCGTTCTCGATGTCATCCAGGATGGCCTGAGCCGCCAGCGGGCCGTTGGCGCTGCTCCAGAGCTGGCCGTTGACCGGCACGACCCGGTCGTTTTCAACGACGTTCAGGCGAGTGAACGCCGGGCTCTGGCGGGCGGCATCCAGCGCGGCCTGGCCATCGGCGTTGAGGGTCGCCAGAAACAACCAGTCACCGTCTACCTGAGACAGGTTTTCCAGGCTGAGTACGTCACTGTGGGCGCTGTCAGGCTTGATCAGCCCGGCGTCCTGCACCTCCAGACCCACGCTATCCAGCAGGCCCGTGGCAATCAGGTCCTTCGACATCACCATGGGGCCGCTGGGCATCCAGCGGGCCAGCACGGCCGTGCCGCCTACTCCAGCTTCAGCAATGGCACTGGTCAGCTCTGCGGCGCGCTGCTCCACGGCGGCAATGGCCTCGTCGATCTGCGCTTCGCGATTGAGCGCCTGGCCATACAGGCGGGCTTCGGCTTCCCAGTTATCGGCCGCCAGCGGCTGCGTGTGAGGCACGACGGTAGGCGCGATGCGCGACAGCAGCTGGTACTGAGCCTCGGGAAGCTGCGGTGCCGCCAGAATCAGGTCGGGCTGCTGCGCCAGCACGGCTTCGATGTTGATCTCGCGCACGACGCCGACGATGGCCGGGCGCTCTTCGCCCAAGTAGGCTTCCACATACTCTGCCACGTTGTCACCGCCCCGGGTGGTCACGGCGCCCACCGGCAGAATGCCTGCGGCCAGCGAGGCATCCAGCGCCCCCTCGTAAAGGGTGACCACACGCTCGGGGTGGTCGTTGACCTCGACCTCGCCATAAGCGGTCTCCAGGGTACGCGCCTGAGCAGCGCTGGCGATCAGGCTGCCGACCATCAAACCCACGACTGTTCTACCCGCTAACCCGATCACACCACGCCCGATTCCACTACGCCCGATCCCACCACGCTGCAACATACGGCCCATGAAAGCCTCTCCCGATTGAGTGTTGAAAAGATAGTAACGATTCTCAACAGCACTTGCACCCTTATTTACGCGAATGCACCGTTGCATATCTTGCAACGCTTGGGTATGAACCTGAGGCGTTTCGATTCGCGCAACGCACCGTTCGATGAAACAGCCTCGCGTATGGGAACTTTTCTTCTTAGAATCACAACCTCTTTTGATAATCAGTTTCATTAGCAAATAAGTTTCATCTCAGGGGATCGCCATGCCACGCTTTACACGCTCTGCACTGGCCAGCGCCATTGCTGTCAGCATGACCGCCACCGCCGTCAATGCTCAGGAAACTGCCCAGCTCAACAACATGGTCGTGACCGCGGCCGGTTACGAGCAAACGCTCAACAACGCGCCCGCCAGCATTTCCGTGGTGACCCGTGAAGAGCTGGAGCAGAAGCAGTTTTCCAACATTGCCGAAGCCATTGCTGACGTACCGGGGGTAGATGTACGCGCAGGCACGGGCAAGACCGGCGGGCTGAACATTTCCATTCGTGGCATGCCCAGCAGCTATACCCTGATCCTCATCGACGGCCGCCGCCAAAACGCCTCTGGCGATGTGACCCCGAACGGTTTTGGTGAGACCGCCACCAGCTTCATCCCCCCGCTTTCTGCCATCGAACGTATCGAGGTGATTCGTGGGCCGATGTCCACGCTTTACGGCTCCGATGCCATGGGTGGCGTGATCAACATCATCACGCGCCGCGTTGGCCAGGATTGGGCAGGCTCGGTGTCGGTGGAAAACTCCTTCCAACAGAATCGCGACGAGGGCAACAGCTCCGCCATCAACCTCTATGCCTCTGGCCCCTTGGTGGAAGACACCGTGGGTCTGCAGCTGCGCGGCCGCCTGTTTGACCGCGACAGCTCCGAGCGCATGATCGAGAACAGCTCAGGTCGCGACCCGCGCCCCTCGGAAGCGCGCATTTACTCCATCGGCGGGCGCATCAACGTCACGCCGGATGAAACGAACGAATTCTGGCTGGATGCCGAGCGCTCCCGCCAGACCTACGACAACAGCGACAGCCGCCTGGGCAACCTGGACACCCCCGCGCGGGTGTTTGGTTATGAAGACGAAATGCGCTTCAACCGCGATCAGGTCGCCATTGGCCATACCGGACGTTTCGAAGCGGGCACCTGGGAAAGCAGCATCAGCCATAGCGAAACCGAAACCCTGGGCCGCACCCTGCCAGCGGGCAATGCCCCCGACTACGGCTACGTGGCACAAGGCGGCGAACCCCGCCTGCTGGAAAACCGCGATATCGTGGTCGACAGCAAGTTCGTGGCCCCGCTGGGTGACCACATGGTGACCGTCGGCGGCCAGTACATCGACGCCCGCCTGGAAGACGGTACGGCAGGCAACGAGCGTTTCGAGCAGAACAGCTGGGCCGCGTTCGTGGAAGACGAGTGGCTGCTGCGCGATGATCTGGCGCTGACCTTGGGTGGCCGCTACGAAAACCACGACGCCTTTGGCGGGCACTTCAGCCCGCGCGGCTACCTGGTATGGAACACCACGCCCCACTGGACGCTGAAAGGTGGTATCAGCCAAGGCTACAAGACGCCCACGCTGAACCAGCTACATGATGGCGTCAACGGATTTGGCGGCCAGGGCGCAACGGTCAATATCGGCACCCCGGACCTGGAGCCGGAAAAAAGCACCAACTATGAAATTGGCGCCATCTACGACGACCAGGAGCGTTTCTCTGCCGGGGCAACGCTGTTCTTCACCCAGTTCCGCGATCGTATCGCCGACGCTGACGATATTCCCAACTGTCAGTTCATCGACAGCAATGGCAATACGCCCAATGCGGGGCTAGCCAACTGCTTGAGCGTAGGCAACTTTACCCAGCAGGAGAGCTTCGGGCAGTTGACCAATATCGACCGCGCCGAGACCCGCGGCGTCGAGCTGAGCGCCAACTATCAGATCGCCCCGGACTGGCGGGTCAGCGGCGGCTATACCTTCACCGACTCCGAGATCACCTCCGGCGACAACGAAGGGATGATTCTGACCAACACGCCGAAGCACAAGCTGACTGCCGACCTCACCTGGCAGATCAACGACCGCTGGAGCACCACGTTGGAAGGCGAGTACTACTCTTCTCGCGAGCGCTTCTCGGCAGGCCTGCCCACGTCAGGTGAAACGCTCTCACTGTATCAACAGCTGGGCAACAAGCTGGACGGGTATGAGCTGTTCAACCTGCGCAGCACCTACCGCTTCTCCGACAGCGTGCGGCTGACCGGCGCGGTCCAGAACCTGCTGGACAAGGACTTCACGGGCTACGACACCTTCGAGCACAACGGCGACACCTACGCGGCCTACCGCTACACCCAAACCGGCCGCTCCACTGACGGTGTTGCGCTGAACGGTCGCAGCTTCTGGTTGTCTGCTACTTACGAGTTCTGATCGTAGGTCGCCTACGACCCTTACTGTTTCAATGCTGATTTGATGCCCTGGCCTGGTGCCAGGGCTTTTTTTATCAGCAGCTGAGAAGGCCTTGCCTAGAACACAAATACAAACACAAATATAAATTATTTTCATTCATCAAGATAAATGGCACACTATCCGCTCCATGACTCAGCTCGGTGGCCGTGCCATGTACGATTTCGATGAACTTGCCGCATTTGCCGATGTGATGTCGACGGGTAGCCTGACCCGCAGCGCCCAGAAGCTGGGGCTGGCCAAGTCCACCCTGAGCCGTCGCATCAGCCAACTGGAAGCCCGCCTGAATCAGCCGCTGCTGCGGCGCCAGGCCAATCGCTTGATCCCAACCGAAGCGGGACTGCTGTTCCAGAGCTACTGCAACGAGCTGCTGGCCATGGCGGCCCATAGCCAGGAGGCGCTGGCCGAGCTGCGTGAAGAGATCAGCGGCAAAGTCACCCTGGAAGTGCATGGCGCCCTGGCCCGAGGCTGGATGGCGGGGGTCGTGGATGCCTTTCTGACGCGTTACCCCAAAGTCGAGCTGACCCTGCACACACGCGAAACGCCGCCCAGCAAGATGCACAGCAACAGCGTGCATATCTGGTTGGGGGCCAATCATGAGTGCGGGCTCAATCAGGAGCGGCTGGGGTATCTTTCGCGGGGGCTGTATGCCAACCCAAGCTATCTGAAACAGGCAGGCCGCCCGCAGCACCCCAGCGAACTTGGCGAGCACGCCTGGATCGACCTGCTGGATACGGCTTCCAACGGGCTGCTGCTGCACCATTCAGAGCATCCCGACTACCTGTTCGATGCGCCCCGCTCGCGGCTACGCGTCGATCTCACGGTACTGCACATCGATGCCATTGCTTATGGCCAGGGCATTGGCCTGCTGCCCCACTGGGTAGTGGCAAGGCGCGAAAAGCATCACCCGGGGGATCTGGTGCGCTGCCTGCCGGGCTGGGAGCCTGCGGCGCTGCCTGTCACCATGCTGTATGCCTACGGACAACACTCCCGGCGGGTCAACGCCCTGCTGGAGTTTCTGCGCGAACAGGTGCCTGCCGAGTGGCAGACCACTCGCTCACGGGCCAATGCCTGACACCCACGTCACGTTGCTTGCCTGTACAGTGCGTTATTGCCGACAATAGAGCGCTGAATCCCGTCAAGGAACGTTGATGCTCGCCGAACTGTTCGCCGTCATGGCACCTGTACTGGCAGGCGCAGGGCTTGGTTATGCCTGGGTACGCCTTGGGCACCCCTACCCCGTCGATTTCATTACTCGCCTGGTTTTCAACATCGGCACTCCGGCGCTGGTACTGGCATCGCTGTCGGGGGCCAATATCGATGCGGGCACCTTTGGCCATGTCATGCTGGCCACCGCGCTGGTCATCCTGACCATGGGGGCTGCCAGCTTTCTGGTGGCCAAGCTGCTGGGCCGCCACTGGCGCGTGGTCATCGCCCCCATGATGTACCCCAATACGGGCAACATGGGCCTGCCGGTGGTGCTGTATGCCTTTGGAAGCGCCGGGTTTGCCTACGGCATCACGGTGATGGTGACCGTCTCGCTGTTTCAGTTCACCCTGGGGGCAGCGTTGGATGCCAAGGGCAACCCGCTCAAGACGCTGGTCAAGACACCGACCGTGTATGCCATCGTCATCGCCATGGCGCTGCTGCTCACCGATACCCCTCTGCCTCCTTGGCTGGCCAATACCGTCGACCTGATGTCGGGCTTCACGGTACCGCTGATGCTGATTACTCTGGGGGTTTCACTGGCCAGCATCCAGGTCAAGAGCCTGCGCTCCGGCGTGGGTTTCAGCCTCATCCGTATCCCGCTGGCCGCCGTGACGGCCTGGTTCATCGCCGCTTGGCTGGGGTTGCCGCCCTTGGCACAAAGCATCCTCGTGGTACAGATGTGCATGCCGGTGGCCGTGTTCAACTATCTGTTTGCCCAACGCGCCCAGCGCGAGCCCGCTTATGTGGCCAGCCTGGTCTTCTGCTCTACGCTGCTGGCACTGATTTACCTGCCACTGCTGCTGGCACTACTGATGTAGGGTGGGGAACCCCACCCCCATGTCGCAGTCACTGCTAGACTGAACCGACCCATCTAGCCAACGTCACCGGAGAACCGATCATGTCCGAACGTCAGCCCGCTGTGTTGAACGTCTTCCCGCTTACTGCCTCCACGCCGGCTCAGGTGCGCCCTGCTGGCTGGCTCGCCATCGCCGCGAGTGGGCTGCTGTTGACTAGCGTCGCACAGGCCGAGACCGTGCACCAAGGGCTCGAAACCGAACACTTCCCGGTGTCCATCGAACGCGTGGCCAGCGGTTTCGAGCACCCTTGGGCAGTGGCGTTTCTGCCCGATGGGCGCTATCTGGTCAGCGAGCGTAACGGCCAGCTCAACCTGGTCGACCCGGATAGCGGTGAGACACGCGTGCTGGAAGGCATGCCCGAGGTGCACCACCATGGTCAAGGCGGCCTGCTGGATGTGGTGCTGCATCCAGACTTTGGCGACGGCGAGCATGACTGGGTCTATTTCACCTGGAGCAAGCCGGAAGGCAGCCAGAGCCGTGCCGCGCTTTCGCGGGTCAAGTGGGAGGAGGACGCGCTGGGCGAGGTGGAGCATCTGTTCGAGCAGGACCGCGCCTCTGCACCCGGCAGGCACTACGGTTCACGGATCGCCTGGCTGCCGGATGGCACGCTGCTGATGAGCATTGGCGACCGTGGCAATGAGCCCCCGCGCGCCCAGGCCAGCGACGACCACGCAGGCACCACCCTGCGCCTGACCGCCACCGGCTCGGCCCCCGAGGACAACCCGTTCATCGATGACGACACGACGCTGGACGAAATCTATACCCAGGGCAACCGCAACATCCAGGGAATGACCGTGCTCAGCAACGGTGAAGCCTGGGCCACTGAACACGGGCCGCGGACCGGTGACGAGCTGAACCTGCTTCAGCCGGGCAACAACTATGGCTGGCCCGAAGTGAGCCTGGGCAATGACTACGCCACCAATGAACCGATCGGCGTGGAGTCGAAGCCAGGCATGGAGGACCCCGTGTATCGGTTCGATGGACGGTTTGCCCCCTCGGGCCTGGCGGAAGTCACCAGCGAGGCCTTTGGCCCTTGGCAGGGCAGCCTGCTGGCGGGCGGGCTGGCCAGCGAGCAGCTGTTGCTGCTGACCCTCGAAGAGGGCCAGGTCGGCCAGCAAGAGCAGATACTGGATGGCGAAGTGGGCCGCATTCGCGATGTACGCCAGGGGCCCGACGATGCGATCTACCTGCTCTCCGACGGTGCCCAGGGCAGCCTCTATCGGCTGACCCCCAGCCCGCGTTGATACTTCTACTCACTGACCACCACGGATAGACGATGCGCCTACGTAACTTGATCATTCTCACGGTGATTGTGCCGCTTTTCATTGTGCTGGTGGTATTCAGCCTGGTGGCCATCAAGTCGCTGGAGGATAACGTACGCTCCAAGCTGCAAACCGAGGTGGAGATCATCACCCGGGCGCTGAGCACGTCGCTGAGTTACGCGGTGGCCCGCGACAGCGCCACCCCCCTGGAGGAGGCCCTGCAGTCGGCCTTCTCGTTTCACCGTATCTACGGTGCCTATGTGTTCGACACCCATGGGCGCGAGGTATACGGCCTGGGGCTGGGCAAGGACCTGTTCACCCCTGAAGAGATCCGGAAAGTCATCGAACGCGACGACCTCTACAGCAACTATCGCCAGCAGGAGGGCTGGACCTACTACTCGGCACTGATCCCGCTGCGTACCCAGGATGGCAGCGTACAGGGCGTGCTGCAGGTCAACCGCCTGAATACCGGCATCGAAAACTATACCGGGTTCATCAGCATCGTGGCCGTGCTGGTCTTCGTGATCGGTGCGGCGGGCATCGTGTTCAGTATCTGGTGGGGCTTCCGTCGCTACATCGAGCGCCCCCTGAACCGGCTGCTGCACGTCATGCTGCTGGTAGAAGATGGCGACCGCAGCCAACGGGCCACGGCTGATGGCCCTACCGAATACCGTCGGCTGGCCTCAGGCCTGAACGGAATGCTGGACGCCATGGCCGAGAAGGACCGCGATATCGAGGATCGTCAGCGCCGCGAGATCGAGCTGGAAAAACGCCTGCGCAAATCCAAGAAGCTGGCCGAGCTGGGCGTACTGGCAGCGGGTGTCGCCCATGAAATCGGTGCCCCGCTCACCGTCATCAACGGCCAGGCCCAGCGCCTGGCACGCCGGGACACCATCGGCGACGATGAGCGCGCCCGGCTGGGCAGAATACGCGGCGAAGTGGAGCGTATCGTCGAAATCGTGCGCCAATTGATGGAATTGGGCCGACAACATAACGTAGAGAAAGGAAATCAGGCGCTCGACCAGCTTATCCTGAGTGCCAGCGAGCTGGTCGAGGAAGAGCTGGAGCCAAGAAATATTCGCCTGGATATTGATCTTCCTGCACCGACCCCCCATTTACTGGTCAATGGCCAGCAGATCATCCAGGTGCTGACCAACCTGTTTCGCAATGCAGCGCAAGCGCCCGACGTGAACCATATTCGTGTCCGCGCGAAGGCCCATGAGGAAGAGCTGACGCTATGGGTAGAGGATAACGGGCCAGGCATACCGCCCTCCCATCACCATCAGGTATTCGACCCCTTTTTCACCACCAAGCCGGTGGGGCAAGGCAGTGGCCTGGGGCTGTCCATGGTACACCGCATTATCAACGACCACGGCGGGACGATTGGCGTTTTTGACAGCACCCTGGGCGGTGCTGGCTTCGAGATCACGCTGCCCCTTTGTGACACCGCATCCGCTTGAGGACAACGTTTGTGACCCATCAGGAACACCTGTTACCGCTTTTGGTGGTGGAAGATGACGCCGCTATACGTGAGTTATTGGAAGAGGAGCTTCACGATGCGGGCTATGAAACCGTCGGCGTTGCCAGCGCCGAAGAAGCCATTGCGCTACTTAGCCATACCCCGGTGGCGATGATGATCACCGATGTACGGCTGCCGGGCATGACCGGCATTCAGCTCTTGCAGCAGCTTCGCCAAAGCGGCAGCGAGCTGGGTATCATCGTGATTACCGCGTTTGGCACCATCGACCAGGCCGTGGAAGCCCTGAAGCTGGGGGCCGACGATTTTCTGACCAAGCCGCTGGATCTGGATGCGATTCGCGAAGCGGTGTTTCGTGTGCTGGAGCGCCAGCGCCTCTCGCTATCGCACGATACCGAGCTGAGCCACTTCCATGGCATCGTGGGCAAAAGTCCGGCGATGCAGTCGCTGTTCCACGATGCCTCGCGGCTGGCCAAAAGCGACGCTCCCATTCTCATTCTTGGTGAAAGCGGTACCGGCAAGGAGCTGCTGGCGCGGGCCATTCATCAGGAGAGCAGCCGCCACGACGCGCCTTTTGTGCCCGTCAACTGCGCCAGCATTCCCGCCGACCTGATGGAAAGCGAGTTTTTCGGCCATGTCAAAGGCGCCTTCACCGGCGCCAACGAAGCCCGCAAGGGCCTGTTCCAGAGCGCCCAGGGGGGCAGCCTGTTCCTGGATGAAATTGGTGAAATGCCGATCAACCTGCAGGCCAAACTGCTGCGTGCCCTGCAGGAGAAGACCGTTCGCCCGGTGGGCGGGGAACGCGAGGAACCGGTGGACGTGCGCATCATTGCGGCCACTCACCGTAACCTGGAAAAGGAGATCGAGCAGGAGAACTTCCGTAGCGACCTGTTTTATCGTCTGGAAACGTTCTCGCTGCGTATTCCTCCCCTGCGCGAGCGCGGCACCGATGTGGAACACCTGATCTTTGCGCTGATCGACAAACACGCCGAGTCTCAGCACAAGCAGGTGGAGCATATCGAGCCCGAAGCACTCAACAGCCTGCTCAACTACACTTACCCCGGCAACGTGCGCGAGCTGGAAAACGCCATCATGCGGGCCGTGACCTTGAGCGAGGAGGGCCTGTTGAAGCATCAGGACCTGCCCGAGCGTCTACGCGACCAGGTCCATCAGCAAAACAGTGCCGACCCCACGCCGACCTTGAGTGGCGAAGTATTGCCCGGCACCTCGGCACCGGCCCCTGCTCCCGCCCGCTGGCCCAGTCTGGAAGAGGTGGAGAAACGCTACATCCGCAAAGTGCTGGAAGCCACTGGCGGCAACAAGCGCCGTACCGCGGAAGTTCTGGGCATCGCGCGGCGAACGCTCTACCGTCGCCTGGAAGACAGCGACGAGTGAGCCATAACGAAACCGCCCCCATGTCAGGGGGCGGTCTCGTTGAAGCGAAGCAATTCCCGGCAAAGTGCGATGAACCTTGTTTATGGTGGATAGCCATGTGAAAGCCATGGCCCAGCCCACCTGTGGGAGGCCAATTTTATTGGGCGACTGTCTGAGCGGGCACCCATATCAAGCTGGGTGCTGGAATCATCGCGAGCTGAAGCTCCCTCCCACAACCTGAGCAAGCACCTTGCCTGAATCACCCTGTGGGAGGCCAATTGATTCACTCCAGTCTTCGTAGAACCTAATTATCCACGCCCTCCCCAGGAGTCTCTTCAGGGGTGGTGCCATCATTGGCCATGGGGCCGGTGCTCATTGGCTCTTCCGGTTCGGGCTCTCCGTTAGGCGGCGAGCTGTCGCCACACCCCGCCAATACACCGGTCATCAAGAGCGCACTGAACAACATTGCATATACACGCTGGTGCTTTGGTGACTTCATGTCGTGCTCCTTCCCTGTTGAAAATTTCTTTTTGAAAACGCCCCTATTGAAAGCGAAATCGTTGAATTCATTTGGCAGGCCAAACACCTGCTTGTTTAACGCCTGCCTGTTTAACTTTAGCGGCTACTGACCAGGATGCAAAAAAACCCCCGCGGGCGCGGGGGCGAAAGGATGACAGGCCGTGTGGAGCAGCCGCAGGGAACAGACAGCTGGGCGACCTGCCATCGTAGGGAGCGGTAAACCTTACTGAGTCGTGGTCATGTCGTCTTCATCATCCGCAGGCACTTCGTCATTAGCGCCGGGCATTGGGTCGGTGCCTTCACCGAAACCGGGTTCTTCCTGCGGGTCGGTCATATCAGCACCCTCACCGGGCATAGGCTCTTGGGTGGCTGCCGCATCATCTTCCAAGCCTGGATCGGCGGCCATGGGATCATCCGCCATGGTGCCAGCGGGTTCTTCACCCATCATGCTGTCGCCTTCGGTAGTACCGGGCACTTGGCCTGAAGTCGCATCCTGCTCCATGGTCTCGGGCTGTTGCGCCGGGGGCATCTCATCTTCACCATTTCCACAGCCTGCCAATGCCAGCGTGCTGACCGCTGCGGCAAGCATGCAGAGCGCCAATACACGAGGACGACGCTTGGTTGTCTGGGGAATCTGCTTATCCATAAGAGTTGCCTCCACTACTGATTAGATGTTGCTTGACCTGAGTCTTACCAAGAAACTGCACACAGCACGCCAAAAGCGCGATAAAAAATAAAAATAAAATAAAAACAGTAATTTAAAAACAAAAAATGAACACCAACTGTTGCTGTCGACTTGGCATCTGGCAGGTTCAAAATGACACATGTGGCATTTTTCAGCTCAGCTACCGGTCGCGTTGTGACACACCGGCACAGACCATGTATAATAATTTTTAATCAAAAAAATAAAAAATCACGCTTTCACATTATAAAAGCTTTCGCTACCCGACTGACGCTTTCCACTCATGATACGTCGCGGTTGCGTTGATAAACATTAATCAACATTTGCTACCCTAGTAATTGCATCATTCGCCTGCCAAGGGTCCGTCCCGTCACCTTCGGCAGTTTTTGTCCAACATGGAGAGGCTTTTGTGGAAAACCCAGACGCTAAACGTCCCCCTGAAGAGCCGGTCTCGGAGGGCATTCCTGCCCCGGATGGCCCGGCCAACCTGATAGATACCGACTACGTGATCGGTCAGGACAACATTACCACCAGCACCATGGGGTTCAGCCTTGACCTGCACGGCAAGGTATTTACCATCTCGGCGCTGGTGGTACTGCTGTTCGTGATCCTCACGCTGGCGCTACAGGACACCATCGCACCGCTTTACGACTCGATTTTCGGCTTTCTGACCGGCAACCTGTCGTGGTTCTTCATTCTGTCCGCCAATATCTTCGTCCTGCTTTGTCTGGGCCTGATCGTATCGCCGTTGGGCAAGATTCGCATCGGCGGAGCGGACGCCAAGCCTGATTTCACTTATACCGGCTGGTTTTCCATGCTGTTTGCGGCGGGTATGGGCATCGGGCTGATGTTCTTCGGGGTCAACGAACCGCTGACCCATTTTGGCACCTCGCTGGACGGCGGAGACTGGGCACCGTTGGCGGGAGCCGAAGGTGACACGGCTGCCGCCGCTGCGCTGGGCATGGCCGCGACCATTTTCCACTGAGGCCTGCACCCGTGGGCCATTTACGCCGTGGTCGCGCTGTCGCTGGCACTGTTCTCCTTCAACAAGGGTCTGCCGCTGTCGATGCGCTCCGTGTTCTACCCGCTGCTGGGTGAGCGCGTATGGGGCTGGCCAGGGCACCTGATCGATATTCTGGCGGTGTTTGCCACGCTGTTCGGTCTGGCGACCTCGCTGGGGCTGGGTGCTACCCAGGCCGCTGCTGGCTTGAGCTACCTGTTCGGCGCACCGGAAAGCGATGTCACTATGATCCTGTTGATCATCGGCATCACCATCATTGCCATCGGCTCTATCGTTGCCGGGGTCGACAAAGGCGTACAGCTGCTGTCGAAAATCAACATCGCCATGGCGGCGGCACTGCTGTTCTTCGTCATCGCGGCAGGCCCCACCCTGCTGATTGCCACGGGCTTTTTCGAAAACCTGATCAACTATGTGGTGCATCTACCGGCCCTCTCCAACCCCTTTGGCCGTGAAGATGCCAACTTCAGCCAAGGCTGGACTGCCTTCTACTGGGCGTGGTGGATCTCCTGGTCACCCTACGTCGGCATGTTCATCGCGCGGGTTTCCCGTGGCCGTACCGTTCGTGAACTCCTGATCTCAGTGCTGCTGGTGCCTTCGATCGTCTCGGTGCTATGGATGACCACGTTTGGTGGCACTGCCATCGACCAGTACGTGAGCCAGGGCATCGAAGCCGTGCGTGACGCCGGTGTAGACCTGCAGCTATTCGTGATGCTGGAGCAGTTGCCGCTGTCGCAGATCACCTCGTTCATTGCGATTCTGCTGGTCATCATCTTCTTCGTGACCTCGTCTGACTCGGGCTCTCTGGTCATCGACTCCATCACTGCCGGTGGTAAGGTGGATGCTCCCAAGCCGCAGCGCGTGTTCTGGGCGATCATTGAAGGGGCCATTGCCATCGCCCTGCTCTTGGGTGGCGGCCTGACGGCCCTGCAAACCATGGCCGTATCGACGGGCTTCCCGTTCACCATCATCCTGCTGGCGGCCTGCTACGCCATCATCAAAGGGCTGATGAGCGAACCCAAAGCCATTTGATCCCTCCCTGGCCAGCGTCTCTTGCTGGCCTTACACAAAACGGGCAGCCCATGGGCTGCCCGTTTTGTGTTTGCCACTCCCCCCACACTATTCCGTCAGCACCACAGCGCCTTGAGCGGCGTATCCGGTGAGTAGTGGTTGGCGATTTGCGCCTGCAGCAGCTCGGCGGTGGCCAGCGCATCCACCAGGGCGTGGTGCCCCTGGTAGGGCGGCAAGCCATAGCGTTCACGGCTGGCATTGAGCCGAATCGAGACCGGCGGCCTGCCCAGCCAGCGGCGAAAGCGCGCCCACAGGGTCTGCCGATGCAGCCTGGCCTCCAGCGACATCGTGTCGATCATGGGAAACAGCACGCCCTCGCCGCGCCGTTCCTTCACGGCGGCATCCAGAAAAGGGCGCTCGATGTTGCGAAAATGGACCACCACCACTCGGCCCGCCAGCACCTCCAGCAGCTCATCCAGCACCTCGTCCAGATCAGGGGCGTCAGCCACCTCCGAGTGGGTGATATGGTGGTAGGCGATGGAGGCTTCGTCCAGCGGCCGCGCAGGCTTCACCACCCAGTAACGTCGCTGGGCAAGCGGTATCCGCCCCAGCGTAAAGGGCACAGCCCCCACGCTGACGATACCGTGGCGACGCTCGTCCAACCCGGTGGTTTCCAGGTCCAGCGCCACCATGGGCACCTCGCTCAGAGGGGTGTCGGGGGCTGGCAAGGGCGTGCTGAAGAAACGCTGCAACGCCTCATTATCAGCGCGCTGGGCGCGAGCAGCCATGTAGCCAGCCCAGTCGACCTGGGTCACTTTCTGACGTGGGCGAATACCGTGCATATCAACGCCCCTGCCGTTGCGTGGGAATCGGGTAGCGGAACTTCAGGAATTTCTGCGCATGGCTCAGCACCTGAAACGCATCCTTGAGCGTGTGCCGCTCGCTGTCTTCGACGTTTTCGGGTTCGATGTTGTTATCCGGCTCGCGCTCTTCCTGCAGGTCGATGACCTGATGGCGAATACGCGACATGCACAGGAACTCCAGGGCATAACTCAGCTTGTCGCTGACCCCGGTGGCCAACAGCTGGGTCTGGCTGATGTCGTTCAGCCGCTGAAAAGAGTTCTGCGCTTTGGAGCCACAGGCCAGCGCATGCACACGAATCAGGTCTACCATGGGCGCCGTACCACGCCGCTTGAGGTTGATGGAGTTGTTGTGCTTGCCATCCTTTTCCATCACGAACGTGCGGAAAAAGCCCAGCGGGGGCGTACGGTTCAAGGCATTACGCGCCATGGCGGCCAGAAACAGCGGCGACTGAGGTGCCGTCTGGGCGATCAGGTCCTGAAGCGCTTCCACGTAGTGTTCTTCGCCATAGATACTGTCCAGGTCGAAAAAGATCGAGCTGTGCAGCAACCTCTCCGGGGTGGGGTTGGCCATCCAGTCCTGGAAGTAGCGTTTCCACACGCTCAGCGGCTGGCGCCACTGGCGGTTGGTGGCCATGACATCGCCTTTGCAATAGGTGTAGCCACAGGCGGCCAATCCATCGCTGACAAAGGCTGCCAGCGCCTGGAAATACGCGTCGTGCTCGTCCGGGTCGAAATCATCGGACAAGATCAGCGCATTGTCCTGGTCCGTCACGATGCTCTGCTCGTTACGCGCCATGGACCCATTGACCATGAAGCAGTAAGGCACCGGGGGTGGCCCCAGCGACTCTTCGGCCAACTCCAGCAAACGGCGGGTAAAACTGCGCCCGATGGTCGATAGCGCGCTGCCCACCATCTGTGAATTGGCCCCCTCCTGCACCATCCGTACAAAGGCAGCACGCACATCGGGCAACAGCCTGGCCAACCCTTGGGCGCTGGACTGGTTGAAAATATTGCTGACCAGATAAAGCCCGCTATGGGTCTCGTAGCGAATGATATCGGAAAGATGCACTACACCTACCGGGCGCTGGCGATACAACACCGGCAAGTGATGTACGTTACTGCGCAGCATCACCAGCATGGCCTCGTAGACCGTGGCATCCGACTGGACGGTAATCAACCGCTCTGAGACCACATCGCCCACGGGCGTGGAGGGCGCCAGCCCTTCGGCCACGACCCGCGTGCGGAAATCGCTGTCGGTGAGAATGCCGCACATCTGCCAGGTCTTGCCTTCGCTGTCCTGAAAGCTGTAGCGAGGATGATTGCTCCCCTCCTCGATCACCAGTACGGCTGATGCCTGGGCAGCGCTGATCTGCTGTGCCGCCTGCTGAACGCTGGTGGTGGACTCCACCATCACCGGATAACGTGTCACCAGCTTGCGTATGCGCGTGACCATCATGTCGTTGGACTTCTTTTGATGTTCGGCAGCGCTTTCCAACCGTGGCCGCTCCAGCTCCACGAAGTCGGCAAACTCATCGTCTTCCTCACAGAGCCGCTGGAAAACGTCGTTGGGTATGAAATAGATCAACGTATCTTCGATGGCCTTGGCAGGAAAGCGCACCTTGTGATTACGCAGCAGGCTGAAATGACCGAAGATGTCTCCTTCTGCCAGACGATTGTAGAGCTCGCCCTGCCGCCGATACACTTCTACTGCACCGCTGCGGATATAGCACAGCTCATCGAGGGGGGCGCCCAGCTCGAGAATGTCGCTACCCGTCTTGAAGTAACTTACCTCCACCCGGGCGGCAATGGCGTCCAGTAGCTCATCGGACAGCCCATCGAATGGCGGGAACTGTCCCATGTGCTGGCGGATTTCCAGAAGCTCCACGTCCATACGCTCTCCTGCAGAGGCTCAAAGGGTTAATGATCAGCCATTTAGTGTGGCGTGTGCGTCGGTAGAGGACAACCTTCAACCTGGGTGAACCACGCAAAAAAAAAAGCCCAGCGCGTTGGCGCTGGGCTTTTGGACCACAGAACAGGCAGGTACTTCGCACGTTAAGGAAAATCTGGCACTATCCTGCCTGTCTCGATGGTTCACCACCGCCAGAGGCGGTGGCAACAGGCTTATGACTGGCTAGCCATTTCCTGTACACGCTGCATCATTTCCGGATCCTGCTGGATGGATTGTCCGATAGCATTGAACGTATCGACGTCCAGACCGCTGTCTTCGACCACTTCGATCATGCGGTCATTGGCTTCAGCGCGAACTTCCTGTTGGGCAGCTTCGTCTTCTGCTTCCTGCAGACGCTGTGTGTACTCCTGAGAGATCACGGCGATTTCTTGAGAAGCATCGGCGAACTGCTGTAGCTGCTGATCAGAAAAATCCTGTGCAGGCGCCTGCTGGGTCGCCATCGGATCTTGTGCCGGGTCTTGGGCTTGCTGGGCGTGGGCAGTGCCCGCCATCAGGCCAGTGGCAAGGAGAGCAGCAGAGAACAAAGCAGTCATACGTTGCATGGTAAGAAACCTCATTGGCGCGTTATGAATGTGCACAGTGTGACGCGTGGTTCAGGCACAGGTTCAATCTTTTATGTAAAAACACGTTACAAGAAGAACAGAACGTAACAACAACAGATAAACAACACGCTGGCAATAGGAGCTTTATGTCTAGCCATTTCAAGGCCTTGCAAAACATGCACGGCCATTCGCTCGCGCTGGCCGCCATGCCTGGGCTCTTCGTGCTGTTATGGAGCACGGGGTTCATTGGTGCCAAGTTTGGCCTGCCCTACGCCGAACCCTTCACGTTTTTGTTTATCCGCTTCGTGTTGACGCTGCTGCTGCTCGTACCGCTGACCTTGCTGATGCGCATTCCATGGCCGAGTTCACCAAGGCTATGGATGCATATCGGGGTCTCGGGCCTGCTCGTGCATGCCACCTATCTTGGCGGCGTATTCTATGGCATTTACCTGGGAATGCCAGCAGGCTTGACGGCCTTGCTGGTCGGCTTGCAGCCGCTGTTGACCGCCGCCTGTGCAGGCCCACTGTTGGGCGAACGCCTGGGCGCGCGGCAGTGGCTAGGCCTGGCGCTGGGGCTGGTGGGCATCTGCCTGGTACTGGGTAGCAAACTGGAGTTTGGCAGTTCGCTGTTCAGCGGCTTTGGCATGGGGGCACTGGTCAGTGTACTGGCCGCATTGCTGGGTATTTCATTGGGCACGCTGTACCAGAAACGCTACTGCACCAGCATGCCGCTGCTGTCGGGTGCAGTGATTCAGTACCTGGCAGCAGGCACCCTGCTGGGCCTGGGGGCGCTGTTGTTCGAGACCCGCTCCATAATGTGGAGCACAACCTTCCTGCTGACCCTGGGCTGGCTCGTGCTGATTCTGTCAATTGCCGCTATCCTGTTACTGATGGCCTTGATAAAGAAGGGGGAGGCTTCTCGCGTGGCAAGCCTCTTTTATCTGGTGCCTCCCGTGACCGCGCTACAGGCGTGGTGGCTATTTGATGAGCGGCTGCCGCTGATGGGGCTCATCGGCATGCTCATTGCCATCGCCGGGGTGGTGATGGTCGTCAAATCCGCCAGCAAATAACCTAATAATTTTGATCGTTCCAGGGCTTGGAAGAACATGACAGCACAACCTCATTGCGCCAGGGTAAACGGCATCTGCAACCGCTGCGACACACCGGTACCGTTCGCGTTTACCATGGCCTTTCAGCCCATCGTGGACGTAGCACGTCGTAAAGTGATCTATTACGAGGCGCTGGTACGAGGCGTCAACGGTGAGTCCGCTTTTTCCATTCTTGAGCAGGTGACCGACGACCTGCTGTATCGCTTTGACCAGGCGTGTCGGGTCAAAGCCATCGAATTGGCCAGTGCGCTGGGGATGGAAGCGCGCCTCTCGATCAACTTTCTACCCAATGCCGTTTACGAACCCGAAGCCTGTATTCAATCCACCCTGGAGACATCACGCCGGGTGGGCTGGCCCACCGAGCGGCTGAACTTCGAAATCACCGAAACCGAACGGGTGGTCGACCGAACACACCTGCGCAACATCATCGATAGCTATCGCCGCATGGGGTTCACCACGTCGTTGGATGATTTTGGCAACGGCTATGCCAACCTGAACCTGTTGACCGATTTGCGACCGGATACGCTGAAGGTAGACCGAGAGCTGGTCATGGGCTGCGACGGCAATCCACGGCGGCAGGCCATTCTCAAAAGCCTGGTCGCCCTGGCGCGTACCCTGGGCACCCAACTGGTGGCCGAAGGGGTCGAGACACGGGCAGAGTCACGCTGCCTGCTGGCCCTGGGCATTTCGGTACAGCAGGGGTACTATTTCGCCAGGCCACAGGTAGGCGTGCTGGCCAGCGTGGCTGACGAGCAATACGATTGAAGAAGGTTCAAAGCCGTTCGAGGTAAGCCGTGCCGCCCAGATTACGCATCTGTTGGCGGATCCACTGGCCGCGGCGCTCGACCTGGGCGTCGGGTCGCGATGCGCTGCGAGTGCGCGGGCTAGGCAGGATGGCCGCCAGCAGGCTGGCCTGGCGCTCGGTCAAGGCACTTCCGGAAGCACCAAAGTAGTGGTCGGCGGCAGCTTCCAGCCCAAACACCCCGGTATCCCACTCGGCCACGTTCAGGTACACCTCCAGAATCCGCTGCTTGCTCCAGAAGGTTTCGATCAGCAGGGTGAACCAGGCTTCCAGCCCTTTGCGCAGCCAGCTGCGCCCACTCCATAGGAAAACGTTCTTGGCGGTTTGCTGGCTGAGCGTACTGGCCCCCCGCAGCCTCGAGCCATCGCGGCTGGCCTCCCAGGCACGACGCAGCTCCACCACATCGAAACCACGATGAATCGGGAAGCGCTGGTCCTCGGCGGCAATCACCGCCAGCTTGGCGTTATTCGAGAGATTGTCCCAGCTACGCCACTGGCGCTGGATGGTGATGGGTTCGCGATGGACCCAGCTTTGTACCTTGCGTTCCACCATCACCATGGAACCCGGCGGCGGCACGAAGCGAAACAGCCACACCAGCGCCACCGAGAGCAGCACAAAGGCCAGCGCGCCACGCCAAACAAGACGCCAAAGCAGACGAAGAACTCGGCGCAGCGCGCGATTGACCATGTCTCGGTACCCTTAACGTTTCATGAGGTGTTCCGCATGATAGCGCAAATGGTCCTCGATGAACGAGGCGATGAAGAAGTAACTATGATCGTAGCCTGGCTGACGGCGCAGCGTTAGCGGGTGATCATGCTCGGCGCAGACGGCTTCCAGACGCTCGGGCATCAGCTGCTCTTCCAGGAACTGATCGGCTTCCCCTTGATCGATGAACAACCGCTGCCGGGAAGCGCCATTGGCCACCAGCTCGCAGGCATCGTACTGGCGCCAGCGGGTCTGATCTTCCCCAAGGTAGCTGGTGAAGGCTTTTTGCCCCCAGGGGCAGTTCATCGGGTTCACGATCGGCGCAAAGGCCGATACCGAACGGAAACGCCCCGGATGACGCAGCGCCAGAATCAATGCACCATGCCCTCCCATGGAGTGCCCGCTGATCGACTCGCGGCCATTGACCGGAAAATGCTGACGCACCACGGACGGCAGCTCTTCGACCACGTAATCGTACATGCGGTAGTGAGGCTTCCAGGGCGCCTGGGTGGCGTTCACGTAGAAACCTGCGCCGGACCCCAGATCGTAGCTTTCATGCTCGCCGGGCAACTCCGTGCCGCGCGGGCTGGTATCCGGGCATACGATCGCCACGCCCAGCTCTGCCGCAATGCGATGCGCGCCGGCTTTCTGCATGAAGTTTTCGTCATTGCAGGTCAACCCCGACAGCCACCACAGCAGGGGCACCCGCTCGTTTTCGGCTTGTGGCGGCAGGTACACCGCAAAGACCATGTCGCAGTCCAGGGCTCGGGAGTAGTGGCGGTAGCGCTTGTGCCAACCGCCAAAACTGCGGTTTGCCGACACCAACTCCAACGTTTCACTCATGCTCATGGGCAGGCTCCTTAAACAGTGAAACGCGGCGGGTTGCCCCGGCCGCGTTCTTTCAGGCTGCTTTCATCATACTCAGTAATGCAGAACGGTACGAATGCTCTTGCCGGCATGGAGCAGATCGAAGGCTTCGTTGATCTTCTCGAAGGGCATGTCATGGGTAATGAAGTCGTCGATGTTCAGCTCGCCGTTCATATAACGGTCTACATAACCCGGCAGCTCGCTACGCCCTTTCACGCCGCCAAACGCAGAGCCTTTCCATACCCGGCCGGTGACCAGTTGGAAGGGGCGCGTGGAGACCTCTTCACCGGCACTCGCCACGCCAATGACGATCGACTCACCCCAGCCCTTGTGGCAGCACTCGAGGGCGGAACGCATCACGTTGACATTGCCGATGCACTCGAAGGAGTAGTCCACGCCACCGTCGGTCATGTCGACGATCACTTGCTGGATCGGGTCGCTGTAGTCTTTCGGGTTGACGAAGTCCGTCGCGCCGAACTGCTTGGCCAGCTCGAATTTGTCCGGATTGACATCAATGGCGATGATCCTGGTGGCCTTGGCCATCACGGCACCCTGGATCACCGCCAGACCGATCGCCCCGAGGCCAAACACGGCGATGGTGGAGCCCGGCTCGACCTTGGCCGTGTTCAACACGGCACCAATCCCGGTGGTGACACCGCAGCCCAGCAGGCAGATCTTGTCCAGCGGCGCTTCCCTGGAAACCACGGCCAGCGAGACTTCCGGCAGCACGGTGTACTCACTGAAGGTGGAAGTACCCATGTAGTGGTGCAGCATCTTGCCTTCCAGCGAGAAGCGCGACGTGCCATCGGGCATGACCCCTTTACCTTGGGTAGCGCGCACGCTGCCACACAGGTTGGTCTTGCCGGACAGGCAGAATTTGCACTTGCCGCACTCAGCGGTATACAGCGGAATGACGTGGTCGCCCGGCTTCAGGCTGGTCACGCCTTCGCCCACTTCCTGCACGATACCCGCACCTTCGTGACCCAGTACCGCCGGGAAGTTGCCTTCCGGGTCGGCGCCCGACAAGGTGTAGGCATCGGTATGGCAGACGCTGGTGGCCGCCATCTTCACCAGCACCTCGCCCGCCTTGGGGCCTTCCACATCGATGTCGACCAATTCGAGCGGCTTGCCCGCTTCGAGTGCAACCGCAGCACGTGATTTCATGCAAATCTCCCCGAGGTGTTGCGCAGCGACGTTCCACTGCCTGCGCGCAACAGCGCTCGATAAAGTGGATGGATAAACGTGGTTGCAGTGTAGGCCAGCTAGGCGAAAGGGATAAAGCGGGATACACTCACAAGATTATTGCCACTGAGCAACAATCGCGTTGCTCATTCGCTACCACCCTTCACCGCCAGACGGACATGAGGAGCGCCATGCAGCGCTGGGATCGTATCGAAGCGTTCGTGGAAGTCGTACGGCTCGGCACCTTTTCGGCCGCGGCTCGCCACTTGAAGGTGTCCACCTCGCATATCAGTCGGCTGGTCAGCCAGTTGGAGAATCAGCTGGGCGTTCAGCTGCTGTATCGCACCACACGGCAGATTCGGCTGACCGATGCCGGGGCCTTGTACGTGGAGCACTGCCGCCACTTGTTCGATGGGCTGCGTGATGCCGAGCAGGCGATCAGCGAGCTGCAGGCCAAACCCCATGGACTACTGAAACTGACCTCGGCAACGACCTTCGGCGAGCGCTACGTTGCCCCGCTGGTCAATGATTTCCAGCGCCTGCACCCTCAGCTCGAAGTACACATGCACTTCACCAATCGCCCGGTGGAGTTGATCGAAGAGGGTTTCGACATCGCCATTCGCATGGGGGTGCTGAAAGACTCCAGCCTGATTGCCCGGCGGCTGTGCGAGCGCCGCGAATACGTGGTGGGCTCACAGGCCTATTTTCGTCAGGCACCCCGCCCCCACACGCTGGGCGAACTGAGCCAGCACCGCTGCCTGCTGGGCTCACGCCCCAACTGGCTGTTCGAAGTGAACGGCCAGCGGCGAGAGGTCAAGGTAGAGGGGTGCTGGAGCGGCAACTCGGGGCCTGCCCTGCTGGATGCGGCCCTGAAAGGGCTGGGCCTGGCTCAGTTGCCGGATTACTACGTCGCTCCGCACCTGGCCAATGGTGAACTGATCTCGGTGCTGGAACCCTTCCAGCACCACGATACAGCGGTGTGGGCGGTCTACCCGCGCCACCGCCACTTGTCACCCAAGATTCGTCAACTGGTGGACTATCTGGTGGCCAATATCGGCCGTACCCTGCCCCAGGCCTGACACGCGCTGCTGGATTAACACTCGATGGCATTGACCGCGAGCCCTCCCTTGGAGGTCTCCTTGTATTTGTCCTGCATGTCGCGTCCGGTATCGCGCATGGTCTTGATCACTTTATCCAGCGAGACGAAGTGGTCGCCATCACCATGCAGCGCCATGCGGGCGGCATTGATGGCCTTGACCGACGCAATGGCATTGCGCTCGATACAGGGGACCTGCACCAGCCCCGCCACCGGGTCACAGGTCAGCCCCAGGTTATGCTCCAGGCCAATTTCCGCAGCGTTTTCTACCTGCCGCGGCGTACCGCCCAGCACTTCGGCCAGCCCGGCCGCCGCCATGGCGCACGCCGAGCCGACTTCTCCTTGGCAGCCCACCTCCGCCCCAGAGATCGAGGCATTCTTCTTGCAGAGTATGCCCATGGCGCCCGCCGCCAACAGAAAATCGACCACGTCGGCATCGCAGGCGTCGGGTTCGAACTTCAGGTAATAGGCCAACACCGCCGGAACGATACCGGCAGCCCCATTGGTGGGCGCCGTGACCATGCGCTTGCCGGCCGCGTTCTCTTCATTGACGGCCAGCGCAAACAGGTTGACCCAATCCATCACGCTGAAACTGCTGACGATCAGGCGCTGCTGGGCGGGCGGCGAAAGCAGTTGCTGATGCAGGGCGTTGGCGCGACGGCGCACGTTCAGCCCGCCGGGTAACCGCCCGGTGGCTTTCAACCCGTTCTCGATACTGTCACGCATGGCGTGCCAGATCTTCAGCAGTTCGGTACGGATGGTGTCTTCGCTGCGCCAGGCTTTCTCGTTTTCCAGCATCAGCTGGCTGATACGCAAATCGTTCGCCTGGCACAGTGCCAATAGCTCGTTACCCGATTCGAACGGATAAGGCAGCGCCGTCTTGTCCTCATCCAGCCCGCCCTGATCGGCACAGGTCTGGTCGACATAGAAGCCGCCGCCCAGCGAGTAGTAAGTGTTGGTCGCGATGACCCGCTCTTGCTGGTAGGCCGTGATCACCATGGCATTGGGATGAAAGGCCAGACAGGTCTCGTCCCACTCGATGTCTCGCGCACGGTCGAAGGGCAGCGAATGCCCATTGGGCAGCGTCAGTGGCGTCCCGCCGTCCAGCGCCGCCAGGCGTCCGGCAATGCTGTCGGGCTCGATGGACTCGGGCATTTCACCCATCAGGCCCATCACCACCGCATTGTCGGTGCCGTGGCCTACCCCAGTCGCGGCCAACGACCCGTGCAGCCGCACCACCAGCCGTGACACGGGCGCTTCCGGCAACGCCATCACGAAATCCCGCGCCGCGCGCATGGGCCCCACGGTATGCGAGCTGGACGGGCCAATGCCTATCCGAAACAGATCAAAGACGCTAATGGCCATGGTGACATCCGCCCCTCAACGGTCGTTATTGCTTTCATGTGGTTACTTTGCAGTGTTGCTCGCCATTCGTCGAGATATTCCTGGCACGTTCGACGTGTCAGCACAGAAAAGTGACGATATAATGAACATGCATTCATGTATGTTTGTTGTTTGACTGATTTCGCCTGACGTAGAGGAACCGTGATGCCACCCTCCTGGCCTATTGATTTTCGCACTGCGCTGCTGCGCGCGACACTCTATATACTCTTCATCGGAGGCATCGCCCAGGGCGCGTATCTGGAAGCGTTGTATCTGCCTACCGTGCGCTATACCGAGCTGGGGTTCACCGAGCTGACCCAGACTTTCATTCTGATCAGTTGCTGTACCCTGCTCCTCTACGTACGCCATGTACTGAAAGTATGGCCCACGGTGACCCTGCTGCTGCTGGCCTTCCTCGCTGCCTCGCTGGTACGTGAGCAGGACTACTTTCTCGATGAGTACATCGCACGGCATACCTGGAAAATCCTGGTCGCCATGATCATCCTCCCCTCACTGGCCTGGGTCGTGTACCAGCGCCAGCGTTTTCTGGAGGAGTTTCGCCACTTCAGCAATAGTTTTGCCTTTGGGCTGTTTGCAGGCGGCGTACTGGTTACTTATGTATTTTCACGTCTATATGGCAGGCAAGTGTTTTGGCGCGCCGTATTGGAGGAGCAGTACGTCCGGGTTTTCAAGGATGTGGCAGAAGAAGTGGTCGAGCTGCTGGGCTATAGCCTGATTCTGTTTGCCATGATCGAGCTGCTCCTGCTGGCCCGACGCCTGCACCTTGCTCGCCAGAAAAGCGCCTGACACCCTGCCAATCGGTTCTTTTTGCCGTCTTTGGGAGCACCGCCAGGGACGGCATTTCATTTTTTACATCCCGCTATACGTAAAGCCATTTGCGCCCCCTTGACCATCCACGTAGTGTCGTCCCCCACACTGCTTTGGGCAATTTTGCTAAAAAACAACCAACTGACGACACAAACGTTATGAATACACCAAACAATCGTGAAAATACGCTAAAACGCGGGGCGTTCACTCGCTTCCTGGATAGCGTCGAATGGCTGGGCAACTTGCTGCCTCACCCGGTGACACTGTTCGCCATCCTGTGTGTGCTGGTGGTGGTCGGCAGCGGCATTGCGGGGGCGCTAGGGGTATCGGTAGCCGACCCACGCCCAGCCAATGAAGGCGAGTGGATTGCCGTCAATTCATTGCTCAACGCCGAGGGCCTGCGCCGTCTGGTCACCGAAATGGTGACCAACTTCACCAGTTTTGCGCCCTTGGGCACCGTGCTGGTGGCCATGCTGGGGGTGGGTGTGGCCGAGCACTCGGGCCTGCTGTCGGCCAGCATGCGCGCACTGGTACTCAACCGCTCACCGCGCATCGTCACCTATGCCGTGGTATTTGCGGGCATCATGTCGAACATGGCAGCCGAGCTTGGCTATGTGGTGCTGATTCCGCTGGCGGCGATGATCTTTCATTCGCTGGGCAGACATCCGCTGGCCGGTCTGGCAGCCGCGTTTTGTGGCGTCTCCGGCGGCTACAGCGCCAACCTCTTGATCGGCACCGTCGACCCGCTGCTCTCGGGCATCACCCAGGAAGCCGCTCGTCTGCTGGACCCGGCGTATATCGTCGGGGCCGAAGCCAACTGGTTCTTCATGTTTGCCAGCACCTTTTTCGTCACCCTGATTGGCGGCCTGGTCACGGAGCGCATCGTCGAGCCGAAGCTGGGCAAGTTCGATACGGCCTATGCCGACAGCGATATCGATCAGCAGCGCATGGAGGGCCTGTCCGACACCGAAAAGCGGGCACTGAAGGGCACCGGCCTGGCCACTCTGGCACTCATCGCCCTGGTGGCCATCATGGTGGTGCCTGAAGGCGGCATTCTGCGCGACCCCGAGACCGGGCTGATCAGCGGCTCCCCCTTCCTGCGCGGCATCGTGGTGATCGTGGCCGTTTCGTTCAGCGTGCTGGGCTTCATCTATGGTCGCCTGGCAGGCACCATGCACAATGACCGCGACGTGGTGAACGCCATGGCCAAGAGCATGAGCAGCCTGGGCCTCTATATCGTACTGGTCTTTTTTGCCGCTCAGTTCGTGGCGCTGTTCAACTGGAGCAACTTTGGCACGGTGACCGCCATTGCCGGGGCCGACCTGCTGGAGTCCCTGGGGCTGCGCGGGCCTGGGCTATTTGCGCTGTTCATCATCATGTGCGCCTTCATCAACCTGTCGCTGGGCAGCGCCTCGGCGCAGTGGGCCGTGACGGCCCCCATCTTCGTGCCCATGCTGATGCTGATGGGCTACGCCCCGGAAGTGATTCAGGCCGCCTACCGGATCGGCGACTCGGTCACCAACCTGATCACCCCGATGATGAGCTATTTCGGGCTGATTCTGGCCGTGGCGACCCGCTACCGCAAGGATATGGGCATTGGCACCCTGGTAGCGCTCATGCTGCCTTATACCCTGTTCATGCTGATCGGCTGGAGCCTTCTGTTCTTCCTCTGGGTATTCGTACTGGGTCTGCCCGTAGGACCGGGCTCCGCGACTCACTACACCCTGTAAAGGCTTCAACAAAAGCGGCAAGGTGCTACTGGCACCTTGCCCAACAGCCGCCCACAAAAAAGCCCGCCGTGTTTCCACGGCGGGCTTTTTCGAGCGACGCTTACTCGTCCAGGAAGGAACGCAGCGGCTCGGAACGGCTGGGATGACGCAGCTTGCGAAGCGCCTTGGCTTCGATCTGGCGGATCCGCTCGCGGGTCACGTCGAACTGCTTGCCAACTTCTTCCAGGGTGTGATCGGTATTCATGTCGATACCGAAACGCATGCGCAGCACCTTCGCTTCGCGAGCGGTCAAACCACCGAGGACGTTACGGGTCGCTTCGATCAGGCCTTCGCCGGTCGCCATATCGATGGGCAGCAGCATGGTGCTGTCCTCGATGAAGTCTCCCAGGTGAGAGTCGTCGTCGTCACCAATCGGCGTCTCCATGGAGATCGGTTCCTTGGCGATCTTGAGCACCTTGCGCACCTTGTCTTCCGGCATTTCAAGACGCTCGCCCAGCTCTTCAGGGGTCGGCTCGCGGCCCATTTCCTGCAGCATCTGACGCGACACACGATTGAGCTTGTTGATGGTCTCAATCATGTGGACCGGAATACGAATGGTACGCGCCTGATCCGCGATGGAGCGCGTAATGGCCTGACGAATCCACCATGTCGCGTAGGTGGAGAACTTGTAGCCACGGCGATACTCGAACTTGTCCACCGCTTTCATCAGACCGATATTGCCTTCCTGAATCAGATCCAGGAACTGCAGGCCACGGTTGGTGTACTTCTTGGCGATCGAGATCACCAGACGCAGGTTGGCCTCGACCATCTCTTTCTTGGCCCGGCGCGCCTTCGCTTCACCGATGGAGAGCTTGCGGTTGACTTCCTTCAGGTCCGCCACCGTCAGCTGCACCATGTCTTCCTCGAACGCAATCTTGCGCTGAGAACGTGCGATGTCGGCACGCAGTGGCTCAAGACGGTCGGCATACTTGGGCTGCGCTTCCTGGAAAGCGTCCAGCCACGACAAGTCCGACTCATGCCCCGGGAAGGACTTGATGAAGGTCTTGCGCGGCACCTTGGCTTTCTTGACGCACAGCTGCATGACCGCCTTTTCCTGGGCACGCACCTGCTCCACGCTGATGCGGATCTGCCCCACCAGACGCTCGAAGTGCTTGGGCACCAGTTTGATGGGCGAGAACAGCTCGGCCAGACGCGCCTGCTCGGCCTTCAGCTCGCTACTGCCACGGCCAAACTTGGCCAGCGCCGCTTCGACGGCAGCATTTTGCTCACGGATCTGCTCGAAACGCGCCTTGGCTTCTTCCGGGTCCGGGCCACCTTCGCTGGCGGTGGTGTCCTCGTCATCATCGTCGCTGTCGATATCCTCGTCATCGCTCAGCTCGGCATCGACTTCCGGCTCGGGGGCTTCCGCTTCGGCCACCCCGGGAATGCCTTCATCGGGGTCGATGAAACCGGAGAACAGGTCGGAAAGGCGCCCCGGCGCCTCCTCGTCCTGGGTCGCGTCGTAGGCTTCGAGGATGGAGGCAACGGCACCGGGCAGGTACGCAAGCGCCGACATGACCTCCCGCGTGCCCTCTTCGATCCGCTTGGCGATTTCGATTTCGCCTTCACGGGTCAGCAGCTCCACCGTGCCCATCTCACGCATGTACATGCGGACAGGGTCAGTGGTGCGACCGACGTCGCTTTCCACGGCGGCGAGTGCCGCAACGGCCTCTTCCGCAGCGGATTCGTCCGCGGAGTGATCCGACATCATCAAAGTGTCTTCATCTGGCGCTTCTTCAACGACACTGATACCCATGTCGTTGATCATGCCAATGATGTCTTCCACTTGATCCGGGTCGGCGATATCCTCAGGTAGATGGTCGTTGACCTCGGCATAGGTCAGGTAGCCCTGTTCCTTGCCGCGCGCGATCAACTCCTTCAGACGTGACTGCTGCTGCGCATTTCCAGCCATAGAAACCCTATCTCGACGAAGAAGAATGAAACACCTGGGCCGCTGAATCGATTAAACTCAACAAGCCGAGCAGTATAGCGTAAATAGCTGGATTTTTTCCAGCGAAACGTATTTCCGCGATCATTCAGGTGTGTTAGGTTGTTCGGTTAGCCAATACTTGGCGGCATAACCTCTATGTGGCCCTGAAGTGCGAGATTTCAACCCCTCACCTCTTGCAACCACCTTGTGCATTAGCGGCCCTGGGTCAACTCCATCACCAACCCGGCCAACCGCTGCCGCTGCTCCTTATCCAGCTTTTGCCCTGAGCGCTCCAGCGCCAGCAAGGCATCGTACTCTTCCTGCGGCGAACGCTTGCGCTGCTTCTCGACCAGGTGTTCGACCAACCCGGTCAGCTCGTCCTCACGGGTCGCCTTGGGAATCAGCAGCTCACGCGCGGCCAACTCTGCCAGCACACGCCCCTCATCACTGCCCTGAAAGTGCGCCAGCACCACTTGCGGGCTGCGGTAGCGTCCGGCGCGCAGCAGGGCAATCAGGTCACGGCACAGCGATGCCTGAGGATCCTGGCCAGGCAGCCAATCCTGCGTTTCCGGCAGAACGGCCACCAGCGTCGGCTCATGCAGCAACAGCTGCACGATACGCCCTACGGTGGAGAGCGCCCGCGAGGTGTTCGCCTGACGCGACGACCGACCACCGCGCGGGCGAACCTGCTCTTCCGGCGCCGCCTGCGCATCGACCGGCTCCCACTGCGGCGACACCCTGGAGACTGCTGCCACGCGCTTGTCCAGCAACCCCTGCAACTGCGCCCGGGACAACCCACTGCGCTTGGCGAGCGTCTCCAGAAGCAGCGACTTCAGTATGCCTTCCGGGACCTTCTGCAGCGCCTCCAGCACGTGACTGGCGAAGCGCTCGCGCCCTTCCACAGTCTGCAAGTCGCGCCCCTGGGCAGCCTGCTCGAACAGAAACTCCGACAGTGGCATGGCGCAGGTCACGCGGTCTTCGAAGGCCTCGCGACCCTCGCGGCGCACCAGCGAATCCGGGTCATCCCCTTCCGGCAAGAACAGAAACCGCGCCTCGCGGCCATCGATCATCTGCGGCAGCGCGGTTTCCAGCGCACGGCTGGCTGCCTGACGCCCGGCGCGGTCACCGTCGAAACAGAACACCACGCGACTGACCAGGCGGAACAGGCGCATCAGGTGGTCTTCGGTGGTAGCGGTGCCCAGCGTGGCCACGGCGTTATGAATGCCGTACTGCGCCAGCGCCACCACGTCCATGTAACCTTCGACCATCACCAGCTGTTCCAGCTTGCTGGTCGCCTGACGCGCCTCGTACAAGCCGTACAGCTCGCGCCCCTTGTGGAAGACAGGCGTCTCCGGCGAGTTGAGGTATTTGGGCTGCTCATCCCCCATGACCCTACCGCCAAAGGCGATGGTCCGACCGCGCAAATCGCGTATCGGGAACATCACCCGGTCGCGGAAGCGATCATAAGTGCGCCCAGTGTCCTCGCGATGAATCAGCAGACCGTACTCGATCTGCACCGGCTCACCGATGCCCTTGGCGCTCAGATGCTGCTTCAGCGCCTCCCACCCGCCGGGGGCATAACCAATCCCGTAGGTGGTCATCACATCTGGCGAGAGGCCGCGCCCCTGCAAGTAGCGCTGGGCCGCCTGGCCCTCCTGCATCTTCAATCGCTCGCGATAGAAGCTGGCCGCCACCTCGAGAAGATTGACCCCTTCCTTGCGTTTTTTCTCCCGCTGCTGGGCTCGCGGGTCGTCCGCCCCTTCCCTGGGCACGTCCAGCCCCAGCCGTCCGGCCAGTTGCTCGACTGCCTCGGGAAAGGGCAGCTTGTCGTATTCCATCAAAAAGCGTAGCGCATTACCGTGGGCACCACAGCCAAAGCAGTGATAGAACTGCTTGTCGGCACTGACGGTAAACGAAGGTGTTTTTTCCTGATGGAAAGGACACAGGCCGGAAAAATTACGGCCCGCTTTCTTGAGCTGTACGCGCTCCCCCACCACTTCGACCACGTCGACGCGGCCAAGCAGATCGTCAATAAATCGCTGTGGAATTTGACCTGCCATGGGCTGAGGGCATCCTCGCGCAACACGCTTGTGGGCGGGTCTAACGTCATCAGGCCACGCGCCTGATCACCTTAAACCGCGCAAAACAGACAACACGAAAACGAAAAACAAACGGCCACCTGGTGGCGGCCGCTTGGCATCCCTCTTGAGACAACCAGCCAACTGCTCTGGCTCTCTCCAGGTACGGATCAATAGAGCCGTTCGAAACGCTTACGCTCACGCTGCAACTTCTTGGCGTGACGTTTTACGGCAGCTGCCGCTTTGCGCTTGCGCTCAGCAGTCGGCTTCTCGTAGTACTCGCGACGACGTACTTCAGACAGAACGCCAGCTTTTTCGCAAGAACGCTTGAAGCGACGCAGGGCGACGTCAAACGGCTCGTTATCACGTACTTTTACAGAAGGCATTAAGCACTCACCTACCTTAAGGAGTCTTGAGTTCGGATAGTACGCACACCGAACAAGACGGTGTACGACCCAGTTTTACAGCGCACAGTAGTCTAGTCGTGGTTGGCCATCTTTGCAAATGCTTACGCCCAGCGGGCACGACAATGCTAGACTAGCCGATTTCGAGTACCTGCCTTTTCAATCAGATGAGTGCTTTTGCCATGCGTGTACTGGGCATCGAGACATCCTGCGACGAAACCGGCGTCGCCATTTACGACACGGCCTACACCGGCGGCCAGGGTCTGCTGGCCGATGCCCTGTACAGCCAGATCGCCATGCACGCCGAATATGGCGGCGTGGTGCCCGAACTGGCCTCTCGGGATCACACACGCAAGCTGCTGCCGCTCATCGAACAGGTATTGAAAGAGGCCCATCTTTCCCGCCACGACCTGGATGGCATCGCCTATACGGCGGGCCCGGGATTGGTGGGTGCGCTGATGGTCGGTGCCAGCACCGCCCATGGCATGGCCAGGGCGCTGAACATTCCCGTACTGGGGGTGCATCACATGGAAGGCCACCTGCTGGCGCCCATGCTGGAGGAGCAGGCTCCTGCCTTTCCCTTCGTGGCCCTGCTGGTCTCCGGCGGCCACACCCAGCTGGTGGAAGTACAGAGGCTGGGTTGCTATCGACTCCTGGGCGAATCGGTAGACGATGCGGCCGGTGAGGCCTTCGACAAGGCCGCCAAGATGCTGGGCCTGGCGTACCCAGGCGGCCCGCTGGTGGCCAAACTGGCCGAACAGGGCGACCCTAAGCGCTTTCGCTTCCCGCGCCCCATGACCGACCGCCCTGGGCTCGACTTCAGCTTTTCAGGCCTGAAGACCCACACCTTGACGACGATTCGCCAGCTGGAAGCCGCGGGCGAGCTGGACGAACAGGCCAAAGCCGACGTGGCACGCGCCTTCGAAGAGGCCGTCGTGGATACGCTGGTCATCAAATGCCGCCGAGCCCTGGACGAGACCGGCCTGAAACGCATCGTGATGGCAGGTGGTGTGAGTGCCAATACGCGGCTGCGCGAGCGCCTGGCCCTGGAGACCCAAAAGCGCCAGGCCCGTGCCTATTACCCCCGTGGGCGCTTCTGCACCGACAATGGCGCCATGATTGCCTACGTGGGCGCCCAGCGTCTGGCGGCAGGAGAACGCGACGACAGCGGTATCATGCAGGCTACACCACGCTGGCCACTGGACACGCTGACAGCGCCCCTCAGCAGCACCCGATAACCCGTTGGCCTATTTGCGCAGCGGGGGCTCTTCCCCCTGCCGCCAACGACGAATATTGAGCATGTGGCGGGCCAGTACCAGCAGGCTGAAGCCGCCCACCACGCCGGTGTAGGCTGGCGCCAGCCAGGCGCAAAGCAACGGCGCCAACAGCGCGCTCGCAACCGACGCCAGCGCGGCGGTACCCAACCGCCACGCCATCAGCGCCCAGGCAAGGGCGCTGAGCAGCGCAACGCTGGGCACCAGCACCAGCAACACCCCGAAGGCGCTGGCGACGGCCTTGCCACCTCGAAACCCATACCAGAGCGGGAAACTGTGGCCCAGCAGCACCGCCAGCCCTACCAGCCCCTGCCACATAATCGGCAAGGCCAGCCACTTGGCGGCCAAGACTACCGGCACCGCCTTCAAGGCATCCAGCGCCAGGGTGGCCGCCGCCAGCCGGGGGCCATATAGCCGTAACACGTTGGAAAACCCGGGGTTACAGGAACCGCAAAAGCGCGGGTCGGCCACGCCTGCCCAACGGCAGACGCTCACCGCCGCCAGCCAACTGCCGCTCAAGTACCCCATGACGATCCACAGCATCCCCTGCTCACCCTGCCCCTCATCAGCCAGCGCCGCCGCCTGACTGTCGTTTATGGTCGTCCTCAAGTACAATCGCCCGCTTGTCGACGCTGGGGAATGGCCTGTGGACCGCATATTGATTGAAGCACTCACCGTAGATACCGTGATTGGCGTATACGATTGGGAGCGCACCATCACGCAATCGCTGAGCCTGGATCTCTCGCTGGCCACGGACATCCGGCCTGCCGCCGCCACCGATGATTTACGTCTGACCCTCGATTATGCCGCGATCTGCCAGCGAATCCAGCAGTTCGCCGATGAGCACCAGTTTGCGCTGGTCGAAACCTTTGCCGAGCGGCTGGCCTCCTGTTTACAGCACGAGTTTCCGATTAGCTGGCTGCAGCTCCGTGTGCGCAAGCCCGGTGCGGTGCCCCAGGCGGCCAGTGTCGGCCTGGAAATCACCCGCGGCAGCCTGCCAAAGGCTAGCAAGGATAGCGACCCATGAACCTGGTCACGCTTAGCCTGGGCAGCAATATCGACCCGGAAAAACACATCCGCCTGTGCCTGGACGCCCTGGCAGAGACGTTTGGCGAACTGCAGATATCGCGCATTTTCGAGAGCGAGCCGGTCGGATTCAAGGATAGCCGCAATTTTTACAATCTGGTGGTGGCGTTCCACAGCAACTGGTCCGTGGCCAGACTACAGGCCTGGGCCAAGGCATTGGAAATGGCCCATGGGCGGACGCCTGACATGGTCAAGTGTAGCCCGCGCGCCCTGGATATCGACCTGCTGACCGTGGGGGACGCCTGCGGCGTGATAGATGACGTGGCCCTGCCGCGGGCTGAAATCACCCAGAACGCGTTCGTACTGCAACCCTTGGCCGAGCTGCTGCCCGACGAACGGCACCCCCGCTGTCATACGCCTTATGCCACGCTGTGGCAGCGTTTCACCTTGGGTCGTCAGCGGCTGTGGGCCATCGACTTTCAGTGGCAGGGGCGCTTCGTTTCCCAGGCCGACCCCTTGCCGCGCAAGGTCCACGCCCGCTAAAGCGCTGCCGCCACGGCCTCGCGCCGCCGTTGACGCAGCGCTTCTCCCAAGGCTGCCCCTCGGTAGCCTTCGCCCATCAACACCTGAGGGCTGACCGCGCAGGCGGCTTGCCAGGCCGCCTCCAGCACGGGGCGCAAGCCAGGCGAAAGCTGCTCCAGCAACTGCAGTTGCGCGCTGACCTGGGCAGGCTTGCGCCAGCCATCCAGACGCTCCAGCCAGCACAGCACTTTCTCGGCTTCCAGCGGGGCTGCCAGCAGCGCCTTGGTCGAGGCGGCATGGCGTGCCAGCTGCGCAACGCTATTGGGCAGCTTCAAACGCACGGTCAGGGCCTCGCGCTGTGACTCACTCAGCACCGACACCAGCAGCGCATAGCGCCAGTGCGCCAGCGGCGGCTCGCGCTGTTCGGGAGCTGCCTGCATGGCCTCCAGGGCCTGAGCCAGACACGCTTTCGCTGCCAGCTCAGGCCACCACGCCGCCAACGCATCACACGCGGCCAGGGTCGTGAAATAGCACTCGGGGCTGGGTTCGGCCAGCGCCTTCTCGGTCTCGACCCACACGCGCTCGGCTGCCAGATGCGCCAGCTCTCCGCTGCGGCTGACCGCGCGCATCAAGTCCAGAGTATCCGGCGCCACGGCAAACCCCATGGCGGCATAGCGGGCTAAAAAACGCGCAGTCCGCAGTACGCGCAAGGGGTCTTCACTGAAGGCAGGGGAGACATGGCGAAGCCAGCGTTGCTCGATGTCCCGCTGGCCGTGATAAGGGTCGATCAAATGCCCATCCGCCGCCTGGGCGATGGCATTGATAGTCAGATCCCGACGGGAGAGATCCTCTTCCAGCGTCACGTCGGGGCTGGCGTGCACCTCGAACCCGCCATACCCGTGGCCCGACTTGCGCTCGGTACGCGCCAGCGCATACTCCTCCTGGGTAGCCGGGTGCAGGAATACCGGAAAATCGCGCCCGACGGGTTTGAATCCACGCTGTTGCATCATTTCGGGGGTTGCCCCCACCACCACCCAGTCGTGATCCACCACGGGCCATCCCAACAGCTCGTCCCGCACGGCCCCACCTACGCGGTAGACCTCCAGCCCTTGGGTGTATGCATCCAGCTGAAACATCAGCGACCTCCCTGCTGGCTGGGCACACTGACACGCTGGCCGCTCTCCAGCACCAGCGCGCTCAGCGAGCCACCCCACACGCACCCGGTATCGATCCCGTGCACATCCACCTTCGCGCCGGGGGTGCGCCCCTCCAGCGCCGCCCAGTGGCCAAACAGCAGGCGCAGATCGTCGGCACGGGGAAACTGGAACCAGGGCGCAAAGCCCGCAGGCGCACTATCCACCCCCTCCTTGGCAGCAAAATCGAGCCGCTCCTGGGCATCGATGAAGCGCATCCGAGTGAACACATTGACGATGCAGCGCAGCCTGTCCATGCCTTCGAGCTGGTCGTGGAAGCGGTCAGGCTGATTGCCGAACAGTTGGCTCAGGAAAGCTCCCGCCTGCTCGCTGCCCAGTGCCGCTTGTACTTCTCCGCTCAGTGCCAGCGCCTGTTCGGCACTCCAACTGGGCAGCAGCCCGGCGTGGGTCATCAGCGTGTTATCGGCCTGTACCGCTAGGGGAAGGCTTTGCAGCCAGTCCAGCAAACCGTCACGGTGCGGCGAAGACAGAATGTCGTCCAGCGTGTCGTGGCGCTTGAGCTTGCCGCCCCCCCGTGCCACCACCAGCAGGTGGAAGTCGTGGTTCCCCAGCACGCTGCGTGCGGCGCTGCCCAGCGCTTTCACTTCCTGCAGGCAGGCCAGGGAGCCAGGCCCCCGGTTGATCAAATCGCCCACCAGCCAGAGCGTATCGCGGGCGGGATCAAAGCTGATTTTATCCAGCAAGGCGACAAACTCGGCATGACATCCATGCAGGTCGCCAATGACATAAGTGCTCATGGGTAAAGGCCTGTTAACGCATTGACGGAGTTGGCTGGCGTGGGCGGCTTGTCGCGCATGGAAAACCGCCGACGAAGGCTCCCGCCTCAATGCAGCTGGCGGGGCACCGCTAACCGAAAGGGCGAGACGGGCACATCGAACGCCCGCTGGGTGTAGGTGTTCAACAGGGTGTAAGCCCCCTCCATGACACCTACCGGGGTTTGCAGTATCGCTCGGCTGGTATAGCGGAACCGTTGCCCCGGGCCAATCAGCGGCTGCTGACCCACCACGCCCTTGCCGCGCACTTCCTGGCTGTCGCCATTGCCTTGGGTGATTTTCCAGTAGCGTGCCATCAGCTGCACGCTATGGGGGCTTTGGTTGTGCACCGTCACAGTGTAGCTGAACACGTAGCGGGCCTCGCTGGCACTCGACTCGGCGTCCTGAAACTCTGGCGTGACGCTGACCTCGATCTCCAGCCCGCTCACGCGTCACCACTCCGCTGTTCCACGTCCTCATTGGCGGCCACATGATTGGCGATGGTCACGTATTCCGCCACGGTCAGGGTTTGCGGGCGCCGGGCAGGGTCGATGCCCAACGCTTCCAGGGCCTCCGCACTGACCCGCCCCTTCAGGTTGTTGCGCAGCGTCTTGCGGCGCTGCCCAAAGGCCAGCTTGACCAGCTCGAAAAGCAGGACCGGATCATCGGCCACTTGGGGTAGCGATGCATGGGGCGTCAGCCGCACGATGGCGGAATCGACCTTGGGACGGGGCACGAAGGCTTCCGGTGGCACGATGAACAGCTGGTCCACCTGACAGTAATACTGCGCCATCACCGAGAGCCGCCCCCAATCGGTGCTGCCGGGCTCGGCCGCCAGCCGCTCCACCACCTCTTTTTGCAGCATGAAGTGCATATCGGCGATGGCTGACCCCATGGTCAGCAGGTGCACGATCAGCGGCGTCGAAATGTTGTAAGGCAGATTCCCCACCACGCGCAGCGGCTGACCATCGCCCTTGAGGGCGGCAAAATCGAACTTCAGCGCGTCGCCTTCGTGAATCACGAATTCGGGGTAGTTGAAAAACTGCACCCGCAACCCCGGAATCAGATCTCTATCCAGCTCGATGACTTCCAGCGTGCCGGTCGCTTCCAGCAAGGGAGCAGTGAGCGCGCCCTGGCCGGGACCGATTTCGACCAGCCGATCGCCTTCACGCGGCCCGATGGCACGGACAATCCGTGAAATGATCCCGAGATCACGGAGAAAGTTTTGACCGAAGCGTTTACGAGCACGGTGCTGCTGGGGCACTTGAGACATCTAACAGTGTTCCTTGGAGGGTTGATTCATGGGGCGGCCTGAGAGGAGGCACGCTGGGTGGCCAGCCGCTGGGCGAGTGCCACCGCCACGCCCAGGCTAGAGGGGTTGGCAATACCGCGGCCTGCCAAGTCCAGCGCCGTGCCATGGTCCACCGAGGTGCGTACCAGCGGCAGCCCCAGGGTGATGTTGGCAGCCTGACCAAAGCCTGCGTATTTTAGCACTGCCAGGCCCTGGTCGTGATACATCGCCAGTACCGCATCGACCCCCGCCAGATGGCGTGGGGTAAACAGGGTATCGGCCGGAAACGGGCCTTCCACGTTCAGGCCCTCGGCACGCAGCGCCTGCAGGGTGGGCGTGATGATTTCCAGCTCTTCGCGGCCCAGGTGGCCATCTTCACCCGCATGGGGGTTGAGCCCACACACCGCCACCCGAGGCTGGGCAATGCCGAATTGACGCTGCAGGTCCGCCACCAGTAGACGGCTGATGCGCGCAATGCGCTCGCCGGTGATGGCATCCGCCACATCGCGCAGCGGCAGATGGGTGGTCACCAGAGCAACCCGCAGGTCGCTTTCGCCCTGCCACTGTGGCGACGTGGCGTGCAGCGCAGCGTCCGTGGCCAACAGCATGACCACCTCATCCACGCCGCAGGCGTCACGCAGCCACTCGGTGTGGCCCGTGAAGTGCGGGTAGCCGCCTTCGATGATCACGCCCTTGTGCAGCGGGGCAGTCACCATGGCCGCCGCGTGTCCGGCCAGGCAGGCCTCCACTGCCGTCTGCAGGGTGTCCAGCACATAGCCTGCATTGGCAGGGTCCAGCACGCCGGGCGTGGCCGGTGCGCGCAAGGCGACCGGCCACACCACCAGGCGCCCTGGCGAGGAGACCTGCTGGCTGCCCGGCTCGGCGACCACGATCTCCACCGTGAGCGCGAGCAACGCCGCCCGCTGGGCGAGCAGCGTCGGGTCACCTACCGCCACGGTGTTGTTCAGACGCCCCTGGGCCGCCAGCATCAGCGTCAGCTCGGGGCCGATACCGGCGGGCTCCCCGGTGGTGATCAGCAGCGGCAGCGCCATTACAGGCGAATGTCCACGAAGGCCTGTTCGCGAATTTCACGCTGCCATACTTCCAGCTCTTCATTGGCACGACGTTGGAAGATGGCCTGGCGCACCTGCTCGCGACGGCTCTCTTCGGTCACGTCCTGACGACGACGCTCCAGCACTTCGATCACGTGGTAGCCAAACTGCGAGCGCACCGGCTCGGACAGTTGGTTGGGGCCGAGCGAGTTCATGGCCTCTTCGAAGGCAGGCACCGTCTGGCCGGGGCGCACCCAACCCAGGTCGCCACCGTTCATGCCGCTTCCCCGGTCATCGCTGAGTTCACGGGCAACGGTGGCAAAGTCTTCGCCCCGCTGCAGGCGCTGGCGAGCCTGCTCTGCGCGGCTACGCGCTTGCGCTTCGTCACGGGTGGGCGTCAGCTCGACCAGCACGTGGCGCGCACGGGTCTCTTCGATGAACGACTGGCCCTGCTGAGAGGGCTGCTGCTCGAGAAAACGCTCCACTTCCCGGTCCGACACGGAAACCCGCTGGCTGATCTGACGCTGCTGCACCTGGCGCATCAGCATTTCGCGCCGTATTTCCTCACGCACGCTGGCCAGACTCATGCCATCGGCTTCCACGGCATCGGCAAACTGATCCAGGCTCATGCCATTGGACTCGGCAATGGTACGCAGCTGACGGTTAAGCTCGGTGTCGTCCACGCTCAGGTTGGCGCGGCTGGCCATCTGCAGCTGAATTTCGTCCATCACCATGCGCTCCAGCACCTGCTGGGCCAACTGGCTGCGGGGCGGCAGTTGCCCGCCTTGAGTGGCCGCCTGCTGTTCGATTTGCGCGATGCGGTCGTTCAGCTCGCTGCGCATGATGACACCATCGTTGACAACGGCCACGACGCTATCCAGCGGCTGACGCTGCGCGGATTCGAAGCTCTGGGCCTGAACGCTCAACGGTACCAGGGCAGCACCGGCACCCAGGCACAGGGTCATCATGGTGCCCGCCGAAAGCAGTCTTGCCCGCTGGGAGAACTTGCGGGTCCGCAGGGTCTTTCTGATCGTCATAAAAAGTCTCTTTCAGTCGCCATTCAAGGTGATCGTTAAAGGGGTGTGGGGCGGTAGCCAGGGATCGCCTGCTCAAAGTAGCTGTCGGCCTGTTGACCAACACCGCCAAGACCACGGAAGACAAAGCGCAGGAACAGGCCACGGTCGCTAAAGTCGTCTTCCACTCTGGCGGTATCGTTGTCGTCTATCCACTCCCGCCAGACAAGCTGTACGCCGTAGCAGCAGTCGTTCCACTGCAAGCCCGCCAACTGCTCCAGAGGACGATCGTTGGTTTGATCGTGCAGGTAGCGGCCAATCAAATCAATCCTTGGGCTGGCTTTCCAGGCCAGCGACAGGTCCCACTCTTCACGACTGTAGTCGCGGAAGCCGTCGTCGCCGGGCACCACGGAAGGATCGAACCCTTCGATCTCCCAGCGGTAGCCAAGGTTCACTACGTGGCCGTCCGGATGGCGATAACGCACATCGACACTGGAGCGTTCGGTCTGCTCACGCTCGTCGTCGTAGAGCCATTCATAGCCCGTGCTCCAGCGGTCGTTGATCTGCCAGTCCAGACGGGTCACCAGCGGCGAGCGATCTCGCGTGGCCTGATAGCGGCTGAGCGGATTGGCATTGGGAGCATCCTCCGGACGCGGCGGCAGCGTGCTCGGGTCACCGTCACTGTCGATACGCCGCTCGGCGAAGTAGAGGCTCTGGCCAACGCCCAGCGTCAAGCGATCACGCCCGGCGCTGTCTTCGATCAGCCGAGACTGCACGCCCAACGAGACGCGATTCAGATCACCGACCCGGTCAGCCCCCGAGAAGCGGTGCGGGGACCACAGCTGATCCCAGGAGAACGCCCGTTCACGGCTATCGAAGTCCGGCAGTTGGGTCTGGTTGGTGCGCGGCACGTAGGCGTAGTTGATACGGGGTTCGAGGGTCTGGCGATAGTCACGCCCCCCCAGCTCCAGCTCACGCTCGAAGACCAGCCCACCGTCGATGGAGGTGATGGCGACGCTACGCGAGGGCGACGTATCGCGGTCCGTGATACGGTCACCGTAATCCAGTTCATAGGCGGTATGCCACAGCTCGCTGCGCGGTTCGATATAGCCCCAGGGCTGCTCATAACGCCAGCCCACGCTGGGGGTCAGGTGCAGGCGGGTACCAATGGCGGCTTCCCGCTCGGGGACCTGACGTTCGTCCACGTCACGCCAGAAATAGGTCGCGTTGGAGCGCCATTGGGTATAAAACCCGCTGCCCAGCTGCCAATCCGAGTTGGCGGTCAGGCTGGGCAGACGATAGAAGGGACGATCCGTATCGCTGAGCGGGTCTTCCAGGCGCTGAAACCCCTGGGCCCTGGCGTCCAGCTGCCAGCGCTCGCCGCGGTAGTCCACCTGCGCCAGGCGCTCCATGCTGACCCGGTCGCCGCTGCCGAACTCGCCACCAAAGTCGTCGAAATAGCGCCCATCGCTGGCCGCTCCGTAGCGCAGTTGATAGTTACTGCGTGGGGCCAAGGCCCCGGCGTGCTGCGCATCGATGTACCAGCGTTCTTCGCCTTCGAAGCGATTGTCCCCGGTGCTGCTGCCACCATCGCTGCCCAGGAAACCACCCTCCACGATCCCCTGGCTTTGCTCGAACAGGTAGCGATACTCGCCATTGAGCAGCAGCCCACGGTCCGACATCCAGCGCGGTGTTATGGTGGCGTCATGGTTAGGCGCAATGTTCCAGTAGAACGGCTGAGCATAGTCAAAGCCGTCACTGGAGAAGCTCAGCGTGGGCGACAGCAGCCCCGTGTGGCGGCGGTCATCGATGGGAAAACGCAGCCAGGGCCAGTAGAAAATCGGTACGTCCTTGACCTGCAGGCGCGCGTGGCGTGCCGTGCCGAATCCGGTGGCCTGGTTCAACTGGATATCGCTACCCACCAGTTGCCAGCTGTTGGCCCCCGGATCACAGGTAGTGAAGGTGGCATCGCGCAGTCGATACTGCTCTTCTCCGGTTTGCTCCAGTTGACTGGCCTGACCGCGCAGGTGCTGCTCATAGAGCACGTAATGGCTATTGCGCAGCGAGGCGCGATCTTCGTTGAGCATCAGCGTGGCCTGTTCACCACGCACCATGGCCTGACCGTCGCGAATGACCAGATCACCTTCGGCATCGACGCGTTGGCGGTCCGCCGGGAGAAATACCTGATCGGCCTGCAGTTCGGTATTGCCGCGACGCAAGACCACATCGCCGCGCAGCAACGCTTCGCCATCCGCGGCATAATCCGCTTCATCGGTTTCCACCGAGAGCGTTTCCGGGTTCTCTTGCGCGGACAAACGATAGTCGGGCATCACATAGCGCCCACGACACAGCTGTTGACGTGCTTCGTCCTGCCCCCAGGGCTGCCAGTCCAGCGCGTCAGCCGACAGCGGCTGGCCCTGAGCCACCGCTGACAGCGAGGCACCGGCGAGCACACTGCCCAACAGCGTTTGCGCAACCGGAGTGGTGCGCGAGATTCGCTTGCCCATGTTCGTTATCCTTGGCATCCAGAATCGGTATTATACAGCCCGCATCATGCCCGACCAGCAAGGAGCTTGCATGTCCTCTTCCAGGATCGACGCCCTCACCCAGTGGGCAGCGCAGCATCATGGCCTCGCGCCCGCGCATATTCAATTGGCACCGGCGGGCGGCGACGCCAGTTTTCGGCGCTATTTTCGCCTCACGCTCCCCGATGGCAGCACACGCATCGTCATGGACGCGCCGCCCGCCCAAGAGGACTCGGCGCCTTTCGTGGCCATCGGCAAACGCTGGCATGCCGCCGGGCTAGCGGTCCCCTGCATCTATGCCAGCGACCTCGACGAAGGCTTCCTGCTGCTGGAGGATCTGGGCGACACCCCGCTTCAGGACACCTTCACGGACCCTGACAGCACCCGCCAGCGCCACCTTGAAGCGATGGCGCTGATTGCTCAGTTGCAGAATCGTGCCGACCCTGCGGCGCTACCCGCCTACGATGAGGCCCTGCTGGGGCGTGAACTCGATCTGTTCCCCGAATGGTGCCTGGAACGTTGGCTAGGGCTGACCGCCCCCGAGTCGTGGCCCGCTCTGCGTCAGGCGTTGATCCATAGCGCGCTGGCACAGCCCGTGGTCAGCGTACATCGGGACTTCGATGCCATGAACCTCATGTGCCAGGCTCAGCAACTGACGATGATCGACTTTCAGGATGCCGTGGCTGGCCCGCTCAGCTACGACCTGATCTCGCTGCTGCGGGGGCGTTACTGCCGCTTCAGCGCCAGCCAGTTTGCCGAGCTGGTATCGCTATTCTACCAGCAGGCTCGCCAGGAGGGACGACTGCTCCGCACCACCTCGGAAGCGGACTTTCTGGTCCAGTGCCATGCCATGGCAGCCCAACGTTCGCTCAAGGTACTGGGCATTTTTTGTCGGTTGACGCTACGCGACGCCAAGCAGGGCTACCTGGCCCGCCTGCCCCACTTCCTCGATCACCTGGAAGATAGCCTGGCGGCCCTGCCTGAACATCGCACGTTTGCCGAGTGGGCCAGCAGCGTACTGCGCCCCGCCATCATGCAGCGCCTGGCGGAGCAGAGCGCATGAAGGCCATGATCCTGGCCGCAGGCCTTGGCAAGCGCATGCGCCCGCTCACCGACCACTGCCCCAAGCCGCTGCTGCCCGTCGCGGGCAAGCCGCTGATCGTGCATCACATCGAGCGCCTGCGGCAGGCGGGCATTCATGAGTTGGTCATCAATGTCAGCTATCGTGCCGAGCAGATCATGGCCGCGCTGGGCGACGGCAGCGCCCATCAGGTATCCATCCAGTGGAGCCACGAGCCATCTCCGCTAGAAACCGGCGGCGGTATTCGCCAGGCACTGCCGCTGCTGGGCGAGGCGCCTTTTCTGTTGATCAACGGCGATGTGTGGTGCGACTACCTGCCGGACGCTGCCGCGCTGGCCGCCGAGGATCTGGCGCATCTGGTGCTGGTGGACAACCCGGTGCAACACCCTGAGGGCGACTTCGCGCTGCATCAGGGCCGGGTGGCGAGCGCTGGAGCGTCACGCCTGACCTTTGCGGGCATCAGCCTGCTGCGCCCCGCTCTGGTGGCCAGCGAGCCGCCTGGGGCGTTTGCCCTGGCGCCGCTGCTGCGCCGGGCCATGGACGAAGGGCGTGTCTCGGGCGAGCATTTCGCTGGCCACTGGGTAGACGTGGGCACGCCAGAGCGCCTTGCGGTGCTGGAACGCCACCTTGCCTGACGGGTTTGCGATAGAGGACGTGCAGGCGACATGGAGAGAAGCCGTGCGTCTGCGCCTGGAAATGTTATGCTGCGCGACTTACCTTTCGTCGCCAGCATGAGGAGAGCAACGTGAAAGCACGGGTAGCATGGACCGATGGACGCCAGTTCGTGGCGGAGTCTGGAAGCGGACACAGCGTTGTGATCGACGGCCCACCTGACCACGGTGGCCGTAATACCGGGCCTCGCCCCATGGAAATGCTGCTGATGGGCATGGGCAGCTGTACCGCTTTTGATATTCTCAACATTCTCGACAAGGCACGGGCAGAGGTCACCGACTGCGTGGCCGAGCTGGATGCCGAGCGCGCCGATGAAGTTCCCGCCGTCTTCACCAAAATCCACGTCCACTTCGTGGTCACTGGTCGCGGCTTGAAAGAGAAGCAGGTCCAGCGCGCCGTGGAGCTTTCTGCCGAGAAGTACTGCAGCGCGTCGATCATGCTGGTCAAAGGCGGTGTCGACATCACTCACTCCTATGAGATCCGCGAAGCTTGAGCCGTCACAGGTCGGCTGACCACGCGGGTGACGCTGCAGCATCAAAAAAAATGGCGTGGCTGGATGCAAGCCACGCCCTGGGCGGGCATAATACGCCCGCTTGTTTTTCCCTTTACTGCGTAGTGCGGGGTCGCTTACAAGGCGGCTGCGTTAGCACGGTGACAAGTGTTTATCGGTTCCGGCGCTGGCTCGTCGGGGTGTCCTCATCTGCCATAGGGAGGTTCGGAAGTGTCAGATAATCTCCGACTCCACGGGTTCAACAACCTGACCAGCTCTTTGAGCTTCAATATTTACGACATCTGTTACGCCAAAACCGAAGAGCAGCGTGCGGCTTATATCGACTATATCGATGAGCTTTACAACGCCGAACGTTTGACGCAGATCCTGAAAGACGTCACCAACATCATTGGCGCTCATGTACTGAACATCTCGCGTCAGGATTATGAGCCCCATGGCGCGAGTGTGACCATTCTGATTGCCGAGCACGAGCTGGATGAACCGACGCCAGGGCAAACCGAGCCAGGACCTGGCCCACTTCCGGAAACGGTCGTGGCCCACCTGGACAAAAGCCATGTGACGGTACACAGCTACCCCGAGTCGCATCCCGACAACGGCATCAGTACCTTCCGGCTGGATATCGATGTATCCACCTGTGGGCATATCAGCCCATTGAAAGCGTTGAACTACCTGATCCACAGCTTCGACTCCGACATCGTCACCATGGACTACCGCGTGCGCGGTTTCACCCGTGACGTCGATGGCAAGAAGCTGTTCATCGATCACGACATCACCTCGATTCAGGACTATCTGGCAGAAGATACCAAGCAGGCCTACCAGATGATCGACGTGAACGTGTATCAGGAAAACATGTTCCACACCAAGATGCTGCTCAAGGACTTCGAGCTGGACAACTACCTGTTCGGCACGTCGCGCCGCGACATCACCTTCGAAGAAGCCCGCGATATCGAAGGCCGTCTGCGCAAAGAGATGCTGGAAATCTTCTACTCGCGCAACCTCGACTGAGGTTGCTGGCAAAAGATTCCGCTGGCACAACGCAAAGCCGCCCTCTTCCGGGCGGCTTTTTTCATGCTTGTTCAGTGCTCGACATCAGTACTCGACATCAGTACTCGACACCCGGGGTCGCGCTAATAAAACCCGGCGTCGCCTTCAGGGCGCGTCTTGAAGCGCCGGTGCAGCCACAGGTACTGCTCGGGGTGCTTGCGAATGGCCCGCTCGATGAATTCGTTCACCCGGGTGGCATCGGCCACTTCGTCGCCGCTGGGGAAGCCTTCGAAGGCGGGCAGGCATTCGATGGTGTAGGTACGGTTGTCCGGGTTGCGGTGAAACATCAGCGGTACCACCGGCGCTCCGGTCATGCGGGCGATCTTAGCCGTCAGGCGAATGGTCGCCGCCTGCTGACCAAACAGCGGAGCGAAGACGCTGACATCGCGACCGAAGTCCTGATCCGGGGAGTACCATACGATATGTCCCGCCTTGATCCGCCGCACCACGCCACGCAGGTCGTGACGGTCGATGGCCTGGCCAAAAATGCGCGAGCGTGCCCGGGTCATGAAGCGTTCGAACAGCGGGTTGTTGTGGGGGCGATAGACCACGTCCGCCGGGAAAAACAGCGAGTGCAGCGCGCCACCCAGGTCCAGCGTCGAGAAGTGAATACCAACCACCAGCACGCCCTTGCCCTGAGCCTTGGCATGGGCCAGGTGCTCCTGGCCATGATAGGCCACGCGATGACGCAAGCCTTCGGCATCGCGGCACCAGCCAGTGGCGGTTTCCACCAGCCCAATACCGTTGGCGATGAAGGTTTCCTTGACCAGCTGGCGCTGCTGATCGGCGCTTTTCTCGGGAAAGCAGAGCGCCAGATTGGTGGCCGTGATGTGCCGCCGACGCTTGGCAAGCCGCCACGCCAGCAGGCCTATCATCTTGCCTACCCAAAGCCTGACTCGCCAAGGCAACCAGGCCGCCACGTACATGGCACCAATGGCCAGCCAGGTCGGCCAGTAGCGGGGGTGCGCAAAAGAGCGCGGATAAGATTTCGACATACAGATAACCGTTTAGACGTTGGCACCATGGTACTGCCGAGGCGCTCTGGGCAGCACGCCGGTCAGCAAGGTATAGCTGATGGTATCGCAGTGGCGGGCCACTTCATCCACCGACAGCACGCTGCCCTGGGTAGCGCGCCCCCACAGCACGACTTCGCTACCGATGGCGGCGTCGGGCACCTCGGTGACATCCACCGTGAGCATGTCCATGGAGACCTTACCGGCGATAGGACAGCGCTGGCCGTTGACCAGTACCGGGGTGCCATCCACGGCATGGCGATCATAGCCATCCCCATACCCTGCGGCGACGACGGCAATTTTCGAGGGGCGTGGGGCCTTCCAGCGTCCGCCGTAGCCCACTGGCTCGCCGACGGCCAGCTCACGCAGGGCGATGATTTCCGAGCGCAGCGTCATCACCGGGCGCAGTTGCCGGGTCAGCTCGCTGGCGACTTCCAAGGGGTCGCTGCCATACAGCATGATACCCGGCCGGTTCCAGTCGCCATGGGCGGCTGGCCGAGCCAGGGTGGCAGGTGAGTTGGCCAGGCAAAGCGGTGCCTTCAACGTGGCCGCCAGGGCCTGCAACACGCCCATCTGATGCTCGAAGTAGCTGGCATCCTGGGCATCGGCGTTGGCGAAGTGGCTCATCAGGTGCAGCGCGGTGACCTGTGGGGCACTGTGCAGACGCTGCCATACCGCAGGCGCCTCCTGAGGAGAGAACCCCAGCCGGTGCATGCCGGAATCGACCTTCAACCAGACGGGAATCGGCCGCTGCGGGGAGTAGGCCAAAAGCGCCTCTACCTGCCAATGGCTGTGCACGCTGATCCACAGGCCATGATGGTCGACCAGCGCCAGCTCATCAGCGGTAAAGATGCCTTCCAACAGGATGATGGGGGCCTTGATGCCGCCTTCACGCAGGCTCAACGCCTCTTCGATACAGGCCACCGCAAACGCGGGCACCTCGGCTTCCAGGGCGTTGGCACAGGCCAGCGCACCGTGACCATAGGCATCGGCCTTGATGACGGCGACCGAGCGGCTCTGAGGCGCACAGCGGCAGGCTAATTGGTAATTGTGACGCAGCGCGTCCAGATCGATATGGGCCACTAACGGGCGCATGGCTATCTCACTTATCAGAGCGCTCGTACGACAGCGCGGTGCTGATAATCCGCACGGCTAGCGAACGGATATGGGTTTAGCGGGTGTTACCCGGTTGCCAGACAAACTGGCTATCAAAAACAGCGCACCGAGTGAAATGCTCGGTGCGCTGTAGACTAGCATGTCGAACGTGCTGGCCGGGGCAAGTGGCTTCGACGAGGCTACGCCTCGAAAATCGAATCCAGAGACAGGCCCTGTTTTTCCAGCGAGCGTCGTAGCTTCTTTAACGCTTCCACCTGGATCTGACGAACGCGCTCACGGGTCAAGCCAATTTCGGCGCCCACTTCTTCCAGCGTGGCGGCTTCATGCCCTCGCAGGCCAAAGCGGCGCACCACCACCTCACGCTGTTTCTCGCTGAGCTCGTCCAGCCAGTGGTCGACATGCTCACGCACGTCGCCATCCACGAGGCACGCCTCAGGTCCTTGCACGTCATCATCGGTGAGAGTATCGATGAGAGGCTTGTCACTTTCACCGCCCATCGGGTAGTCCACCGAAGACACACGTTCGTTGAGCCCCAACATCTTCTTGACGGTCTCCACCGGCTTGTCGAGATGCTCGGCAATCTCTTCTGCGGTGGCTTCGTGGTCGAGTTTTTGGGTCAACTCACGGGCCGCGCGCAGGTAGATGTTCAGTTCCTTGACCACATGAATCGGCAGACGAATGGTGCGTGTCTGGTTCATCAAGGCGCGTTCGATGGTTTGACGAATCCACCAGGTGGCATAAGTGGAAAAGCGAAAGCCGCGCTCAGGGTCGAACTTTTCCACCGCGCGAATCAACCCGAGATTACCTTCTTCGATCAAATCCAGCAGCGTCAAGCCACGGTTCAAATAACGCCGAGCAATCTTGACCACCAAACGCAGGTTGGACTCGATCATCCGTGAGCGCCCCAGGGCATCACCCTTGCGCGCCAGGCGTCCGTAATAGACCTCTTCTTCCGGCGTCAGTAGCGGCGAAAAGCCTATTTCATTGAGGTAGATCTGGGTAGCGTCGAGGCTCTGAGTGGATTGGCGGTCGTCCCGACCCAGCGCTTTCTCGAACTCTGCCTCCTCAGCCGTGGCATCGTCATCGGCCTCATCCAGCGCTTCCTCAACCTCGTCGAGGTCGATTTCCTGTAGGTCCTTCTCCAGCATACTCATGGTCATACCCCCGTTGTCTCACCTATCCGCCATTCGAAAAAGTCCGGGTGGTCGCACTCCCTGTGCGCGTGCACCTTATTGTTATATGACGCCTTAGTTAGCTGTCCGGGTTACCTTGATCGAGCTAATACGTTACCTTCAGAGCGTGGTGCCTAGCGAGCGGGCAAATAGTCGAGTGGATTCTGTGGCTGGCCATCGCGGCGCACCTCAAAATGCAGCTTGACACTATCTGCGTCGCTATCGCCCATGGTGGCAATGACCTCACCGGCCTCGACGACATCGTTCTCTTTGACACTTAAACTGTCGTTGTGTGCGTAGGCGCTAAGGTATTGATCGTTGTGCTTCAACAATATCAGGTTACCGTAGCCACGCACACCGCTACCCGCGTACACCACGATACCGGGGCCTGCCGCTCGCACAGGTTGCCCCTTTTGCCCCGCGATATCAATCCCGGCAGTAATGCTCCCACCCTGACCAAACTCACCGGTAATCTCTCCATCGGTAGGCCAGCGCCAGTCGACATTATCGACAGGCGTGAAGGTACGCGAGGAGCGATCCGGGCGAGCGGCCTGAGCAGGCTGCGCCGCAGGCGTTGGCTCTGGCGTTGCGGCGGGCGCGGGCTCAGGCTCGGGAGCCGGTTCGGGCTCGGGCTCGGGCTCGACGGCAGGTTCAGGCGGCGGCTCAGCAGCAGCCGATGCAGGCGGTTCTGACGGCGCCGTATTGGCAGCCACCTGCTGCGCAGCTTCCACGGCGCGAGGCTCCGCCGTCAGGCGCTGGTTACGCTCGATGGCGCTCTCGTCGGGCAGCAGCCAGTCCAGTTCCTGCTCGTTACTGGCAACGGCCGTGGCCTGAGGCTGTAACCCAGTGGCCACCACACCCCGCGACGCCGTGGCAGGCGCCTGACTGGGGGCCGTGCTGGCACCCGCGCCTTCCCGCAGGGCGATGGTTTGTCCCGGGTGAATTTGATAAGGGGGGCTGATGTTGTTCAGGGCCGCCAACTGGCGATAATCCAGGTTGTGCTGCCAGGCAATGCCATACAGGGTATCGCCTGCCTTGACGGTGTATTGAGGGGTATTTTCAACCACGCGACGGGCTTCACTCAAATCGCGTACCTGTGGCGCACCCTGCTGTTGGTTGGCACAGCCGCTGATCGCCAGCGCCAACACCGACACGATAAAAACCTTACGCATGCAATCCCTACTCCTTTTCAATGCCGTGCGCTCACACTCGATGATTCGACTCCCGCTCAATGGCTCGGGGTCATTGAGCGTGAGGAGTGCGTCACTGCGCGACGATTCAATAGTACGACCAGCAGTGCTCCAAAGACCATCAACGATACGACACCAGCGACCTGCGCGGACTCGCCGGTCAGCACGGCGTAGTCACTGGGTAACAGATAGCGATAGGCCAGCGGAATCATTTGCCCCTCCGAGCCCAGCTGGTAGCGTAACAGCTCACGCCAAGGCCAGAGAACCGGCAACGAACCGACGATAAACCCTAGTAGCAGCTGCAGAGTTGCCCCATGATAGCGTTTCAATAGCCATGACAGTAGTCGTGAGGACAGGGCAAGACCCAGCAGGCAACCCATGCCGAACAGGATGATGATCCCCAGGTCGAAGCTGCGAATCGCGCCCATGATGGTGCCGTAGAGGCCCATGGTGAGCAATAGAAAACTCCCCGACACGCCCGGCAGCAGCATGGCGCTGATGGCGATGGCGCCGGCGACCACCACGACCATCGCTTCATTACCGATCATCAACACCAGCGGCATCATGCCCGGCAGCAGTTGAGCCAGCAGCAACCCCAGGGCGAGCGGCAGCAGATAGGCTATTTTCCAGCGCTCCCCCGCCTGGCCGACGACCAGCCCCGAGGCCGCCACCAGCCCGAAAAAGAAGCCTTGCAGCAGCAGCGGCTGGGCCTCCATGAGCCAAAGCGCCAAGTGCGCGACGCTGAACAGGCTGATGGCGACACCGGCCAGCAGAGGCGTCAGGAAGGCCAGGTTGAGGTGGACATAAAGCCCGCGCAGCCCACCATGACGCCAGGCCCCCAGGGCGCTGGGGCCAAACTGTTTGATGGTGTTGATCAGCTCTTCATAGATACCGGTAATGAACGCAATGGTGCCACCGGACACTCCGGGAACGGCATCGGCGGCTCCCATGCCAGCGCCTTTGAAAAAAAGTTCTATCGCTCGACGCTTCAATCCACAACTCCTTGCAACAGGGGAACAAAGCGCACGGGTTCGAGCCGGCGCTTTTCAAATGCACAGCCAATGCGCTTGACCTGGGTCAGCCATTGGCTGCCGTCGGACTCTTCCAGCGGCGCAATCAATGCGCCTTCTGGCGTCAACTGCTCAAGCAATGCCTGGGGTAGCGTTTGCGCACAGGCAGTGAGCAAAATCACATCGAAAGGGGCGGCTTCCGGCCACCCTTCGCCCCCATCGGCCACGGCGAGAGTCGCCGGAGCATCCAGCCGCCACAGCCGCTCTGCCGCACGCGCGTGCAGCGCGTGGATGCGCTCTACGGAGTAGAGAGTGTCGACCAGGCGCGACAGAATCAGCGTTTGGTAGCCGGAACCCGTTCCGACCTCCAGCACACGCCGGGGCGACGCCTTCAAGACCAGCTCGGTCATGCGCGCTACGGTCAGGGGTTGCGACAGGGTCTGTCCAAAACCAATCGGCAGCGCGGTGTCTTCATAGGCGCGGTGCGCCAGTGCTTCGTCCACGAACAGGTGGCGTGGCTCACGGGCCATGACCTCCAGCACCCGCGTATCCTGTACGCCCTGCTGCTGCAGCCGTTCGATCATGCGATCTCGGGTGCGCTGAGAGGTCATACCACGCCCTCTCAACTCGCCAGGCGATAGATCAGGCAAAGGCATCCAACCAGTCCTGTACATCACGGCGCGCCGGGTGGCGCGTCAGGTCAGTTTGCAGCGGGGTAATCGAGACATAGCCCGCCTCGACCGCCGCAAAATCGGTATCCTCGCCATCATCGGCGTTGGCCGCCACGGGGGCAATCCAGTAGCGCGTGCGGCCACGGGGGTCTTGCACCGGCACGGGCTTTTCAGCGGGGCCGCGATATCCCAGCCGGGTGACCTTGACGCCTTTGATGGCTTCCCAGGGCAAATCGGGCACATTGACGTTGAGCAGTGTACGCGGCGGCAGCGACAGTCGATCAGAGGCCCCCACCAGGCTGGCCGCCACGTGCGCGGCCGTAGCGAAGTGCTGGGTGCCGCACAGCGACATGGCGATGGCCGTCATGCCCAGGTTACGGCCCTCCATGGCGGCGGCTACCGTCCCGGAGTAGAGCACGTCATCGCCCAGGTTGCTGCCATGATTGATGCCGGAGATGACCAGGTCTGGCCGTTCGTCCCACAGCCCATTCACCCCCAGATAGACGCAGTCGGCCGGGGTGCCATCGACGCTATAGAAACCGCTGTCCAGTGCGGTCAGCGACAGCGGCCGAGACAGGGTCAGCGAATTGCTGGCCCCGCTACGATCGCGGTCAGGAGCAACCACGCGCAGGTGCGCATGAGCCGTGAGCGCATCATGCAGCGCCTTCAGGCCGGGGGCGTGAACGCCATCGTCATTGGAAAGCAGCAGTCGCCGCATGTTGGTCTCCTTACACGTGCATCAGGCGGTATCGGGGTGGTCGATCAGCTCGCCGATCACCGCCGTGGCAAAACTACCTCGCGGCAGGGCAAATGAGAGTAGCACAGCGCCGTCTTCATGGGTGATGCTGGGCGCCACCAGGCAGGCCCTCAGTGCCCGTTGAGCACGCTTGACGCCACTTTTTTCAAGCCCTTCACACAGCGCTGGATGCCGCTGTCGAAGCAATGTCTCATACTCCGCCGCCGCCCCCTGCGCCAATTCACCAACACCCCACAACACCCCGGTGGGGTGAAGATCCATCGCGGCGGCCCGCTCGATCAGCGCCTTATCCACTGAATCGACGGCAAACACGCTCTGGGTTCCTTCCAGCATCAGCGTGTCACCTGCCAACGGGCAGCACCAACTGCCCTCCTGCAAGCGCACGCTGAGCAGTTCGTTGAACAGAAAGCTGCGGGCGGTCGAGAGCATCATGCCCTGGCGGTCATCGCGTTTGCGCCAGCCCTTGGCCAGCACCGCCTGGGCTCGCTGCAAGTTGCGGGCACCCGCGCCAAAGCGCTGATGGCCAAAATAGTTGGGGACGCCGTGACGGCACAGCGCTTCCCATCGCGCGGTAAAGTCTTCCCGCTGCACGGCGTCGCCACTGAGCCGCAGTTGAAAATGGTTGGTGCGGTGCACGCCGCGCTTCAGCTTGCGCGGGTGGCGCGCCTGCTCCAGCACCTGAATGCCCAGCTCGGCCAGAGCGGCTGCCAGCCCCTCAGGCGCTGGGCGCCCCGGCAGATGTACGCTGAGCCACTGTCGCGTGACGGCGACCCGGTCTTTCATTCCTGAGTAGCCGATGTCGCGCTGCCCCACGCTGCATAGTCGGCTGAGCTGTCTGACCACATCCAGTGTGGTCAGGTTGCGCTTCTCCACCCGCAGCCAGAGGTGCTCGCCCTGCCCTTCGGGGATGAAGTCGAGCTGCTCGTCGACCCAAAAATCTTCCGGCGCGGTGCGGTAGTGGCCAGGGGCGGGCGGGCCGAAATCGGCCGTCAGGCTGCGCTGCCAATCAGGAAGTTCAAGCATCCGCTGACACTCGCGGGGTCAGCAGCACCACGGCCTCGGCGGCGATACCTTCACCCCGCCCGGTGAAGCCCAGCCGCTCGGTGGTGGTGGCCTTGACGTTCACCTGGCCCAGGGCGATTTCCAGATCCTGGGCAATGACGGTTCGCATGGCCTGGAGATGAGGCGCCATTTTAGGGGCCTGCGCCATCAAAGTGGCATCGAGATTGCCCACCTCGTAGCCGGCATGGCGCACCAGCGACATGACGTGACGCAGCAGGCCACGGCTGTCGGCGCCTTGCCAGGCGGGGTCGGTATCCGGAAAATGATGGCCGATATCGCCCAGCGCACAGGCACCCAGCAGCGCATCGCTGATGGCATGCAGCAGCACATCACCATCGGAGTGCGCCACGAACCCCTGCTCGAAGGGCAGCGCGACGCCTCCAATCATGAGATGGTCGCCGGGTCCAAAGCGATGCACGTCAAATCCATGGCCAATTCGCATTAGGCGCTCCTGTTGCCGTTATCCGCCATCGACGCGGCGGCTTGTTGATTGTGTAGGATGGCGCCAGCCAGCGCCAGATCGCCGGGGTGGGTCACTTTCAGGTTGTCGCGGCGGCCGCTGACCAGCCGCGGCGCTTCTCCCAATGCTTCGACGGCAGAGGCTTCGTCGGTGACCAGCGTACCGTGCTGTTCGGCATGCTCCAGGGCGCGCAGCAGCAGCGCGTAACGAAAGCCTTGCGGAGTCAGCGCATGCCACAGACCGTCGCGGGGTTCAGTGCGCAGGCTGCACTGATCACCTCGGTCACGCTTCATGGTGTCGGCCACCGGCATGGCCAACAGCGCACCGGCCGAATGGCGCTGGATGGCCGCATGCAGCGCCAGCAAGTCCTGCTGGGTAATACAGGGGCGCGCCACGTCATGCACCATGACGATGTCATCCGCACGAGCGGGAATGGCACGCAGCGCGTTGAGCACACTATGCATTCGCTCCTGGCCGCCATCGACCCGCTGCCAGCGCTTGAACGGTACGCTATGCGGGTCGAACCAGCTGTCGTCGCGATCCAGACAGAGCACCAGGTGGGCCTCAGGAAAAGCCTGGGCTAGCCGTGCCAGGGTGTGGGCCAGGATCGGCTGCCCATCGAGCGACAAATACTGTTTGGGTCGATCAGCCCCCATACGTTTACCCTGCCCTGCGGCGGGCACCACCAGCCAGAGCGTTTCACTCATGGCTCACCGCCTTCGCGCTCACGCGGTGGAATGACTCCCGGCTGGGCGATCAACCCCGCATGAATCCCCAGCAGCTCGTTTTCGATGGCGACACCAGGCACCCAGAAAAATTGCTCGTCGGAACGCACCATGCCCATATCGCTGCGCGCACGCTCTTCGATGGCGGCCAGCCCGGTTTTCAAATCCGTGACCTCGGCCGCCAGTCGGGCGTTACGCTCGCGCAGGGGCTGATTGGCCGCTTCCTGTTCAGCCACACGCTCTTCGACCCGCTGAAGGTCGCGCCAGCCGCCGTTGCCCAGCCACAGCTGGTACTGCATCAGGCCAAGCACCGCCAGCAGTATCACCAAGAGCCATCTGTGCATGAGAGTGTTCCTGTATAAAAGCCAGAGCGGCGCGCATTATGCCATCAAGCCGCAGGGTCCTGCGACGCCAGAGGCGACTTATAGGGTAAAGACTGGCTGGCCGCCTGCCGATACGCCTGAACATGCTCGGCTTCCTGCTGGCAAAACTGCCCTACTCCGGCAGCCAACCCAGGGTGAACGATGTAGTGCAGCGAACGCACGCGCTGCGGGGTAAAGCCGCGCACCAGTTTGTGCTCTCCCTGCGTGCCGGGGTCGAACAGCGTCAACCCGGCTTCCAGGCAATACTCGATACCTTGATAGTAGCAAGCTTCGAAGTGCAGGCAGTCGGCGACCACTTCACTGCCCCAGTAGCGGCCATAGAGGGTCGTGGCATCCTGAAAACAGAGCGCCGCTGCCACCGGGCGGTCTTCCAACTGGGCCTGGATCAGCACCAGCGACTCGCTCATGGTATGACGCAGGCGCTCGAAAAAGGCGTGATTCAAATACGGTGGGCGACCACGCTCATGGTAGGTAATGGTGTAGCAGCGGTAGAAGTGTGCCATGTCTGCGTCACTGATCTCACTGCCCACCAAACGCGTCAGGGTAATCCCCTGTTCGGCCACCAATCGGCGCTCACGTTTGATCATCTTGCGGCGCTTGGATGCCAGCGAGGCCAGAAAGCCTTCGAAATCCCCAAACCCCTGGTCATGCCACTGAAACTGTACGCCTTCACGAGTGATGAGCTGCGGCCACTGGCGTTGCCAGGCGCCCACCTCCTGCTCATGGGCAAACAGCAGATGCCAACTGGAGAGCTCCCGGGCTTCACACAGCTGCTCGATGCCCTGGGCCAGACAGGCGTATACCTCAGCAGCAGGTGCCTCCACGGCGATCAGAGTGCGTGGCCCAGGCACGGGGGTAAACGGCACCGCACTCAGCGCCTTGGGGTAATACTGCCCCCCTGCCCGTTCCAGCGCGTCGGCCCAGCCCCAGTCGAACACGTACTCACCGTAGGAGTGGTATTTGCGATACAGCGGCAGCGCCCCGACGAGCTGCTGCCCTTGCCAGACGCACAGATGACTGGGCTGCCATCCCGTGGCAGCACTGACCGAGCCGCTTTGCTCCAGCGCCTGGAGAAACGCATGACGCATGAACGGCTGACCCGGCGCAGCCAATGCATCCCACTGGCTTGCCGAAACGGCCTCAATGGCAGGTAGAATGGTCAACGACAGAGAAGGCATGACAACTCCCAAGGCACGGGCAGACGCCGTGGATGGCTTACTTTACCATTAACGATGTGAACAATTGTCAATGTCTGGCGGCGATGGTTCCACCTGCAACAACCTGCCAGTATGGTCAATGTCGAACGATTCCAAGGAGTGGCCATGAAGCGTGATCTCACGTCCCTATTGACCGCGCAGCGGGAAACCGCCGCCACCGCGCCCTACCCGACCCTCGCCATTCGGCGCGAGCGGCTGGCACGCTTGGCACTCATGACACGGCGCCATCAACGGGCGATCATCCAAGCGATTCAGGCGGATTTTGGTCAGCGCAGTGAAGTGGAAATTCGCCTGGCCGAGATCAGCTCGGTGCTGCATGCCATTCGCCACGCCCGCTTGCATTTGTGGCACTGGATGCGCCCGCAAGTCGCCACCATGCCTTGGCGGCTGTGGCCAGCGCGCGCGCGCATCTCGCCCCAGCCGCTGGGGGTGGTGGGCGTCATGTCTGCCTGGAACTACCCCTGGTGCCTGGCGCTAATGCCCATCGTGGATGCGCTGGCCGCGGGTAATACCGTGCTCCTCAAGCCCAGCGAGCAGGCGCCGCATACCAGCGCGCTGCTGGCCCAGCTGGTGCCGCAATACTTTACCGATGACGAGTTCGTGGTGATCGAGGGAGGTGAGGACGTGGCCGCCGCCTTCAGCGCACTGCCGTTCGACCACCTGGTCTTTACCGGCTCGAGCCGCGTGGGCCGTCTGGTCGCAGCCGCCGCTGCGATCAACTTGACCCCGGTGACGCTGGAGCTGGGCGGCAAGTCGCCGGCGCTGGTTGCCAGTGACGCGGACCTGGATAGCGCCGCCGAAGCCATCGTGTTCGGCAAAGGATTCAACAACGGCCAAACCTGCCTGGCTCCCGATTATGTTCTTGTAGAAGCCAGCCGCCTGGAAGCGCTGATCAAGGCACTGGAGCAGGCCATACGCCAGCAGCGCCCCAATGCCAGGGAAGCCACCGGCCATGTCAGTGAACACTTCGCCACACGCAGTGAGCGCCTGATCGAGCAAGCGCGTGATCAAGGCTGCCGCGTGATCGATCACGGCTCGCATGCTCCCGCGCTGGTGATCGACCCCCATCAGGGGCTTCCTCTGATGCAAGAGGAGATCTTTGGCCGTGCCTTGCCGATCATCAGCGTACAGCATCAGGAGGACGCGCTGCGCTTCATCAACGCTCGCCCAGCGCCGCTGGTGCTGTATGCCTTTACCCATGACAAGGCGCTGCAGCAGCGGCTGCTTGAGGGCACTCGCTCGGGCGCGCTGGTGTTCAACGAAACATTGCTGCACCACGCCGTGCCTTCGCTTCCCTTCGGGGGGGTAGGTGAAAGCGGCATGGGGGCTTATCATGGCCGCCACGGCTTCGAGCGTTTCAGCCATATGCGGGGAGTGTTTTATCAAGCCAAACGCGCCAACAGCCGCTGGCTGCGACCTCCTTATCGCCGCTGGCTGCTGAAATTGCTCAGGCTCGGTTAAAGATTACAGGCCAACGCCCGATATTTATCTAATATGCTTTGATTGCATACGCTCACACACTCAGGAAATGCCATGCACGCGGCCGACTTACCAGACAATGAATCTCAGCGCCTGGCTGCCCTGCATGGGTTACACGTTCTCGACACTGCAGACGACGAAGGCTTTGCACGCCTGACGCAGCTGGCCTGCGAGCTGTTCGACGTACCCACGTCGCTGGTGTCGCTGGTGGACCGTGACCGGCAGTGGTTCAAGGCGCGTCAAGGGCTCGATGCCTGTGAAACCAACCGTGAAGTGTCGTTCTGCGCCCACGCCGTGGCGGCAGATGCACCGTTGGTGGTGGAAGATACTCACGAGGACGAACGCTTTTTCGATAATCCGCTGGTCACCGGGGCTCCCCACATACGCTTTTATGCGGGCCACCCTCTCCGGCCTGCTCAAGGGATGGTCGTGGGCACGCTGTGCCTGATCGGCCCCGAGCCACGCCCATTTTCCGACCGTGACCGCCGGCTACTCGAACAGCTGGCAGGCCAGGTCGATGAGCTGCTGCGTCAGCATCAGATGCGCTACCACCTCTCCCAGACGAATCTGCGCTACCAGACACTGTTCAATGGTAGCGCCACGGGCATCGTCCGAATCGACCGCACAGGCAAGGTGCTGAGCATCAACCCCTATGCGCTCAGCATGCTGGGCTATGCCCATCATGAAGTGGTAGGGCGCAACGTTTCCATGCTGACACCCGCGTCCATCCGTGACCAACATGACGGTTTCCTGGCCCACTTTCTGGCCGGAGGCGACCCCAGGGTGATTGGCCGTGGCCGGGAAGTCGACGCACTGCACCAGCAGGGCCACACCGTACCGGTGCATCTCGCGGTCAATGCCATTGCCGATGAAAAGGGGGAAATCGTCGAGTTCCTGGGCATCCTGACCAACTTGACGGATGTGCATGCCGCCACCAAGCGCATGCACAAGGAGCAGAGCCTGCTCAAGGTGTTGCATCAGGGTATCACCGACTATCAGGCGCTGATGTCCGGCGAGCAGCTGTGGACGTTCCTGATGGAGGCACTGCGCGAGCTGACCGACAGTGACTACGCCCTGATCGGCGAAGTGCTCCCCACGGACACCACCAGTGCCTTGAAGATCCACGCCATCACCGATCTGTCCTGGAACGACGAGTCGCGCCACCTGATGGAAATGCTGCGCAGTGGCGACATGACCCTGACCAATCCGGACTCGCTGCTTGGGCGGGTGTACGCCCATGGCGAAACGGTCATCACCGATGACGTCTATGGGCACAGCAAGCGGGGCGGCTTCCCTCCCGGTCACCCGCGGCTGGACAACTACCTGGGTGCGCCCATTTTCAGTGGCGACCAGTTGATTGGCATGTTCGCCATCGCCAACAGCAGACAACCGCTGGACCAGTCGCTACTCAACTGGCTGCAGCCCTTCACGGATACCTGTGCCCTGCTGATCAATCTTTATCGGCAAATGGCCGAACGCGAACAGGTCGCTCTGGATCTGGCCACGGCCCGTGACCAGGCTGAAAAAGCCAACCGAGCCAAGAGCGACTTCCTCTCTTCGATGAGCCATGAGCTGCGCACGCCACTGAATGCCATCATCGGCTTTGCCCAGTTGCTGGCCAAAGGTCGACGAGACCCGCTGAGCGAAAAGCAGCAGCGGCAGGTAGGCCAAATCGAGAAGAGTGGCCAGCACCTGCTGAGCCTGATCAATGAGGTGCTGGACCTGGCCAAGATCGAATCTGGGCACATGAGCCTGTCCATCGAGACCATTGCCCTCGATCGCTTGCTGGAAGATGCTGCCAGTACACTGGAAGCCAGCATCGAAGCCGCAGGCATTCACTTTCAGCGCCCGACCCTCGACTCGAGCTGGGTCGTGCAGGCAGATTACACCCGCACCAAACAGGTCCTGCTGAACCTGCTCTCCAATGCCATCAAATACAATCGCCCTCAGGGCAGTATCACCCTGGAGGTGGTGCCCCAGGCACCGATGCTGCGCGTCAGCGTGACCGATACTGGCAAAGGCATCCCTGCCGAACGTTTGGAAGAGTTGTTCGAACCCTTCAATCGGCTGGATGAGGAGCACGGCGTCATCGAAGGGACGGGCATCGGCCTGGCCATTACCCGTGAGCTGGTGGAGCGAATGGGGGGGGCCATTGGCGTGGACAGCCAACCCGAACGTGGCTCCACCTTCTGGTTTACCTTGCCCATGGCAGAAAAAAACACCGCCGAGCCTTCCTCGGCGGTGTCGGCAACGTTGGGAGACACTGCCTCACAGAGCAGCTACCGCCTGCTCTATATCGAGGATAACCCCACCAACCAGAAGCTCATGGAAGATATCGTGGACGACTACCCACACGTCCAGCTGCAAACCGTGTCCAGCGCCGAGCTGGGGCTTGAAATCATGCGTTACTCACCGCCCGACCTGGTGTTGCTCGACATCAACCTGCCGGGTATGAGCGGTTATCGAGCGCTGGAGATCATTCGCCACGATGAGCAGCTCAAGCACCTTCCCGTCATTGCCCTGTCGGCCAACGCCATGGAACGGGACATTGCCCGAGGCCTCGAGGCTGGCTTTGCCGACTACCTGACCAAGCCTATCGACCTCGACAAGCTCTCCGCGACCCTGAGCCACTATCTGGCTGTCGCCCCCGCTCACTCTCCAAGGATGGCCACATGACCCTGATGAGCAAGCGCTTACTCATCGTCGACGACAACAGCATCAACGTCGAGCTGCTGCTGGACCTGCTGGACGATCACGGTTTCGACCACGTGCAGGGAATCAGCGACCCTCGCCAGGTGCTGGGCCTGTGCCAACAACAGTTGCCCGACCTGATCCTGCTGGATATCCGGATGCCCTACCTGGATGGCTATGGGGTCATGTCACAGCTGCAGGCGCACTTCGGGGCTCAGATGCCGCCAGTCATCGTACTGACCGCCCAGATCGATGACGAAACACGCCATAAAGCGCTGAGCATGGGGGTACGTGATTTTCTCACCAAGCCTTTCAAGCATGACGAGGTACTCCAGCGCATTCGCAACACGCTGGATGTGGAACACCGTTATCAGGTACGCGACAAACAGGCCGAGACCCTCGAACAGATAGTGGCCAAACGCACCGAAGAGCTGGACCGCCAGTCGCGCACCGACCACATCACCCAGCTACCCAATCGACGGGCGCTGACCCAAACGCTGCAAGAGGCCGCCCAGGCAGGTGACGACACGGGCCTGCTGTTCATCGCCCTGGATCATCTCGACGATGTGGTACGCCTGCACGGCTACGGCGTTGCCGATCAGCTCATGGTGCATATCAGCCATCGGCTCCACGCCCAGCTATGTGAACGCTGCACCCTGGGCGTATGGGGCGGCAGCGAACTGCTGGTCATTGCCGATAGCAACGACCTCAAGGCCCTGCGCCAGCTGGCATCCAAGCTACTGAGCTGTTTCGATCAGGATCAGGCAGTGGGCGACCTGCTGTTGCCGCTCAATGCACGCATTGGCATCAGTTGGGCACAGGGCCCGTTCGACAGCGAACGGCTGGTGCACAAGGCTGCTCTGGCACTACCCCAGTCAGGCTCGCTGCGCATTCAAAGCTACAACGAAACGCTGGAAACCCAGCAGCGCCACCGCCTGCACCTGCAGCAGGCCATTCGTGGGGCGACCCAGCGTGGCGAGATGTCGTTGGCTTTTCAACCCAAGCTGTCGCTGGCCACTCAGCGGGTGCTGGGCGCCGAAGCGCTGCTGCGCTGGCACCATCCCGAGCTGGGGCATGTCTCGCCTGGGGATTTCATCCCCTTGGCCGAGGCCAGTGGCGATATTCTGTCGATTGGCGAGTGGGTGCTGGAAGAGGCCATGCGCCATATTGCCCAGTGGCGGCAGCAGAGCCTGCTGGACGATGACTTCCATATCGCCGTCAACGTGGCTGCGCGCCAATTGGCACGCAAGGACTTTGCCGAAGCGCTGCTGGCGCGACTCGCCCGGCACGGGATTCCGGCGCGCTTTTTTGCGCTCGAAGTGACCGAGTCTGGCCTGCTCAGCGACCTGGATAATGCACGTATCCAGTTGGCCCAGTTGGCGGATGTGAATATTGCCGTGGCCATCGATGATTTTGGCACCGGCCACTCATCCCTCGCTTATGTGAAGACCCTGCCTTTCTCGACGCTGAAAATCGACCGGGCCTTCGTCATGGATCTGGAAAAGGACGCCGTGGATCGTCACCTGGCCTTGACCATCACCCAACTGGCCCATGCGGTGGGCTGTGACGTCGTCGCCGAGGGCATCGAAACGGCTGCCCAGGCCGACTATTTGCGTTCGATAGGTTGCGAAGCGGCGCAAGGGTATTACTATGCTCGTCCACTGCCTGCAGATGAGTTTTATCACTGGTGCAGCCAGTGGACGCCTCGTTTACCCTCAACGCCTGCCACGGAGTCAGTCAATGGCGCATGACCTGCTAGACCGCCTAAGGGAACGTCTCGAAGAGCTGAATCGTTCGGAGCGCAAGGTGGCGAACGTGATCCTCGACGACCCGGCAGCCGCCACCAGCCTGAGCATTGCCAGCCTCGCTCAGGCGGCCAGCGTCAGCGAGCCTACCGTGAACCGGTTTTGCCGCAACTTCGGCGCCAAGGGTTATCCCGATTTCAAGATCAAGCTGGCGCAGAGCCTGGCCGGCGGAACGCCTTACGTGACCCGTGCCGTCGAGCCCGGCGATACGGCCACTCAGTACACGCACAAGATTTTCGGAGCCACCATTGCCGCCCTGGACGAAGCCCAGCGCGAGGTGGACATGGCCGCCGTCGAGCGCATGGTGGATTACCTGACCCAGGCCAAGCAGATTCACTTTTTCGGGTTGGGTGCCTCCGGCGCCGTGGCCCAGGATGCGCAGCACAAGTTCTTCCGCTTCAACCTGCCGGTCATGGCGTATGTGGATGTGCTGATGCAACGCATGGTGGCTGCCGCCTGCCATACGGGCGATGTGGTGGTGATCATTTCCTACACGGGCCGCACGCGGGAGTTGGTCGATATCGCCAGGGTGGCCCGCGAAGCAGGCGCCGTGGTGCTGGGGATTACCGCACCGGACTCTCCGCTCTCACGGGAGTGCACCGCGACCCTGGAAGTCGCCACCCCCGAAGATACCGACCACTACATGCCCATGACCTCCCGAATGATTCAGCTCACCTTGATCGATGCGCTGGCCACGGGGGTCACCCTCAGGCGCGGCGAAGACTTCTTGCCGCACCTGAAGAAGATCAAGGACAGCCTGCGCGATACCCGTTTTCCGGCCGAAAAACCAGCCAAGTAACGCGGCGACTACGCATCCACCGCCGTGGTCACGGTAATCTCGACTTTCAACTCATCGGCAGGCATCGGTGCACACACGCAGGTGCGTGCCGGTGCATGGCCTTCCGGTACCCAGGCATCCCAAACCTCGTTCATGGCCGCAAAATCGCTGCCCTCCTTGAGGTAGATCGTCGCGCTGAGCAACTGCTCGCGGCTGGAGCCGATCTCCTTCAACAGCGCATCCACTCGCGCCAGCATGCTCTCGGTCTGCTCCTTGATATCGCCATGGCGCGCCTCGGGGCCCGCCACCTGGCCGCACAGATACGCCACGCCGCCATGGATCACGGCACGGCTCATGCGGGCTTTTGTATCATGACGCTGAATACTCATGGTTCAATCTCCTGTATCGATTAAAAAAAGCAGTGTAAACCGCCAGCAAGCCACTGCCTATGCCATATCGAACTGCCCGGTCATATCGAACTGCCCGTTTCAGGTAGGTACCGGGCGGTGCTCGAAGACGCGGCGCAACACAAAGCTGGTATGCGCCCCCGTGACCCCTTCGATCCGATTGATGACATGCAGCAGCAGATGCTGGTAGTCATCCATGTCCTTGACCAGAATCTTGAGCTGAAAGTCGGCGGCTTGACCCGTGATGATCAAGCACTCCACCACGTTGGGGATGTCACGCACGTGGCGCTCGAAGTTATCGAAGCGCTCGGGGGTGTGTTGGTCCATGGAAATATGCAGCAGCGCCATCAGTTGATAGCCCAGCGGCCGAGCGTCTACCACGGCCCGATACTGGGTAATCAGCCCATGGGTTTCCAGCGCTCGAACCCGGCGCAGGCAGGGGGATGGCGAAAGGCCTATGCGTTCGGCCAGCTCCTGGTTACTGATGCGCCCTTCCTGCTGGAGAATAGCCAGGATACGACGATCATAACGATCCAGCGTCAGGGGAGTTACCGACATACTCGACAGCCTCTACTAATGAAATACATAAAACCGCCATATTCTGCCACTTTTTTTGCCTACTGACCTATTTTCGCAATAACCTTTCGCGGCGTTATGGTTACACTAGCATGGCTGCCAAAAGCAGCTGCTCCCAGGGCCTCTTACCCGGAGGCCTGGCACGCGGCTCACGCCACAAGCGGCCGCCTCAAACAACCTCATGCTTTCAGGAAACTCACCATGTCTGCCTTCGATCATCGCAAGTATCGCCCTGCCCCGCGGGTACCCGCGTTCAATCGCCAGTGGCCCGACCGGGAACTGACCCACGCCCCCATCTGGGTGAGCGAAGACCTACGCGATGGCAACCAGGCGCTACTGGAGCCGATGACCGTCGAGCAGAAGCAGCGCTTTTGGCACCAGATCATCAAGGTCGGTATCAAGGAAGTGATGGTCGGCTTTCCCTCCGCCAGCCAGCCGGATTACGACTTCGTGCGCTGGCTGATCGAAGAGGATCAGATTCCCGATGACGTCACCATTGCCGTGCTGGTGCAGTGCCGAGAGCACTTGATCGAGAAAACCTTTGCCTCGCTGGTGGGCGTCAAGCGCGCCATCATCCACCTGTACAACTCCACGTCGACCATTCAGCGCGAACGGGTCTTCGAGATGGATCGCGAGGGTATTACCGACATCGCCGTTCAGGGCGCCACCTGGGTCAAGACTCATGCCGCGCAGTACCCCGACGTCGATTGGCGCTTCCAGTACTCCCCTGAAAGCTTCTCCAGCACGGAGATCGATTTTTCACTGGCCATCTGCGAAGCGGTGATGGATGTCTGGCAGCCCACCCCAGACAACAAGTGCATTCTCAACCTGCCCACCACCGTGGAAGTGGCAGGTCCCCACCATCACGCCGATCAGATCGAGTACTTCTGCCAGCACATCAGCCGCCGCGATAGCGTGATCATTTCGGTACATACCCATAACGACCGGGGCGGCGCAGTGGCCTCTGCCGAGCTGGCCCTGCTGGCGGGTGCCGATCGCGTCGAGGGCACGCTGCTGGGCAACGGCGAGCGTACCGGCAACATGGACATCGTGACGCTGGCCATGAACCTTTACAGCCAAGGCATCGACCCGGCGCTGGACCTCTCCAACCCCGACGAGATCATCCAGGTCGTGCATGAGTGCACCGGCATTGCCATTCACCCCCGCCACCCCTGGGTGGGCGAGATGGTCTACACCGCGTTTTCCGGCAGCCACCAGGATGCCATTCGTAAATCGCTCAAGCATCAGAAGCCGGATGAGCCATGGCAAGTGGCCTACCTGCCCATCGACCCCCATGACATCGGCCGCGACTACCAGGCGGTGATCCGGGTCAACAGCCAGTCAGGCAAAGGCGGCATGGCCTTTTTGCTGGAGCGGGACTACGGCATTCACCTGCCCCGCTGGATGATGCTGGCACTGGCCCCTTATGTGCAGAAAGAGAGCGAGCGGCGCAACAGCGAACTCTCCAGCGCCATGGTCCGCCAGGTGATGTTCGATCAGTTCGCCTTGGATGCACCACTCTCTCTGGCGGATTATCGGCTCTCCAAAGGCCATCAGGAAGGCATCGACATCACCCTGTGGCACGGCACTGAAACGCTGCGCCTTTCCGGCACGGGCAACGGAGCCATGTCATCGTTCACCGACGCCTGGAAACAGCATACCGGCAGCCACGTGGCCATTCTGGACTACAGCGAGCACTCACTGGGGGGCAGCAGCGAGGCCAATGCCATTGCCTTCGTGCAGCTGAATATCGACGGCCAACGGGTATGTGCCGTGGCAGAGGACAGCGACACGGTGAGTGCCTCGCTCAAGGCCGTGCTGTCAGGCATCAACATGGCCAGCATGGCAGCATCCAGCGAGGCCCCCGTCGAGCACTCCTCCATGGCCACCGCTTGATCTTCGACGGTTGGGGCATGAAAGTGAGCAAGGCCCGCCCTCAGGGCCTTGCCAAACATGCTACACTTTTTGACCTTGATTCTGCTTTCCACACGAGGCCACCATGGACGCTGGCATGGCCAGTCTCTTTCTGATTGCCTTGGGAGGCGCGCTTGGCGGCATGGGCCGCTTTGCCGTGTCCAATGCCGCCGCGAAACGGCTAGGCAAAGCCTTCCCCTGGGGCACGCTCATGGTCAATGCCAGCGGCGCGCTCGTGGCGGGCTGGCTGCTGGCACGTTATGGCTTGCAGCATCACGACCCCATCTGGATATTCGCCATCATCGGCCTGCTGGGCGGCTATACCACCGTCTCCTCCTTCAGCCTGCAAACCCTGGAGCTTTACCAGTCGGGGCAAGCCGCTCGGGCGGCACTCAATGTTGCCAGCACGCTAGGCCTGGGGCTTTTGATGGCTACCCTGGGCTGGTGGCTGGGCGGGGGGTTGTCATGAACGCCTATCTGGCCGTTGGGCTCGGCAGCGCCGTGGGCAGCCTGCTGCGTTACGGGGTGTCACTGGCATCCCTGGCAGCGCTTGGCAGCTATTTCCCCTGGGGCACGCTACTGGTCAATGTCGCGGGCTCGCTGCTGATCGGCTGGCTGGCGGCCACCACCTCGCGCTTTCCTCACCGCGCGCTGGCACGCCACCAACCTCTGCTGGTGGCAGGCTTTTGTGGCGGCTTCACCACCTTTTCACTGTTCGGCCTGGAAACGCTCTACCTCGCCCAACAGCCCCAGTGGTGGCTAGCACCGCTCTACGTGCTGGTCAGCGTCCCGCTATGGCTGCTGGCCGCCTGGGCCGGAGAGCGCTGGGCGCTTGCCTCCTCGCCCACACCGTGACGTCTGTGTGCCAAGCGCACAGGCACACGCCAGTCTCGAATAAAGACTGGCGTGCATGGCACTCCTGACGGCAGATGGTAGGTCAGCGCAGAATCAGTACCGGAATTCGGCTATTGCGCAGCATGGTCGTGGTTGTGCTGCCGACCAACAAATGACGAATTCGCGAGTGCCCGTAAGCGCCCATGACCAGCAGGTCGATGGCGTTTTCTTGCTCATACGCCTGTAAAACGTCATCCACTTCCCCGGCACGAATTTCTCCCTGCGCATGATGTCCCGCATCGCGTAAGGTGCCAAGCGCCCATGCCAGCTCGCTGCGATGTTCCGCCGTGTCTGCCCCGACAATCAGCACATGGCAGGTGACCCCCGCGAACAGCGGGGAACGGGCCAACATTTCGACCCCCTTCCTGGCCGTTTTGCTGCCGTCGAAGGCTATCAGCACCTGCTCTGGACGCTTGAAGGCTCTGGGCACCATCAAAATCGGACGGTGCATTTCACGCACCATACGCTCCAGGTGGGCGCCCAGATGCCCGCTTGCCTGATGGTCGGTTTCACCACGCTTGCCCACTACCAGCAAGCGCATCTCTTTCTCCAACGCCACCAGCGTTTCCACCAGCGTGCCATTCAGTTGGCGGAGAGTGGGCGCACTCACACCGCCTTCTACCGCTCTGGCACTGGCAGCTTCAAGCATCAGCTTGCCTTGCTCTCGGTTTACCCTGGCACGCTGCTCATCCAGCGCCGAAAGCTCTTCCATCAACTTTTCGCGGGCACCAAAACGCAGGCTTCCGGACAAGTCCTGGGCTTCGGGCACGCCTGCGTGATTATCCACGATGTGCACAAACGTCAAAGGTGCTTCCAGGGCCAGGCTGGCCCAGGCGGCGTAGTCACAAACGCCTTCGGCAAATTGGGAGCCGTCAATGGCGGCGATTACCTGTTCAGTCATGTTGTTCTCCTTACCGTGCTCAGTGGCCGCCCATCAGCTTTTCAACCGCTTCCGGGTCGTTATGCACCGCGTAGCGATCTACCACGGTGGCGCTAGCTTCGTTCAGGCCTACCAGCTCGACCTCGGTGCCTTCACGGCGGAATTTGATCACCACGCGATCGAGGGCCTGCACAGCGGTCACATCCCAGAAGTGCGCTTTCGATAGATCAATGGTGACCTTGTCGACGCTCTCTTTGAAATCGAACGCAGCCATGAAGCGCTCGGACGACGCAAAGAACACCTGCCCGACCACCTGATATTCGCGCTTCTCTCCAGGCACGAGCTCTTTGGAGCCCACGTACATGATGTTGCCGACTTTATTGGCGAAGAACATGGCCGCCAGCAGTACACCCACAAAGACACCCATCGCCAGGTTATGAGTGCTCACCGTAACGGCGACGGTTGCCAGCATGACGATATTGGTGCTCATCGGGTGTTTCTTCAGGTCGCGAATGGACTCCCAGCTAAAGGTACCAATCGAGACCATGATCATCACCGCCACCAGCGCGGCCATGGGGATTTGCGACACCCACTCCGACAGGAACACCACCATCAGCAGCAGCACGACACCCGCAATCAGCGTGGATAAGCGCGTGCGACCACCGGATTTGATGTTGATCACCGATTGGCCAATCATGGCACAGCCCGCCATACCGCCCATCAGTCCGGCACCAATGTTGGCGGCGCCCTGGCCTTTACACTCGCGATTCTTATCGCTGGAGGTATCGGTGAGGTCATCCACGATCGTGGCCGTCATCATCGATTCCAGCAGGCCCACGACCGCCAGCATGACCGCGTAAGGGAAAATGATCATCAACGTTTCAAGAGTCAGCGGCACGTTCGGCCACAGGAAAACGGGCAGCGTATCCGGCAGTTCGCCCATATCGCCGACGCTGCGAATTTCCATACCGCTGACCATGTACACTACGGTCAATACCACGATGCACACCAGCGGTGACGGAATCGACTTACCCACCACCGGTAAATAGGGAAACAGATAGATGATGCCCAGCCCGGCGGCTGTCATGGCATAAACATGCCAGGTCACGCTGGTAAGCTCCGGCAACTGGGCCATGAAAATCAGAATCGCCAGCGCGTTCACAAACCCGGTGACCACCGAGCGGGAGACGAAGCGCATCAGCTCCGCCAGCTTCAGGTAGCCCGCGATGATTTGTAATACACCCGTCAATAGCGTGGCCGCCAGCAGGTACTCCAGGCCATGCTCTCTCACCAACGTCACCATCAGCAGCGCCATCGCTCCGGTGGCGGCAGAAATCATGCCGGGGCGACCACCGGTAAAGGCGATGATGACGGCAATACAGAACGAGGCATACAGCCCCACCTTGGGGTCGACGCCAGCAATGATCGAAAATGCGATGGCTTCAGGAATTAGCGCCAGCGCGACGACAATACCTGAGAGCGTATCGCCCTTGATATTGGAGAACCATTCTTGCTTGCTGAAAAGTGCCATTCAAGGAATCCATGGTTTGAGGGTGATCGACATTGCACACCAGGACCGCACGGAGGCAGCATGTGGGCATAGCGTTGTCAAAGTTTGTTGAAGGAAGACTACCAAACGAAGACGCTGACGCGCCGATAGCCAAATAACGGCAACGGAATGCCATGGCACCGAGATGACGCGAAGCGCGTCATGGCGCCGAAAAGGAGGGAGAACCTAGGGTGGAGTCATCAGCCCTGATATCGGCAGGACGATGGCTGCCATGGTGTCGTTCATTACACAGAAACCTTACTGCTTTATTGTGTCCGGCGAGGGAGAAGCCGCCATGAGCGCGGCATTTTATCAGTAAACAGGGGCCTTCGCACCCATCTCCCTGGACGTTTAGACGATGCCCCGCCCCCTAAGTATCGCTTACCATGGCACTCAAATAGCGGGCCCATCGCCTGCTCTCCATCACTTTTCAACCACGTCACGAGAGGATCCGCACATGAGCCAGACAGTAGCAGTGATCAAAGGCGACGGCATCGGCCCCGAAATCATGGACGCCACCCTGAAGGTGCTGGAGGCCCTCGAGTGCGGGCTGGCCTATGAGTTTATCGATGCAGGACTGGTCGCGCTCGAGAAGCACGGCACGCTGGTGCCTCAAGCATCGCTGGATGCCATCGAGAAACACGGTGTTGCTCTGAAAGGGCCGCTGACAACGCCGATTGGCAAGGGCTTCTCCTCCATCAACGTTCAGTTGCGCCGTCATTTTGACCTTTATGCCAACGTTCGCCCGGCCATCAGTTTTCCCGGCACTCGCTCACGCTACGATGGCATCGACATGATCACCGTGCGGGAAAATACCGAAGGTGCCTATCTCTCCGATGGCCAGGAAATGGTGGACGACGGCAATACCGGGCTTTCCGTGATCAAGGTGACCCGCCAGGGCTCCGAGCGCATCGTGCGTTACGCCTTCGAGCTGGCCAAGCAGAACGGGCGTAAAAAGGTGACGGCTGTCCACAAGGCCAACATCATCAAGACCAGTTCCGGCCTGTTTCTGGACGTAGCCAGGGAAGTCGCCAGCGAGTATCCGGAGATCGAATTTCAGGAAATGATCGTGGATAACGCCTGCATGCAGCTGGTCATGAACCCGCACCAGTTCGATGTAGTGGTGACCACCAACCTGTTTGGCGACATTCTCTCGGACCTGTGCGCCGGGCTCGTGGGTGGGCTTGGGCTCGCCCCAGGCGCCAACATCGGTGAAAAAGCCGCTATCTTCGAAGCCGTACACGGCTCTGCGCCCGACATTGCGGGCAAGAATATGGCCAACCCCTGTGCGCTGCTGCTGGCAGCAGCACAAATGCTGGACCACCTGGGCATGCAGCAAAAAGGAGACGCCATTCGCAACGGCATCCGTGCGGTACTCGAAACCCGCCGAGACATGATCACCCCCGACATGGGCGGCACTGGCACGACGTCGACCTTTGCTCAAGCCCTGGTGGAGCAGGTCAATCATTGATAATTATTAAAATAGATACCTTATATTACCAATTTGACATTTTGTGCCATAAAGATACAAAACAGTGTTTTTTATAAGCAACTGGTCTATTCTAGGAGCGTTTATAACAACGCTCCCGGAATTTTACGGCCATGCTTACCTCCCTGAAATCTGACCAGCTGCGTAGTGCACTGTCACAACACACCGCTTGCATCTACTTTACTCCTGAGGGCGTGATTCAAGATGCCAGCCATCTGTTTCTGAGTACGGTAGGTTATTCACTGGCGCAGGTTAAAGGGCAGCACCACCGAATGTTCTGCTTTCCCGAAGATGCCAACCGCCAGGAGTACCAGGCTTTCTGGCAAGCGCTGGCCGCAGGAGAGAGCCAGCAGGGGCGCTTTCGGCGGGTAAATGCACAAGGGGAAGAGGTCTGGCTGGAAGCCACTTACCTGCCGATCAAGAACCGCCGTGGCAAGGTGGTGCAGGTGTTCAAGGTAGCCAGCGACGTGACCGAGAAACACCAGAGGGCGGCACGGGAGCGGGCCATTCTGGCAGCGCTCGACAGCTCCATGGCGGTCATCGAGTTCACCCCTGATGGCTACATTCTGGAAGCCAACCACAATTTCGAGCAGGCCATGGGCTATCCGCTGAGCCGCATTCGCGGTGAACACCATCGCCTGTTTTGTGAGCCCCAGTTTTATCAACAGCACCCCCACTTCTGGCAAGAGCTGGCCCGCGGCGAGTTCAAGCAGGGCAAGTTCGTCCGGCTCAATGCCCAAGGGCAGGTGGTCTGGCTGGAAGCGACCTACAACCCCATCTTCGATGCCGAAGGGCGCGTGGTTAAAGTGGTCAAGTTCGCCACCGACATCACGGCAGAAATGACTGCCACCGAGGCTGCCAGGGCGACCGTCGGCAGCGCCAGAACGTCATCCAGCCAGACCGAGCGCATTGCTCAAGAGGGGCTTTCACATCTGCAGAAGGTGCTTGCCGACTCGCAGCAGGCCGCCTCGACGCTGGTCGAAGCACAGCAACTGATCAACGCCCTCAACCAGCAGGCTGCCCAGATCAATAGCATCACCAGCTCCATCGCTCGGATTGCCAGCCAGACCAACTTGTTGTCGCTGAATGCCGCGGTAGAAGCTGCACGCGCAGGCGAGCAGGGTCGTGGCTTTGCCGTAGTGGCCAACGAGGTGCGCCAACTGGCCAAGGGCTCCAGCGATGCCGTGAGTGAGATTACCCGAGTGCTCAAGGAGAACAACGCCCTAGTGAGCAAGACGACACAAGCCATGCAGCAGGTGGTGGAGCAGGGCCAGAATAGCCAAACCAGCGTGAAGGAGATCGAGGCGATCGTAAACGAGATATTGCAGGGAGCGCAAAGCGTATCTCACTCGATCGAGCGACTCGCGCTCGAAGCGAGCTGAGCTACCCCACCAGCTCAGGCTGGCGGGGCGTGCTACGGTTTAGCGCAGTTTGGTTTTACGCAGGTACGGCAGTACCGCGTCGAATTCACCAAATTTCTGCTGAGCATCCTCATTGGAAACGCTGGGAGGAATGATGACATCCTGCCCTACACTCCAATCCGCAGGCGTGGCCACGCCGTGCTTGGCGGTGGTTTGCAGCGCATCCAGCGCGCGCAGGATCTCGGCAAAATTGCGTCCGACGGTCATCGGGTAGGTCATCGAGAGCTTCAGCTGCTTGTCCGGGCCAATGATGAAAACCGAGCGCACCGTCGCGCTATCGGCAGGCGTGCGGCCATCGGGCAAGTAGGCGTCTTCCGGCAGCATGTCGAACAGTTTGGAGACCTTGAGCCCTTCATCGGCGATGATAGGGAAGCTCACAGCACTGCCGCTGACGGTCTCGATATCGCCCGCCCAGCGCTTGTGATCCTCGACACCGTCCACGGACACCCCGATCACCTTGGTGCCACGCTTTTCCCATTCAGCGCTCAGGGTAGCCACCGCGCCAAACTCGGTGGTGCAGACAGGAGTGAAATCCTTGGGGTGGGAAAACAGAATCGCCCAGCTGTCGCCTATCCATTCATGAAAGCGAATCGGCCCCTGGCTGGTTTCCGCTTCGAAGTCAGGTACAACGGCATTGATACGTAGTGACATGGTGGCTCCTCAAGTAAGGGTATCCGGTTTTCATACCTTATATGACTTTACCGCCCTTCACTATAGAACTTTTTGAGCTAAGCAGGTAAACGGCGTTCATGATGGAAACACACAAATGCCCGCGGTTGCCACGGCACCAGCTTCTCCATCCTGGCAAGAAACCGCTCGCGGCGGGTGAC
>ERZ941748.47-NODE-47-length-79250-cov-9.863640_pt1 | contig 79250 bp, 79 predicted proteins | sample MGYA00521092_ERZ941748 | MGnify/ENA primary metagenome ERZ941748 (study PRJEB32759, sample SAMN07749897) | skin metagenome | biome: transportation; feature: city; material: polyester macromolecule | host: Homo sapiens | place: Hong Kong:ISLAND line | collected... | reverse complement strand
GCGCTCTCGCGCCCCTCGCTATCCATCCTCGCACTAGAAGTACGAGGTTTTTCGCGATGTTCGATAAAAAGGCTTACTCCCAACGTTGTCGGGAGTATAGACGGGAAAACAAAAATTTCAAATAAATCAATTATTTGCTAACGATAAGCCTAACAAGAGTGATTCGCGTCATACGGCGTAAGCGAGACTCATGTCGGCTTCGGCCCGCGCCACCTGAACCGCTTCACGGGTCAGCGACTTGGCATAGCAGGCGCATTTGCCGCACTGCGTGCCACAGCCGGTAGCTTCACGCACTTCTCGCCAGCTGCGCGCTCCGTCGCTCACTTGCTGACGAATCTGATGGTCGGTTACTCCTTTGCACACGCATACGTACATAGCGCCACCTCATACAAGACATGAGATGAATGTAAATGATTCGCATACATCTTTTCAAGTAGAAAACACTACTCTTTAGTAGCGATTCTTCTTGAGGCTCTGCTAATGGATAGCTAACCGATTGACGAAAAGCTATTTTTCATCCTTTTCGTCGCTCGAATTTTTTCATTATTTTTATCACTTCTTGGGCAGCACCACGGTTTCCGTGCGCGATACGATGTCGGGCCAGCTTCTGCTCTGCCGGTCGAACAGCACCCACCAGTAGCCCAGCCCCAGGGCGGCCAGCGACACCCAGGCCACCGCACAGCGAATCAGGCTCTGCTGCAAGGAGATGGCGTGCCCGTCCAGCGTTTGCACGCGAAGCCGCCAGGCCTGCATCCCCAGCGTCATGCCGCCACGTCGCCAGGCATAGACGAAAAACAGCGTCACGAAGAACACCAGTATCAGCCGTAAGCTCCAGATGTCCAGCGCCGTCGTGCCGATTTCATCCGCCGTCTGGCCCAGCACGAAACGAAAGAACGCCAGATGGGCAACGGTGGCCGCAATCCAGATGGCCAGCACCAGAAAACCGTCGTAAATCATGGCGCCCAGACGGCGTCCCAGCCCCGCAGGCCACACGCTGTCTAACTGGGTGAAGCGTCTTGTATGGGTCACTCTTTCCATCCTCTTTTCAATGCGTATACCCCGCTCAACCGTTGCGGCGCAGGAAGTAGATGCCCACCGCCGCACAGGCCAGGGTGGGCACTAGAACAGCCCAGACCGGCGAAAACCCGAACAGCGTGGAGGCCGGGGCCAGCAGGTCCTGTACGTACTTGAACAGCAGGCCGGTGACCACGCCATAGAAGACCCGCGTCCCTGCCGCCACGGTACGCAGCGGGCCAAACACGAAGGACGCCGCAATCAGTACCAGCGAGCCCATGGTGAGCGGCAGCAGCACCTTCTGCCAGAAGTAGAGCAGCGGCTGGTCGGCCTGAAGCCCCTGGCTCTTGAGGAATTGGGCATAGGCCCAGAGTTCGCTGGGTGCCTGGCTCTGGATATCGCGCAGCAAGCGTTCCAGCTGCGTCGGCGTCAGGTTCGTGTCCCAGGCAGTCGTTGGCTGGTAATCCGATTCGGTCCGCGCATCGTATATCCGGGTCGTGGTGACCTCTTCCAGCACCCAGGCACCCTCTTCCCAGTGCGCGCGCTGCGCATGGGTCGCCTCCACCAGCCGCCGCTCGTCGAAGCGGTAACGGGTCAAATCCAGCACCACGTTGTCGGCACGGATGGCGCCAAAACGGTAGACGCTGTCACCTTCGAACTGCCAGCCGCTGCGACTGGTCAGCATCGCGCCTTCGCCCTGGCGCTGCTCCAGCCGCCAGGCTTCGGCGTACTGTTCGGTGCGCGGGGTCACGAACTCGGCCACCAGCAGCACGACGACGACGACCAGCAGCACCGGCTTCATGACGCCCCATACGATACGCACCAGCGAGCGGCCCGCCGCCCGCATTACGGTCAGCTCGTTACTGGAGGCCATACTCCCCAGGCCAATCAGCGCGCCAATCAGCACCGCTACCGGCGCATACTGATAGAACCGCCAGGGCAGGCGCATGATCAGGTATAACAGCACATCCAGAGCAGTGTAGTCGCCCTGGGTGTCGCTCAAGTCACCGATGTAGGCAATCGTGATATCCAGCCCCAGCAAGACACACTGCACGACGATAATGGCCGCCAGCACGTTGCGGGCAATATAGCGATCCAGTCGGTCAGCCCCCATCAACCCATTCAGCATTAGCGCATTCCTTTCCGTTGCGAGTGCCATAGCAGCAAACAGCCCAAGGCCAGGAACAGGCCATGCACCGGCCACACGCCGATAGCCGCAGGCAGCGAGCCGCCGCCAATGGCATCCACCGCTGCCAGCAACAGGCTAAGATACGCGACATACAGAAACACTGCAGGCAGCAGCTTGGCAAATCGCCCCTGGCGCGGGTTCACCCGAGAAAGCGGCTGTGCCAGCAGGGCCAGCACGAAGACCATCAGCGGCAGGCCTACCCGCCACTGAAACTGCGCCTGGGCGCGGGGGCTTGCGTCGTTCCACAGCTCAAGGGTACTGGCATACTCAAGAGAATCCAGCTCCTGACGGTCTCGGCTCAAACCCAGCCGCAGGGTATAGCGCTCGAAGGTCAGACGTTCGGCATTCAGAAGGCCTGGGGTGACGCCGTAGCGTTCACCGTTTTCCAGCACCAGGAAGCGACTGCCGGTCTCGACGCTGGTTTCCTGGTAGCCCGACCCGGCCCGGGTCACGTAGCTGTGCGGCTGTTCGGCCCCCTGCCGCGCCTGTTCGTGCACCAGCACTTCCTGCATCTGTCGGCCATCGCTGCTGAAATCGGTGATGTACGCGGTACGCCCGCCGCCAAAATCCTGAAAACGTCCGGGGGCCAGTACCGAGACGTCCAGGCGGCTGCGCTGCTCTTCCAGCGTGGTTGCGGTTTGCAAGGCCCCGGTAGGCGTCAGCCACAGGCTACACAGCCCCACCAGCACGGCCACCACGGAGGCGGGCAGCAGCGTCACCCGCAGCAGCCGGGTCGGGCTCATGCCACAGGCCACCATGACGGTGATTTCACTGTTCATGTAGAGCTGGCCATACGCCAGCAGAATGCCGAGGAAAAACGACAGCGGCAGAATCAGCTCCATAAACCCGGGCAAATGGAACACCATCAGGCTGCCCAGAATCGTCACGGGAAAATCGCCCTCGGCCGCATCCGAGAAATAGCGGATGAACCGGCTACCCATGATCACCAGCAGCAGAATGCCTGCCACCGCAGACATGGTCAGTAATACTTCACGAGTTAAGTACCGAAATAATATCAACGTACTCTCCGGCTAGCGGTACAGGTTGCCATGCAATGCGCCCGTGGCTTGGGTACACTATTCATCGAATTGGATACACTGATCACACTGGTCGTAAATGACGGGGCATTATCCCGAATCACTCGTTGCTTGTCTTGTTGGAGACGTCATGGAATTTTCCGTTCAGACCGCAAACCCAGCCAAAGCCGAAACGGCTTGTCTCGTTCTGCCTGTCTACAAGGATAGCGACTTACTCCCCGCTGTCGCCAAACTCGACGATGCCAGCGAGCGGCTGATCGGCCAACTGCTGAGCCGCGGTGACTTCGACGCCGCCCTGGGCAATGTGCAGATGATTCCCTTTGCACCAGGGCTGGGCGCCGAGCGCCTGCTGCTGGTTGGGCTGGGAGAGCGCGGCAAATGCCAGGAAGCCGCTTTCCTCAAGGCACTGGACGCGGCCATGACAGCGCTGGTCAAGCTCCCCATCGATGAAGCCAGCGCCACCTTCACCGACGTGCCGCTGGAAGGCCGCGATGCCAGCTGGAAAGCGCGCAAGACCCTCGAAGCTGCCGAGCGTGCCCTCTACCGCTTCGATCACTTCAAGTTCGCGCCCGCCAAACCACCTACCCTGGCCAAGCTTCACCTGATCGTGACGGACGCCGCCGAAGGCCTGCTGGCCAAACAAGGCGCCGCGTTGGGCTGCGCGATTGGGCAAGGCATCAACGTCACTCGCACCCTGGGCAACCTGCCCGGCAACGTCTGCACGCCCCGCTACCTGGCCGAACAGGCCGAAGCGCTGGGTCGCGAGTCACAAGGTGCGCTGGCCGTCGACATCCTGGACGAGGAAGCGCTGGAAGCGCTGGGCGCTCACTCGCTACTTTCCGTGGGTCGCGGCAGCCGCGAACCCTCGCGCCTGATCGTGATGAAGTATCAAGGCGCCGAGGATGCCGACGAAGCGCCCCACGTGCTGATCGGTAAAGGCATTACCTTCGATACCGGCGGCATCTCGCTCAAGCCCGGCGAAGGCATGGACGAGATGAAGTTCGACATGGGCGGCGCCGCCAGCGTGTTCGGCACCGTCAAGGCCGTGCTGGCCATCAGGCCCAAACTCAATGTGGTGTTCATCGTCGCTGCGGCCGAGAACATGCCCGACGGCGCTGCCACCAAGCCGGGCGATATCATCAAGACCCTGAAGGGCTTGAGCGTCGAAGTGCTCAACACCGATGCCGAGGGCCGTCTGGTGCTGTGCGATGCACTCACCTACGCCGAGCGCTTCACGCCGGCCAGCGTCGTGGATATCGCCACGCTGACCGGTGCCTGCATCGTTGCCTTGGGCCATCACGCCACCGGCCTGCTGGCCAATGACGACGACCTGGCCCTCGACCTGCTGGACGCCGGGGAAACCGCCTGGGACCGCGCCTGGCACCTGCCGCTGTGGGACGAGTACCAGGAGCAGCTGGACTCCAACTTTGCCGACCTGGCCAACATTGGTGGCCGCCCAGCAGGCACCATCACGGCGGCCTGCTTCCTGTCGCGCTTCGCCGACCACTTCCCCTGGGCGCACCTGGACATCGCGGGCACAGCCTGGCACTCCGGCAAGCAGAAAGGCGCCACGGGTCGCCCAGTGGGTCTGCTGACCCAATACCTGCTGGACCGTGAAGCCGACGCCCAAGTGGAAAACAGCGGCGACTGACGCCAAAACAGGCCAACAATGGTTGCCTTTCCGTAGCGCAACCGTTAAACCTGACAGCATAAGCGTGTGCCGGGGCTACCTCGGCACACGCGATACCCCATACAACGCTTTTACGCCCTTCGGGGCCTGGCTCTAGCGGAGAGAACACGCCGTGCCCACAGCTTCAGATGCTCAGTTCGACTCACGTTTTGAAACGCTGCCCTCCAACCAGCCGGTAGCCGATGCGATTCGTGACAATATTCTGCAAAACCCAGGATTCGGTAAGTACTTCACCGACCACATGGCCCACGTACGCTGGACCATCGATGCCGACTGGCACGGCCATCAAGTGCGCCCCTACGGTCCGCTGACCCTGGACCCTGCCGCCTCGGTGCTGCACTACGGCCAGGAAATCTTCGAAGGCATCAAGGCGTACCGTCACGCGGATGGCTCGGTGTGGACCTTCCGTCCCGAGAAGAACGCCGAGCGTTTCCGCCGCAGTGCTCGCCGCCTGGCCCTGCCGGAACTCTCCGATGAAGACTTCCTCGGCTCGCTGAAAGCGCTGCTGGCCCAGGATCACGTCTGGGTGCCCACCCCCGCCAACGACGCCGACGAGTGCAGCCTCTACCTGCGTCCGTTCATGATCGCTTCGGAAGCGTTTCTGGGCGTGCGTCCGGCCCACGAAGTCGATTACTACGTGATTGCGTCGCCCGCGGCGGCCTACTTCAAAGGCGGCATCGAGCCGGTCTCCATCTGGCTCTCTTCCCACTACAAGCGCGCGGCCCCCGGCGGCACCGGCTTTGCCAAGTGTGGCGGCAACTACGCGGCCTCCCTGGCAGCTCAAAAAGAAGCGGCTGCCAATGGCTGTAGCCAGGTGGCGTTTCTGGATGCGGCCGAGAACAAGTGGATCGAAGAGCTGGGCGGCATGAACCTGTTCTTCGTTTACAAGGATGGCCGCATCGTCACACCGCGCCTGACCGACACCATTCTCGAAGGCGTGACCCGCAACTCGATCCTGACCCTGGCCAAGGATGCGGGCCTGACGCCCGAAGAGCGCGCCATCAGCATCGACGAATGGCGCGAAGGCGCGGCCTCCGGCGAGATCACCGAAGTCTTTGCCTGTGGCACCGCCGCCGTGATCACGCCAGTGGGGGAACTGGTGACCGAAAACGAGCGCATCCGCCTGCAGGGTGACGGCAACAACGAAGTAGCCAAGCGCATCCGCAAGACGCTGCTCGACCTTCAGTATGGCCGCAGCGAAGACAAGTACGGCTGGCTGACCCGCCTGGTCTAATCACACCGGGCTTTGCCCCCCCGGCCGCTGCTTGGCCGGGGGGAGCACCGCCAGACTGCTGGAGCCATCCGATGGCGCGTATCGATTTCTATATTCTTCCCGACACCACCCTCGACGCCCGCCTGCAGTTCGCCTGTAAACTGGCAGAGACCATCCATCGCAAAGGCTACCGCCTGCACCTGCACTGCGAAGACAAGGCGCTGGCCGAGCAGGCCGACGACGCCCTGTGGCACTTTCGCGACGACGCCTACCTGCCCCATGCGCTGGAAGACAGCGAGCTGGCGGCCAGCGTGCCCATCACGCTGGGCTGGCAGCGGTTGCCGGTGCCCACGGAAGCGACCGCGCTACTTAATCTGCACCCTGAGATCCCCGAGGGTTTCGAGCACTACGCCCGAGTCGCGGAAATCATCAACCAGCACCAGCAGGTGTTGCTGGCCAAGCGCGCCTGCTGGCAGCGCTACAAGGCGCTGGGGCACGAGGTGGTGCCGCACAAGTTAGGCTGAGGAGGCGCTCCGAGCAACTCACCCCCTGCCGTCCTCCCATCATCATTCAATAACAACAACTCCAAGGATAGGACACCCCATGCCGTCAACTGTCCTGGCCCGCTGGCCGCTTGCCGTCATTGTCATTGCTCAGCTCTTTGGCACCTCGCTGTGGTTCAGCATCAACGGCGTTGGCCTGGCGCTGCAGGAAGCGGCGGGACTCAGCGAGCGCGACCTGGGGCTGCTGACCATGGCCGTTCAAGCGGGCTTCATTACCGGCACGCTGGCCATCGCCACCACGGGCCTGGCGGACCGCGTACGGGCCAGCCAGCTGTTTGCCGTCTCGGCCGTGCTGGGCGCCGTGCTCAATGCCGCCTTCATTGGCGTGGTGGAGAGCCTCTCGCTGGCAGCCATGGTACGTTTCATGGTGGGGCTTTGCCTGGCAGGCATCTACCCGCTGGGCATGAAGCTGGTGGTCAGCTGGACACCCCGCCATGCAGGCTCGGCACTGGGGTGGCTGGTCGGCATGCTGACCCTCGGCATTGCCTCGCCGCACCTGCTGCGGGGCGTCACGCTGCATTTGCCCTGGCAGTGGCCGCTGCTGCTCTCCTCGGTGCTGGCGCTGCTGGCCGCGCTGCTGATTCTGCGGCTGGGCACAGGGCCCCACCTGCCTGCCAAGGCCTCGGCAGGCCGCCCTTGGGCAGGGCTTGCCGCCTTCAAACAGAAAGCTTTCCGCGCCGCCTCGCTGGGCTATTTTGGCCACTGCTGGGAACTCTACGCCCTGTGGGCGCTGGTCCCCTTGCTGGTGGCCAGAGAGCTGGAACGGCTCAGCGCCGCCGCCAGCCTTCAGCCGTGGCTCAGCTTTGCCGTGATCGCGCTGGGCCTGCCCGGGTGTGTGCTGGCAGGCCGCTGGAGCCGTCGCATAGGCAGCGCAAAGGTGGCCTTCGTAGCGCTGGCGGTATCCGGCACCCTATGCCTTCTATACCCGCTGCTGGCGGGCCTTTCGCCAGGGTTCCTGCTGGCCCTGCTGGCGCTCTGGGGCATCAGCGTGATTGCCGATTCGGCGCAGTTTTCGGCCCTGGCATCGGCCAGCGCGCCCCCCGAGCGGCTGGGTGCCGCCCTGGCCATGATGAATGCCATCGGCTTTGCGCTGACCATCCCATCCATCGCGCTGGTAACGTCGCTATGGGAAAGCCAGGGGCCCTGGGTGACCTGGTGGCTACTGCCCGGCCCCGTGGTTGGCCTGTTGACCATGCGGGGTTTAAGGACGCATTCTTGATCCGTCAATACACCCCTGACGCCCCCAGGCGAGTCGCGCTATACTTGTCGCCATTTTGCATCCTTGACCTATGAATTCGATACCTCGCTAGGCGGGGCGTCTCTGCTGTGAGTGACTCCATGGATAAGACCTACCAACCCGAACAGATCGAAACCCGCTGGTACGAGCGCTGGGAAGCCGACAATCGCTTCGCGCCATCGGGTCATGGCCAACCCTTCTCGATCATGATTCCGCCGCCCAACGTTACCGGCAGCCTGCACATGGGCCATGCGTTCCAGGACACCATCATGGATACCCTGACGCGCTGGAAACGAATGCAGGGCAACAACACCCTGTGGCAGGTAGGCACCGACCACGCGGGTATCGCCACGCAGATGCTGGTGGAGCGCAAGATTGCCGTAGAAGAAGGCAAGACCCGCCATGACCTTGGCCGGGATGCCTTCATCGACAAGGTGTGGGAGTGGAAGGAGGAGTCTGGCGGCCACATTACCCGCCAGCTGCGCCGCATGGGCGCCAGCGTTGACTGGAGCCGTGAGCGCTTCACCATGGACGATGGCTTCTACAAGGCGGTTCAGGAAGTCTTCGTGCGCCTGCATGAAGAGGGCCTGATCTATCGCGGCAAGCGGCTGGTGAACTGGGACCCCACCCTGCACACCGCCATTTCCGACCTGGAAGTCGAAAACAAGGAGCAGCAGGGCAGCTTCTGGCACTTCCGCTACCCGCTGGCCGATGGCGTCAAAACCGACGACGGCAAGGATTACGTGGTGGTCGCCACTACCCGCCCGGAAACCCTGCTGGGCGACACCGGCGTGGCCGTGAACCCGGAAGACCCGCGCTATGCATCGCTGGTCGGCAAGTTCATCGAACTGCCGCTGGTGGGCCGCCGCATTCCCATCGTGGCCGACGAGCACGCCGACATGGAGAAGGGCTCTGGCTGCGTGAAGATCACCCCGGCCCACGACTTCAACGACTACGAAGTCGGCAAGCGCCAGAACCACCTACTGATCAACGTCTTCACCAAGGATGCCGCCATTCTGGAGCAGGCGGAAATCTTCGACCTGAAAGGTCAACCGCAGCCCGATGAAGATGCCAGCCTGCCGGCCAAGTACGCGGGCCTGGACCGTTTCGAGGCACGCAAGCAGATCGTTGCGGACATGGACGCGCTCGGCCTGCTGGAGCAAGTGGAAAGCGTCAATAACACGCTGCCCTACGGCGACCGCTCCGGCGATGTCATCGAGCCGCTGCTCACCGACCAGTGGTTCGTGGCGGTGGAAAGCCTGGCCAAGCCCGCCATCGCGGCGGTAGAGAATGGCGACATCCAATTCGTGCCCAAAAACTACGAAAACATGTATTTCGCCTGGATGCGCGACCTGCAGGACTGGTGTATCTCCCGCCAGCTGTGGTGGGGCCACCGCATTCCTGCCTGGTACGACGCCGACGGCAATGTGTACGTGGCTCGAACTGAAGAGGAAGCCCGCGAGAAGCATGGCCTCGGCGCTGACGTCGTACTGACCCAGGACGAAGACGTGCTGGACACCTGGTTCAGCTCGGGCCTGTGGACTTTCGCCACCCTGGGCTGGCCGGAAAAAACCCCGGAGCTGGACACCTTCCACCCCTCCAGCGTGCTGGTCACCGGTTTCGACATCATCTTCTTCTGGGTCGCCCGGATGATCATGATGACGCTGAAATTCACCGGCGAAGTCCCCTTCAAGACCGTCTACGTCCACGGCCTGGTGCGCGACGGCCAGGGCCAGAAGATGTCCAAGTCCAAGGGCAACGTGCTCGACCCCATCGACCTGATCGACGGCATCACCCTGGAGGCGCTGCTGGAAAAACGCACCGGCAACATGATGCAGCCCCAGAAAGCCAAGGCGATTGCCAAAGCCACCAAAGAGGAATTTAAAGACGGCATCGAGCCCCACGGCACCGATGCGCTGCGCTTTACCTTCCTTTCACAGGCCACTACCGGGCGCGATATCAAGTTCGACATGAACCGCCTGGATGGCTACCGCAACTTCTGCAACAAGCTGTGGAACGCCTCGCGCTACGTGCTGATGAACGCCGAAGGCGAAGACTGCGGCAACCAGGGTGAGGAAGTGGAGCTCTCGCTGGCTGACCGCTGGATCATTTCCCAGCTGCAGAAAACCGAAGCGCAGGTCACCAAGGCGATGGACGAGTACCGCTTCGACCACGCCTCCCAGGCGCTTTACGAGTTCGTCTGGAACGAGTATTGCGATTGGTATCTCGAGCTTTCCAAGCCGGTGCTGTGGGAAGATGACGTACAGGGAAGTACCAATGCCGCGGGAGACAGGACGTCGGAAGCGGCAGCGCTAGTGAAGCGTAAGCGTGGCACGCGCCGCACCCTGGTGCGGGTGCTCGAAACCATCCTGCGCCTGGCCCACCCGATGATGCCTTACATCTCGGAAGAGATCTGGCAGCGGGTCGCCCCTCTGGCGGGCACCTATGTGGGCGAGGGCGCGTCCATCATGCACCAGGCCTGGCCAGAAGCCGACGAGAGCAAGATTGACGAGCAGGCCACTCGGGATATCGAGTGGCTGAAGGGCGTGATCATCGCGGTGCGCAACATCCGCGCCGAAATGAACATTGCCCCCGGCAAGCCGCTGGACGTGCTGCTGACCAAGGGCCAGCCGGAAGACGCCGAACGCCTGGACCAGAACCGTCGTTTCCTGGCCAAGCTGGCCAAACTGGAAAGCGTCACGTGGCTGGCCAACCCGGATGAAGCGCCGCTCTCGGCTACCCAGCTCGTCGGTGATATGGAAGTGCTGGTGCCCATGGCCGACCTGATCGACAAGGACGCCGAGCTTGCCCGCCTTGCCAAGGAGATCGACAAGCAGGACAAGCTGATTGGCGGCATCGAGAAGAAGCTGGGCAACGATGGCTTCATTGCCAAGGCCCCCGTGGCGGTGGTGGAAAAGGAGCGGGCAAAGCTCGCCGAATTCCAGGCCACCCGGCAGCTGCTGGAAGAGCAGCAGGCCAAGATTGCGGCCATGTAAGGCGACAGCGACGCAGCGGCACCCTCCGGGGTGCCGTTTTTGTTACAGTATCTGGCAACCACTTGGCACCCTGGTGAGCCCCTCTCCCATCAGCGCCACCACGGCTTTCATTGCGCGGAACAATCACGATGTCCACTCTTTCAGCGGCACGCCTGCAGGCGCTGGCAGCCACCTTGCAGCGCGAGGGGATCGACTATCGGTCGCTCTCCCCCATGGCTGACACCGGCCTGGCCCACGACCATGTCTGGATTCACCGCCAGCGGGAAGACTGGGTCGCCAGGCTGCCCAAGCAGAGCCAGATGAACCTGCCACCGCAGGCCAACCTGGACTACCAGGCCGCCTGCTATGCGCGTGCTAGCCAGGGCGGACATACGCCGTGCTTACACCATGTGCTCCCCGCCACCCCAGAGCTACCGCGGGGGGCGCTGCTGGTCGATGCGATTCACGGGCGTTTGGCAGAACTGCCCGGAGATTTATCGTCCATCGCCGATGCCCTTGCCAGCCTGCACTGCCAACCCCTGCCATGCACGACCGCTCGGGCACCGCTACTGGCCCCTGCCGACCCCTGGCAGGCCATGGTAGCGGAAGTGCATCAACAGGCGAGCTGGTTGGCGAAAGCACAGCTACCCGCCGGGATTGGCCAGCGCATTCAGCAGGAGCTGGATTTACTGCCCCGCACGCTGCCCAATGCCTCACCGACCCTGATCAGTTTTGATACCCATCCCGGCAACTTCCTGGTCACGGATACCGGGCGCGCGATCCTGGTCGATCTGGAAAAATGCCGCTATGGCCTGCCGGGCATCGACCTGGCGCACACGTCGCTCTACACCTCGACGACCTGGGACCTGAATAGCCAAGCGGTGCTCAGCCTGGACGAGGTGGTCGCTTTCTACCGCCGCTGGCAGACGCAGATGTCAACGCAGGGGCAAACCCTGCCGAATGTCGAGACGCTGATGGCCTGTCGACGCGCCACCTGGCTCTGGTCGCTCACCTGGTGTGCCAAGTGGCGCGCTCAGCATCTGCAACGCCAGGATGAACAGCGCCAGGGCGAAGACTGGTCGGCAGAGCTGACCAACGACGCCGTCATCACCCATGTCCGCGACAGGGTAGAGCACTATTTGTCGCCCGCGATCATTGACCACGTGCATGGTGAGCTTCAATGTTTACAAACCGCGCTATAACCGACTGACGTTACGAGGCATTCGATGAAATCACGCTCTGCTTTAGCCACCGCCGTGGCGCTTGCTTTAGCGACCCTGACAACGCCGGTGGTCGCACAGCCCGACCAACAGGAGTGGGAAAGCGTCCTGGCCGATGCCGAAGGCCAGACCGTGTACTGGAACGCCTGGGGTGGCGATGACCGCACCAATCGCTACATCGACTGGGTCGCCGGGCAGATGCGCACCACTTACGGCGTGCGCGTCGAGCACGTCAAGCTCGATGACACCAGCAGCGCCGTGGCTCGGGTGCTGGGAGAAAAGCAGGCGGGGAATCACGACGATGGCAGTATCGACCTGATCTGGATCAACGGTGAGAACTTTGCCGCCATGCGCGCCCAGGACCTGCTGTTCGGCCCTTTTGCCGACTCGCTGCCCCATTTCGCCCTCACCCACCCCGACGACAACCCCGAGGTAGTGACGGACTTCACGCTGCCCACCGAAGGCTATGAATCCCCCTGGGGCAAGGCGCAAATCACCTTCTTCTACGACAGCGCCCACATCGACACGCCTCCCCAGAGCATCGAAGCTTTGCTGGATTGGGCGCAGCAGAATCCCGGTCAGTTCAGCTACCCGCGCATCCCCGATTTCACCGGCAGTACCTTCCTGAAGCAGGCGCTGATCGAACTGACGGAACAAGACGAGGCGCTCTATCAGCCTGTCGAAGACGCGGATTTCGAGGCCATCACGGCTCCGCTGTGGGCCTACCTGGATGCGCTGCACCCCCACCTGTGGCGCAGCGGCCGCAGCTTCCCTGCATCCGGCCCCAATCTGCGCACGCTGATGAGCGATGGCGAGATCAGCCTGGCCTTCTCCTTCTACCCCACCGATGCCGCCGTGGCCGTGATGGAGTACGAGTTGCCGGACAGCGTGCGCAGTTATGTGCTGAAAGGGGGCACCCTGGGCAACGTCCACTTTGTAGCGATTCCCTATAACTCGCCCCACAAGGCGGGCGCCATGGCGTTGGCCAACTTCCTGCTCTCGCCGGAGGCGCAAGCGCAGAAGCAGTCGCTGAGCATGTGGGGCGACCGCAGCGTGCTGGCCATCGACCAGCTCAGCGATGCGCAACAGGCGCTGTTCGAGGAGGGCGACCACCATCCTTCGGCCCTGCCTGCCGACGCTCTCTCCAATACCCTCGCCGAGCCCCACCCCAGTTGGATGACCGCCCTGCAAGCCGCCTGGCTCGAGCGCTACGGCGTCAACTAAGCATGGCCTTTCGTTCATGATGCTGCGGCTGGCGCCCATTACCCTCGTGGCGCTGCTGGTCCTGCCGGTGACGGCAGGGCTGGCCATGGTGGTGCTGCCCGCCTTTGGCTATCTGCCGGTCATTGGTCGCGAGCAGCTGAGCCTCGCCCCCTGGCAGCAGCTAATGGCCCAGCCGGGGCTGGGCCGCTCGGTGCTGGTCAGCCTGTTCAGCGGCCTGGCCAGCACTGCCCTGGCGCTGCTGGTGGTGGTGCTGTTTCTGGCCGCCAGCCAGGGCACCTGGCTGGACCGCAGCCTGCGACGGTGTGTGTCGCCACTGCTGTCGATTCCCCATGCGGCGGTGGCCTTTGGTTTTGCCTTCCTGATCGCCCCGTCCGGCCTGACGGCGCGGCTCTTTTCGCCCTGGCTGACCGGCTGGGAGAGCCCGCCTGACGCGCTAGTGGTCAATGACCCCTGGGGGGTGGCCTTGACCCTTGGCCTGGTGCTCAAGGAAGCGCCCTTCCTACTACTGATGAGCCTGGCAGCGCTGCCCCAGCTGCAGCCCGAAAAGCGGCTTCGGCTTGCCCGGTCGCTGGGCTATACCCCGGTAATCGGCTGGCTGAAGGTGGTGCTGCCCTCGCTCTACCCGCTGATTCGGCTGCCGGTCTACGCGGTGATCGCCTACGCTACCTCGGTAGTGGATATGGCGCTGATTCTGGGCCCGCGCCTGCCGCCGACCCTCAGCGTGTCGATTCTGGGCTGGCTCAACGACCCGGACATCACCCGCCGCCTGATGGCCTCTGCCGCGGCCGTGCTGCAACTGGGGGTCACGGTGCTGGCCCTGCTGCTTTGGTGGCTCATGGAGCAGGGTGTGCGCTGGTCAAGCCGGGGCTGGCTCGTCAACGGCAGCCGCCAGCGCGGCGCCACGGCAGTGAAGATTGCGGGCCGAGGCGGCCTGACCCTGGTAACCGTCGCCGCCCTGGCGGCCCTGGCGGGGCTGGCGCTGTTTTCGGTGGCCGGTTTCTGGCGCTTTCCTGAGCTGTTTCCGCAAGTGTTGACCCTGGACCACTGGCAGCGCAGCGCCCCTCAGCTCGCAGGTCCCCTGCGGACGACCCTGGCCATTGCGGTGGTCTCCACGGGGGTGGCGGCGCTATTGGTGGTGGCGGCGCTGGAGCATGAGCAGCGCCAGCAGATTCGTCCTTCCCGTGCCCTGTGGCTGCTGTACTTGCCGTTACTGGTGCCGCAGATTGCGTTTCTGTTTGGCTTGATCGTAGCGGCGGAAAGCCTCGGGATTCGCCCGCAGCTGGCATTGGTGATGGCGGGCCATTTGCTGTTCGTGCTGCCCTATCTTTACCTGTCGTTGGCGGAAGCCTATCGCCAGCTCGACCCGCGCTGGATTCACATGGCACAGTCGCTGGGCGTCACGCCCAACCTCGCGTTTTGGCGGGTGCGGTTGCCGCTGCTGCTCGCCCCGCTGCTGACGTCGCTGGCCGTCGGGTTGGCCGTGAGCATCAGCCAGTACCTGCCCACGCAGCTGCTGGGGGCGGGCAGGGTTTCCACCGTGACCACTGAGGCGGTCGCCCTCGCATCCGGCGGCAATCGCCGTTTGATTGGCGTCTGGGCGCTGGTGCAGGCCGTTCTGCCGCTGGCGGGTTTCATGCTGGCGCTGGCGATCCCCCGCTGGCTGGGAGCGCCCCGCAGCGTCTCATCCAACGAAGGAGCCCGGTAATGAACACAGCTCGACATGCCCTGACCCTGGAGCAGGTGCGCATTTTCCTGGCTGAGCGCGAACTGCTCCACATCGAAGCCACCATCGCCCCCGGCGACGTGCTGACCGTCATGGGGCCTTCCGGCTCGGGCAAATCGACCCTGCTGGCCTTGCTGGCCGGTTTTCTCGCCGCCCCCTTTCGTGCCGAAGGCCGTCTATGGCTGGGCGAGCGCGAGCTCTCCCCCCTGCCAGCAGAGCGGCGTGGCATCGGCCTGCTGTTTCAGGACCCGCTGCTGTTCCCCCACCTTAGCGTGGCGGGCAACCTGCGCTTTGGCCTGCCCAAGCGCAGCCCGCAACCCCAGGCACAGGTGGCCCATGCGCTGGCTCAGGTCGGGCTGGCCGGTTACGAAGCGCGTGACCCGACCACCCTTTCCGGCGGGCAGCAAGCCCGGGTCGCGCTGATGCGCTTGCTGCTCTCCCAGCCCCGGGCCGTATTGCTGGACGAGCCGTTTTCCAAACTGGACACGGCGCTGCGCCAGGAAATGCGTGCGCTGGTGTTCGGGCAGCTCCGCGACGCCGGGCTACCAACCCTGCTGGTCACCCACGACGAGGCCGACGCCTCGGCAGCGGGAGGCGACGTGCTTGTCCTCGACTGACCACGGCCCCGGGCTTCCCAGGGTGACGCTCATCATCCCGATGCTTAATGAAGCGGTGAGCATTCACGCCACGCTGATGCGCCTGCAACCGCTACGCTCGCAAGGCGTCGAAGTGCTGGTGGTGGATGGCGGCAGTCGCGACGCCAGCGTGGCACTCGCCACCCCGCTGGCCGACGCGGTGCTCGAAAGCCCGCCGGGCAGAGCGCGGCAGATGAACCTGGGCGCCCGGCAGGCGCGAGCGCCCCTGCTACTGTTCCTGCACGCCGATACCCACCTGCCCTGGGGCCATGAAACCCGGGCCATCGATGCGCTTTGCCAGGCGCTGCTGCACCGCCACTGGGGGCGCTTTGACATTCGTCTGGCAGGGCAAAGCCGCTGGCTGCCGCTCGTCGCCGCGCTGATGAACCGACGCTCTCGGCTCAGCGGCATCGCCACCGGCGACCAGGGGCTGTTCGTGCGTCGTGAGACGTTTTTTGCGCTGGGCGGCTTTCCCGACCAGCCGCTGATGGAAGATATCGAACTCAGCAAGCGCCTGAAGGCGTACTCACCGCCCGCCTGTCTGCCCCATAAAGTGGTAAGCTCGGGCAGGCGCTGGGACCAGCAGGGCGCCTGGACAACCATCTGCCTGATGTGGCGGCTGCGCTACCGCTACTGGCGTGGCGTCAGTGCCACGCAACTGGCCAAGGAGTACCGTGATGCCCGTTGACTCACTGTCTGCCCACTTGCATCTGTTGGCCAAGGCCCCACTGCCCGGCCATGCCAAGACCCGGCTAATCCCTGCTCTGGGCCCTCAGGGGGCCGCCGATGCTCATGCCACCATGGTGCGCCACTGTGTGGCCACGGCCTGCGAGGCCCTGGGGGCGAGCCAGGTCACGCTCTGGACCTCGCTGGAGCATAATCACCCGCTGTTTCTGGAGCTGCAGGCGCAGCATGGCATTGCCCTGGCGGCCCAGCAGCCTGGCGACGTGGGCATGCGCGTTCGCCGGGCACTGAATCACACGTCAGGCTACCCGGCCATGGTCATGGGCACCGACTGTCCCAGCATCAGCGTGGCCATGCTGCGACGCTGCCGAGCAGCCCTGGCCACCTTTGATGTGGTCATTTTGCCCGCCGAAGATGGCGGCTACGGGCTGATTGGCAGCCACCAGGACTACCCCGAGCTGTTCACGGCGATTCCCTGGGGCTCCGAGCAGGTGCTGAGCGTAACCCGCGAACGCCTTGCCGCGTTGGGCCTGGAGGCCGCCTACCCCGACACCATGTGGGACATCGACCGCCCCGAAGACTGGTTTCGCTGGCAACAACTTCATCAAGCGAGTGTGTAAGGCATTCTCGCGTATCGTCACTGACCATCACCTCTTCCTCTCCCGGAGCCTGCCATGAATCGTCAGCGCCTGCTGCTCATCACCCTGCTGCTGTTGGCCATACTGGGCTTTTACGTCAGTGGCGCCCACACCTTCTTTACCCTAGAGACCTTGCAGGCCTACCGCAGCCAGTTTCAGGCCGCGTTCCAGCAGTCTCCCTGGCAAGTGGCGGGTCTGTTCTTCGCGGTGTATGTGGTGATGACGGCACTCTCCTTGCCCGGTGCGGCCTTGTTGACGCTACTGGGCGGGGCACTGTTTGGCCTGGGCTGGGGGCTGCTGATCATCTCCTTTGCCAGCACCCTGGGGGCCACCCTGGCGTTCCTGCTCTCGCGCTTCTTGTTTCGTGGGCCGATTGAAAAGCGCTTTCCCCGCCAGTTCGAGACGGTCAACCGGGGCGTGGAGAAGGACGGCGCGTTCTATCTGTTCACGCTGCGCCTGGTGCCGATCTTCCCGTTTTTCATGATCAATCTGGTCATGGGACTCACGCGGATCAAGCTCACCACGTTTTACTGGGTGAGCCAGCTGGGCATGCTGCCGGGCACGGCCGTCTACGTCAACGCGGGCGGCCAGCTGGGTGAGCTGGAGAGCCTGGGGGGGATCGTCTCGCCGGGGCTGCTGGCTTCGTTTGCACTGCTGGCGGTGTTTCCTTGGCTGGCCCGGCGTATTGCCGCCGCCGTGCAAACACGCAAGGTTTACCAGGACTTTACCCGGCCTGCACGCTTCGATTACGACATCGTGGTGATCGGCGGTGGCTCGGCGGGGCTGGTCACCAGCTACATCGCCAGCGCCGTCAACGCCAAGGTAGCCCTCGTTGAAAAGCACAAGATGGGCGGCGACTGCCTGAATACCGGCTGCGTGCCTTCCAAAGCGTTGATACGGGCGGCACGGGCGGCCCACGAGATTCGCACCGCCCATCGGTTTGGCGTCAGCGCCAGTGCCCCCGAGGTGGACTTTGCCAAAGTGATGGGCCATGTCCATCAAGCCATTGCCGACATCGAGCCCCACGACAGCGTCGAGCGCTATACCGGGCTGGGGGTCACGGTGTATCAGGACCACGCCCAGCTCGTCACGCCCTGGCAAGTTCGCGTGGGGAATACCACGCTCACCGCGCGCCATATCGTGCTGGCCACGGGGGCTCGCCCACGGGTGCCGCCGCTGCCCGGCATCGAGCACGCGCCACTGCTCACCTCGGAAAACCTGTGGTCGCTCACCGAGCTGCCCAAGCGCCTGGTGGTGCTGGGCGGCGGCGCCATTGGCTGCGAACTCAGCCAAAGCTTTGCTCGGCTGGGCAGTCAGGTCACCCTGGTTGAAGGTGCGCCCCAGCTGTTGGGCCGTGAAGATAGCGAGGTAGGCGAGCATGTGGCAGGCACGCTCTCCGGGGAAGGCGTGACGGTGATGACGGGCGCCACTGCGCTGGAAGTCAGCCAGGCAGACGGTGCACACCAGCTCGTCATCGAGCACCAGGGGGAACGCTTGACGCTGGCGTTCGATTATTTGCTGGTCAGCGCGGGGCGTCAGGCCAACGTGGAAGGCCTGGGGCTGGAAACACTGGGCATCAGTACGACCCAGGTCGGCACCCTGGCCCTCAATGAGCGGCTGCAAACCCGGGTGCCCAACATCTGGGCCTGCGGTGATCTGGCAGGCCCCTATCAGCTGACCCATGCGGCGGCGCATCAGGCCTGGCACGCCGCCGTCAACGCCCTGTTTGGCGAGCTGAAAAGCTTCGCCGTGGATTACCGTTTCATGCCCGCCGTGACCTACGTACAGCCGGAGGTGGCGCGGGTGGGGCTGAATGAAAAAGAGGCCACCGCCAAAGGCATTGCCTACGAAGTGACCCGCTACGCCATGCGCGACAGCGACCGCGCCATTGCCGAAGGTGCCACCGACGGCTTCATCAAGGTGCTGACCGTGCCCGGCAAGGACAAGATTCTGGGCGCCACCATCGTGGCGGAAAACGCTGGCGAGTGGCTGGGCGAATTCACCCTGGCCATGAAACACGGGTTGGGGCTGAACAAGCTGCTCGGCACCATTCACCCCTACCCCACCCTGGGCGAAGCGGCCAAGGCCACCGCAGGCGTATGGAAGAACGCGCACAAACCCGAGCGTGTGCTGGCCTGGTTGAACCGCTACTTTCACTGGCGCCGTGGCGAATGACCACCGCGGGCAGGGGCGCTTGGGTGCGATGGATCAGGGGGGTTGTGGGTCGTTTACGAAGTTTTCCATGATGTCGCGCACCAGTTTCCGCTGTGCCTGGGGTAACTGGCGATACAGGGCCAACAGCCTCAGTTCATCGGCATCGGGGGATACCTGCCAGGCGGCGGCAGGCTCCTTGACACCCACCACCTCAGCCGCGCCGTAACGCAAATAGTGCGGAGAGACGGACAACCACTGGGCCAGAACCAGCAGCTTTTCCTGGCTTGGAAACGAGTCTCCCCGCAACCAGCGCCTGACCGCCTGGAAGGTGATGGGTTTTCCCCAATAGCGCAGATTGAATTCACGCTCCAGAACGGAGGGTCGGGCTTCGTACCCTGCCGCTTGCATGGCGGCTATCAAACGCTCGGCAAACATGCTTTTTTCATTCATGCCGCCAATGTGAAGTGATTCTTCAATAAGAGTTGAATAACGGTTAACCTTCTGATTGAATCATTACTTCAATTCCGAATTAAACTAAACCGTGCACACGCAAGACGGCCGCTAGCGCGCCAGGAGTCTGCCAGGATGAGCCAGACGCCTTATCTTCCCGAACCGAGTTATCTGCACCGGGCGTTATCGACCCTTGGTTCGGCACCCGACCCGGATACGCTGCTGAAGGGGCTGGCCAGCACGCTGTACCATATCAACCGTCAGCAGCCCATCGCCCTGTACCGTCTTCACGACGCCAAAGCCCTGCACCTGACCTACTATCTTTCGCCTGCTGGCCAACAGGCAGCCCCCCATGCGCTGCGGCTCATCACCTCGCTCGCCTCTTTGTCCACGCTCGGGCTGGACTATCGCGACATCCAAGGCGAGTTCGGCATTTGGGGCTATGTGGCTTATCCAACGCCGGATACTCATGAGCAAACCCAGTGGCTGACGCTCTTCATCGACCTTGCCAGCCAGCGCCTGCGTCTTTTGAAGGCCGCCAATGCAACGGAGAGGCGTATACGCCTGAGGCGGCGAAGACGCTCCATTCTCAAAGACATGCAGCACACATGCAGTATCGAGCATCTCGTTCAACGTCACGGACAAAGCTGGTGTCGCATCTTTCAAGCGGTCGGCATAGCGCTCTATTATCAGGAAGAGCTGGCCTGCTTTGGCCAGTGCCCCCCTGAGCGCCAGCTTCTAGCGGCCATCACGTCCCTGGCAGCACCGCTGGACGACACGGAGGCCATCGAGCTTGATGGCGAGTGCGCGGGCGGGATTGCCGTCAGTGTTCATGTTGCTGACGCACAGCCAGCGTGGCTGATGCTGTTTCGTCGTCGTCACGCCGTGCCACTGCTGCCCGAACTGAGCTGCCCGCATACTCCTGTCGGCTACTGGCTCGCATCCGAGATCAACAGCCTTGCCGAGCTGGCCGATGACTTGACCTCGGTCATCACGGCCATCGAAATCGCCAATCTCAACCAGCAGCTCGTCGCCACGAATCAATGGCTGGAAACCCTGGCGCACAAGGACGCCCTTGCCCAGTGCTGGAACCGTTACTATACCGAACTGGTGCTCGACAGTATCGACCCGACCCACACCACCATGGCGCTCATTCTGTTCGACATCGACGATTTCAAGCGCATCAATGACACTCATGGGCATGCGGTAGGCGATGATGTGTTGCGCGATCTGGTCGGCGTGGTAGAGAGAGTCTTGCGCCAAGGAGACCACCTTGGCCGCTGGGGCGGCGAAGAGTTCATGATTCTGGCCAGGGAGCTCGACCATGAGGGCACCTTGCAGTTTGCCAACCGCGTACGGCTAGCCGTCGCAAACGTCCGCTTCGCCGTGGCGGCGCCGGTCTCGATCAGTATGGGAGCCACGCTGCTACACGCCCATGAATCGCCTCGGCAATGGCTTGAACGCGCCGACCAGGGCCTCTATCTTGCCAAGCAGGCTGGCAAGAACCGGTGCGTTCTTTGCCCTTGACGCTGCCCTGCAGCCTTCGACACAAGAGTATCCCCGATGCCCCCACCCAAGCGGCTATTGCTGGTCGGCGCAGGCCACGCCCACGCCTTCGTGCTGGAAGCGTTTGCCCAGCGCCCGGACCCGACGATATCGCTCACGGTGGTCAGCGATAGTCCACTGGCCGCCTATTCCGGTGGCGTGCCTGCCTGGCTTGCGGGGGAGTGCACGCTGCGCGACACCCAGCTGGACATCGCCGCGCTCTGCCAGCGGGCGGGGGCTCGTCTCATCACCTCACCGGCCGTGGCCCTGTGCCCCACGAAACGCCAGGTCACTCTGCAGGACGGCCATGTGGTGGCCTTCGACGTGGCCTCGCTCAACGTGGGCGCAACTCTCCAGCCGCCTCAGCACGCCGAAAACGCTGAGCGCACGCAGCCCGCCCTGCTGGCCATGCGGCCACTCGGTTCTCTGCACCATCGCTGGCAGGCGCTGTTGGAGGATATCGACCAGTTGCCTCCCGGCACACGGCAGAACGTGGTGAGCGTGGGGGGCGGTGCGGCGGGCTGTGAAACCCTGATGAGCGTACTGGCACAGCTGCGCCAACGGCGTCCCGACGTGGCATGGAAAGGCGCCATCATCAGCGCGTCCCCCTCGCTGCTGCCTGGCGCTGGCTGGCTACCGCGCAGGCTGGTACTGCGCGCACTTCAACGGGCCGATATTGCCGTACACGCGGGATTACGGGGCAGTGCATTAGTGGCGGGCGGCGTGCATACGCAAGCAGGCCAGCGTATCGACGCCGACATCGTGCTCTGGGCCACCGGCGCCGTGGGCCAGCCTTGGCTCGAGAAAACCGCGCTGCCACGCAACGAACGGGGGTTCATCAGCGTGAACACGACCCTCGAAGTCACAGGCCACTCGGGGATATTTGCGGCGGGAGACTGTGCAGCTTTCGGCCAGCACACGCCGCCACTGCCCAAGGCCGGCGTGTACGCAGTGCGTATGGGGCCCGTGTTGGCCGACAACCTGCGAGCCGCCTGCTACGGCGCCCCGCTGGCCACCTGGGAGCCCCCCAGGCGAGTGCTGGCACTGATTGGCACAGGGGACGGTCGCGCCATTGCCAGTCGAGGCGCCATCGGTTTTTCAGGCCGCTGGGTATGGGAATGGAAAAAGCGGATCGATGCGCGCTTCGTTGCCCGCTTCAATCCGCCTTTCACACATTAAAACCGTTCCTGCCGCTGCTAGCCGTTGGCTTTGCGCCAGCCGCCCAGCACCCGGCTATCCGGGCCGAAGAACACCAGCCGATCATGGTCGATCAGGTAGCGGTAGGCGGTATCCAGCATGTCCGTGACCCGCTTGGCATCTTCCATGTTCGGGCAGGCCATGCGGGTGGATGCCAACTCGCTGAACTCGATGCGCTGACTCTCCCCCAGACTAACGGTGCCGGTAAACTGGTTGCAGCCATCCGAACCACTCACCTTGCCATCGCGCCCAATGCGGAAAAATGGCGTACTGGGCATCGACAAACGCTCATCGGTCCCCACCAGCAGCAGGTTCCAGCGCTGCTCGACGACCGGCCCCGACAGTTCACCACGGGGGGGCGCATCCACTCGCTCCTGCTGCGGTGAGCTACCACAGGCCGCCACCAGTAGCGCCAGACTCAGCCCCATCAACGTATTACGATAGTGTGCTTTCACCTTGCGTGTGCTCCTGCTCATTCACCAGCTGCCGCTGTTTTCCATGGATGCCCAAGGCTCTTGCGGTGCCAGGGCATCGCCTTTTTGCAGCAGTTCGATGGAGATGCCATCCGGCGACTTCACGAACGCCATATAGCCGTCCCGAGGCGGACGATTGATGGTGACGCCATTGTCCTGCAGCTTCTGGCACAGGTCGTAGATGTTCTCGACACGGTAAGCCAGGTGACCGAAATTGCGCCCGCCGGTGTACTCCTCGGGGTCCCAGTTGTAGGTCAGTTCCAGCTCGGGTGCCGTCAGGCGCTCCGAGCGAGCTTCATCGTCCGGCGCGGCCAGGAATATCAGCGTAAAACGCCCTTTCTCGTTCTCTTTACGGCGTACTTCCTTGAGGCCTAGCAGATCGCAGTAGAAGTGCAGCGAAGCATCCAGGTCCTGGACGCGCACCATGGTATGTAGAAATTGCATTGAGTCGTCTCTCTCTGGTCAAGTGCAGCGCCAGTGGGTCAGCGCTAACCCTTTGCTATGGTTGAAGATACTCGCTAAAGATAGCAGGCGGACGCGCATCGTGGGTGAATCCGAGCACCGCGTAGTCGTCTACCCTGCCGGTTTCCATGCCCGGTGAACCATGCGGCATACCGGGTACGGCCAGGCCAGCAATGGCCGGGCGCTCCTCCAGCAGGCGCTGAATGTCAGCCGCTGGCACGTGGCCCTCGATGACATAGCCCTCTACCAGCGCCGTATGACAGGACGCCAGCTCAGGGGTAACGCCATGCTCTATCTTGATGGTGCGCACACCATCATGGCGGTGGTGGTCGACCTCGAAGCCAGCCTCTTCCAGGTGGCTTACCCAGTCGCTGCAACAGCCGCAGTGGGGGTCACTGTGTACCTCGATCACGGGAGCGGCCTGTGCAAACGACAACGATACCGCCAGCCCTGCTATCATCGACAGCGGCATTATTAGACGTTTTTTCGACATTTCATCACCATCACTGAAGATCTGTATAATACTAACACCATCACGCGATAGACGGGACGACCCCGGGAGGCATCAGTGGATTCGATTACACAGGCGGCGTTGGGTGCCGCTGTGGGCGGCGCAATATTGGGGCGCCGCTGGGGCCGCAAGGCCATCGTGGTGGGCGCACTACTCGGCACACTGCCCGACCTGGACGTAGTGCTGGACTACGGCGATGCCGTGGCCAATGTCACCGAGCACCGTGGCTTCAGCCATTCGCTGTTCGTCCTGACGGGGCTGGGTACTCTGCTGGCTCTCCTGACCGCCTACCGCTGGCCCGCCACGCAGCAGCGCCCCGTTCACCTGCGCCACTGGTGGTGGTTCTACGTCCTCTGCCTGACCACCCACCCACTGCTGGACGCCCTGACCACCTACGGCACCCAACTGTTCTGGCCGCTGGACGTGCCCCCGGCTGCGTGGCCGATCGTGTTCATTATCGATCCGCTTTATACACTGCCCCTGCTGCTGGCCTTGATCATTGGCGCCTCGACCCACAAGGTGCAAAAAGCGTGTCGCGTGGGCCTGGCGGTGTCCAGCGCCTACTTGCTGCTGGCCGCCGGCGCCAAGTGGCACGTCGAGCAGCGCCTGGCCCCCGCCCTGGCTGAGGCCAACCTGCAGCAGGCGCCGGTAATCGTGCAGCCCACCCCCTTCAATATTGCCCTATGGCGCGCCACGATCATTGACGACGATCACTACTACGAAAGCTTGATCAGCGTGTTCGACCGCCAGCGCACACCCACGCTGGAGCCCTTGCGGCGTAACGTGGCACTGGAAAGCGCGGCCCTTGGCAACCCCAAAGGGGAGCGCCTGGCCTGGTTCACGGGGCCATTCCTGCGCTACGAGATCCGCCAGATCGATGGCGTCGATACGCTAATCGCCACCGACATTCGTCTCGGGTTCCCCGGCTTTCACCCCTTCAACTTCACCCTGGCCACCCGGGAAGATGAGCGCTGGGTACCGCTGGAGGTCAGCGAGCAGGTCAGCACTCCACGCGGGCTGGAGCTGGAAACCCTGGCGCGCCTGGCGTCACGGGCAGGCGGCGATATTTCGGCACTCTGCGCCACTGACTTCGTCGATCCTCAATGGCGCACCGAGCCGTTTCTTTATCGCTGCTGACCCCGCATGAAGGGAAGTTCAGAGTTGTGGTCATGGCGCAATGCCTTGGCCACACCCCTTGTACTGCTCGCCGCCGATACTGACCGTGACACGGGCAGGGTACGGCTGGCCTTTCATGTCGTCAAAACAGGCCCCTGACTCGATCCTCACCCGGAAAAACGACTCGGCATCGGCGTTTTCGATCACCACACGACCGGCGGCGTTATCCATGACGCTGACCATATAAGATAGCGTGGTCGTTTCACTGCCGTACTGCGTGGTCCAGGTCATGACCGGTGCGTCATGGGCCAGCTCGATACTCCAGCCGGGCTCGTTGCCTCGCGCCAGGAACATGACGCCCGGATGTGCCGCACGGGTGGCCGCAGCGCGTGCCAACCCCTGCTGGCACTGCAACTGGCCCCGCGGCGTCTCTACCTGGGCCTGCTCGCCACGGTTCCAGAAGCTGATCTCGCCATCCTGATAACGCGCACCACTGGCCACCACGGCCTGCGGCAAACGCCAGGCACCGTGCAGCGACCACAAGCGCAATTCGTCGCCATTCAAGGCGGTGACCAGATCCTGATGAGCAGGCTGGCAATGCCAGGCCTGGAACTGCTCCGCACTGCCAGGAAACAGCGCAGAAGGCAGCAAGGGCGCGGTGCTATGCACCGTAGTGCGGGTGGGGGTTTCCGCCGCAGGTGGGGTGCTGGCACAGCCTGCCAGCAGGGTCACCGAGGCCATGGCCAACAGCGGACGAAAGGTAATGGGCTTGGCGATCATGAGTCAGGTTCCCGTTATGACGGTTTGAAGGCGCTGAGATCGTGCGGATCGAAAGACGTTACCTCTGCGGGCAAACCGAGCGCTTCGCGCCGGACCTTGACCTGCATCTTTTCGGCCAGCCGTTCGGCATCGTCATCGGTGGTGCGGCCGTTCAGCTCGGCCAGTTGCGACATGCCCTGGTGATAAAAGGCCAGGATATCCAGCGCCAGGCGATTGTCCTCTTCTACCCCACGACGCAGCGGCTGCAGATAGCTGCTGATGCGCGACAGGTGATGCTTGAGCTGCCAGACATAGCGCATCTCCACCATCCAGGGCCGCTCACGCAGGGCCGCAAACATGGCGCTGGTCGCCAGCAGACCCAGCAGCACCCCGAGGGCATTCAGCCAGAAGCTGCTGCCGAAAGTCGCGGTCAGCAGCATAGAGAACAGCAGGCCGAACACCACCAGCTGCCCTGCCATGATGATGCTGATGATGCGCGCCTTGCGCCGATAGGTATCTGGATCGTGGTGCTCAAGGGTAAAGGCCATGGCCAACCTCGTTATCGAAAGGAACCTCTTATGATACGGGGCTGACCAGGTCAGTCAACGCGCTCAGGCCAGCTGTTCGGCGGCGCTCTTCAGCAGCCGCTCGGTGGTCTCCCAACCCACGCAGGCATCGGTGACCGAGACGCCATAGCGCAGTTGGCCCGGGCTCAGCGGCTGCTTGCCTTCGAACAGATGGCTCTCCAGCATCAGCGCGACCAGGCGGGCCTCGCCTGCCTGGCGCTGCGCCAGCACCTCCCGCATGACCTCGCTTTGCCGACGATGATCCTTGCGAGCGTTGGCATGGCTGCAGTCCACCATCAGGCGCGGGTTCTGCCCCGCACGTTGCAGCGTATCGATGGCCGCCTGCACGTGGTGGGCCTGGTAATTGGGCTCGCCGTGCCCGCCGCGCAACACCACATGGGTGTGCGGGTTACCGGCGGTTTCCTGCATGATGGGGCGGCCCTGGCGGTCCATGGCAAACCGCTGATGGGCGTGCGCCGCAGCCTGCATGGCGTCGATGGCCACCTGCACATCACCACTGGTGGCGTTCTTGAAGCCTACCGCGGCGGTCAGGTCACTGGCCAGCTCCCGGTGCAGCTGGGACTCCGTGGTCCGCGCGCCAATCGCCACCCAGCTCAGCAGGTCATCCAGGTAAGGCGCCAGCATGGGCTGCAACAGCTCGGTCGCCACCGGCAAGCCGCGCGAGGCCACCGCATGCATCAACTCCCGCGACAGGGCAATTCCATGAGGCATGTCGCCGCTGCCATCCAGGTGCGGGTCGTAGGCCAGCCCCTTCCAGCCCACCGTGGTACGCGGCTTCTCCACGTAGACACGCATGACCGGCAGGATATGCTGGCCAATGTCGTCGCTGAGCGCCGCCAGGCGGTCGGCATACTCCAGTGCGGCATCCGGGTCGTGAATGGAGCAAGGCCCGACCACCACCAGTAGGCGGTCATCCTGGCCATTCAAAATACGCTGCACTGCACGCTGCTGCTCGGCAATCTGTGCAACCAAGGGGGCACTGATGGCAATACGCTGGCGCAGCTCAGCGGGCAACGGCAAGGGTGTGGAGGACAAGGAGACGTGGTCGTCTGCCAGGGGCGTGCATTGGGGGGCAATAGGGGCATTCATGGCTCAACTCTCCGAGATCGTGGGACACAGCGCTAAACATCGCAATCCTTCCTTGCCACCCAGGCAAGCACGATCGGAGGTGGCAGCTTGCACCGACCGCGCGTCACTAAATCGCCAGCCATAGCCATAACCGATATGACGGAAGGCCTGGGGGCTAACGATTGCGCGGTTGCGGTAAGACATGGTGCAGCTCCTGTGTTGCATTGAATGAAAACCCGTGGCCCGTTCAGGCCAGCCTGGCTGACCGCAGCGTAAAACGAAAAAAGCCTCGGGGGGTAACCCACCGAGGCTTTTTTGCATGCGGCAGGTCACCTGTGCGGTGTGCCTGCCGGCCCGACATCAGGCGTCGGCCAGCGGCACACCCTGGCTAAACCAATACGCTGCATAATAAACGGGCTGGAAAGACGCGACGCTCAGCGACGTATTCGCCCACGCGCTCGCCACCGTTTCCGGTTGGCGCTGGCGGCGGTCTGAACACGCAGCATGATGCATGGCGGCTTCCTCATGAAAAGTCATAACGACGATACTGCTTAATCCTGCCTGCCAAAACGCCAAATGGCAACCCGCCATTCGAGGTTCTTCATGCAAGATTTTCCGTTCAAGGGGCTGGCCTGCCCGCCAGGCCAGCAACAGCCTCAGTTACTGAAGGCCTGAATCCAGCCGATGGTGGCGGGCAGCGCACTCATGCTGACCAGCACGACGATGCCCAGCACGATAGGCAGCAGTCCGGATTCATCTTTGAAGTCTTCATCATGATGGGCCATATAGCCTCCTCGTCAAGGGTCTACAGGCGGCTCTTGCCGCTCTATTGCTTACGTCGGTGGATCATTCTAGTGAGGGCGTGGAGCGTAGGCAAACACATCCGAGAACATACGCTCACTGCTCGCGCCCAGCCGCTCCAGCACATCGACGCAGGCGTACACCATGCCCGGCGAACCAGAGAGGTAAATATCGCAGCCTTCCGGCGTGCCCAGCGTTTTTTCCAGCGCCTTCACCAACTGGCTCTCCAGCACCAAGTCTACCCGCCCCTGATGGTGGTGAATACGCTCGCCAGCAGCAAGAGATTCGGTCAGCGGAAATTCGGTCACCGCATGAAACGTCAGCTGCTCGGCCTGCTGAGCCCACTGGCATGCCAGATCTTCGGCATACAGGTCGCGGTGCTCGCGGTTTGCCCACCACAGCGATATCGGCCGCTGTGGCTGGTCACGCAGGGTCGCCTCAACGATGGCTTTCATCTGCGCGAACCCGGTTCCTGCGGCGATCAACAGCAGGGGGCGTTCACTCTGCCCATCCAGCACACAGACACCCTTGGGCAGGCGTACGGTCAGCTGGTTGGCCACCTGTAGCAACTGGCGTAAGCGGCGGGAGTTCTCGCGCTCGGGCCAGTGCTGGATCTGCAGTTCCAGGCTGCCGTCGCCGCGGTCGGCGCTGGCGATCGAGAAAGGCACCCAGGTATCGTCGTCCAGCTTGAGTTCCAGGTACTGGCCGGGCGCATGCTGCATTGCCTCTGCGCGTCCGGCAATCACCACCCTGAAGACATCGGGAGTGAGATCTTCAACGGCGGTCACCTGGCAGGTCAGCGTTTTACACGTTGACGTATTAACGCTCATGAAAGCCTCTTTTTGGCAAATCGTTCAGTCCCACGGCAGCACTAGCCGTGTCGCGGTGCGGGCAGGGGAATATCGATACCCAGCTCTTCCCAACGCTGGTCGACGCGGGTCTTGATGGCATCGTCCATCACGATGGGCGTTCCCCACTCTCGGTCGGTTTCCCCGGGCCACTTGTTGGTGGCGTCCAGGCCCATCTTGGAGCCCAGCCCGGAAACCGGCGAGGCAAAGTCCAGGTAGTCGATGGGGGTGTTCTCGACCATCACCGTGTCCCGGGCCGGGTCCATGCGGGTGGTGATTGCCCACATGACGTCTTCCCAGTTACGAGCATCCACATCGTCGTCCAGCACGATCACGAATTTGGTGTACATGAACTGACGCAAAAAGCTCCATACCCCCATCATCACCCGCTTGGCATGGCCCGGATACTGCTTCTTCATGGTGACCACCGCCATGCGGTAGGAGCAGCCTTCCGGCGGCAGGTAGAAATCGACGATTTCGGGGAACTGCTTGCACAGGATCGGCACGAACACCTCGTTGAGCGCCACGCCTAGAATGGCGGGCTCATCGGGCGGTCGCCCCGTGTACGTGGAGTGGTAAATTGCGTCGCGGCGCATGGTCATGCGCGTCACGGTAAACACCGGGAACCGGTCTACTTCGTTGTAGTAGCCGGTGTGGTCGCCGAAGGGGCCTTCCGGGGCCATGTCGTCGGGGTAGATAAACCCTTCCAGCATGATTTCAGCGGAGGCAGGCACGTCCAGCTCGGCATGGCCGCACCTGACCAGCTCGGTGCGCGACCCGCGCAGCAGCCCGGCAAACGCGTACTCCGAGAGCGAATCGGGCACCGGGGTGACCGCCCCGAGGATCGTGGCAGGGTCTGCCCCCAGGGCCACGGCCACGGGGAAGGGCTCGCCAGGATGGGCCTTCTGGAATTCCAGAAAGTCCAGCGCGCCCCCACGATGGGAGAGCCAACGCATGATCAGCCGATTCTTGCCGATCTTTTGCTGGCGGTAGATCCCCAGGTTCTGACGTTTCTTGTGCGGCCCTTTGGTGATCACCAGCGGCCAGGTCACCAGCGGCGCTGCATCACCCGGCCAGCAGTGCTGAATGGGCAGGCGGTCCAGATCTACGTCATCACCTTCATAGACCACTTCCTGGACCGGAGCGCGCTTGACGTTCTTCGGCCCCATGCTGAGCACCTGCTTGAAGATCGGCAGCTTCTCCCAGGCGTCCTTCAGCCCTTTGGGCGGGTCAGGCTCCTTCAGAAACGCCAGCAGTTTGCCGACTTCCCGCAGGGCTTCTACCGACTCCTGCCCCATGCCCAGCGCAACACGCTTGGGCGTACCAAACAGGTTGCCCAACAGGGGCATGTCGTGACCTTTGACATTTTCGAACAGCAGTGCCGGGCCACCAGCACGCAGCGTACGGTCACAGATTTCGGTAATTTCAAGGTAGGGGTCAACTTCGGCGGTAATGCGCTTGAGCTCACCTTGAGCTTCCAGCGCTGCTATGAAATCGCGCAAGTCGTTGTACTTCAAGGTCCTCTCCTCAACCCGGATATCGGTCGCCGCGTAGCGGGTGGCGCCACCATGCAGCGCCTTAACGGCGCTTCATTGCCTCGAAGAATTCCAGATTCGTCTTGGTATCTTTCAGACGGTCGATCAGGAACTCGGTCGCGGCCGTATCTTCCATCGGGTTGAGCAGCTTGCGCAGAATCCACATGCGCTGCATTTCGTCTTCCGACGCCAGCAGGTCTTCGCGACGCGTGCCGCTGCGACGAATGTTGATGGCCGGGAAGACGCGCTTTTCGGCCAGCTTGCGGTCCAGGTGGGCTTCCATGTTGCCGGTACCCTTGAACTCTTCGAAGATGACTTCGTCCATCTTGGAGCCGGTGTCGACCAGCGCCGTGGCGATGATCGTCAGGCTGCCGCCCTCTTCGATGTTACGCGCCGCACCAAAGAACCGCTTGGGCTTCTCCAGCGCGTGGGCATCGACACCACCGGTCAGTACCTTGCCAGAGCTGGGCACCACGGTGTTGTAGGCCCGCGCCAGACGGGTGATGGAGTCGAGCAGAATCACCACGTCTTTCTTGTGCTCGACCAAGCGCTTGGCCTTCTCGATGACCATTTCGGCGACCTGAACGTGACGCGCCGGCGGCTCATCGAACGTCGAGGCCACGACTTCGCCACGCACGGTGCGCGACATCTCGGTGACTTCCTCCGGGCGCTCATCGATCAGCAGTACGATCAGATGACACTCGGGGTTGTTACGCGTGATGGACGTGGCGATGTTCTGCAGCATCAGTGTCTTACCCGCCTTGGGGGGCGACACCAGCAAACCACGCTGCCCTTTGCCGATGGGCGCGGTCAGGTCGATGATACGTGCGGTGAGGTCTTCGGTGGAGCCGTTGCCGATCTCCATGCGCAGACGCTCGGTGGGAAACAGCGGCGTCAGGTTCTCGAAGAGAATCTTGTGCTTGGCGTTTTCCGGGCGGTCAAAGTTGATCTGACTCACCTTCAGCAGGGCAAAGTAACGCTCACCCTCTTTCGGCGGACGGATCTTGCCAGAAATGGAGTCGCCCTTGCGCAGATTGAAACGACGAATCTGTGAAGGCGAGACGTAGATGTCGTCCGGCCCGGCGAGGTACGAGCTATCCGCGCTGCGCAGGAAGCCAAAGCCGTCCTGAAGAATTTCCAGCACACCGTCGCCATAGATATCCTCGCCACTTTTGGCGTGTTTCTTGAGGATGGCGAAAATGATGTCCTGCTTGCGCGAACGGGCGAGGTTGTCGATACCCATTTCGCGGGCGATATCGAGCAGCTCGGGAACGGTTTTTTGCTTGAGTTCAGTGAGATTCATCGGTGTGTTAGAAAATTGCTCATGAAAGCTGGGCGACGAGCGCCGGGAATAAGACAGGAGGCGAGGCCCAGGTCATTAGGGCAAAGCGCCGAGTGATGCGTTCAGACTCCATCCAGGCACACGCTCGATTGATAAGTAGGGGCAGTCGCGTAGGCCATGATGTAGCCATTAGCCGCTGTCGGTGACTGCTGGGCGTGAGGGTAGGTTATCTGACGACTTGGACATCTGGCTGATGCCATCGGAATACGCATTGCTCGGGGTGCCGAGTCAACACGCTTGTCTGGACGTACAAGCCAACTCGGATCAGGCCAGTTACCCGATGGTAGTCAAGCCCCGCGACAAACGCAAGCCTTTGACAATTGACAATAGTCAGAGGGCGCCGCAACCTTGGCATAGCCAACTTGAAGGATAGCTCATGCCCATGGACATTTCGCTCCCCACCGATGCGCCCAATAGCGAAGTCGACAGCGCTGCTCCCCAGCGCCTGGCCGCCATTGACCTGGGCTCCAACAGCTTTCATTTACTGGTCGCCAACTACCAGAATGAAAGGCTACAAGTCGTTGCCCGACAAGGCGAGAAGGTGCAGCTTGCCGCTGGCCTGGATGGCAATGGCTACCTTAGCGAAGCCGCCATGCAGCGCGCGCTGGATTGCCTGAGCCGTTTTGCCCCCTTCCTGACCGACATAGAGGGTGCCAACCTGCGGGTGGTGGGCACCAACGCGCTGCGTGACGCCCACAATAGCCAGGACTTCATCGAACGCGCCGAAGCCCAGCTGGGCCACGCCATTGAAATCATTGCGGGACGTGAAGAGGCCCGGCTGATCTATCTGGGCGCCGCCCATGCCTTGGCCGAGAACGGCCGCCGTTTGATCGTCGACATTGGCGGGGGCTCCACGGAGTTCATCATTGGTGAAGCCTTCGAGCCCAAGGCGCTGGAGAGCCTGCGCATGGGTTGCGTGACGTTCAGCCAGCGCTTTTTTGCCGATGGCGAGATTACCGAAAAACGCATGCGCCGTGCCGAACTGGCGGCACTCTCGGAACTGGCCAATATCCAGCGGCCTTACCAGCGCCTGGGCTGGGATGATCCGGTGGGCTCCAGCGGCACGATCAAGGCTGCCGCCAGCGTTCTGTTCGCCTACGGCGATGCGCCCCAGGAAGGGGTGATTACCCGCAGCGGCCTGCAAAAGCTCAGAGAGCGGCTGGTAAAGTGCAAGCACCTGGACAAGGTCGAGCTGGATGGCCTGAAAGCAGACCGCGCCCGGGTATTCCCGGCGGGCATCGCCATTCTCAATGCCGTGTTCGAAGCCTTCGACCTGCACCAGATGCGCTTTGCCGATGGCGCGCTGCGGGAAGGCGTGCTGTACGACATGGCCGGGCGCAACAGTGCCGAAGACACCCGCTCACGTACCCTGGAGCTGCTCAAGCGCACCTACGACGTGGATACCCGGCAAGCCGAGAACGTGGCCGACACCGCCAGGCGGCTGTTTGAACGTCTCCAATCGCCCTGGGGATTGAGCAACGAACAGGGGCATTTTCTGAACTGGGCCAGCCATGTCCACGAGATCGGGCTCGCCATTTCCCATAGCCAGTTCCATCGTCACGGCGCTTACTTACTGGAGCATTCGGATCTGGCCGGGTTTTCACGCCCGGAACAGCGCCTGCTGGCCTTTCTGGTGCGCGCCCATCGACGCAAGTTTCCGCTCAAGGAGTGGCAGGCACTGCCCGCATCCCAACAGCCCACGGCGGGCAAGCTGGCTCGCCTGCTGCGTCTGGCGGTGCTGCTCAATCACTCTCGGCCCGAAAGCCCCCCGGCGCTGCCACACATCGTGGTCGACGACAGCGGCGAAGGTTTGGTGATCACGCTCCCCCAGAGCGATGAGCCTACCCTGCTAAGCACCGACCTGGAGCAGGAGCAGGGGCATATTGCGGGGGCGGGTTTCCTGCTGACGCTCGTCAGCTAGTCAGCACACCGCCACCCCCGCCGCCTGCCAGAGCACTCTGGCAGGCGGCTGCAAGATGGCCAGGCAGCGCTCCCCTTCCATCACTAGCAGCAGCCGCTGACGCTCCCAGGGGGGGATCGACTGCTCCTGCAGCCAGCGTTTCAGGTCACGTCGGCCACGCCCTGGCAGCACCAGCGTTTCTCCGCCCTGACGCCCACGCAGCACGAATGAGGCGCTAGCCGCATCTTGTGCTCCCGTTTTCACCTCGAGCGCCAGCGTGCCCAGCGGCGTCGCCAGACCTGCCCGGCCATCCCACTCCGCCTGCCAGCCATCCAGCGGTGCCTGCGGAGCCATCACGTAAAGCCCGCCCCGCCATACCCGCGCTTCTGCCCCGGGCCATATGATGTGCACACGCGCCTGAGCGGCAGCACGCAACTGGTCCAGCAGGCTGACCAACCGCGCCTGTGGCGGCGTCGGTAACCCGTATTGCTGGCACAGCGTCCGCACCAGCAGCCGTTGGCGAGGAAGCGGCAGCGCGGCCAGGGCATGGGCGTCGATACAGCCGGGCGACAGCGCCAAACCGGCCAGCTCCTCGGCGGCGTAGCTGGCCAGTAACCCATCGGCCTCTCCCGCCCAGGCGGCACTGCGGGCCAACGCCTGAGCGGCCCCGGGCCAACGCTGGCCGAGCACGGGCAGCACGGCGTGGCGCAGGTAGTTGCGATTGTAGTAGATATCCTGATTGGTGGGGTCTTCGCACCACGCCAGCCCCTCCTGCCGAGCAGCCTCGCGCAATTGGTCTCGCCGAACGCTCAACCACGGGCGCAGCAGCACACGCCCCTGCCACTCGCGGCGCCCAGGCATGCCAGCCAACCCACGAATACCGCTTCCGCGCAGCGCTGCCAACAGCCAGGTCTCTGCCTGATCATCCTGATGCTGGCCCAGCCACAGCGTGTCGCCGGGGGCGAGGTGCTCGAGAAAAGCCTGATAGCGCGCACGCCGGGCAGCGCCTTCGATACCCTCCCCCTGCGGTTCGACGCTGACCCGCGCCACGCTAAGCGGGACGCCGAGCCGCTGGCAAAGCGCTGCACAGTGGGCTTCGAAGTCGGCGGCGGCAGGCTGCAAACCATGGTGAACGTGCAGCGCACGCAGGCTGCGTCCACGCCGCTGGCAGGCCCTTGCGGCCAGAGTCAGCAGCAGCGAGGAGTCCAGCCCGCCCGAGAGCGCTACCCAAACGCAACGCCCCGGCGGGGTCTCCGCCAGGGCGTCGTCGAGCAGCGCAAGCAGTGCGTCAGGCGGCAGGGGCGCCATAACTCATCAGGCGTGCGTAGCGGCGCTCCAGCAGCGCCTCATGGTCCAGCGCCTGGAGCCTTTCGAGGCTTGCGCTCAGCGCTTCCTTGACCCGCTCTGCGGTGGTCACGGGATGACGGTGGGCGCCGCCCAGCGGCTCCTTGATCAACGAGTCCACGAACCCCAGCTCCTTGAGGCGCTCGGCCGTGATGCCCATGGCCTGAGCCGCGTCGGAGGCTTTCTCGGCACTCTTCCACAAAATGGAGGCGCAGCCTTCCGGAGAGATGACCGAGTAGGTGGAGTACTGCAGCATGTGCAGCTCGTCACACACGCCTATCGCCAGGGCACCACCGGAGCCACCCTCCCCGACCACCGTGGAGATGATCGGCGTTTTCAACCGCGACATGACGGCCAGGTTATAGGCGATGGCTTCGGACTGGCCACGCTCTTCGGCATCGATGCCGGGGTAGGCGCCGGGAGTGTCGATGAAGGTGAGAATGGGCATCTTGAAGCGCTCGGCCATCTCCATCAAACGGCACGCCTTGCGGTAGCCTTCCGGGCGCGGCATGCCGAAGTTGCGGCGCACTTTCTCTTTGACGTCGCGGCCCTTCTGATGGCCAATGACCATGACCGGCGCATCGTTCAGACGAGCAACGCCACCGACCAGCGCCGCGTCGTCGGCGAAGTTGCGATCACCGTGCAGCTCGTCGAAGTCGGTAAAGATGTACTCCAGGTAATCCAGCGTATAGGGGCGCTGCGGGTGCCGCGATAGCTGGGAAACCTGCCAGGGGGTCAAGTCCTTGAAGATCGACTCCGTCAGCTTGCGGCTTTTCTCTTCCAGCCGGGCAATCTCGTCAGAGAGGTTCACTTGGCTGTCGGAGCTGACCAGACGCAGCTCTTCGATCTTTGCCTGGAGCTCGGCGACGGGCTGTTCAAAATCAAGATAATTTGGATTCATCGGCTCTGCCTGTAAGCTGCCTGTCATAAAAAGGCATTATCAAAACGCATCTCGGTTGGGGCCATTATCGCACCCTGACCCCGCCACGCAAGGGCTCAGCGATAGCGCAGCTGGACGCCCACCTGGCCCTGAACGTCACGCAGGGCCAATAGCAGGTCGTCGCTGGGGGCCACTTTCCACTCATCGGCCAGCTCCAGCCACCCTACGGCCTCGGGATGGCGGTACTGCAGCCTCACCGGCAGGCCTTCACTATCCCGGTAAGGCGAGAGGCTGTCACGCAGGCTATCCACCAGGCGGCCATTGATCTGCCCGGCATCCAGCGCCAGCTCCACGGCCTGGCCATAGCGCACCCGGGCGGTGACCATCGGAGTGACGTCCTTGCCGCGCAGGCGCAGCCCGCCCGAGAAGTCATCGCTGGAGACTTCCCCCTCGACGATGATGACCTGATCCGACTCGATCTGACCGCGCAACTGGTCGAACAGCTCACCGAACAGCGACGCTTCGATACGCCCGGTGCGGTCGTCCAGCGTGATGAAGGCCATGGTGTCGCCACGCTTGGACTTCATGGTGCGCATGGCCACCACCAGCCCTGCCACCCGCTGGGGCTCGCGGGACGGCTTGAGGTCGCTGATGCGCGTAGAGACGAAGCGCTTGAGCTCGCGCTCGTACTCATCGATGGGGTGGCCGGTAAGGTAAAGCCCCAGGGTGTCTTTTTCACCCGAGAGACGCTCGCGGTCGGTCCACTCCCGGGCATGGCGGTACTCGGCGTACACATCCCCGGCCTCTTCTTCGGCAGCAAACGCGTCACCGAACATGTCCAGCATGCCCAGGTTCTGGTTGGCATGGTTCTGGGCGGCGGCCTTGAGGGCGTCTTCCATGGCGGCAGCCAGCACAGCACGGTTGGGGCCCAGGGTGTCCAGCGCCCCGGAGCGAATCAGCGCTTCCAGGGTGCGCTTGTTCATGCGCTTGGGGTCGATACGGCGGCAGAAATCGAACAGGTCCTTGAAGGGGCCATCGGCATTGCGTGCCTCGACGATGGCGCCAATCGGGCCTTCGCCCACGCCCCGGATGGCCCCCAGGCCGTACACCACACGGCCTTCGGTATCCACGGTGAACTTGTAGCCACCCACGTTGACATCCGGGGGTGTCACGGTGAGCTTCAGATGGCGGCACTCTTCGATCAGCGGCACCACCTTGTCCAGGTTGTCCATCTCGGTGGACATGACCGCCGCCATGAACGGGCCTGGGTAGTGGGCCTTCAGCCATGCGGTTTGGTAGGAGACCAGCGCGTAGGCCGCCGAGTGCGACTTGTTGAAGCCATAACCGGCGAATTTCTCCACCAGGTCGAAGATGTTGCCCGCGAGGTCCTTGTCGATGCCGTTGGCGGCACAGCCCTCCATGAAACCGGAGCGCTGCTTGGCCATCTCTTCGGGCTTTTTCTTACCCATGGCCCGGCGCAGCATGTCCGCCTGACCCAGGGTGTAGCCCGCCATCACCTGGGCGATCTGCATGACCTGTTCCTGGTACAGGATGATGCCGTAGGTCGGCGTCAGCACCGGTTTCAACAGCTCATGCTGGTAATCCGGGTGTGGATAAGAGACTTCCGCCCGGCCATGCTTACGGTTGATGAAGTCATCCACCATGCCCGACTGCAGCGGGCCCGGACGGAACAGGGCCACCAGCGCGATCATGTCGTCCAGGGAGTCGGGCAGCAGCCGCTTGATCAGCTCCTTCATGCCGCGGGATTCGAGCTGAAACACCGCCGTGGTCTCTGCCCGCTTGAGCATCTCGAAGGTCTTGCCGTCGTCCAGCGGGATGGCATCGATATTGAGCGGGCCCTGGCCTGCGGCATCGCGTACCTTGTCCACCATCTCCAGCGCCCAGTCGATGATGGTGAGGGTCCGCAGCCCCAGGAAGTCGAACTTCACCAGTCCGGCGTCTTCGATGTCGTTCTTGTCGAACTGCACCACCAGCCCGGCGCCATCCTCGTCGCACAGCAGCGGCGAAAAATCGGTCAGCTTGGTGGGTGCGATGACCACGCCCCCCGCGTGCTTGCCGGTGCCCCGGGTGGTGCCCTCCAGCTTCAGGGCCATTTCCCAGATCTCTTCCGCCTCTTCGTCGTTGTCGATGAACTCCTTGAGGGCGGGCTCCTGCTCGATGGCCTTGGCCAGCGTCATGCCCACTTCGAACGGGATCAGCTTGGAGAGCTTGTCCCCCAGCGAGTACGGCTTGCCCTGGGCACGGGCCACGTCACGCACCACGGCCTTGGCGGCCATGGTTCCGAAGGTGACGATCTGGGAGACCGCGTTGCGGCCATAGCGGTCGGCAACATAGTCGATGACCCGGTCGCGCTTCTCCATGCAGAAGTCGACGTCGAAGTCGGGCATCGAGACACGCTCGGGGTTGAGGAAGCGCTCGAACAGCAGGTCGTAGCCAATCGGGTCCAGGTCGGTGATCTTCTGGGCGTAGGCCACCAGCGAGCCCGCGCCGGAACCCCGCCCAGGGCCAACGGGCACGCCGTTGTCCTTGGCCCACTGGATGAAGTCCATGACGATCAGGAAGTAGCCCGGAAAACCCATCTGGATGATGACGTTGAGCTCGAACTCCAGGCGGTCACGGTAGCGCTGCTCGATCTCACGGAAAGCATCGCCGTCGCGGGGGTACTCCTCGGCGGGAAACAGAAAGTCGAGCCGCTCGGTCAGGCCGTCATGGGAGACCTTGCGGAAGAACTCATCCTGGGTCATGCCTTCGGGGATGCCGAATTCCGGCAGGAATATCTCGCCCAGGCGCACATCCACGCTGCAGCGCTCGGCAATCATCACGCTGTTTTCCAGCGCTTCCGGAATGTCGGCAAACAGGGCCGCCATCTCTTCCGGGCTTTTCAGGTACTGCTCTTCGGTATAGCGGCGCTCGCGGCGCGGATCGTCCAGCGCCTTGCCTTCCCCGATGGCGACACGGGTTTCATGGGCCCAGTAATCGTCGCGGGCCAGAAAGCGTACGTCGTTGGTGGCCACCACCGGCGTGTTGGTCTCGATGGCCAGCTTGACGCTGGCGTGCACGCAGGCTTCTTCCAGCGGCCGCCCGGTGCGCACCAGCTCCAGGTAGAAACGGTCAGGAAAGGCCTGCTGCCACTCCTCCAGCAGTTGGCGCGCTTCACGCGCGTGTTCCGACAGCAAATGACGGCCAATATCGCCATCGCGGCCGCCGGACAGCGCAATCAGTCCGTCGCTCTGGGCCAGTACCCACTGCTTGTCGAGAATCGCCCGCCCTTGGCGCTGCCCGTGGGTCCACCCCTTGGAGATCAGCTCGGTGAGGTTGCGATAGCCGTCCTGATTCATGGCCAGCAGCGTAATGCGATACGGGTGCGCTTCATCGTGGGGATTGGCCAGCCACAAGTCGCTACCGATGATGGGCTTGAGCCCCGCGCCTTGGGCTGCCTTGTAGAACTTCACCAGGCCAAACAGGTTGGTCTCGTCCGTCAGCGCCAGCGCGGGCATCCCCCGTTCAGCGGTGGTACTGACCAGCGGCTTGAGCTTGACCAGACCATCGACCAGGGAGTATTCACTGTGCAAACGAAGATGAACGAACGGAACCGTCATGAGACTCTCAGCATAAAGCGCAAATGAAAAAAAGACCGCGCTACAGCAGCGCTAGCTGACGCTGTACCGGCGCAAAGCTTTTGCGGTGTTCGGCCAGCGGGCCATGGGCCACCAGAGCCGCCAGGTGCTCTTTGGTCGGATAGCCCTTGTGGCGCGCAAAACCATACTCAGGATAGCGCAAATCCAGCTCGGCCATCTGGGCGTCCCTGGCCACCTTGGCCAGAATCGAGGCAGCGGCAATGGCAGGGTGGCGCGCATCGCCTTTGACGACGGCCTGACCCGGCAAGGCGTGCCCAGGCAGCCGGTTGCCATCCACCAGCAGATATTCGGCGGCGGGCACCAGGGCATCGATGGCACGGCGCATGGCCAGGTGCGTGGCATGATAGATGTTGAGCGTGTCGATTTCGGCGGCGCTGGCCTCGGCCAACGCAAAGGCCAATGCCCGCTCCCGTATCTGCACGTCCAGCTGCTCCCGCTTGCGGGCCGTCAGCTTTTTCGAATCGGTCAAGCCTTCGATGGGCGCCTGGGGGTCGAGTATCACCGCTGCCGCCACCACGCTGCCGATCAGCGGGCCACGCCCTACTTCATCCACACCGGCCAGGTAGGGGCCGGTATAGGCCACTACCAGCGGAGGGTGATCACGGGAATCATTGGCCATCCGTTGCCGCCTCCAAGGGCTGACCCGCCGCCAGCGCCGCCACGGCCTGGGCAGCACGCTGGCTGGCATTGCGCTGTAGCGCGGCGTGCATCGCCGCAAAGCGCTCTTCCAGCGCCTGACGGGTGGAAGCTTCCTCCAGCAGCTCGCCCACCTGCTGGGCAATGGCCTCCGGCGAGGCGGCGTGCTGAATAAGCTCGGGAACCACACTCTCCTGGGCAATCAAGTTGGGCAGGGAGATCCAGGCCGTCTTGATCAGCCGCTGGGCCAGCCAGTGGGTTGCGGGCGCCATCTTGTAGGCCACCACCATGGCCCGGTGGCACAGCATCGCTTCCAGAGCGGCCGTACCAGAGGTGAGCAGTACGGCGTCGCTGGCCACCATGGCTTCTCTTGCCTGGCCGTTCAGCAGCGTTACCGATGGGTGCAGCGCAGGGTAGCCGGACAGCAGCTCGGTAAGCTCCCGATGCCGCTGGGCAGTCGCCGCAGGGATCACGACCTGCAGATCAGGGTGGCGCTGGCAGAGCAGCGTGACCGCCGCCAGGAAGGTCGCCCCCATGAAGCGGACTTCATTGCCACGGGAGCCCGGCAGCAGCGCCAATACCGGCCCGTCGAGCTTTAACCCCAACGCTTCACGGGCCGCCTGACGGTCGTTGACCAGGGGCAGCTCGTCCGCCAGGGGGTGGCCCACGAACGCCACCGGCACGCGATGCTGACGGTAGAAGTCGGCCTCGAAGGGCAGCAGCGTCAGCATGCCATCCACCGCCTTGGCGATTTTCTTGACCCGCCCCTGGCGCCAGGCCCATACCGAAGGGCTGACGTAATGGGCCGTGGTCACGCCCGCTTCACGCAGCTGTTTCTCCAGCCCCGTGTTGAAATCGGGCGCATCGATGCCAATCATGATGTCCGGCTGCCAGGCCAGCGCGTCTTCCCGCAGGGTACGGCGTACGCGGATCAGCTCGGGAAGGTGCTTGAGCACCTCGACCAGCCCCATTACCGACAGCGTTTCCAGTGGAAAGCGGCTTTGCAGGCCCTGCGCTTCCATGCGGGGCCCGCCCATCCCGCGAAACTCCACGTCAGGATAGCGGGCACGCAGCTCACGCATGAGCCCCGCGCCCAGAATATCGCCAGAGAGTTCGCCTGCCACAAGGTATACGCGTTGCAGTGTCATGGAGACAAGACAGCCAGTTGAGGTGTATTAGCGCACGATACCGCGCGTGGAGCGCTCGATGGAGTCGGCAAACTGCACGACTTCCGGCAGATCGAAGCGGCTGCGCATATCGCTGATGGCCTGCTCGACGGTGAGCCCCTGACGGTAGACCAGTTTGTAGGCAGTGGTCAGGGCGGCTATCGCCTCGCGGCTGAAGCCTCGGCGCTTGAGGCCGACCAGGTTCAGGCCACGCGCTTCGGCAGGGTTGCCGTTGATCATGACGAACGCCGGGGTATCCTTGGTGATGATCGAGCCACCACCCGCCATGGCATGGTCCCCAAAGTGGCAGAACTGATGCACCGCCGAGAGCCCGCCCAGAATGGCATGGTTGCCCAGCGTCACGTGCCCTGCCAGGGTGACCTGGTTGGCCAGGATACAGTCGTTGCCGATGACGCAGTCATGGCCAACGTGCACGTATGCCATGAACAGGTTACGCGACCCGATGGTGGTTTCGCTGCGATCCTGCACCGTACCACGGTGCAGCGTCACCCCTTCACGGATCACGTTATCGTCGCCCATGACCAGCCGCGTCGGCTCGCCGGCGTACTTCTTGTCCTGGCAATCTTCCCCCACCGAGGCAAACTGGAAAATACGCGTGCGCTCACCCAGCACGGTGGGCCCCTTGATCACCACATGGGGGCCAATGACGGAACCGGCACCGATGGTGACATAGGGCCCGATCACACTAAAAGGGCCGACCTCAACGTCATCGGCCAGTCGTGCCGTGGGGTCGACCAGTGCAGTAGGATGTATCAAGCCACCTTCCTCTCGGCACAAATGATTTCTGCTTCACACGCCAGCTCGCCGTCCACCGTGGCACGGCAGGCAAATTTCCAGATGCCGCGCTTGCCACGTATGACGTTGGCTTCCAGCGTCAGCTTGTCACCCGGCATGACCGGGCGCTTGAAACGTACGTTATCGCTGCCGACCAGATAGTAGACATAGCCATCTGCCGGAAGCTTGTTGACCGTCTTGAAGCCCAGAATGCCACACACTTGCGCCAGTGCTTCGACGACCAGCACGCCGGGCATGATGGGGTGATGCGGAAAATGACCATTGAAGAATGGCTCATTGATGCTTACGTTCTTGTACGCCACGATGGCTTCGCCCACGGTCAGTTCCGTGACTCGATCCACCAGCAGGAAGGGATAGCGGTGGGGCAAGTACTCGCGAATTTCGTTGATATCCATAACCATCGTAACGACCTCTAAATAGACATAGCGCCTGAACAGCGTCAGGCAGGCACCAGCACTCCTGCTGGCCAAAAGGCAGAGGATTATAACGCGCTGCTATCGAGCCTCAAGCCACACATCCTCAAAATCCTTGTTTACTTCACGATCAACGCTGGCTTTTTTCCAATCGCGCCAATCGTTTGGCAATATCATCCAGCTGCTTGAAGCGCACCGCGTTCTTGCGCCATTGAGTGTTGCTCATGGCGCCCGTGCCGGAGGAGTAGACACCTGGCTCATGAATCGAATTGGTCACCAGACTCATACCCGTCACCTGGACCCCATCGCACAAGGTCAAGTGGCCCGACAAGCCAACGCCGCCGCCCAGCATACAGTGCTTGCCCACTTTGGTAGAACCCGCAATGCCCACACAGCCCGCCAGGGCGCTGTGGTCGCCAATCGTGACGTTATGGGCAATCTGCACCTGGCTGTCGATCTTGACGTCATTACCAATGACCGTATCGCCCAATGCGCCGCGGTCGATACTCGAACAGCTGCCGACCTCGACATCATCGCCAAGGATGACGCCGCCCAACTGGGCGATCTTGTGCCAGCCTGCGCCATCGTGGGCAAACCCGAAGCCATCGCCACCGATTACACAGCCGCTTTGCAGAATGACCCGCTTACCGATGATGACGCCATGACACACCGTCACGTTGGCGTGCAGCCGAGTATCGTCACCCAGACGGCTGTCGGCCCCCACCACGCTGCCTGCCCCAACGATCACCCGATCCCCCAGCACAGCCCCCGATTCGATCACCGCATTGGCCTGAATCGAGACGCCCTCACCCAGTGTGACGCCTTCCGCCACCACGGCGCGGGGATGAATGCCCGGCACATCGCGGGCCGCCAAAGGGTCAAACAGCTGCGACAGCTTGGCGTAGCCAAGGTAGGGGTTGCTCATTTCCAGCCGTGGCACCGGGCAATTCTTGCCGTGCTCCGGGTGCAGCAGAACGGCGGCGGCACGCGTCGTAGCCAGATCCTTGAGATACGCGCGATTGGCAAGAAATGCTACCTGATCGGGCGCGGCTTCCTTGAGGGTGGCCAGGCCACGGATTGGCTGGTCGGCGTCGCCCTCAAAAGCAACGTCCAGATGACGAGCGATATCGGCCAGGGTGAGGTGTTGAGAAGCGTGCATCATGGGAGCCCAGGAAAGCAGCGGTGCGGCCAACGAGCGCCGCACCCACGGTCATGAATTAGTTCAGCGAATCAAAAATCTGCGTGACCTCATTGGTCACATTGGGAAGGTCCGTCGAGGAGTGCAGCACTCCCTGAGGCTCTACCAACACGTCGATGTTATGACGCTCCAGCACCTGCTCCACGGCCCGCTCGAGCTTGGACTCGGCGCTTTCCAGGAACTGCTGTTCGGAGGTTTGCTGCGCCTGCATCACTTCACGACGAAGCTGTTCGAAACGGCTGCCCTTCTGCTGTAGCTCGGCAATCAGCGCATCGCGCTCGGATTGCGACATGGTCTCGCCCTGCTGCTGCAGGCGAGTTTGCAGCTGTTGCAGCTCGTTACCCAGCGACTGCGCTTCACGCTGCTGGCCACCAATCTGGCTTTCGAGCTGGCTCAGCGATGATTGTGCCGACTGGGTGTTCATCAGCGCTGCGCGCCAATCCAGCACGGCCACTTCAGCCGCGTAGGCAGGTAGCGTCATGGCTCCGAAAAGGCACACAGCGGCGGTCAGTTTACGCATTATCATGACACTCCTTGAGTTAGAACGTTTGGCCAAGCGAGAACTGGAAGAACTGCGTGTCATCGCCACTCTCATCGTTTAACGGCTCTGCAATGCTGAAGGTCAAGGGACCCACGGGCGTCAGCCAGGAGAGACCAATACCCACACTGTAGCGTAAATCGCCCAGATCAACGCCAGAACTGCACTGCTGGCGGCCAGCATCCTCTTCCAGCACGTCGTAGCAGGAGCTCAGGAAGGTATTCCCCGCATCCAGGAACAGCGTAGGCTGTACCGAGCGCTGGTTCTCGACGAACGGCATCGGGAAGAGGACTTCGGCACTGCCTTGCACCAGCACGTTCCCCCCAAGGGTACGATCACGGCCACCCTCGCGGGCGGGCGTAGTGCGCTGCCCCAGGGTGTTGGACGTGAAACCACGCACCGAGCCCAGGCCCCCTGCATAGAAGTTCTCATAGAAGGGGTAAGGATCGTTGCTGGCCAGGGTATCGGCATAGCCCAGGTTACCGCTGAACTTGAATGCCCAGGTCTGATCGTCGTTGATCGGGAAGAGCTGTTGGGCGCGGGCCTGAACCTTGTAGTACTCCGCATCGCTGCCCGGCACCCCGGTTTCCAGCGAGAGACGCTGATAGTTGCCCGCCGTCGGCATGATACCGCGGTTCAGGTTGTTACGGGTCCAGCTGGCGGTCAGCTTCAGGCTCTGGGCATTGTCGCCTTCGTCTTCCACGTAACGGCGAATTTCAGAGGCCGTGTCGAAGTAGGTCTTGACGGTGATATCTTCGATGCTCGCCCCGAAGTTGAGCCGCGACAGCTCACTGACAGGGTAACCGAAGTTGATGCCCGCGCCGTAGGCGTCGGTGGAGAACGTAGAGATATCGGAGTCGGCGTAGTCCGTCTCGCGATAGAAAACGTTATAACCTCGGGAGATGCCGTCCAGGGTCCAGTAGGGGTCGGTAAAGGCAAAGTTCACGCTCGTGAAGGTGTCGCTGCGCTGCGCGCCGACGTTGACTCGGTTACCGGTGCCCAGGAAGTTGTTCTGGGCCAGGCCAACGCCGTAGATCACCCCGGCACTTTGCGAGAAACCGACACTGGCCGAGATGGAGCCGGAAGGCTGCTCTTCCACGTTGTAGGTGACATCCAGCAGGTCGGGCTGCCCCGGTACGGGCTGAGTGTCGACTTCCACCTGGCTGAAGAAGCCAAGCCGCTCCAGGCGCTGACGCGACTGGGTAATGGACTCCGTGGAGGCAGGCGCCCCCTCCAGCTGAATCATTTCACGGCGCAACACCTCGTCCTGAGTCGTGGTGTTGCCAAAGAATTCGATACGACGCACGTATGTCCGCTGGCCCGGATCAACCGCGATCACCAGGTCGACGGTCTCACCGTCGTCGGCCATTTCAGGGATACCGCGCACTTCGGCAAACGCGAAGCCTTCGGCCCCCAGGCGCTGACGCAACGCTTCCGTGGATGCGTTCAGGTCGCCACGAGAGAAAATCTCGCCACTGTTGATCTGCAGCAGGTTGCGCGCTTCGCTTTCGCTGATTTGCAGGTCGCCCGCGAAACGAATGTTACCAACCCGGTACTGGGTGCCCTCGTCGATGTTCAACGTCACGAAGATCTCGGACTTTTCAGGCCCAATCGAAACTTGCGTGGAGGTCACGTCGAAGTTGACATAGCCGCGATCCAGATAAAAAGAGCGCAGACGCTCGATGTCCCCAGAGAGCGCTTCCCGGGAGTACTCGTCCCGCGAGAACCAGCCAAAGAAACGTCCGGGACGGTCGTTCAGTTCGAAGACACCACGCAGCGTGTCGTCATCGAAATCACGGTTGCCCACGATATTGATCTGGCGAATCCTGGCCACTTCACCTTCGTTGATGTCGATGTTGACCTGAACCCGGCCTTCGTCGATTTCATCCACGCCGACATTGATGCTGGCGCTGTAGCGCCCCTGCGACTGATAAACCCCTTCCAGCTCACGCTCGATATCGTCGAGCGTGGAGAGCTGCAGCACTTGCCCTTCAGACAGGCCAGACTGACGCAGACCGTTACGCAGGTCGTCATCGGAAATCTGCCGATTGCCGGTAATGTTCAGACGCGCAATGGTGGGCCTTTCGACGACCTGAATGACCAGAACATCGCCTTCCCGGGCCAGCGAGACGTCTTCGAACAGGCCAGTGGCAAACAGGTCACGTGCGGCAGCGGCCAGCTGCTGCTCACTGACGCGGTCGTTGGCACTGACAGGAAACGCATTAAAGACCGAGGCGGCGGATACCCGCTGTAGTCCTTCCACACGAATGTCCGAAACATCAAAGGATTGTGCCTGGGCGCCGCTGGCGCCTGCCAGCAAGAGTGCCGCCATTCCAAGGGTCTTGATTTTCATGCAGTCAGTTCGCTCGCGTTGGTCTGCCTGTCGTTAAGACAGGCACCATATACATTTGTGCAGGCAGATGACAAGCCATCCGCGCGCTACACGCGTTATTACCACAGGCGCATCAAGTCGAAATAGAGCGCCATCAGCATCAGGGTGCCTACCATGGCCAGCCCAATGCGGAGGCCTATTGCCTGTGTCTGCTCAGATACTGGTCGCCCGCGCAGCACCTCGACGAAATAGTAAAGCAAATGACCACCGTCGAGCACGGGGATAGGCAGCAAATTTAGCACACCCAGGCTGATCGACAGATAGGCCAGAAAGCTAACGAAAGCTTCGGTACCTGCACGCGCTGAATCCCCAGAGATTTGCGCGATGGTAATGGGCCCCGACAGGTTGGAGGGCGAAATCAGCCCCACCAGCATTTTGCGAATGGCATCGACGGTGAGCAGCACCATATCACCGGTGCGTGACAGCGCCTGGCCCAGCGCCTCGATGGGCCCATAGCGAATATCGCGCAGCAGTTCGTCAGGCCAGTTGACCGGCTCGGCACCTGCTCCAATGTACCCAACCTCGACGCCACTCTCCAGCGTATTGCGCCCCGGCGTCATGGTCAGCGTACCGGCTTCGCCGTTGCGCTGGTAACCCACGCTGAGGGTCTGGCCTGCACTGTCACGAATGACTTCAACGAACTGCATCCAGTCGCGAACCGGCTCACCGTTCAGCGTGGTAATCCGGTCGCCTGCCTGAAGGCCAGCCTCGGCCGCTGCCTGGCCTTCCAACACCTGGCCCAGCACGGCAGGAACGTCGGGGCGCCAAGGCACGAAGCCCAGCGTTTCCAGCGGCTGCGGCGGGTCCTGGCGGACCATGTAGCGGCTGATCGGCAGCTGATATACCCGCGAAGCACTGCTGCCTTCCGGGCGCGCTTCGATGGCCAGCTCACCGTTGAAGCCGATCATCGATACCAGCTTCAAATTGATCTCTTCCCAGGAGCGCATGGCGTCGCCCTGGATGGCGGTGATTTCACTGCCCTGGGGCAAGCCCGCTTCGGCCGCCGGGGAGTTGGGCGTGACCGGCCCGACAATCGGCGCCACCGTAGTGGTACCGGCCACGAACAGTGCCCAATAGGCCACGATGGCCAGCAGGAAGTTGGCGATGGGGCCCGCCGCCACGATGGCGATACGCTGCCAGACAGTCTTGCGATTGAACGCCTGGTCCAGCTGCTCTTCGGGGACTGGCGCCTCGCGCTCGTCGAGCATTTTCACGTAGCCACCCAAAGGAATGGCGGCCACCGCAAATTCGGTCCCGTGGCGGTCCACCGTCGACCACAGCGGCTTGCCGAAACCGACCGAGAACCTCAGCACCTTCACACCGCACCGGCGCGCCACCCAAAAGTGGCCAAACTCGTGAAACGTGACCAGCAGGCCCAACACCACGATAACCGCTAGAATATTCTGTATCAGGCCCACGCCGTGCTCCTTTACATGACTCGCCGTTAGAGCGGAGAGGGCTCAGCCCTGCGCTGGCGTACGATGACGTCTGCCTGCTCACGCGCCCAGCGATCCGCATTCAATACTTGCTCAAGGGTCGCGGCAGCGCCTTGATAAGGCTGTGCCATGACCGCCGCCACCACCTCAGCAATCTCGCTAAAGCCGATGGTTTCCGACAGGAAGGCGTCCACCGCGACTTCATTGGCCGCATTGAGAATGGCCGGCGCCGCGCCCCCCTTCTGGATCGCCTCCCGCGCCAATCTCAGGCAGGGAAACAGCGCCTCGTCCGGCGCCTCGAACTCCAGTCGCGCTACCTGAAACAGGTCCAGCGCTTCGACCCCAGCATCGATGCGCTCCGGCCAAGCCAGGCCGTAGGCAATCGGGGTACGCATATCAGGGTTGCCCAGCTGCGCAATGACCGAGCCATCGTCGTAGGCTGCCATCGAATGAATGACGCTTTGGGGGTGCACGACCACCTGCACCTGCTCGGGCGTGGCATCGAACAGCCAGCAGGCCTCGATCAGCTCCAGGCCTTTGTTCATTAGCGTGGCGCTATCCACGGAGATCTTGCGCCCCATGGACCAGTTGGGGTGAGCACAGGCCTGCTCGGGGGTGACCCTGGCGATGTCGGCCGCCGCCCAGCCACGGAACGGACCGCCCGACGCGGTCAACAGCAGTTGACGCACGCCATGTCTGGCCAGCCCCCCACGATGCTCGCTGGGTAGACACTGGTAGATGGCATTATGTTCAGAATCGATCGGCAGCAGGATGGCACCAGAGCGCTCGACTGCCTCCATGAACAGCGCGCCGCTCATGACCAGCGCCTCTTTATTGGCCAACAGCACGCGCTTGCCTGCCTCTGCCGCCGCCAGCGCTGGTAGAAGGCCAGCGGCCCCGACGATGGCGGCCATGACGGTATCGACCTCTGCTGCGCTAGCCACGTCGCATAGCGACTCAGGGCCGGAGAGCACTCGGGTATCGATACCCGATTTTCCAAGCGCCTGCTGTAGCCACTGGGCATCGTTCGCGTCATCCAGCACCGCAAACCGAGGGCGGTGTACCTGACACTGCGCCAGCAAGGCTTCTTTTGAGGTATGAGCCGTCAATGCATAAACACGGTAGCGGTCAGGGTGACGGGCGATCACATCCAGGGTGCTGGTGCCAATCGAGCCCGTGGCCCCGAGCACCGTCACTTGCTGAACGGGTGCGGTGCTCATAGCGCGCTCACCTGAGCCTGCAGCACCAGCAGATAGCACAAGGCAAAAATCGGAATGGCGGCCGTCAGACTATCGATACGGTCCAGCACGCCCCCATGGCCGGGCAGCAGCTGGCTGGAGTCCTTGATATCACGGTAACGCTTGAGCATGCTTTCCAGCAGGTCGCCCAGCACCGAGATCAGCGTGACGACAGCCGTGATCAACAGCAGTGCGATGCCTCCAGCAACCCCCAGGGGCTGCCACAGCGCGAACAGCAGCGCTAGCAGGCACGTGGCCGCAAGACCGCCCAGCACGCCTTCCCAGGACTTGCCGGGGCTGACCCGCGGGGCCAGCTTTCGCTTGCCCCAGCGGCGACCGGCAAAGTACGCCCCGATGTCGGCACTCCACACCAGCAGCAGCACGAACAGCAGCCACACGGCGCCGCTATCACGCAGGACGTTGAACCCCACCCAGCAAGGCAGCAGCACCCAGACGCCCATCAACAGCCGCCGAGTGGTGCTCTGCCACTGCTGGCCCGCCGCCGGGTATTGAGTCACCCAGTACAGGTTCAGCAGCCAACCGGCAGCAGCCAGCCATAGCGGCCACACCGAATAGGCCGCCCCGCTAAACCACAGCAGCGCCATGAGCACCGCCATCCCGACGACGCCACCAAGCCGCTGGCTTGGTTGCGTCACGCCTGCGAGGTTGGTCCACTCCCAGGCACCCAGAAGCACCACAACGGCGGTAAACAGCGCAAACGCGCCGCCCTGTAATCCAAACAACCCGGCCAGCACCAGGGGTGCCAGCCAGGCAGCGGTGATGATTCGCTGTTTAAGCACCTTGCGCCTCTATTTGTTCGTCGGTCATGCCAAAGCGACGGCGTCTCATACAGAAATCGTCCACCGCCTCGTCGAAAGCCGCGCCGTTGAAATCGGGCCACAGCAAGGGAGAGAAATGCAGCTCTGCGTAGGCCAGTTGCCACAGCATGAAATTGGACAAGCGCTGCTCGCCACTGGTACGGATGCACAGATCCACCGGCGGCACCTGCGCCACTCCCATGGCGGCGTCCATCCGCGCCTCGTCAATGGCCTCGGGACTCAGCTCGCCTGCGACCACCTGTTCGGCCAACTGCCGTGCAGCCCGGGCGATGTCCCACTGGCCACCGTAGTTGGCGGCGATCACCAGGTGCATGCCCGTATTGTCGGCGGTCAGCGCCTGAGCACGCTGAATGTGTTTCTGAATGGCGTGGGAAAAACCACGCTGCTCACCAATGATGGAGAGCCGTATATTGCGCTCGTGAAGCTTCTTGACCTCACGCTTCAAGGCCATCAGGAAAAGCTCCATCAGCGCGTTGACCTCGGCCGCAGGGCGCTTCCAGTTCTCACTGGAAAACGCAAACAGGCTGAGGGTGTCGACGCCCCGCTCGGCGGCGCGCTCGATGACCGCACGCACGGCCTCGACGCCTGCTCGGTGGCCTCGCGCACCTGACAGCCCACGCGCCCGAGCCCAGCGATTGTTACCATCCATGATGATCGCAACATGGGACGGCAGCCCCCCCTCGGATCGAGAAGGCTCCGTGCCGCCCGGCTGCAGTGAGGGAAGCTGGGGGGAGGTCATGGGGTCTCGCACCAAAGATCAATCATATTAAAGCCAAGCGATGGCCCACGGGCAGCCAGGCTGCCCGTGGTGAAGTGAACGCAGTCTGCGATGTCGACGACATCGTTATACCTGCATGAGATCCTGCTCTTTTGCTGCCAACGCCTTGTCGATCTCGGCGATGTACTTGTCGGTCAGCTTCTGGATCTCGTCTTCGCCCTGGCGCTGATCATCTTCGGTGATCGCTTTCTCTTTCAGCAGCGACTTGAAGTCACCGTTGGCGTCACGACGCACGTTACGCACCGCCACGCGGGCGGTTTCGGCCTCGCCACGCGCCTGCTTGATGTAGCCTTTGCGCGTTTCTTCGGTGAGCATCGGCATGGGCACGCGAATCACGTTACCGGCACTGGAGGGGTTGAGGCCCAAATCAGAGGTCATGATCGCCTTTTCGATCTTCGGCACCATGCCCTGCTCCCAGGGGGCAACGGCCAGGGTGCGCGCGTCTTCGACGCTGACCGAAGCCACCTGATTCAGCGGCACCTGGCCACCGTAGTACTCGACGGTCACGGCATCCAGAATGCTGGGATGCGCACGCCCGGTGCGAATCTTGTTAAAGTTGACGTGCAGCGCCTCGACGCTCTTCTTCATGCGAGATTCTGCATCTTTCTTGATGTCGTTGATCACGTTGTTACCCTCTGTCTATCAGCGTGCCTTCCTTGCCCCCTACTACCAGATTCAGCAGGGCACCAGGCTTGTTCATATCGAATACCCGCACCGGCATATCATGGTCACGTACCAGGCAGATAGCGGTCAAATCCATGACGCCCAGCTTCTGCTCCAGAGCATCGTCGTAGGAGAGCTGGTCGTATTTTACGGCGTCGGGGTACTTCACCGGGTCCTTATTGTACACGCCGTCCACCTTGGTGGCTTTGATGACGACGTCCACGTCCACTTCGATACCGCGCAAGCAGGCGGCCGAGTCCGTGGTGAAGAAAGGGTTACCGGTGCCTGCAGAGAACAGCACCACGTCGCCGGAGGTCAGATAGCGAATGGCAGTACGGCGGTCATAATGTTCCACCACGCCGCTCATGGGAATCGCCGACATCACCCGTGAACGAATATTGGAACGCTCCAGCGCATCGCGCATGGCTAGCGCATTCATCACGGTGGCCAGCATTCCCATGTGGTCACCCGTCACTCGGTCCATGCCCGCTTCGTTCAACGCAGCGCCACGGAACAAGTTACCCCCTCCAATCACGATACCTACCTGCACACCGATCCCGACCAGCTGGCCGATCTCCAGTGCCATTCGGTCCAGTACTTTGGGGTCGATACCAAAATCATGCTCTCCCATCAGCGCTTCGCCCGACAGCTTCAGCAAAATACGCTTGTATTTCGACTTCGACTTGTCGATTTTCGTGGCAGCGGGGGCAGACTCTTGAATCTCACGTGACATGGCATCTCTCCTGAGGCAGACCTGGACACAGGTGGGCGAGACAGCACCTGTATTTCACAGGGGCCGGATACACGAAGGCGTGCGCTCGCGCGCACGCCATCATCTTACAGAAACCTCTGACCTTAGCGACGGCCAGCCTGTTCCATAACTTCTTTGGCAAAGTCGACTTCTTCTTTCTCGATGCCTTCACCCACTTCAAAGCGAATGAAGCTGACCACTTCGCCACCGGCTGCCTTGACGAACTCGGCAACGGACTGGTTCGGGTCTTTGACGAACGGCTGCTCGGTCAGGCTGTTCTCGGCCAGATACTTCTTCAGGCGGCCTTCGACCATCTTCTCGGCGATCTGCTCGGGCTTGCCCGCCATGTCCGGCTGCGCCAGGATGATGGCTTTTTCCTTGTCCAGCTCTTCCTGGGGCATGTCGGCCGGGTGGGCCACTGCCGGGTTGATGGCAGCCACGTGCATGGCAACGTCCTTGGCAACCTCGGCATTACCGCCTTTCAGCACGGTCAGTACGCCAATGCGGCCACCGTGAACGTACTCGCCAACCAGACCAGCGTCTACAGCGTTGACGACGACGGCACGACGCACGCCGATGTTCTCGCCGATTTTCTGAACCAGCTGCTCACGCGCAGACTCCAGATCACCCGCCATGACGGCCGCCACGTCTTCGCTCTTGGCAGCGAAGAAGGCATCCGCAATCTTGCCGGTGAAGGCAATGAAGTTATCGTCGCGGGCAACGAAATCGGTTTCAGAGTTGATTTCGACCATGACGCCGTAGCTGCCGTCTTCAGCGACACGCGTTACCACGGCGCCTTCTGCAGCGGTACGACCCGCTTTCTTAGCGGCTTTTAGGCCAGAGCTTTTACGCAGGTTTTCGATCGCCACGTCAATGTCGCCGCCGGCTTCGGTGAGTGCTTTTTTGCACTCCATCATGCCAAGACCGGTACGTTCGCGCAGTTCCTTAACCTGAGAGGCGCTGATAGCTGCCATGAGATTTCACCTCGGAAATGGTTCTAACTGAGAGTTAAACGCGCTACAGAGTATACCCACGATAGATGACCGTTGCGTATCACAGTGCAGAGCGCTTGCCGGCACCTGGTGTCCGGCGTGATCGGCCCGTTTGGGAGCACCCAAAGCGGGAAAAAGGGGGCATAAGGCCCCCTCTTGACGATGCGGCTCAACTGCCCGCCGCACCCACTGCCAGCGTTACTCGGCAGCAGCGTCAGCGTCGGCAGAAGCGGCTTCTTCCGTCACTTCGACAAACTCTTCGGGACGACCTTCTTTCGCACGGGTGCACGCGTCGGCAATCGCCTTCACGTAGATCTGGATCGCGCGGATGGAGTCATCGTTACCCGGGATCACGTAATCAACGCCATCCGGGTTAGAGTTGGTATCTACCACGCCAATGACCGGGATACCCAGCTTGTTGGCTTCGTTGATCGCGATGCGCTCGTGGTCAACGTCGATCACGAACAGTGCGTCCGGCAGGCCGCCCATGTTCTTGATACCACCGATAGAACGCTCGAGCTTCTCTTGCTCACGCGTGGCCATCAAGACTTCTTTCTTGGTCAGCTTTTCGAACGTGCCGTCTTCGCGCATGACTTCGAGGTCACGCAGACGCTTGATGGACTGACGAATGGTCTTGAAGTTGGTCAGCATGCCGCCCAACCAGCGATGGTTGACGAACGGCTGGCCAACACGGCTGGCTTCTTCCTTGATGATCTTGCTCGCGCTGCGCTTGGTACCAACAAACAGGATCTTGTTGTTGGAAGACGCCATCTTCTCGATCACGTCGATCGCTTCGTTCAGCGCCGGCAGAGTGTGCTCAAGGTTGATGATGTGAATCTTGTTGCGCGCGCCGAAGATGTATTTGCCCATCTTCGGATTCCAGTACTTGGTCTGGTGACCGAAGTGAGCGCCTGCCTTCAGCAGGTCACGCATATTGACGTGAGACATGGTAAAACTCCTGAAACTCGGGTTAGGCCTCCACGCACCCCATGGATCCGACCAGTAGCACCGCCAGGCGTTGCTAAAGGCACCCGGGACCATGTGCCGGTGCATGTGTGTTTTCAAGGCTTGCTATCTTGCAACCCAGCCATGCCGGGTTGCGCTCTTGTTGCTCTTGCCTGTCGCCTGCGCCAGCAAAAGAAGCTGCGGATGGCGATTGCAGGAAAGCGCGCGGCTTTATACCATAGATCATTGCCAAGATGAAGTCGCCGCTGCGTTATAGCTGCCGAAATGACCGCTCATCCCCTACTCTGAAGCCACATCGAGAATTCATGAACGTTCCCATCAAGACGCCTTCTGAAATCGAGAAAATGCGCGAAGCCGGACGCCAGGCCGCCAGCGTCATCGAAATGATCACGCCGCACATCCAGACAGGCATCAGCACTGGCGAGATCGACCGCCTTTGCCACGAGTACATCGTCAACGAACTGGGCTCGACCCCGGCGCCGCTGAACTATCACGGCTTCCCCAAGGCCACCTGCACCTCGATCAACCACGTGGTGTGTCACGGCATCCCGGATGACGCCAAGAAGCTGAAAAACGGCGACATCATGAATCTGGACATTACCGTGCGCACCCCCGACGGTTACCACGGCGACTCCAGCGTGATGTTCGTGATCGGCGAGACCATCCAGGGCGAGCGGCTATGCCGCATCACCCAGGAGTGCCTGTACAAGAGCATCGCCCTGGTCAAGCCCGGCGTGCGTCTTTCCGAGCTGGCCCGCGTGATCCAGCAGCACGCCGAAGCCAACGGCTACTCGGTGGTGCGTGACTTCTGCGGTCACGGCATCGGCGCCGAGTTCCACGAAGACCCTCAGTTCCTGCACTACGATGGCTACGCCCCGGATGCCGACATTCGTCTCGACACGGGCATGTGCTTCACCATCGAGCCGATGATCAACGTGGGCGGCTACAAGACCAAAGTGTTGCGCGACGGCTGGACCGCGGTGACCAAGGACCGCAGCCTGTCGGCGCAGTGGGAGCACACGCTACTGGTCACCGAGACCGGCGTGGAAGTGCTCACCGCACGCAGCAACGAAGACCTCGGCTTTTTGAACGCCTGATGCTACTACACCACTACCGGTTCGAGCCGGACACGTCGCTTTTCGACCTGGACCTGTTTCGCACCGAACTGTCCGGGGCGCGCTCACCTATCGCCCCGTTCAAGGCGGCGCTCAAGGAGATTCAGGCGCGCCTCGACGAACAGTTTCGCGCGGGTGCGGACATACGTGATCTGGTACGCGGCCGCGCGTGGTATCTCGACCAGCTGCTGGCAATTGCCTGGCAGCGCCACGCCTGGCCCGACGACGGCATTGCGCTGGTGGCGGTGGGCGGCTACGGGCGCGGGGAACTGCACCCCCACTCGGACATCGACCTGCTGCTGCTGCTCGAACACGATGACGACACCCCCTACCGGGAGCCGCTGAGCGCCTTCGTGACGTTCCTGTGGGACATTGGCCTGGAGATCGGCCATAGCGTGCGCTCGCTCAACGACTGCGAGCGGGAATCCGAAGCCGATGTGACGGTCATCACCAATCTTCTGGAGTCGCGATTGATCGCGGGCCCCGAGACCCTGCGCGAACAGATGCGTGAGCGCCTGAGCGCGCCCCACGTATGGCCCGCCAACCGCTTTTTCGAGGCCAAGTGGCAGGAGCAGATCTCCCGCCACTACCGCTACAACAACTCCGAGTACCACCTGGAGCCCAATCTGAAAAGCTCGCCCGGCGGCCTGCGGGACATTCAGATGATCGGCTGGGTCGCCAAGCGGCACTTCGGCACCGAGCAGTATACCGACATCGTCGCCAACGGGTTCATGAACGACGCCGAGCTGCGCATCCTCAGCCAAGGGCAGTCGTTTCTGTGGCAGGTTCGCTACGCCCTGCACATGCTCACCGGGCGCGCCGAAGACCGCCTGCTGTTCGACCACCAGCGCACCATCGCCGAGATGTTCGGCTTCAAGGACACGCCCGAGCGGCTGGCCGTCGAACAGTTCATGAAGCGCTACTACCGCCATGTGACGGCGCTGGCAGGCCTCAACGACATGCTCCTGCAGCACTTCGATGAAGTGATCCTGCGCGGCAAGGAGTCGCTGGAAACCGTCAAGCTCAACGACCGTTTCGAGATCAAGGGGGGCTACATTCAGGCCCGCTCGCGCAGTTTGTTTCGCGAACGCCCGGCCGCCATGCTGGAGCTGTTTCTGCTGATGGCCAAGCACCCGGAAATCGAAGGCGTGCGCGCCGACACCATTCGTTTGATCCGTGACCACCGCCACCAGATCGATGACCACTACCGGGAAGACCCGCGCCACCAGCGGCTCTTCATGGCGCTCATGCGGGCGCCGGGCAACGTGCCTCGTCAGCTCCGGCGCATGAACCGTTACGGCATTCTGGGCAAGTACCTGCCGGAGTTCGGCCGAGCGGTCGGGCTGATGCAGCACGACCTGTTCCATATCTACACCGTGGACGCCCACACCCTGCGCCTGCTGAAATTCCTGCACGGCTTCCGCAAGCCCGAGGCAAAAGACGACTTCCCGGTGGCCGCCAACCTGATCCACCAGCTACCCAAGCTGGACCTGCTGTGGATCGCTGGCCTGTTCCACGACATCGGCAAAGGGCGCGGCGGAGACCACTCGGAAATCGGCGCCCGTGACGTGGCGCAGTTCTGCCGTCGTCATCACGTCTCCCAGCACGATACGAACCTGGTCAGCTGGCTGGTCGAGCATCACCTGCTGATGTCGATGACCGCCCAGAAGCGCGACATCAGCGACCCGGACGTGATCCGCGACTTTGCGCTGGTCGTGCGCGACGAAACCCGCCTGGACTACCTCTACGTGCTCACCGTGGCGGACATCAATGCCACCAACCCCACGCTGTGGAACGGCTGGCGGGCCTCGCTGCTGCGCCAGCTGCATGCAGAGACCAAGCGCGCCCTGCGCCGAGGGCTGAAAAACCCGCCGGACAGAGATGACTGGGTGAGAGAAACACGCACCGAGGCCCGCTCACTGCTGCAGACCGTTGGAGTGGATAGCCAGCAGATCGATCAGCTATGGGAGTCCCTGGGGGAGGACTACTTCCTGCAGTACGCCCCCAGCGAGATCGTGTGGCAGACCCAGGGTATTCTGGCCCATCAGCCCTCCCCCCTGCCGCTGGTGCTGATCAGTGCCCCCACCGCCGACATGGCCGAGGGCGGCACCAAGGTGTTCATCCACACCCGCTCCGTGGATGATCTGTTTGCCGCCACGGCCGCGGCCATGGAGCAGTTGGGGCTGTCCATCCACGATGCGCGGATCGCCACGTCTCATAACGACTGGACGCTGAATACCTTCATCGTGCTGGATAGCCATAGCCAGCCAATCCGTGACCCACAGCGCATCGAAGAGATGCGCAGCCACCTGGTGGAAGAGCTGGACGACCCGGACGACTACCCCGAGATCGTCACCCGGCACACCCCGCGCCAGCTGAAGCACTTCAAGGTGCCCACGGAAGTCGTCATCGAGCAGGACCCGGCCAATGAGCGTACGCTGCTGGAGCTGACCGCCCCTGACCGCCCCGGCCTGCTGGCCCGAGTGGGGCGTATCTTCATGGAGCAGGATATCGCCCTGTCGGCCGCCAAGATCGCCACCCTGGGTGAGCGCGTCGAGGACGTCTTTTTCATCACCACCAAGGCCGGTGAACCGCTCACCGACCCCGCCCGTCAACAGCAGCTTCGTGAGCGGCTGATCGACGTGTTGAGCGTCTAGCCCAAGTGCCTGGCCGAGCAGCCCCTGGTCGTTGGGTTTGAGCCTGCCCCAGGGGTTGCCTATAATCGGCGGTTCGATAAACGGTACGGACTCGCCATGAACTCAGACCTGAACGCCCTGCACCCCTATCCGTTTGAAAAGCTGGCCGCCCTCAAGGCGACGCTCACGCCTCCGGCGGGGCTTGCGCATATTCCGCTGACCATTGGCGAGCCCCAGCATGCCCCTTACCAAGGCGCACTGGACGCACTCATTGCCCACCAGCTGGAGATGGCGCGCTACCCAGCCACCAACGGCCTGCCCGCCCTGCGCGAGACCATTGCCGCCTGGGCCACCCAGCGCTTTGGCCTGGAGGGGCTGGACGCCGAACGCCAGGTGCTGCCGGTGAACGGCACCCGTGAAGCCATCTTCGCCTTCGTGCAGGCGGCGCTGGACCGCACCCGCCCCGCCAAGGTAGCGGTACCCAACCCGTTTTATCAGATCTACGAAGGCGCCACGCTGCTGGCAGGCGGCGAGCCGCTCTACCTGGACTGTACCGCCGACAACGGCTTTCGCCCGGACTTTTCAGCCGTCAGCGCCGACACCTGGCGCGACGTGCAGATCGTCTTTCTCTGCTCACCGGGCAACCCCACCGGCGCGGTGACCCCGCTGGCCGAGTTCAAGCAGCTCATTGCCCTGGCCGACGAGCACGACTTCATCATTGCCTCCGACGAGTGCTACTCCGAGCTCTACCTGGACGAAGCCACTCCGCCGCCCGGGCTGCTGCAGGCCTGCGCCGAGCTGGGCCGCGATGACTACCGCCGCTGCGTGGTGTTTCATTCGCTCTCCAAACGCTCCAACCTGCCGGGGTTGCGCTCGGGTTTCGTGGCGGGCGACGCCGATCTCCTCGCCCCGTTCAAGCGCTACCGTACCTACCACGGCTGCGCGATGTCACTGCCCCTGCAGCACGCCTCCATCGCTGCCTGGCAGGACGAAGCCCACGTGTGCGCCAACCGTGACGCCTACCGCGAGAAATTCAGCGCTGTCACCGAGGTTCTTGCGCCGGTCATGTCGTTCCCGACGCCCGAAGCCAGCTTCTACCTGTGGCCCGCCGTGCCGGGGGGCGACGATATCGCCTTTGCTCAGCGGCTGTTCAGCGAACAGCATGTCAGCGTGCTGCCTGGCAGCCTGATGGGCCGCCCAAGCAAGGAGGGGCATAATCCAGGCGCAGGTCGTCTACGCTTAGCGTTGGTGGCAGAGCTCGAACCGACCCTGGAAGCAGCCAAGCGTCTGCGCCAGCTGATCGAGCGCAGCTAACGCCGCCGATACCCCACGACAAGGAGGCTTTTCCATGCTGACGCTATATATCATCAACACCTGCGACACCTGCCGCAAAGCCCGCAAGGCGCTGGAGGAGAGCGGTATTCCCTTCAAGACCCATGACCTGCGCAAGGATGGCCTGTCGGCCAGTCTGCTGGAGCATATTCTCGAGCGGGTGCCGCTGCTGGAAGCCATCAATAAACGCAGCACCACTTGGCGCAACCTGCCCCAGGAGGAAAAGGATCAGCTGGACGCCACGTCGGCCCGTCGGCTGCTGCTGGAACAACCCACGCTGCTCAAACGTCCGCTACTCGAAGTCGACAACAGCACCATCCTGGTCGGCTACCGCGACGGCGATTACGACAAACTGAGCGGCTGAACGCCCCCTCTTAGACACACAACCTTGAAGGAAGCCCCGTTATGCTGAGCTTTGCGCTTGGAATTGGTACCCAAAACACCCAGGGTGACTGGCTGGAAATCTACTACCCGGCCCCGCTGCTGAACCCCGACGAGCGCCTGGTGGCCGCCGCCAGGGAAGCGCTGGGCGCCGCTGCCGAGAACAGCCCTGTCAGCTTCCTGCCGGAAGACTGCACCCGCCTGGCCAAGGCACTGGAAGCCGCGGGTCATTCCGAGCAGGCAGCGCTGGCCGAGTCTTTCGCCACCAGCCAGCGCCCGCTGGTAGCAATGTTCCTGGACACCGACCAGGCGCCGCAAACCGTGCCGGAGGTCTACCTCAAGCTGCACCTGCTGTCCCACCGTCTGGTGAAGCCCCACGGCCTGGACCTGACCGGCATGTTCGGCCTGCTGCGCAACATCGCCTGGACCAACGAAGGCGCCATCGACATTGAAGAGCTGCCGGCTCGCCGCCTCAAGGCACGCCTGGCAGGCCGCGCGCTGTCCGTTGACTGCGTCGACAAGTTCCCCAAGATGACCGACTACGTCGTGCCCACCGGCATCCGCATTGGCGACACCGCCCGCGTACGCCTGGGCGCCTACCTGGGCGAAGGCACCACGGTCATGCATGAAGGCTTCGTCAACTTCAACGCGGGCACCGAAGGCCCGGGCATGATCGAAGGCCGCATTTCAGCGGGCGTCATGGTCGGCAAAGGCTCCGACCTGGGCGGCGGCTGCTCCACCATGGGCACCCTCTCCGGTGGTGGCAACATCATCATCAAGGTGGGCGAAGGCTGCCTGATCGGTGCCAACGCCGGTATCGGCATTCCGCTGGGCGACCGCTGCACCGTGGAAGCGGGCCTGTACATCACCGCTGGCTCCAAGGTGACCGTCCTCGACGACCAGGGCCAGGAGGCCAACACCGTGGCCGCCCGTGAGCTGGCTGGCCAGGACGACCTGCTGCTGCGCCGCAACTCGCAAAATGGCCGCATCGAGTGCCTCACCAACAAGAGTGCCATTGCGCTGAACGAGGCGCTGCATGCCCACAACTGAGTCTGCTGCCCTGTCACCGACGCTCACCCTGGCCTTTGACCTGCTGGGTCGCGCGTCGGTGACCCCGGACGACGAGGGCTGCCAGGACCTGATGATCGAGCGCCTCACGGCGCTCGGCTTCCATGTCGAGCAGCTGCCGTTCGGCGATGTGAAAAACTTCTGGGCCGTGCGCGGCCATCATGGCCCGGTGCTGGCCTTCGCCGGGCATACCGACGTGGTGCCCAGCGGGCCGCATACCAGCTGGGAGTTTCCGCCCTTCGAGCCATGCATCGACGAGCAGGGCATGCTCTGCGGGCGCGGTGCGGCCGACATGAAAGGCAGCCTGGCCGCCATGCTGACCGCCGTGGAGCGCTTCGTGGCCCGCTACCCCGACCACGACGGCCGTATCGCCTTCCTGATCACCTCCGATGAGGAAGGCCCCGCCGTGGACGGCACCCGAGCCGTGGTGGAGCACCTGCGCGAGCGCAACGAACGGCTGGACTACTGCATCGTCGGCGAGCCCTCTTCCACGGCGCGGCTGGGGGATGTGATCAAGAACGGCCGACGCGGCTCGCTGGGCGGCGTACTGCATGTCAAAGGGGTGCAGGGGCATGTGGCTTACCCCCACCTGGCACGCAACCCCATTCACCAGGCGCTGCCTGCGCTCGATGCCTTGGCACGCGAGCACTGGGATGCTGGCAACGACTTCTTTCCCGCCACCAGTTTCCAGATTTCCAACGTGCGCGCGGGCACCGGGGCGACCAACGTGATCCCTGGCGACATCGAAGTGGTGTTCAACTTCCGCTACTCCACGGAAGTGACCCACGAAGCGCTGAAAGCCCGCACCGAAGCGATTCTGGATCGCCATGGACTCGAGTACCATGTGGACTGGACCCTGAACGGCGAGCCCTTCCTGACCGCCGAAGGCGAACTGGTCGATGCGGCCATTCGCGGCGTGGAAGCCGTCACCGGCGCGCGCCCGCAGCTGTCGACCAGCGGCGGCACCTCCGATGGCCGTTTCATTGCCACCCTGGGGGCACAGGTGGTGGAGCTGGGCCCGCTCAACGACACCATTCACAAGGTGAACGAGCGCGTGCTGGCCAGCGACCTCGATGCGCTCAGCCGCATCTACGAAGCCACCCTGCAGGCGCTGCTCACTACTGACGAGGTATGCGTATGATGGAGCGGTTTCCGGATATCGAAGTGTACCTGGCCCGCGTGTCGCTGGACGATCTCAACGCCTGGCTCAGCGAGGCGCTCGCCGCCCCACCGCTGGGCCCGGCGGGCAAGGGCAAGTGGAAAACCCGTGGCCAGCATCAGGGGGAAAGCGTCCCGGTGCTGCTGGTGGACAACGCCGCCGACGGCTTTGCCAGCCTGTGGTTCGACAGCGCCCACACCCCCTGGCACACCGACCAGGAGTGCGCGCAGCACGCGGCCGAAGCGCTCAACGTGGAAGTCCGCTGTTCGCTGGGCGGCTGGCACCCTGGCGATGACCCGGACCGCTTCTGGCAAGTGCTGCCCGGCGGCCAGGAAAAAGCCATCGAATGGCCAGACTCCGGTCGCTAAACGCAAAAACCCCCGCACAAGGCGGGGGTTTTCCTGTCAGCAACCGCGCCGGAGCGCTTATTCGATAATGCTGACATCATCGGCCTGAAGGCCACGGTCGTTCTTGATCACGTGGTAACGCACGATTTGGCCTTCGGCCAGCATGCGTGGGCCACGACCGCGTATCGCCCGAAAATGCACGAAGACATCTTCGCCATTGTCCCGGGTGATGAAGCCGTAGCCCTTGTTGGTGTTGAACCACTTGACCTCGCCCTCTTCACGGCCATCGTTGGGGTCGATGATATCCTCTTCTTCATCGTCCACCACGGGTGCTGCCTGGGGCTGACGCGTGGCAGGTTTGACCCTGGCCACATCGGCCTTTACCACCATGGGTGGTGCCAGAGCCGCAGCCGCCAGCGTACCGACGAACAACATTGCAAAACAGCCAAGTGCCACAGCGGCATACACACTGAAAGCAGCCTCGGCCAACCACTGTTCAGCCAGCGGTGCATTGGTTAAATGAACAATCCCCGCCAGAAGAAGCGGCGTGGGGGCGGCCAGTAAGATACTGATAAAGAAACAGCGAAAAACAACTTTTGGGTTCATGGATGATAAAAGCTCTCTTGTTGTATGGGTAACAGAAGCAAGACAATACTCGGCCTACCAGGCCCTTTCCTAACAGTACCGAGCATACTACATACGGTGACGATGTTATCATGACAAACGACTCAACGCCTGCCGAGCTCACTCAACGTCTTGAATCGTTGGAAAGTCGGCTGGCTTATCAGGAACATTGGCTGGACACCCTCGACCAGGCCGTCGCCCAGCAGGAGCGCCGCCTCGAAAAGCTGGAACAGCTGAGCGCCCTGATGCGTGAACGGCTCCGCGAACAGCATCAGGCGCTGCAAGCCAGCGACTCACAGGGCGGCTTTCGCCCCGAAGACGACATCCCGCCCCACTACTAATGGACTAACCGCTTCCTCGGGTCACTTCACCACGCTGGCCGGTTCGATGCTTTCCAGGCCAAACGCCTGGGCGACGGCCCGGTAGGTAATCTGGCCATCGTGGACGTTCAGCCCGGGCAGAAAATGGGCATCGTCTGCCAGCGCCTGGCGCCACCCCTTGTCGGCAAGCGCCAGCACGAACGGCAGCGTCGCGTTGGTGAGCCCCAGGGTAGACGTGCGTGCCACGGCGCCGGGCATGTTGGCCACACAGTAGTGCACGATGCCGTCCACGAGATAGGTGGGCTCGGCGTGGGTCGTGGGCTTGCTGGTTTCGAAACAGCCGCCCTGGTCGATGGCCACGTCCACCAGCACACTGCCGGGTTTCATTTCGGCCAGCATGGCACGGGTGATCAATTTGGGAGCTGCCGCGCCGGGAATCAGCACCGCGCCCACGATCATGTCGGCAGTGCGTGCCGCATGGTCCAGCGCATCGGCGGTGGAGTAGACGGTTTTGATACGCCCCTGGTAGCGCGCATCCAACGCTTCCAGCCGGGCCACCGAGGTATCGAGAATCGTCACCTCTGCCCCTAGTCCCAGCGCCATCCGCGCTGCGTTTTCCCCCACCACGCCACCACCAATGACCGTTACCTGCCCCGGTGCCACACCGGGCACACCGGGCAGCAGCACCCCCGAGCCCCCCTGGGCCTTCTCCAACCCGTGGGCACCGGCCTGTATGGCCATGCGCCCCGCCACGGTGCTCATCGGGGCCAGCAGCGGCAACCCACCGCGAGCATCGGTGATGGTTTCATACGCGATGCAGGTGGCTCCGCTTTTCATCAGCCCTTCGGTCAGTGCCCGCTCGGCGGCCAGATGCAGATAGGTAAACAGCGTGTGCGCTGGCGTCAGGCGCGCCACCTCTTCCGGCTGGGGCTCCTTGACCTTCAGAATCAGCTCGGCGCGTTGCCACAGCGCCTCGACGTCGGCCTCCAATGTCGCGCCCGCGCTTTGGTAGGCATCATCCTGAAAGCCAGCGCCTTCGCCCGCGCCTACCTGGACACTGACGGAGTGACCACGTCCAACCAGCTCACGCACCCCCGTGGGCGTAAGCGCAACGCGGTACTCGTGGTTCTTGATCTCTTTGGGAACGGCAATGTGCATGGCGGACTCTCCTTGGGTCATCAACATCACTGGGTGCTCAATGCATTACAGCACAGCAGGCGTGAACCACCAGCCCAAGGGAGCAAAACGAAAAAAACGCCGGTAAAGGCGTTTTTCAACAGAAAATTATAGCGCATAAAGCCATCGAGTGGAAAAATCAACCTTTACACTAGAGGCTGAGCCACAACCAGGCATGCCCCCCCATTAGTGCTACCCAACCGTGCTGCACAGTGTTTTTCCTGATGTTAGGATGATAACCACAGTCTCACTCGATACCGGTCATCCCGGCGAGCCAAATGGACTGGGTGTTGACGGAGACGAACAATGCATATCGAAACGATTCGAATTAAAAATTTCAAGAGTTTTCGCCACGCAAGGATGGAAGGCTTGCCACGCTTCTGTGTTGTCGTCGGTGCTAACGGCTCAGGAAAATCAACCCTATTTGATGTTTTTGGTTTCCTCAAGGATTGCTTAACCTTCAATGTTAAGCAAGCACTGCAGGTCCGTGGCGGGTTTAAAGAAGTACTTAGCCGTGGTGTAGACAGTAATGAATCCATTGAGCTGGAAATAAAGTTTCGTATGGATATTGCTGGCGTCGAACGATTGATCTCATACTTGATCGAAATAGGAATGGAAAATCGACAGGTGACAGTTAGGCGTGAAGTGCTTCGTTACAAACGTGGTCGCTATGGTTCACCTTATCACTTCCTGGATTTTTCAGGCGGCGTGGGCTACGCCATCACGAATGAAGAAGATTTCGACAAGCAAGATGAAGAACTTCAAAGGGAGCAGCAAAATGTTGGCAAAGATGCATTGGCGATTAAAGGCTTAGGACAATTCGAACGATTTAAAGCAGCCAATGCATTTCGTCAACTAATAGAAAACTGGCATGTTTCAGATTTTCATATCAATTTGGCTCGTGGTAGCAAAGAAGCCATTGGAGAATTCGAGCACCTCTCTATATCAGGTGATAACTTGCAGTTAGTAGCAAGAAATATTTATGAAAATCACCCTGGCATTTTTGACCAAATGGTCGAAGCGATGAAACATCGGGTTCCAGGCATTAATAAAATAGAACCCATCCAGACGCAAGATGGACGGCTGATTCTAAACTTTCAAGACGACTCATTCATCGATCCATTTATCGACCGGTATGTATCTGACGGCACCATTAAAATGTTTGCTTATCTAGTACTACTCTACGATCCTGAGCCACACCCCTTGCTTTGTATCGAAGAACCGGAAAACCAGCTTTATCCTACCTTACTGTGGGAATTGGCAGAAGAATTTCGTGCTTACGCTGAGAGAGGAGGACAAGTTTTTGTATCGAGTCACTCTCCTGATTTCCTTAATGCCGTACAGGTGGAGGAAGTCTACTGGCTCGTGAAAGAGAAAGGCTATACAAACATATGTCGAGCCAAGGACAGTCGACAGCTTGTTGCCTTTATCGAGGAAGGGGATCAGATGGGTTATCTTTGGAAAGAAGGTTTTTTTGAAGGGGCAGGACCAGAATAATGGAACTAGTTTTCTTTTTGGAGGAGCCCTCAGCCAAGGCAATGTTGCAAGGGATAATACCTCGCCTCTTACCAGGCATCGAAACTCGCTATATTGTTTTTGAAGGGAAGCAGGATTTAGAAAAACGCCTGCCGATACGTTTACGAGCATGGCAAAACCCAGAGTCATGCTTCCTGGTCATGCGTGATCAGGACTCAGGTGACTGCCTGCAAATCAAGCAGCGTCTAATGACGCTATGCAGCGAGGCAGGCCACCCTGATGCCATCGTTCGCATTGCCTGCCATGAGCTTGAAAGCTTTTATCTTGGAGACCTCAAGGCGGTTGCACAAGCCCTTGGGCCTGCCAGCTTGGCAAAGCAGCAAACGAAAGCCAAATACCGCACCCCTGACCGTCTGAATAACGCAGCCCAAGAGTTGAAGCGCATTGCTCCAAAGTACCAAAAGCTATCCGGCTCTCGTGCGTTAGGCTTAGCGATAGCACTGGAGGGGAATCACTCACAAAGTTACAACCAGCTATTGGCAGGTATTAAAAAGGCATGCGGCATTCGGTAGTCAACACTACCAAAACACGGCTGTTTATTCCGCCACCACCGCAGCGCCATAAATGCGCTGGTACTCCTCCGGCAAGCGCTTGGGGCGACCGCTGGAAAGCGCGACACAGGCAAACCGCGTGCGCGCCTTCAGCAGCGTCTTGCCGTCTGCTGGCCGTATCAGTTGAAAGCGGCGCGTCAGGCTGAAGCGGCCGTCGCAGTCGACGATCCAGGTGGCCAGGCAGAGCGTGTCGTCTTGAAAAGCAGGGGCGAGGTAGTCCAGCTCGTGGCGGTGGACCACCATCGCCCGGTCCAGCGCCCGATAGCGTTCCAGCGACAGCCCCAACGCCTCGGAGTGGGCCCAGCTGATCTGCTCTACCCAGCGCAGGTACTCGCTGTTATTGACGTGCCGGTAAGCGTCGATGGCTTCCGGCGCGACCTGCAGCGTGAGTACGAACGGCTCTGGCAATGCCCACTCCATGTGGCCACCTCCTTTCCTATGACGACGGCGCTCGACAGCGGGCGATGCTCAGTCGCGGAAGACCCGCACGCCCAGCGCTTTCAAGTAAGCAGTTTCGGGAATCGCCGGGTGCACGGGGTGATCCGGCCCTTGATGGCCCTGGAAAATCACCTGGCCATGGCGGTCCTGATGGCGCACGGCACCGCGCACCACATCCACCAGCCGCTCGTGGGCCAGATGCATGGAGCAGGACGCCGACAGCAGCAGGCCATCGCGCCCCAGCAGGCGCATTGCCTCGCGGTTGAGTCGTGCATAGGCGCGCTCACCGTTGGGGATATCCTTGCGCTTCTTGATGAACGCAGGCGGGTCGAGAATCACCACGTCGAACTGCTCGCCATCGGCTTTCAATGCGGCCAGCGCTTCGAAGGCGTCGCCTTCCCCCACGGCCACCTGCTCCTGCACGCCGTTCAGCTCGGCATTGCGCGCCACTTGTTCCAGGGCAACGCCGGAGGCATCCACACACAGCACTTCGGAGGCGCCGCTGGCGGCAGCCTGAACGCCCCAGCCACCCACATAGCTGAAGACGTCCAGCACGCGCTTTCCAGCAACCTGACTGTTCAACCAGGCCCGGTTGACGCGGTGGTCGAAGAACCAGCCGGTCTTCTGGCCGTTGAGTACCGGCACCGCAAAGGTCACGCCGTTTTCCACCAGCAGCACTTCGTCGGGCAGGGTGCCCTTGACCACTTCCACGTGGGCTTCCAAGCCTTCCTGGCGGCGGCCCCCGGTGTCGTTACGGAACACGATGACCTCAGGCTTGATGACCTTTTCCAGCGCATCGACGATCTCGTCGGCCAGCGCCTGCATGCCGGCGGTATTGAGCTGCACGACCAGCACATCGCCAAAGCGGTCGATGATCAGTCCTGGCAGCAGGTCGCCCTCGCCATGGATCAGGCGATAGAAGGGCTGATCGAACAGGCGCTGGCGCAGCGCCAGCGCCTGGTTGAAACGGTGCACGAACAGCGAGCGGTCCAGGCGCATTTCCGGGTCGCGGGACATGATCCGCGCACAGATCAACGAGTGTGGGTTCACGTAGGCCACACCCAGGGTCTTGCCGTTGGAGGCCTCTATCAAGGCAGGCTCGCCCGCCTCGAAGCTCTTCAGCGGCGTTTCCTTGATATCGACTTCGTTGGAGTAGATCCACAGATGGCCAGCCTTCAAGCGGCGATCGGCATTTTTATTCAGGCGCAGGCGTTGAGTCACAACATTCTCCAGATAAACAAAACAGTTAGCCGCCCAGGGCGGCGCTCAGCGCTGGCAACCGGGGCAGAATACGCTGGCCCGCTGCCCCAGGGTAATGCGCTTGAGTTCGCTGCCACAGCGCAGGCAAGGCTGGCCATGGCGACCGTAGACATTCAATTGCTGGGCAAAGTAGCCCGGCTCCCCCTGGCCGCTGACGAAATCGCGCAGCGTGGTGCCACCCTGGGTAATGGCCGCCACCAATACTTCCTTGACCGCCTGGGCCAGTGCTTCGTAGCGCGCCAGTGAAATGCGTCCGGCGGCCCGGCGCGGGTCGATGCCCGCCATGAACAGCGCCTCGGCGGCATAGATGTTGCCCGCTCCCACGACCACGCGGTTATCCATCAGAAAAGGCTTCACAGCGACGCGCTTGCCGCGCGACAGTGCGTGGAGCCACCGGCCCGTGAAGGCATCGCCGAGGGGTTCCGGCCCCAGGTGTGCCAGCCGCGTATCGCACTGTGCATCGGCGTGCTGCCAATCGACGAAGCCAAAGCGGCGCGGGTCGTGATAGCGCAATACATGACCGCTGGCGGTGACGATATCCACATGGTCATGCTTTTTGGGCAGATCACCCAGCCGGGCAATCCGCAGGCTACCCGACATGCCCAGGTGCCACAGCAGCGTGGCGTGGCCGGTAGGCGTGGCCAGCGGGATCTGCAGGTATTTGGCGCGCCGGGCAAGCTCACCCACGCGAGCCCCGACCAGCCGCTCGGCCAGATCATCCGGCACGGGAACGCGCAGGCGCGGCTGGCGTACCAGCACTTCGGTAATCTCCTGCCCTTCCAGGTAAGGCGCGATACCACGCCGCGTGGTTTCCACTTCAGGCAATTCGGGCATGATGAAAGCCTATGATGACAGCACAGTGACAGCGATACTAACACGCGAAACGCGAACGTTAGACATGCAAAAACCCGGCTTGGGGCCGGGTTTTTCAACAGGCGCTCGCCTGCGGTGAAAGCCGATCATTGTAACCAAAGTTACTTGATCTTGGCTTCCTTGTAGATGACGTGCTTACGGACGACCGGGTCGTATTTCTTGAATTCGAACTTATCCGGGGTGTTCCGCTTGTTCTTGTCAGTGGTGTAGAAGTGGCCAGTACCGGCACTAGACACCAGCTTGATCTTATCACGCATGGTTTAACTCTCCCAAAAATGCTGAGCCAGAAACTGGCTTAGATAGCGTCGCCGCGTTTGCGGATGTCGGCCAGAACCGAGTCGATACCTTTCTTGTCGATGATGCGCATGCCTTTAGAGGAAACGCGCAGCTTGACGAAGCGGTTTTCAGACTCCACCCAGAAGCGATGGGTGTGCAGGTTCGGCAAGAAACGACGACGAGTCTTGCGCTGGGAGTGAGAAACGTTATTACCAGTTACCGGACGCTTGCCGGTAACCTGACATACTTTGGACATGAGAGCCTCCAACCGCTTGGCGAGTTGTTCAAAACTGTCGGGCAAACCGGAGCAGGGAGGGAGTCGACGCAGTTAACCGCCTAGCTGTACCCAAATCCGTTATTCAACCCAAGTTCAAAGGTGGCACTTTATACCAGAGCACCCGACCACCGGCAAGCGAAACCGCCCAAAAAGGCCAAAAAAGCACGTTTTTGGACAATTTTCGTCACGACAGCCGCAGCATCGAGCGGACCAGCCTGCCTTTTCGATACTGCCGGAGTGCGTGCGCATGACCTGCCCGCTAGAGCCAGCCGCGCTCGGCAAAGGACACCACGTCTCCGTCTCCCACCACAAAATGATCCAGCACTCGCACGTCAAAGAGAGCAAGAGCATCTTTCAAGCGTTCGGTGATACGTCGATCAGCGTCGCTGGGCTCAGCCACACCCGAAGGGTGATTGTGGGCCAGGATGACAGCGCCAGCGTGGAGTTCCAACGCACGCTTGGCAACTTCGCGGGGGTAAACGGATGCGCTGTCTAGGGTACCGCGAAACAGGGATTCATAGCGAATGATTCGGTGCTGAGTATCCAAAAAAAGTACCGCAAACTCCTCATGCCCCAGGTGACGCAGCTGCGAACTCAGGTAGTGGCGCACTAGGGCAGGTGAAGTCAACGCATTGCCGCGCGCCAGCTGGCTGGCCAAATGCCGTCGTGACAGCTCCAGCGTGGCCTGCAGCTGGGCAAACTTGGCATCGCCCAACCCACGAGCGGCACAAAACTGCTCTCTGTCTGCCTCCAGCAGCTGCCGCAACCCGCCAAAGCTCGCCAGCAGGTCACGCGCCAGGTCCACTGCCGAACGCCCCTGAACCCCCACCCGCAGAAAGATCGCCAGCAGTTCGGCATCCGATAACGACTGCGCCCCCATGGTCAGCAGTTTTTCACGGGGTCGCTCACCCTCTGGCCAATGATTGATACCCATCCATGCCCCCCCAACCTATGCCCTAGGCGTGTGGCTCACGCCCTCGCCTTCACCATTCCTCACTATACCTGGCGTTATAACACGTCCACCGAGCATGCCAAAATAAACCGCCAAATGGTATGGTAAGCCTCCTTACGACCGTCATACGGAATCGCCGACCATGGCATCACTCTCGCAAGCGTCCGAGTCCCCACGACCACTCTCAGAACCATCGCCGACCGCCCTGCTCGCAGGTAAACGCGTGCTGCTGGGCGTCAGCGCCGGTATTGCCGCGTATAAAAGCGCGCTGATCGTGAGACTGCTGAAGCAGGCAGGCTGTGAGGTGCGCGTGGTGATGACCGAGGGTGCTCAAGCCTTCATCACCCCCCTGACGCTGCAGGCCCTCTCTGGCGAGCCCGTGCGCACCTCGCTGCTGGACCCCGAGGCAGAAGCCGGGATGGGGCACATCGAACTGGCCCGCTGGGCCGATGCCCTGCTGGTGGCCCCAGCCACGGCCGATGTGATGGCGCGCCTGGCGCACGGCATGGCCGACGACCTGCTGACCACTCTGTGCCTTGCTTCGGAAGCGCCACGGCTGATGGCCCCCGCCATGAACCAGGCCATGTGGCGCCATCCCGCCACGCAGCGTAACCAGGCACAGCTGGCCGCCGACGGCTGGCAGTTGATCGGCCCTGCCGCTGGCGAGCAGGCCTGTGGCGACGTTGGCCCAGGGCGAATGAGCGAACCCGAGGATATCTTCGCAGCCCTTCAACAGCACTTCGCCAAAGCAGCCAAGGTTGCGCCGCCCGCTCAGGGCGCAGCGCGCCCTCACGTGGTGATCACTGCGGGCCCCACCCGTGAAGCCCTGGACCCGGTGCGCTACCTGTCCAACCACAGCTCGGGCAAGATGGGCTTCGCTCTGGCCGCCGCCGCCGTGGCGCAAGGGGCTCGCGTGACCCTGATCAGCGGCCCGGTCAATTTGCCCACCCCAGCCGGGGTCGAGCGCCAAAACGTGGAAACCGCCCGGGAGATGCACCAGGCCGCGCTACAGCTGGCCCCCCAGGCCGCGCTGTTCATTGGCTGTGCCGCCGTGGCCGACTACCGCGCCGCCAGCGCCGCCGAGCACAAGCTCAAGAAAACCGACGATCAGGACACGCTGACCCTGACGCTGGTAAAAAACCCGGACATCATTGCCGACGTGGCGGCCTTGCCCAACAGGCAACGCCCCTTCGTGGTCGGCTTTGCCGCCGAAACCCAGGAGGTCGAGCGCTACGCCCGCCACAAGCTCGACCGCAAGGGCCTGGACATGGTCGTGGCCAACGACGTGGCCCAGCAAGGGCTGGGCTTTGGCAGCGACGACAACGCCGCCCTGCTGCTCTGGCGTACGCCTGACGGCACGCAGCAACACAGCGCGCCGCCCCAACCCAAGACCGCGCTGGCCACCCTGATCGTGCAGCAGGCGCTCTCCCTGCTGCCTCACACTTCTCACGGAGCTTCCTCATGAACCGCCCTCGCCTACAGTGCAAGGTATTGGACGAGCGCTTGCGCGACTATCTGCCCTCTTACGCCACCGCTGGCTCGGCGGGCATGGACCTGCGCGCCCTGCTGGACGAACCGCTGACGCTGGCGCCAGGCGAATGCCAGCTGGTGCGCACCGGCCTGGCCATCTACATCGAAGACCCCAACCTTGCCGGCATGATCCTGCCGCGTTCGGGGCTGGGGCATAAGCACGGCATCGTGCTGGGCAACCTGGTGGGGCTGATCGACTCCGACTACCAGGGCGAATTGATGGTCTCGGTATGGAACCGCGGGCAGGCCAGCTTCACGGTCACCCCGTTCGAGCGCCTGGCACAGTACGTGCTGGTGCCGGTGGTGCAGGCCGAACTGACCCTCGTCGACAGCTTCACCGATTCCACCCGTGGCAGTGGCGGCTTTGGCAGCACTGGCCGCCAGTAAGCACTCACTAGCGCGCTCTTTCAGGGATTGACCATGACCGTACCCGCTTCGATTTTTCGCGCCTACGATATTCGCGGCATCGTGGATGACACTCTCAGCGAAGCCACCGCCGAGCTGATTGGCCGGGCAGTGGGCTCGGAAGCCGCCGCTCGCGGTGAACACACCATGATCGTCGCACGGGACGGCAGAGTCTCGGGGCCACGCCTGCAGGCGGCGCTCATCAAAGGGCTCCAGGCCGCCGGGCGCGATGTGATCGACCTTGGCATGGTGCCTACGCCAGTGCTCTACTTTGCCACACACACCCTGCCCGAGAGCTGCTCGGGGGTGATGCTGACCGGCAGCCACAACCCGCCCGACTACAACGGCTTCAAAATCGTGCTGGCCGGAGAAACCCTGGCCAGCGACGCGATTACCGCCCTGTACGAGCGCATTCAGTCAGGCGACTTCACCGAGGGCCATGGCCGTGTGTGCGCCCACGACCTGCGGGCCACGTATCTGGCGCGGATTCTCGAGGATGTGCAGCTCGCAAGGCCGCTCAGTGCGGTGGTGGATTGCGGCAACGGCGTGGCAGGCGAGCTTGGCCCTCAGCTGGTCGAACGGTTGGGGGTGGCCACCACAGCGCTGTTCGCCGAGATCGATGGCCGCTTCCCCAACCACCACCCCGACCCCGGCAAACCGGAGAACCTGCAGGATCTGATGCGCAAGGTGCAGCAGGTAGGCGCAGACATCGGCCTGGCCTTCGACGGCGACGGCGACCGCCTGGGCGTGGTCACGCCGCGCGGGCGAATGATCTTTCCCGACCACCTGATGATGCTGTTCGCCACCGACATGCTCTCCCGCAACCCTGGTGCCAAAGTGGTGTTCGACATCAAGTGTACCGGGCACCTGGCACGGGTGGTGAGCGAGGCAGGCGGCGAGCCGGAGATGTGGCGCACCGGCCACTCGCTCATCAAGGCGCGCATGAAGGAAACCGGCGCCTTGCTGGGGGGCGAGATGAGCGGTCACATCTTCTTCAAGGAACGCTGGTACGGTTTCGATGACGGCCTGTATGCCGCCGCCCGGCTACTGGAAATACTGGCCCGCTACCCAGGCGATGCGGATGCCTTCTTCGACCAGTTTCCCCAGGCAATGAGCACGCCCGAAATCAACATCACCGTGGCGGATGCCGACAAATTTGCCATGGTCGAGACGCTTGCCAGAGAGGGCGACTTCGGCGAAGGTATCAAAACCACGCTGGATGGTATTCGCGTTGACTACCCCGATGGCTGGGGGTTGTGCCGAGCGTCCAACACGACGCCCGCGCTGGTGCTGCGCTTCGAGGGGGAAGACAGCGCGGCCCTGGAACGGATACGCGAGCGCTTCGCACGCGCCCTGCAAGGTGTTTCACCTACGTTGACGATCCCGGATACCCCCATCACATGATCATGCCACGGAGCGCCCACCACCCGCGCGACGATGAAGCAGACATTAAAAGCAGATATTACTAGAGCAAAGGGACAATCTCATGAGTTCAGCTAGCCGCGACCCCCAGGTCGTTGTGGAGGTGCTATCCGAAGCCCTTCCCTACATTCAGCAGTTTTCCGGCAAGACCGTGGTCGTGAAGTACGGCGGCAACGCCATGACCGAAGATACGCTGATCGACTCCTTTGCTCGTAACATCGTGCTGATGAAAGAAGTCGGCATCAACCCCGTGGTGGTGCACGGCGGCGGCCCGCAAATTGGCAGCCTGCTGGAAAAGCTCAATATCGAATCGCGCTTCGTCAACGGCATGCGGGTCACCGACTCGCAAACCATGGACGTGGTGGAAATGGTGCTGGGCGGCCTGGTCAACAAGAGCATCGTCAACCTGATCAACCAGAGCGGCGGCAAAGCAATTGGCCTGACCGGCAAGGATGGCGCCCAGATTCGTGCCCGCCAGTTGAAGGTGGAGCATCAAAGCCCGGAAATGACCGCCCCGGAGATCATCGACATCGGCCACGTGGGGGAAGTGGAGGCGATCTCCACCGACCTGATCGAGATGCTCGCGGCCCGCGACTTCATTCCGGTCATCGCCCCTATCGGCGTGGACGCCCAAGGCAACAGCTACAACATCAACGCCGACCTGGTGGCCGGTAAGCTGGCGGAAGCGCTGAACGCCGAAAAGCTGATGCTGCTGACCAACGTGGCGGGCCTGATGAACAGCGAAGGCCAGGTCATGACCGGCCTGACCACGGCCCAGGTAGATGCCCTGATTGCCGATGGCACCATCTACGGCGGCATGCTGCCGAAGATTCGCTGCGCCCTGGACGCCGTCAAGGGGGGCGTTAACAGCGCCCACATCATCGATGGCCGGGTGCCGCATGCCGTGCTGCTGGAAATCTTCACCAACGCTGGGGTAGGCACCCTGATCACCAACGCAGGCTAACTGCGACGGAGGGCAAGAGTCATGAGTGACGACCGCAAGCCTCGCCGTCGCGAGCAAATCCTGCAGGCCTTGGCCATCATGCTGGAAGAGGACAGCGGCAAGCGGATCACCACCGCCGCCCTGGCCCGCCAGGTGGGGGTTTCCGAAGCGGCGCTGTACCGCCACTTCCCCAGTAAGGCGCGCATGTTCGAAGGCTTGATCGACTTCATCGAAGAGAGCATTTTCGCGCGCATCACCCGGATACTGGAAGACATCCCCGACGCCACCACCCGCTGCAGCACGATACTCTCACTGCTGCTGGGCTTTGCCGAAAAAAACCCCGGCCTGGCCCGAGTACTGGGCGGCGACGCACTCACCGGCGAAACGGCACGCCTGCGCCTGCGCGTTCACCAGCTGTTCGAACGCCTGGAAACCCAGCTGAAACAAATCCTCCGCGAAGCCGAGCTGCGTGAAGGGCTGCGCCCCAGCATTCCCGCCTCCGCCGCTGCCAACCTGCTGATCGCGCAAGCCGAAGGGCGCATCGCCCAGTACGTGCGCAGCGACTTCAAACGGCTGCCCACCGAGTACTGGGAAGACCAGTGGGCGCTACTTTCCAGCCAACTGCTACAACCCAGCCCACAGCTCGCCTGACTACGTGCGCGCTTCATACACGTACAGCCTACGCATACAACGCACACGCCCCCGGTGGCAGCCATGGCGGGGCGTTTGTTGATGATGGCTGCCAGGCCATACCCCTAGTGCTTTACAATGGGGCCGAACGTTGGACAGCACGCCAGGACATCTACGACATGGTGTACCCGGAACCACCCTCGTTTCTGCAGGTCTATCAGCCACACCTTCGCTACTACCTCATCGATGAAGGGCGCTACACTGATGAAGAGCTTGCCCTGCGCCCAACACCGCTAAGTGGGGTATTCGGCATCGAAAAAGCCTCAACCGACATGAAAGGTTTACAGCAAGCGGTGGACCGAATTGTCACGATCATACAAGCCGCCCCGGACAAAGAGCGGATCGACAAGATCGTTACCCGCTGGCTAAAGCGCTATTTGCAAAGGTTAGGCGCCAATGCAAACCTGGACCAGCTCAATAGTTTAGTGGAGGACAAAACCATGCTAGCAGAAAATCTTGCAAACTGGGCCCAGGAAGAACGCCAGGCCGGGCGTTTAGAGGGACGCCAGGAAGGACGCCAGGAAGGCATCGTCACCACAGCCCGCAATTTGTTAACGCTTGGTGCGCTGAGTGACGACCAAATTGCTGTCGCTACTGGGCTAACGGTGGAGGAGATCGCCAAGCTGCGTAACGAAAGCACGCACTGAGCTTACAACTCCCCACACGCCCGAGCAGGACAGCCACATCGGCCCCTAATCTATGTGGCATTTAAAGTATGCCCAGCATTAGCTGATGGCTGCCAAGCCCAATCCAGAGCGCCACACGATGCGGTGTATTACACCCTCGCTTGCCCTTGAATCACCGCCTCGAACCCAGCGGGGGTAATCGGTTGCTTCTCGGCATCCAACGCCGTGCCCCCCAACTTGGCCAGCTTTTTGGAAAGCGACACCAGTTTGGCCAACTGCAGCTTGCTGGGAGCCAGCATGCGCTGGGTCTTGGCAATCTTGATGCTGACGCCCTTCACCGGCGGATGACTGGCCTGGGATTCGGTCAAGGGTGGCAACTGGCCCGACCCCAGCGCATTTTCGATCAGAATCGGCGTGCGAGAAGAATCCCCCTCCACGGCAAAGGTCTTGGTGCGCTGTTCATACACCGCACCTGCCGAACTCAATACCGCACTCAAGCGGTCGTTCAGCGCAGGCGACGGCTCGTCGAACAGCACCTTTACCTCCCAGGCCGCACTTTCTGCACTCAGCAAGGCCGGGCCTTCTGGCACCACGACGGGCGGTGCCCCACCCAGCGCCCCTACTGCCACCGGCACCGCGCTTGCCCGCCGTACCAGCATCATGTACCCCGCCACACACCCGCAAGTCACGCTCAACCAAAGCGCACTAATCGCCACTACCAACACCAACGTTTGGGTATCCATCGCCCTGTTCTCGTTTTGTTAGCCAAGCACCAAACTGCTTACCAGAAAAGACCATAGTTCATGGCAGGCGGTTTGCAAGCTAACATTTGGTCTAGGGAGAGGAGTTTATTTCAGGGAAAGAGCAGCGTTAACGAGGCCACTCATCGCGCCTTTCTTCTGCTTTCAACATGGCCAGCGTATGGGCACGCTGCTGCTTGACGGCGGTATCCAGAATATCCAGCAGCGCCTGGTAATCTTTCGGCTGTGCTTCCTCCAGGCCGTGCTTTTCGACGTTTGCCAGCGTTTGGCGAGTATCATGTATCAGTGCTTCCAGGGCCAGAATCACTCGCTCGCGCTCGTCCGCCGTCATCACGTATTAATCCCCTTTCTGCAGCTGCTGCACCCGCTCATATAACTGCTTGGCGCTGGCAATGGCCGTGGCTTCGTAAGCATCCAGGGTCAATAGCTGGTCGTTGGCTGGGTCCTGCATTGCAGCCTCCAGCACTGCCTGATAGCGTTTCAGCAAATGTGCCAGATTCAAGCGAATCATGGTGAGCTCAAGCTGAAACTCCGCTTGTAGACGAGTCATTCGCTCAATGCCCATAGGCACGCTCTCGCGAGCGGTAGCGGACCCGATGGTCAGCTCGACGCGTTTTTCAACGGCGTTCAATTTGGGGATCAGTTCATTGACCACGTACAGCGCAGAAATGGTAGTGGAATTTGATTTCACAAGGCTCCCAAAGCGGTGCTCGAATAAAAATAGAGCACCATTTTATCACGCACTTAGCTTGGTCTAAGGCTGAATTAACCCCCGGTAGAGCGGGTATATTCCCAGCGTACTTTTGGTGTTAGCGCGCTACTTGCAAGGAAGCGCCCCCAGCTTGCCCCACTCCGGCGCGCACATGGTCACAGATGATGATCGACGCTATCGCTCGCCTCGGTCGAGAAGTGAAGATTGTGATTGGCCCCTCACGCTACCGCTCATCTCCCGGCCATGTCGAGCTTGAAATGGCCTGAGGGCATAACGCAGGAGCTGCTTGGGGCGACTCAGTGCCCAGGCTGCGCCGTGCAGCTCCTTCGTCTCATCGAGGCTTAATGCTTTGGCTCGTGGCGCAAGGCAGCGACTTCGGCCACGTCCAAATTAGTTGCTTCAGCAATTTGCGCATCGCTAAGCACGCTAAGCTTGATCAGGTTACGTGCTGTTGCGCGCCTACCCAAGTAAGTGCCGATATAGCAACTTGCTATTGATAGCAGATTGCTATATAGTGAGCGAAGCGAAGGCAGGGAAGGTCAGCATGCACATCATCACGCAGAAGCGCATATGGGAAGCCATGGAGAAGTGGCCACAAGCTGCCACAGCGCTTGAAGCGTGGTACCGCATCATGAAGGCCAGCGAGCCGAAGGATTTCGCTGCCATGAAAGGGATCTTCCCAGCAACGGACAAGGTGGGCAGCCACCACGTATTCGATATCGGTGGCAACAAGATCCGACTGATCGCTGTCGTCCACTATCGCGCCAGGCGCGTTTTCATCCGCGACATCCTTGATCACAATGAGTACGACAAGGGCAAGTGGAAGGAGTGAACATGAACGCTATCCTCGACCAAGCTGCCACTCACTGGCGCTACATCTCTCCACTGCTCGCTACACCCGAGACAGAGAATGAGTATGATGCCAAGGTAGAAGCCCTGGATGAACTGCTCGACCTCATCGGTGACGACGAGGACCACCCGCTGGCCAGCCTTGCCTCTCTCCTCGGCGATCTCATCGAAGCGTATGACGAAGAGCATCGACCCCTGCCACAGGCGTCAGGCGCTGAGGTACTGCGATACCTCATGCAGGAGCATGGCGTGACGCAGCGTGATCTGCCAGAAGTGGGAGCGCAGCCCGTAGTGTCAGCAATCTTGTCTGGTAAGCGCACCCTGAACTGGCGGCAGGTATGCGAACTGTCCGACCGCTTCAGCGTGCCTGCCGATGCTTTCAAGGGATCTCGCGCCTGATCGCTGTATGCCTCTCTCGGCATGCTGCCTCATCACTGCGCTTTGACGTCCTCCCCGCCCTAAAGGACGGGGATTCCAACTTCTTGAGGGCAACGTC
>ERZ941748.46-NODE-46-length-81426-cov-8.907018_pt1 | contig 81426 bp, 77 predicted proteins | sample MGYA00521092_ERZ941748 | MGnify/ENA primary metagenome ERZ941748 (study PRJEB32759, sample SAMN07749897) | skin metagenome | biome: transportation; feature: city; material: polyester macromolecule | host: Homo sapiens | place: Hong Kong:ISLAND line | collected... | reverse complement strand
CTTTTCAATCATATCATCCTGATTTTCTTATCTATTTCGTGGGGATCCGTCAGGGTTTACGCGGGGTTTTGCTAAAACTGACGTACATCAAGTTCGCGACGCCCCATAGTGCGGTGGTTTTCAAAGGTTGACCCAGGTCAGTGTTCCCCTTCTCAAAACAGCTACGATGGCCTCATACATCACGGCGGGAGGGGAACATCATGTACTGGGACGACGCGGTAATTTTCGGCTTGGTAACTGTCGCATTGGTGATCGCTTTTATGGTGGGCTGGGTTGGCTTCGTGGTGCGCGATCATCTGCGTAAAGATGAGCGCAAGAAGCCCTGATCCAGCAGGCTATAGCAGTCGTCAGGGGAGGGGGTTTACATGGTAAGTGTAAACTTCCTTTTGCCGGCCCACTGGGCCGGCTTTTTTATACCTGTGGTAAATCAGTTGACAGCCGTTGAAGGGTTTTGGCCTGATGCTCTGGTAAAGTGTCCTTCATCAGTTGAAAAGTCATGTTTTTGCTCTAACGATAAAACCCTGAGAGGTAAAAAAGAGTAAACAATAGGGAAGTCATTGAAGGCGTCTGGTGTCGGTCACAGAGCTTGGCTAGAGTGATTTACGAAACGGTGTTCGTTAATTTGCTCAATCACCTTGATCAGGAGGATCACCATGCCCCATGAAACTGAAGAGGTATTGCAAAAGCGCCGCTCGCGCCGCCAGGTGCTGGCCAGCCTTGGGCTGGGTGCCGCAGCGCTCTACGTTGCTCCCACGTTCCTGTCGATGGGGCAGGCGGAAGCGCGCGGCCGTCGCTCACGGCACAGCCGTTCACGTCCCAGCTACTCACGTCCCAGCTACTCACGTCCTCGGCATAAGCATCATGCCCGTCGTGATGAGCGATACTACCGCCCTCATGATCGTCGCTGGGCTGGCTATTCGCGTCCGCATCGATCCCGCTGGGAGCGCGATGGTGTCATCGAAATTCGCTTGAGCCGCGTACTGCCAAGGTGGTAACGGCCGATGACAACCCACACCACTCACGATATCAGCCTGCCCAGTCTGGGCCCCTGCCTGCGCCTGGTAGAGGCGGAGGAGCTGTTGCCCGTGTTGCAGCAGGCCATGCCAGGCTGGCCCATCGAACGCTGCCCAGTGTTGCCGGAAGCCCCGGACATCTGCGTTTGGCAGCACCCCGACGGCTACTGGCAGGAAGCGCCCGCGCTGCCCCAGGGTGCCTTGTTGGACACCGATGTTGGCACTGCCTGTAGCGTCGTCGCCGATTTGGCCGGGGCCTTCCTGCATCGCCACCCTGAATTGGTGGGCTTGCACTGTGGCTCGGTAGAAATCAACGGGCAGCTGGTGATCTTTCCCGATGCCCACCGGGCTGGAAAAAGCACCCTGACCTCGGCATTTGCTGCCGCAGGCTGCCGTGTGTTCGGGGATGATGTGCTGGCGCTCAATCCTGAAGGTGAAGGCATCGCGCTTGGCGTGGCGCCGCGTTTGCGGTTACCGGTCCCGGAGGCCTTGTCGGTAGATTTTCAGCACTTCGTGGCCTGCCATCTTGGTCCTTTCGACGACCGTTACGGTTATCTGAACTTGTCGAGTTCCCAACTGGCAGCCCATGGCGACCGCTCCCCGCTGGGGGCCGTGCTGCTGATCGACCGAGACCCCACGTTGACGGCCCCCCAACTGACACGCCTGAAGCCCGGCGATGGCCTATGGCAGTTGTTGCAACAGAACTTTGCCGAGCACGAGTCGGATCAGGCGCTGATGAAGCGCTTCCTGCCGCTACTGCAGCAGTTGCCGTGCTTTCTGCTGCGTTACGCGGATGCTTATGAGGCTGCCCTGTGGTTGGCACAGCGCTGGGAGGGTCGGCCTTTCTCGGCGGATCGCCAACAGAGCCAAGCGGTAGTGCGTGATGAACGCGGGACGGTGCCGTCACTGCCGTTGGACGACACCCGCTGCTGGCACACCAGCCCGGCGGCCTTCGAGTGGTCGCTGGGCGATGAGCTGTTCGTGATTGGCCAGAACGGCGGTGATATTCATCGAATGAACGCGACCAGCCGCGCAGTATGGGCTCTATTGCAGCATGAGCCGATGAACCTGCAGGAATTGAGTGAGACGCTCGTGGCGTTCTTCGAAGGGGCGTCGCTGCTGCAGGTAACGCGTGACGTGGCACAGTTGCTGGCCAATCTGGCCAAGGCGGGCTTGCTGCACAGTGTTGAAGCAGAGGTTGACAGGGTGACTGAGTGACCGGCTAACGCCAATGGTCGCGCCAGGCCTTCAATACCCGCTCGGGGTACCAGGTTTGCCCGAGAGTGCCGTTGTAGCGAGCCAAAGCGCGGGTGAAGTCACCCCGCTCAACGGCAAGATAGTGAGCCAGAATGGTGCTGCCGTAGCGCAGATTGCGGTTGGGGTCGGTCAGGTCGTCCATGGGCAGGCCCAGCTCGGCGACCCAGAAGGGCATGATCTGCATCAGCCCAACGGCCCCCGCCGAAGAAACGGCATCCGCCTTGAAGGCGCTCTCTACCTGAATCAGCGCCAGCACGAGGTCGGGGGGCAGGCCGGCCAGATGCGCCTCCTGATACACTCGCGTCAGCAAGGCCATGCGCGCGTCGGGGTCGGTCATGAAACGCGACAGTGGCGCATCCTGACGGGCGCGCCACTATTGAAGTTGCCATTGATAATAGGGCGTTTGCAGCGCGGCCGCATCGAGGGTCGAACGCAGCGGGGGCTCCGCTGCGTTTACCGTGAGGGCGCTGTTGAGTCCTATCACAGCGAGCCCCATCATCAGGGCTCGCGTCAGGCCGTCCACCATGAAGGGCCGATCAGCCCTGTGCCAGGCCCGCTTTTTCACGCAGGAACTCGACGATCGTGTCGGCGGGCACCATGGTGGCGTCGCTGTCGCGGCGGCCCTTGTACTCCAGCTCGCCGTTGTCCAGGCCACGGTCGCCGATCACCAGGCGGTGCGGCACGCCCATCAGTTCCAGGTCGGCGAACTTGACGCCGGGACGAGTGTCGCGGTCATCCAGCAGCACGTCCAGACCTGCCGCCGTGAGTGCCTGGTAGAGGCGCTCTGACTCTTCACGCACCCGCTGGGACTTGTGGGCGTTCATGGGCACCAGCGCCACCTGGAAAGGTGCGATGGCGTTGGGCCAGATGATGCCTGCATCGTCGTGGTTCTGCTCGATGGCGGCGGCGACCACGCGGGTCACGCCAATGCCGTAGCAGCCCATGAACGGGTGGCTGGTCTTGCCGCTGTCGCCCAGTACGCTGGCATTCATGGCCTGGGAGTACTTCTGGCCCAGCTGGAACACATGACCCACTTCGATACCGCGTTTGATCAGCAGGGTGCCCTGACCATCCGGCGAGGGGTCGCCCTCTACCACGCTGCGCAGGTCGGCGACCTGGGGCAGGGGGGCGTCGCGCTCCCAGTTGATGCCGAAGTAGTGCTTGCCATCGACGTTGGCGCCCGCGCCGAAGTCGCTCATCAGCGCCACGCTGCGGTCGATGATGATCGGCATGTCAAGGCCCACGGGGCCCAGGGAGCCCGGGCCGGCTCCTACTGCTGCACGAATCTCTTCTTCGCTGGCCATGGTCAGGGGTGCCTTGACCTGCGGCAGGTTCTCCGCCTTGACCTCGTTCAGCGCGTGATCGCCACGCACCAGCAGAGCAATCAGGCCACCTTCTGCGGCGTGGACCATCAGCGTCTTGAGGGTCTTTTCGATAGGCAGGTTGAACTGTTCGACCAGGGCGGCAATGGTCTTGGCATCGGGGGTGTCGACCAGACGCATCTCTTCGCTGGGCGCGCTGCGCTCTACCTGACTGCCCAACGGGGCGGGCAGGGCTTCGGCTTTTTCGATGTTGGCGGCGTAGTCGGAAGCGTTGGAGAAGACGATATCGTCTTCGCCGGAGTCGGCCAGCACATGGAACTCATGAGAGCCGGTGCCACCGATGGAGCCGTTATCGGCAATCACCGGGCGGAAGTCGAGCCCCAGACGCGTGAAGATGCGCGTGTAGGCATCGTACATGGCCTGATAGGTCTCTTTCATCGACGCTTCATCGAGATGGAAAGAGTAGGCATCCTTCATGATGAACTCACGCGAGCGCATGACGCCGAAACGGGGGCGAATTTCATCGCGGAACTTGGTCTGAATCTGGTAGAAGTTCACCGGCAGCTGCTTGTAGCTGGAAATTTCCCGGCGCACCAGGTCCGTGATGACCTCTTCATGGGTGGGGCCCACGCAGTAGTCGCGGTCGTGGCGGTCCGTCAGGCGCAGCAGCTCGGGGCCGTACTGCTCCCAGCGGCCCGATTCCTGCCACAGGTCGGCGGGCTGTACGGCGGGCATCAGTACTTCCTGGGCTCCGGCGCGGTTCATCTCTTCACGCACGATGGCTTCGACCTTGCGCAGCGTGCGCAGGCCCAGCGGCAGCCAGGTATACAGGCCCGAAGTCAGACGGCGAATCATACCGGCGCGCAGCATTAACTGGTGGCTGATGACTTCAGCGTCGGCCGGGGTTTCTTTCAAGGTGGCGATCAATAGTTGGCTGGCGCGCATGGGCGTGAGCATTCCTTGGGTTGTCGATGGTGCTGAGTATGAGAAGCGCGTTGCGCTTAATCCAGCGTTGAAAGCGGCATTGTACGGCCAAGCGGGGAAGGCGGCAAAATCCTGTGTAGACGTCAGGGCGTGTGCTTAGCACGAAATATGCTAAACTCGACCCGTTTTGTAACGCGATAGCCTGCGCCTATAACAAGCGTGTCACTTCATACGATGGCTATCGTTACATTGAAAATTCCGAGGGAACCTCCATGCAGCAAGCAGTGCGCCGTTGGTTGACGGGGGCGGTCGTTGGTGTCTCCATTGTGGCATTGAGTGGGTGCGGTACGCTTTTCTATCCGGAACGCAAAGGCCAGCTGAGCGGTGATGTCGACCCCGTGGTCGCCATTGCCAATAGCGTTGGCCTGCTGTTCTTCATCGTGCCGGGCGTGATCGCCTACGCCGTGGACTTCTCCAACGGCACTATCTACCTGCCCAGCGAGAACAGTGCGTCCGTGGATATTCATCATCTCGACGATGCCATGGACGTGGCCTCGCTGGAGAAGTTGCTGTCCGACAAGGCCGGTCAGCCGGTAACGCTGGAGAACGAGCTGCTGGTCATCGAAGAGATGAGCAGTCTGGATGAAGCGCTGGCCATGGTGCGCATGTCCGGCGTGCTCGATGAAGAGCGCCTGGCCAACATGGAACCAGCGGTGATGTAACCACCGTACACCGCTGGCCGATAGACATAGACGCCCTGCCATCCACGATGGCGGGGCGTTTTTTTAGCGATCCTTCTGGTGCGCGCGGGCGCTGAATGTGCCGATCTTGAGTACCACAAGCCCCGCCACCAGGCCCCAGAAAGCCCCGCCCAGTCCCAGTAGCGTCACGCCGGAACCGGTGAGCAGGAAGGTCACGATGGCGGCATCGCGCTGTTCGCTCTTCTCGAAAGCGCCCGCGAGGCCCGTGCCCAGCGTGCTCAGCAGGGCAATGCCCACCAGTGCCATCACCAGAACGCTGGGCAAGGCGCTGAACACCCCGGTCACGGTGGCTCCGAAGATGCCCATGGCGATATAGAAGACCCCGGCAGCCACCCCGGCGGTGTAGCGCCGCCTGGGGTTGGGATGGGCGTCTGGGCCCAGGCATACCGCCGCACTGATGGCCGCCATGTTGAGCGCGTAGCCGCCAAACGGCGCCAGCAGCAGGGTGGCGCCACCGGTCCAGGTGATCAGCGGTGAGCTGTTGGGGCGATAGCCTGCCGCCCGCAAGACGGCGACGGCGGGCAGGTTCTGGGTCGCCATGGTGATGACGAACAGCGGAATGCCGATGCTGATCAGTGTCATCGGGTTGAATACCGGGGCGGTAAAGACCGGCAGCGTAGGCGCCAGCGGGATCGGCTGGGTCGAGATCTGGCCTTGCCACAGCGCAAGCCCCACGCCCACCAGCAGGACTCCCGGCACCGCCAGTGAGGGCCAGCAGCGCCGCCCCGCAACCCAGGCGGCCAGCATGGCCAGCGGCAGCAGCCACTGGCTTTCCATGACGTTGAACAGCTCCAGCCCGAAACGCAGCAGAATGCCCGCCAGCAGGGCCGAGGCGATGGCGCCGGGAATATGGCGCATCAAACGCTCGAACAGCCCGGTGACACCGCACAGCGTGATCAACAGCGCTGAAAACAGAAACGCGCCGATGGCTTCTTCGATGGGAATTCCCGGCAGGCTGGTGGCCAGAAAGGCGGCTCCCGGCGTCGACCAGGCGGTCAGCAGCGGCATGCGGTAACGCAGCGAAAGCCCCAGCGAGGTGATGCCCATGCCGATGCCCAGCGCCCATAGCCAGGAGCTGATCTGGGCCGTGGAGGCGCCCGCAGCGGCGGCCGCCTGGAAAATGATCGCAGCGGAGCTGGTATAGCCGATGATGACGGCGACGAAACCGGCAATCAGCGTAGACAGGCTCATGTCCCGCCATAGATGAGGCGAGTCAGATGATGAAGAGGGCAGCGTCGTTGGCGTGTCCATGGGTGGCTCCCACGTGGTTATGTTGAGCGTGCGCTATAACGCACGGGTGGTCACGCTAACATTGTGCGTTATGACGCACAACCATTTTCTGGCATGATAGTCATCCGACCAACCCCGCTATCTGAATCCGACCGTCAGGAGAGTCGCATGGCTTTAACGCCGCATACCATTGCCGAGCATATTTCAGGAACGGTGAAGCAGCTGCGCAAGGAGCGGGGCTGGAGCCTCGATCGCGCGGCCAGTGAAACCGGGGTCAGCAAGGCGATGCTGGGGCAGATCGAGCGTGGGGAGTCGAGCCCCACGGTGGCCACCTTGTGGAAGATCGCCAGCGGGTTTCGGGTGTCGTTTTCTACCCTGTTCGACAGTGACAAGCCCGCGCTGGGCGAGCTGCATCGGGATGGGTGGGAGTCGGTGTGGGGGGATGACAGCGCGGGCATGCAGGCGCGCCTGCTGTTCCCCTACGACCCCCTGCTGGGGTTCGAGATGTTCCTGATCGAGTTGGCCCCGGGGGCCATGAGCGAATCCACGGCCCATGCCAGCGGCGTGGTGGAGCACATCGTGGTGGTGGAAGGCGAGATGGAGCTGCGCATCGACGAGCGCTGGCAAACCCTGGGCGTTGGCGAGGGGCTGCGCTTTTTCGCGGACCGGCCCCACGCCATGCGCAACAACGGTACGTCGCGGTTACGCTTTCACGATGTGATTCACTACCTGCCGGGGGCGGCCTCCGGGGCCTGAGCGCGCAGCCAATTCAGCTCGTCGGCCCAGATCTCGGGCTCGATGGTTTCGAGAGTCATGGGAATACCATCGATGCGCGCATCCTGCATGATCGTGGTGAAGGCCGCCAGACCAATGTTGCCTTGCCCCAGGCTGTGGTGCCGATCCACACGGCTGGCGAAGGCGCTTTTGGCATCGTTGAGGTGCATGCCGCGCAGATATTCGAACCCCACCACGCTGCCCAGTTCGTCCAGCGTGGCGCGGGTCGCTTCGGCGCTGCGCAGGTCGTAGCCTGCGGCAAAGGCGTGGCAGGTGTCGATGCAAACGCCGACCCGGCGCTTGTCGTCCACCTGCTCGATGATGCTGGCCAGATGTTCGAAGCGCCAGCCCAGGTTGGTGCCCTGGCCTGCGGTGTTTTCGATGACCGCGGTCACGCCCTGAGTGGCATCCAGAGCCAGGTTGATGGATTCGGCAATGCGCGACAGGCAGTCGGCTTCGCTGATCTTGTTCAAATGGCTGCCGGGGTGGAAGTTCAGCAGCGTCAGGCCCAACTGCTCGCAGCGCTGCATCTCATCGATGAAGGCGGCCCGCGACTTGTCGAGGCCCTCCGCCTCAGGGTGCCCCAGATTGATCAGGTAGCTGTCGTGGGGCAGGATCTGCGCTGGCGCGAAGCCATGGATGCGGCACGCCCGCTTGAAGGCTGCGATGGCCTCGTCAGTGAGCGGTTTGCCCTGCCACTGACGCTGGTTTTTGGTAAACAGGGCAAACGCCGTCGCCCCGATCTCCACCGCGCGCAGCACGGCCTGATCAGCGCCACCGGCCGCGCTGACATGGGCACCAAGATACTTCATTGTCATCCTTCTTTTCGGTTGTCGAGATAGCGCTGGAAAGCGGCTGGTTCGTCGGTAATGGCACTGTTGATGCCCCAGGCCCAGCGGCTTTGAAACGCACTGGGATCGTTGGCGGTATAACACAGGATCTGATAGCCATCCCGGCGCATGGCAGCGGCCTGGGTGCGCTTCAGCCGGGGCCAGTGGGGGTGAATGCTGAACGCCTCGATGGCGGCACATTGGGCGCGCCACTGCTTGGGTAAACTGCCGTAAAGCGCGCCCAGGGCGAGAGCTTCTCGGGGCGCATGCCGACGGCTGTGGGCCAGTGCGGCCCCGTCAAAAGAGGAGACGATGCAGCGCTCGGCAGGTAGCGCTGCCAGCAGCATGGGCAGCACCGCATCGACCAGGGTAATGGGGTCGCGCCCCTTGTTGACCTTGATTTCCAGATTGACGCCCATTTCCAGCTCATTCAGCAGCGCCAGCATGGCCTCCAGGTTGGCCATGCGTTCCCTCGCAAAGCGGTCGCCGAACCAGCTGCCCACATCCAGCGCCTGGGCCTGGCGCCAGGTCATGCTGGCCAGCTCGCCGCGCCCGTCCGAACAGCGGCTTACATCGCTGTCGTGCCAGATCACGGGCATGCCGTCTCCCAGCAGTTGAACATCCAGCTCAACCCAGCGCGCCCCCGCCTGATGAGCGGCGCGCACGGCGGTGAGGGTGTTTTCGGGGGCAGCCGCAGAGTAGCCGCGGTGGGCAATCAGGGTGGGTACTTCAATGGCAGGATGGGTCATGGACGATCCGTCTTGTGGTGACCAGGCGTGTTATAAAATGGCCCTTAGTCTAGCATGTACCCGTGACAGGCGTGTGTCGGCCAGAGGGTTGGACGACTTGATTTCAGCGCCCCGACGCGGTTGGATAGCGGGCCCGTGCCGTCCCCGTCATGTGTTTTCGGTCAGCGGTATTCAACGCGATCATTCACGGCAAACGATAATTCATAACAAGCGATACCCCATCGCCAATCACAGGAGTTTTTTGATGTCCAAGCGTATTCAGTTTTCCACTACCGGTGGCTCCGACGTACTCGAGTGGGTCGAGGTCGAGCCTGTCGCACCGGCTGCCGGTGAAGTTCGTATCGCCAACAAGGCCGTTGGCCTGAACTTCATCGATATCTATTTCCGCACAGGCTTGTACCCGGCCCCCAGCATGCCTTCTGGCCTGGGCACCGAGGGCGCAGGCATCGTCGATGCGGTGGGCGAGGGCGTCACGCATCTCAAGGTAGGTGACCGCGTGGCGTATGCCCAGGGCCCGTTGGGCGCCTACGCCGAGCTGCACACGCTGCCCGCGGCCAAGGTGGTCAAGCTGCCGGGTTTCATCGACTTCGAAACGGCGGCGGCCAGTATGCTGAAAGGCTTGACGGTGCAGTACCTGCTGCGTCAAACCCAGCCGCTCAAGGGCGGCGAGACCATTCTGTTCCACGCGGCGGCCGGGGGCGTGGGCTCGATTGCCTGCCAGTGGGCCAAGGCGCTGGGCGTGAAGCTGATCGGCACCGTCAGCTCTCAGGAGAAGGCTGACCTGGCCATGGCCAATGGCGCCTGGGCCACCATCAACTACACCGAAGAGAACGTCGTCGAGCGGGTGCGCGAGCTGACCAACGGTGAAATGTGTGATGTGGTGTACGACTCCGTGGGCAAGGATACTTGGGAGATGTCGCTGGATTGTCTCAAGCCGCGCTCGCTGATGGTCAGCTTTGGTAACGCGTCCGGCCCGGTGGACGGCGTCAATATCGGTATCCTGAATCAAAAGGGATCGCTGTTCGTCACGCGGCCCAGCCTGAACGGCTATGCGGATACCCGCGAGCGGCTGGAAATGATGTGCGAAGAGTTCTTCGCCATGATCGAAAGCGGCAAGATTCGCATCGATGTCGCCAACCGCTACCCCTTGCAGGAAGCAGGCAAGGCCCAGGATGCGCTGCAGAGCCGCAAGACGACCGGCTCGACCATTCTGCTGCCCTGAGCCGCTCGCCTGAGCCGGGGGTTAGTCCACGTCGACATAGGCCCCCAGCTGGCGCATGCGCCGCTCGAAGCTGGCCACGTTATCCACCAGCTGGTCGGGGCCGACGGCCACGCACTCGGCCAGAATCGCTTCGCTGAGCGTAATGGCCGAGAGCAGCGACGGAAAGAAGTGAGGCGTGGCGTTGGCGACGGTGAAGGTCACGCTGGCGCCAGGCACCAGCGGTGAGCGCAGGGTGTCGGTGACCACGATGGCCTGCACGCCGTTGGCGCGGGCAATCTCCAGCGCCTTGACCGTTTCGGCGCAGTAAGGCTCGAAGCCGAAAGCCACCACCACGTCCTGTTCGTCGAAGGGCGCCAGCTCCGTCAGGAGCCCGCCCTCCTGTCCGCGAATCAGCGTCACGTCGGGCATGGCGATACGCCCCACGTAGGCAAAGTGGTAGGCGCAGGCAAAGGTATCGCGAAAGCCGATCACGGCCACCCGGCGAGCCGCCAGTATGCGCTCGGCGGCGTCTTTTACCCGCGCTTGGTTATCCGCCGTGAAGAGCCTGCCAATGTTGTCGAAAGCGGCATCACCCACCTCCACGAACAGCGCCTCTTGCGGGTTGCGCACCTGCTGCTTGAGCCGACTGGCACGGCCGCTCAGTTCGACCGGTGCGGCCTGCACCGCCGATTGAAAAACCTCCCGAAACGACTCGTAACTCTCGAAGCCCAGCCGCTTGGCCAGCCGAACCAGAGTGGAAGGCGTCACCGACGCGGCCTGGGCCGTTTTACGCACTGACTGAAACGCCATTTCCGTCGGGTGTTCCAGCACATAGCTGGCCGCCCGTTTGAGCTGTGGGCTGAGCGTGGCGTAGTGCTCGGCCAGCTGCCGGTGGACGCTTTCCAGGTCGGGCGCAGGGCGGGTGGCGTGGTCAGGCATGGGACTCTCTTTGATGAGGTGTAAAACATTTGTGCCAATGATAAATGTTTTTGTCACGAATGTATTGATTATCCCCCAGCAGTGTCCTATCGTTCGGCAGTACGTTTGTTTCTCTTTTTTTTATCTAAAGGAACAATCGTTTCCTTATTTGCTTTTTCCGAACGAGGTTACCAACAGCATCATGTCTGCCGACGCGCCCGCGCTGCCCACCTATGAAACGCTCCTGATCTCTCTGGATGAACACGTGCTGACCCTGCGGTTCAACCGACCCCACCGGCTGAACGCGGTGATTGAAACCCTTTATGAAGAGCTGCTCGACGCCCTGCGCTTTGCCCAGCACGCAGCGCAGGTAAGAGCGGTGATCCTGACCGGAGAGGGGCGCGCCTTTTGTGTCGGCGCGGACATGAAAGCCCATGGCAGTGCCCAGCGCTCGCTGTTTCAGCGGCGGGCTTATCTGCAGTTGGGCAATGATGCCTGTGAAGCCATCGACCAGTTGGGCAAGCCGGTGGTGGCGGCCGTGAATGGCTATGCCCTGGGGGCGGGGGCAGAAATGGCCGTGGCCTGTGATTTCATCGTCATGGCCGAGGATGCCCAGATCGGCTTTCCGGAAACTAGTATTGGCACCTGTGTCGGGGGCGGTGTTTCGAAGCGCCTGCCCCAGTGGGTGGGCCTGGGCCAGGCGCGCCGCCTGCTGTATCTGGGCGACCGCATCGATGGCGTGGAGGCCACTCGGATCGGTCTGGCACTGGCCAACCATCCGGGAGCCGAACTGATGGCCCAGGCCCAGGCGCTGGCTACTCGGCTGGCCGGGCAGGCGCCGGTCTCCATGGCGATGCTCAAGCCGCTGCTCAATCGCGCCAGCGAAACCAGCATGGAAAGCCAGCTTCAGCAGGAGCTGGACGCCGTGTTTACCTGCTCGATCACCGACGATTGGCAAGAAGGGGTCGATGCCTTTGCCGCACGACGTGCCCCGCGTTTTCAGGGCAAATGAGCCGGCTGCCACCTTGCAATCCTTTTATCGTCCGTTTTGCCCTACAGGTCACGTCATGAACCGCTTCAACGAATCGCACGGCTCCCGCAGCCCGCTGCACACACTGCTTTCCCCAACGGGTATCGCTATCGTCGGTGCCTCTGCCGACCCGACCAAGCGCGGCTATAAAGCCCTGCTGGGGTTGATCAAGGGCGGCTATGAGGGGGCGATCTACCCCATCAACCCCAAGGCGGAGCAGATCCTCGACATTCCGGCCTGGCCCTCACTGGCGGACATGCCGGGTACGCCGGAGCTGGCTCTGCTGTGTACCCCGGCTGCCAGCGTACCGGCGCTGATCGCCGAGTGTGGCCGTCAGGGGATCAAGGGCGCGGTAGTGCTGGCCAGCGGGTTCGGCGAAACCGGGGCGGCAGGGGCTGCCCTGGAGGAAGCGATGATGGCGGCGGCCGAGGCGCATGGGGTGCGCATCATCGGCCCCAACACCTCCGGTCTGTTTAACCTGCATCAGCGTATCAACCTGCTGGACCTGGCCAATGTCAGGGCAGGCGACATCGGTATCGTCTCGCAATCGGGCAATATGCTGCTGGCGCTGGCCCTGGAAGCACAGCATAACGGCCAGGTAGGGTTCAGTAGCTATATTGGCCCCGGTAACCAAAGCGACATTGGTTTCAACGACTACCTGCGCTATCTCGGTGAGGACCCGCATACCCGAGTGGCGACCCTTTACGTGGAAGGGTTTCGGGATGGACGGCGCTTTCTAGACGTGGCCCGTCAGGTCACGGCGCACAAGCCGGTGGTGGTGTACAAATCCGGCGCCACCGAGCAGGGGCAAAAAGCGGCCAGCTCGCACACCGGCGCCCTGGCAGGCAGCTACCAAATGACGGTAGATCTGCTGCGTCAGGTGGGTGTCAGCGTGGTGCAGTACTCCGACGAGATCCTGCCGGTTGCCGAAGGCCTGGGGCAGTTGCAGCAGGCGCCCGGCAAGCGGGTCGCGGTGATTTCCGACGGCGGCGGCCAGGCCACCATCGCCGCCGATCGGCTCGCCGAAGCCGGGCTGAGCCTGGCGACGCTGGCACCGTCAACGCGTCACGCTCTGGAAGAGGTGCTGCTTCCCCAGGCGGCGCTGGACAACCCTGTGGACGTGGCGGGCTCCTCGGATGCCTGCCCGTCGCTGTTGGCTCGCTGTGTCGAGATCGTGATGGCCGACCCCGGCGTCGACAGCGTCTTCCTGGTGGGCATGTTGGGTGGCTATAGCCTGCGGTTTTCCGAATCGCTGGCCGACGATGAGCTGCAGGGGGCAAAGCAACTGCTGGCGTTGGCCCAGGGCAGCGAAAAGCCGTTGGTGGTGTACAGCCTGTACGCGCCCATCAAGCCGCCTGCGCTGCGCCACCTGCATGAATCAGGACTGCCGGTGTATGCCTCCATCGAACACGCGGTCAGGGTGTTGGCGGCGCTGGGCGAGCGAGGCGAGTACCTGACGCAGGCTCGACGCCTGGAGACGCCCTGGCAGCCCACGGCCAAGGGAGCCGCGCTGCTCGCCGGGGCCCGCGCGGAAGGGCGCGACCTGTTCGAGTTCGAAGCCAAGGCACTGTTGGCCGAACACGGCATTGCCGTGCCCCCACAGTGGTGGGTCAGCCAGGCTGATGAGCTGACATCGGTCATCGAGCAGGCAGGCCAGCAGCCCTTGGCCATGAAGGTGGTGTCGCGGGACATTCTGCACAAATCCGATGCGGGCGGCGTCAAGCTCCACCTGAGCGGGGAAGAGGCGCTGCGCGAGGCGTTCCAGGCCATCCAGCACAATGCCCATGCCTACGACCCCCGGGCCCGCTTCGAAGGCGTGCTGGTGAGCCCCATGGCCCAGCCAGGGGTCGAAGTGATCATCGGCATGTTCCGTGATCCGGTATTCGGGCCGGTGGTGATGTTTGGCCTGGGCGGCATTTTCGTGGAGGTGCTGGAAGACGTGGCCTTCCGGGCTCTGCCGCTGAGCGAGCGGGATGCCTACGCCATGGTGGAACAGATCAAGGCGCAGAAAGTCCTCGACGGCGTGCGCGGCGCTGCCGGTGTGGACAAACCGGCTCTGGTGGCTCTACTGATGCAGGTCTCGCGGCTGGTGGAGGCCTACCCCGAAATTCAGGAACTCGACTTGAACCCCGTGCTGGCCTATCCGCAGGGGCACCCTACCGGGTATGCCATCGTGGATGCCCGCATTATCGTGGAGCGCGACCAATGACGATGACGTTGCCCAGCTTGACCGATGCCACCCTGACGCTGCACGAGCGGGTCGCCACGCTGACCTTGAACCGCCATGACGTGCGCAACGCCTTGACCGGCACGGCACTGGTGGATGACATCGTGGCCACGGCTCGTTGGGTCAATGCTTGCCCAGAGGTATCGGTGCTGGTCATCACAGGGGCAGGCAGCGCCTTCTGTGCAGGCGGCAATGTCAAGGACATGGCCAACCGCAGCGGCGACTTCGCTGGCGACGTGGCAGAAGTCGCCGAGCGTTATCGTCAGGGTATTCAGCGCATGCCGCTGGCGCTTGCCCAGGTGGAAGTGCCGATCATTGCCGCCGTGAATGGTGCGGCCATCGGTGCCGGGTTCGACCTGGCCAATATGGCGGATTTACGTATTGCTTCCCGCAAGGCGAGCTTCGGCGAGACGTTTCTCAATCTGGGCATCATTCCCGGCGATGGCGGTGCCTGGTTCCTGCAGCGCCAGATCGGCTATCAGCGTGCCTTCGAACTGACCCTGTCGGGGCGCGTGATCGATGCCGACGAGGCGCTTGCCTACGGCGTCGTGCTGGAAGTGGTCGAGCCTGAACAGCTCATGGAGGCTACCATGGTCCATGCAGCGCGTCTGGCCAGCCAGCCCCCCAAGGCTACACGCCTGACCAAGCGGCTGATGAAAATGGCACCGGACATGGAGCTGAAAGCCTTTCTGGACGTTTGCGCCGTGTTCCAAGGGCTGTGCCATAACGAGCCCGAGCACCAGGAGGCCGTCGAACGCCTGCTGGAGCGCCTGCATCGCCCCGCCTGACGCTGAACCTGCACATCCCCTGGTACGCCTCTAACGCTCGGTTTTGCCGAGCGTTTTGCGGCTCCCTGCGCAGTGAATGACGGTTGTTCAGAGGCTGTACGGCCTGCTTGTGATCGTCTAATGTAATGAGAAGATGGCGGAGGGAGTCGCGCCGCTGTAACGCTCAGGGAGATGGCACTCTATGTCCATGGAAAGTTTGGGGCTTGCGCCCAGCACGTTGGTGTTTGTAGTTCTTGGACTCACCCTGGCGGCGTTTGTCTGGGGGCGTTTTCGCTATGATCTGGTGGCCCTGGCGGCCTTGCTGGGTTCGGTCATGCTGGGGCTGGTACCCGCAGACGATGCGTTCATGGGCTTTGGCCACCCGGCGGTGATCACCGTTGCCGCCGTGCTGGTGCTGAGCCGTGGTTTCGAACGCTCAGGGGTGGTGGACGTCATTGCCCATCAGGTGCTCAAGGTCGGGGAGCGGCTGCTGCTGCAGCTGCTGGTGCTGGTGGGCACGGTGGTGGTGCTGTCGGGGGTCATGAACAACGTCGGGGCATTGGCGCTGCTGCTGCCGGTGGCCATGCGCCTGGCGCGAGAGCACGACACCTCGCCTTCACTGCTGCTGATGCCGCTGGCGTTCGGCTCGCTGCTGGGCGGCCTGACCACCCTGATCGGTACTCCGCCGAACATCATCATCTCGGCGTATCGTGGCAATATCACGGGCGAAAATTTCGGCATGTTCAGCTTTACGCCCGTGGGTGCTGCGGTGGCGTTGGTGGGTCTGGCCTTCATTGTGCTGGTGGGCTGGCGATTCACCCCCAAACGCAATGCCCAGTCGGCGGGTGATGACATGTTCGATACCGCCAATTACCTGGTCGAACTCAAGGTCAGCGAGGCCTCCAAAGCCAATGGGCTGACGCTGCAACAGCTGCGCGACGAACTGGAAGAGACCATTCCCGTGCTGGCGGTGGTGCGCGACGATGACCGGCGGGCAGGCTACCGTTTCCACGGCGTACTGCGCGAGGGCGATATCCTGCTGCTGGAGGCAGGCCCCGATGAGTTGAGGCTGCTGGAAGACAAGGTGGGCCTGAGCGTCATTGCCGAGCCTGACGACGCCGAAGAAGACGAAAGCGACGAGCAAGCGGTGAAGGAGCGCCAGCCCGTCGATACCGAAGGGCTGCAGTTGATCGAGGCGGTGGTGCGCAATGACTCGATGTTGGTCAATCGCAGCGTGCGCCAACTGCGCCTGCATCATCAGTTTGGCCTGCATCTGGTGGCGGTGGCCCGCGACGGCGCCCGGCTCAAGCAGCGGCTGCGCGACATTCGCTTTCAAACCGGCGACGTCCTGCTGCTGCAGGGCAGTGAAAACGAGATCGCCGACAGCCTGGCCACGCTGGGCTGCCTGCCGCTGGCCAACCGCGAGCTGAACCTGGGCCAGCCGCGCAAACTGCTGCTCTCGATCGGTATTTTCGTGCTGGCTATTATCGCCATGCTGCTGGATCTGCTGCCCGCTGCGGTGGCCATGAGCACGGCGGCGCTGGTGTCGCTGTTGATCGGCGTGCTGCCGCTGCGAGAGGGGTATCAGGCCATCGACGGGCCGGTGATTGTGCTGCTGGCGGCCATGCTGCCCGTGGGCGAAGCGCTGGAAACCAGCGGCGGGGCGGCGATCATTGCCAACGCGCTGCTGACCATTGGCCTGGAGTGGCCGGTGATCGTCTCCTTGGCGGGGCTCTTTCTGCTCTCCATGCTGCTGTCGAACGTGGTCAATAATGCCGCTGCCGCGCTGCTGATGGCGCCCATTGCCGCCAGCCTGGCCAATGGGTTCGACGTTTCCCTGGACCCCTTCCTGATGGTGGTGGCCGTCAGCGCCTCTTGTGCCTTCCTCACGCCTATCGGTCATCAGTCCAACACCCTTGTGCTGGGGCCAGGGGGCTACCGCTTTGGTGATTACTGGAAGCTGGGGTTGCCGCTTTCGCTGGTGGTGATGTGCGTGGCGATACCGATGATTCTGTGGGTCTGGCCGCTATAAGCGCCGTTTCATCGGCTTTTGGTCATGTTCGCGTGATTGAATATCGAAAATTTTGCTAATCTATTACGCACATGGATCAACCAATAACGAACAGGCCGGGCTTATGAACCAGCAGTATCGCCAGGATGCCATTGTCGAGCTGGTGCGCCAGCATGGTTACATGAGCATCGAGCAACTGACCGAACATTTTGCGGTAACGCCCCAGACCATCCGGCGTGATCTGAATACCCTGGCCAATGATGGGCGCGTCCGGCGCGTGCATGGCGGTGTAGGGGTCGAGTCGAGCACGGTGAACACCGCCTACAGCACGCGCAAGACGCTGCACCTGGAAGAGAAAGAGCGGATTGCCCGCTGCATGGCCCAGCATATTCCTCACCATGCTTCACTGTTCATCAATATCGGTACCAGCAACGAGATGATTGCCCAGGCGCTGCTGGAGCACCAGGGGCTGGAAATCATCACCAACAACCTGAACGTGGCTGCCATCCTGCAGCACAAGGAAGACTTCACGGTGATCATCGCCGGGGGGCAGGTGCGTTCGCGGGATGGCGGCATCATTGGTGAAGCCACCATCGACTTCATCAATCAGTTCAAGGTGGATTACGGCATCATCGGTATCAGTGGTATCGATGAAGATGGCTCGCTGCTGGAGTTCGACTACCAGGAAGTGCGCGTGGCCCAGGCCATTATCGCCAATTCTCGCCGGGTGTATCTTGCCGCCGACTACTCGAAATTTCACCGTAACCCGGTGGTGCGTCAGGGCAATCTTTCGCAACTGGATGCGCTGTTCACCGACCGTCGGCCGCCGGAGTCGATTACCCGTCTGCTTACCCAGCACGATGTGGCGCTGCACATCGCCTGACCCAGCGGGAAAGGCGTCGCCACCTTGGCAAGTTTCATACTTGAGCATTGCGAGCCGCTGGCGTAGCCTTGTAGTATAATAAAATGAAACAAAACCGTCAAAATCGAAAGAACCCTACAACAAAGTGAACACGACATGTCCTCCTTCATTCTTGCCATCGATCAAGGTACCACCAGCTCTCGTGCCATTCTCTTCGACCGCCAGGGCCAGGTAGCGGCCGTTGCCCAGCAGGAGTTTCCCCAGCACTTTCCCCAGGATGGTTGGATCGAGCACGACCCGGAGGATATCTGGGACTCCGTGGTGGCGACTTGCCGAGAGGTGCTGGCCAAGGCCCAGGTCAGTGCCGAACAGATAGACGGTGTCGGCATCACCAACCAGCGAGAAACCACGGTGGTATGGGATCGCGCCACGGGCAAGCCACTCTATAACGCCATTGTCTGGCAGGATCGGCGCACCTCCGAACGCTGTCAGGCGCTGCGGGACGCGGGCCATACCGAGGCGGTACAGGCCAAAACCGGGCTGCTGATCGACCCCTACTTCTCTGCCACCAAGCTGGCCTGGATACTCGATCAGGTCGAGGGCGCCCGCGAACGGGCGGCCAAGGGGGAGCTGGCCTTCGGTACCATCGACAGCTTCCTGATCTGGCGCTTGACCGAAGGCCAACAGCACGTCACTGATGCCACCAACGCCTCGCGTACGGCGCTGTTCAACATTCATGAGCAGCGTTGGGACGATGAGCTGCTGGCGCTGTTCGGCGTGCCCGACAACATGCTGCCAGACGTGAAAGATTCCAGCGACGACTTTGGCACGATGGCAGCCCACTGGCTGGGGGCTGCCTTGCCCATCGCCGGGGTTGCGGGTGACCAGCAGGCAGCCCTGGTCGGGCAAGCCTGCTTCAAACCCGGCATGGGCAAAAGCACGTACGGCACGGGCTGTTTCATGATCGTGAATACCGGCGATACGCCGTCGGCATCTCGCAACCGCCTGCTGACCACCGTGGGTTACCGGATCAATGGCCAGCCCACCTACGCCATGGAGGGCAGTATCTTCGTGGCCGGGGCGACCGTGCAGTGGCTACGTGACGGGCTGAACCTGTTTGCCGACGCCTCGGAAACCGAAGCCTTGGCCCAGAAAACCCGTAGCGGGCACAGCGTGTACCTGGTGCCTGCCTTTACCGGGCTGGGTGCCCCCCATTGGGACCCCAAGGCCCGCGGCGCCATTTTTGGCCTGACCCGAGACACCGGGATCGCCGAAATCGTCGCGGCTGGGCTGCAGGCGGTGTGTTACCAGACCCGAGACCTTCAGCTCTGCATGAACGATGATATGGATGCTGCGCCAGGCAACCTGCGTGTCGATGGCGGCATGGTGAAAAATAGCTGGGTGATGCAGTTTCTGGCCGACATGCTCAACGTGCAGGTGGATCGACCGACGATTCTGGAAACCACGGCGCTGGGGGCGGCCTATCTGGCCGGACTGCGGCTGGGGTGGTACGACACCCTGGAAGAGATCGAACAGCTCTGGCGCTGCGAGAAGAGCTTCACGCCCAGCATGGAGGAGGCGACTCGCGAACAGCTTTATCAGGGCTGGTTGGATGCCGTTTCCCGCGTACGCTCCACTTAGAACGCCTTCAAAACCAGTAGACGAAATGGGCTTATCCGGCGTCAGGGCGTCGCGAGGGCGCTGTAAACCCCTCCTTGGGCGCTACCTTTGCCATCCATGGCAAAGGACCCTCGCTTTGCCCTGACCCCGGCGCTCATAGTCAGAGAGTTCGGAAAGGAGCAATAAACGCTGCTCACACAAGGGTGGCGTTTTTTTATTATGTTTTTTCAGACTTATGGGTTTTGTTAGCACTCTTACTTGTTTTTCAAGTTTCATTTAAAACAGTCGTTTAACTGCGCTTGTGAAAGTAACCATCAGCACTTTCATGGTTTTGACGTTTCTGTAGTCAAACTACAACCGCGCCTGCTGCCAAGGGTGCATTGTGAGTATTGCCCCCGTGAACCATAGTGAAGTCATGGATCACGGCGGTGTCTTGTTATCCCGATACGCCGCAGGGTTCCTTGCTACACACCGAGGCGCTGATGTTTTACCAAAGCGCCAAAGGCGAAGGTCTTGTAACGCTTGTGACCGTTTCGCAGTTACCGAACTGGGCACTTACCCGGCCCAGCATGAGTAGCAATGTCATCATTCTTCATTAATAAGATGGCTGCTTGATTACCACACTCCGTGAACCGTAACAGGCAGCGGCTGAGCATACCATGAGGGACTTACCATGAACTGCATCGAATTGAGCCAACAAGCTGACCGTATCGCTAGCACTTTCAGTAAACAGGATCTGGCCAAACTGGTCCTGGCGCTAAAAGGCAATCGCGAGTCGCTGCAACACGCGGTCGAGGTCATCGACACCATCGACAGCCGACAGGGGTGTACCCTGGAAGAGGCCTGGGATGAAGTGTTGGCCGGCGACTCTCAACTGGCGGTGGTACACGACGAGTAGGTCGTCACTCGCTTGCTGAACTGATTGGCCCCCTGCCAGTGATGGCAGGGGGCTTTTTATTGGGTTTTTATTGGGTTTTTATTGGGCGTGCACCTGCAAGCGGGGGGGTTACGCCAGGCTGGCGGGTTAGCTGGGGGGGCGAGAAGTATCGCGGTTTTCCGCAAAGTAAGTGGCCAGGCGTGCCTCGGCCTCTTCACCGAACAGCACGCGGCAGGCTTCTTGCAACCCGCTGGAGTGGCGTAGCTGCTCGTGATGAACCACCATCGACACCTTGGCACGCCGACGCAGAAAATCTTCCAGCTGGGTGATCATTTCATGGTCTCGGGCATGCTCGATTTCACAGCGGATGTACTCGGTGCCTTCGATGAGAATATCGGCCTCCGAAGGGTCCTGGCGGATCTTTTCCAGCATCGGGATGGCCTGTTCGGCGTAGCGTCGCCACAGCCGAGAGGATAGCGGCTCGGAGGAGGTGGCGGCCGTCATGGCGTCCAGATTCATGCGCTTGGCCTGGTCCATGAACTGCTGCTTGACCGGCTCGGGCGGCTCACCGTACCAGTGAAAACTGGGGTCGGGCAGGGTAACGCCCAGTTTCATGACTTCACCGGAAATTTCATCGCCCACGTTCAGGCAGTCGGTCAGCTTGCCGCCAAAGATGCTGATATGCGCGCTTTCCGGGTTGGTATCGATGACGTGCTTGCGTGACAGCTGCAGAAAGTCTCGGTCGCTGCCTTGTTCGGCCTTGATGGCCAGCGGCCGTACGCCGCAGCGGGTGGAGATGATGTCATCCTGGGTCAGCGGCTTGTCCAGTGTCAGTCGCTTGTTGATGTTTTCCAGCACGAAGGCGATGTCGTCTGCCGTGACATCGACTTCAGGGCTTTCCATGTGCGTATCGGTGGTACCGATACAGGTACGATTGCCCATGGGGATCACGAAGAACAGACGGCCATCATCGGCAAAGAAGGCCAGCACGCGCTTGGTCGCCGTGAGCTGGGGCACGATGAGGTGAATGCCCTTGGAGTACAAGTGCTGATGGGTGGTCTTCTGGCCCGTCAGGGCATTGTGCTGGTCGACCCACGGCCCGGCGGCGTTGATCAACACTTTGGAACGAATATTGAAGGTCGTGCCGTCCATGACGTTGCGGGCGCGGGTGACCCAGTGTTCTCCATCGCGTTCGGCGCCCAGCGACTCGACGTAATTGGCGGCGACGGCACCGTAGTTCAACGCATGGCGCACGAAGTTGAAGACGAAGCGGGCATCGTTGTCGTGCAGGTAGGCATCGGAATATTCGAACCCGCCCACGGCATCCTTGATATCGATGATGGGCTCTTCCTGCTTGAGTTTCCTGGGAGACAGCAGGCGGGGCAGGCGTGTAAAGCCATTGCCCATCAGCCAGTACAGCCAGGTACCCGCCCACAGATAGCGGGGCGAGTGCCGAAAACCTTGGGTGATGGTGGTTAAAAAGCGAATTTCTTCCACCGTCGAAGGGTAGCTCTTGATCAGGTGGTTACGGCTCTTGCAGAGCTTGCGCACCAGGGCAAAGTCCTTGCTTTCCATATACTTGATTCCCCCCCAAACCAGGTTGGAGGAGTGCATGCTGGTACTGCCAGCGAAGTCACCACGGTCAATCAGGGCCACTTTGGCGCCTTTGCCTGCCAGCGCCGCAGCGGTGGCTGCACCATTGATGCCACCACCAATGATCAGTGCGTCAAAGTCATCGGTGTGCAATTTCTCTACATTACGGTTACGCAGTTTCATGGCGGATCCACTTATCAAGAAAAAGCCCCAGCTTGGCACGCGGTCGTCACTGACTGCCGAAACGATGGGCGGGCTTGCGCCCGCCCAAGGGCTCAGCGAGTGCCTGCGGCCATCCAGGCTTCCATCATTTCGTCGTAGGGCACGGTGGTACCCTGCGGCATTTCATCGTCGAGTTTTGGTTTGGGCGCGCCGTCCTGATCCAGCCAGTACTGGGGGTCACGCTCTTCGTTGAGTACCGGGGCATAGCTGTCGAACACATTGGCCCGAGCCAGGCGATTCATGGTGTTGTCCATGTCGGCCGCCAGCTTGTCCAGACCTTCCTGGGGCGTGACTTCACCGCTCATGACCGGTGCCAGGTTTTGCCACCACAGCGGTGCCATGCGCGGATAGTCAGGCACGTTGGTGCCGGTCGGTGTCCAGTTGGACTCGTTGGGGCTGCGGTAGAACTCCACCAGGCCGCCGAGTTTGGGGGCCATTTCGGTCATCTGGTCCGAGAAGATGTCGGATTCACGAATGGGTGTGAGGCCGTGCATCAGTTTTTCCAGCGAGGTGGTTTTGGCCACGGTGAACTGGGCGAACAGCCAGGCCGCCGTACGACGGTCTTCGGGCGTGGAGTCGAAGAAGGTCCAGGCACCTACGTCCTGATAACCCACTTTCATGCCTTCTTCCCAATACGGGCCCGTGGGCGAGGGTGCCATGCGCCACAGCGGGTTGCCTTCGTCATCGGTCACGGCCACGGAGGGGTCGGTCATGTCGGCAGTGAAGGCGGTATACCAGAAGATTTGCTGGGCAATGTGACCCTGCGCAGGCACCGGCCCGGCTTCACCGAACGTCATGCCCTGGGCTTCGGCGGGCGCAAAGTCACGCAGCCAATCCACGGCTTTCTGCATGGCAAATACCGACGCCGGTGAGTTGGTGGCACCACCGCGGCTGACGCTGGCGCCCACCGGCTGGCTCTCCTCGTTCACGCGGATGCCCCAGTCGTCGACGGGATTACCAAACGGCACCCCTGGGCTGCCCATGCCGGCCATCGACAGCCAGGAGTCGTGGAAGCGCCAGCCCAACGAGGGGTCACGGCGACCATAATCCATGTGGCCATACACTTTGGTGCCATCGATCTCGCCCACGTGGACGGTAAAGAACTCGGCGATATCCTCGTAGGCCGTCCAGTTGGTGGGAACGCCCAGGTCGTAACCGTAGATGTCCCGGAACTGTTCCTGCAGGTCTTCACGCTGGAACCAGTCATAGCGGAACCAGTAAAGGTTGGCGAACTGTTGGGTCGGTAGCTGGAAGACGCTGCCGTCGGGGCCGGTGCCGTACTGCAGGCCGATGAAATCGTCCAGGTCCAGCGTAGGCAGGGTGTAGTCCGCCCATTCGTTGGCCATGGCCTCGGTCAGGTTGATGGTGGTGCCGCCCAGGGCTAGCGCTTCGTTGGGCTCGGTGGTGGCGTACACGGCAATGCAGTTGCGCGCCTTGAACAGCTCGCGCAGTTCGTCGCGCAGCTCTTCACGCAGCTTGTAGTCGAGGTTGACGAGTGGCTCGTCGAACAAGATCAGGTCGGCATCCTTGACCAGCGCACGGCCCATGGCGGTGCGCTGCTGCTGCCCCCCGGAAAGCTCCTGGGGGTAGCGCTCCAGCAAATGCTCGATATGTAACATTTCTGCAATGCTTTCGACCCGCCGTTTGATCTCCTGGGAGGGCGTCCTGGCCAGCTTCAGCGGTGAGGCGATGTTGTCGCGCACCGTCAGGCTGGGGTAGTTGATGAACTGTTGGTACACCATGGAAACGTTGCGTTTGCGTACCGAAACGCCGGTGACATCCTTGCCATCCATGTAAATGCGCCCGCGGGTGGGTTGTTCCAGGCCGGCCATCAAGCGCATCAGCGTGGTCTTGCCTGCCAGGGTCCTGCCCAGCAGCACGTTGAAAGAGCCCGGTTCCAGCGCCAGATCGACCCCCGTGATATGAGGGTCACCGCCGACGGCGTGGTCGATGTTTTGCAGATGTAAGGACATGCCGATCTCGTTAGCGTCGTTGTTATGAATATTGCTATGGATATTGCTATGCGTGTTGTTATAGCTGTTGTCATGAACAGGTAGTGCGAAAACGAGTGTGTCTATCGCGCGGGTAGATCGGTCGAGCAGCTTGTTCTCTGTTTTTCTACTGTTCCAGGCCACCGACCAAGGCGATATTTTCATTAACGAAAGGCTAGTTGATCATTTTCGAACGTGCAACGCTTTTTTGGGGCTCATATATTCGCTTTTAGGCGTAGAGAGCCCATCACAATACATGCGCAGTGGGTGTGGGAAGGGAGAGGAGGGGGAGCAGAAGACGGGGCGGTGCCGAAGGAAAGCAAAGTGGCGCTGTGCGTTTCATTTTTGAACTCTGGAAGGCAATAAACGAAAAAACCGGCCTGTGTCAGGCCGGTTTCATTCACGCTCAAGCGTCGTTTACTTGATGCTGGTTTCTGCTTGCGGTGTGGCCTTGGCAGGCGCCGCGTTGTGGTCGATCAGCGTCGTCTTGTCGTTGGCAAAGGCATCGTAGGCGAAGTCATCCACGGTGAGCATTTCGAGCACTTCGGCCTCGAAGGTGCGCATGAACGTGGCGTCTTCCTCGTTGATCAGCCCTTTCTCCAGCGCGGCTTCCACACGTGCTTCCGGGTGGAGCGCCGTTTGCGGCAGCTCGCCCTTGGCATAGGCCTTGTTCACCGTACGGTAGATGGCCTCGGCGCGATCGTACTCTTGCAGAAGGGCATTGTAGCGGGCCAGCGGATTGCGCTCGGCGCCGTCATCCTTGTCCCAGGTGTTGCTCAGCAGCTTGCTGCGCAGGGCACTCTGGGTAGAGACGCGATGAGCGATGTCGCGGGCCAGGTCGTCATGGGGCTTGTTCCAGCGGCGGCCCGTCGGCATGACGACCACTTTCAGCACCTTGCCCAGGGCGCGGTTGGGCAGGTTGTCGAAGATCTCGACAAACGCCTGTTCAGCGCGGTTGAGCAGGAACTGCAGGCTGTAGTGCAGCAGCGCTTCTTCGCCTTCTACCTTGTTGCCGGTGTGCCACTGCTTGAGCACCATGGACGCCAGATAGAGGTTGGAGAGAATGTCGCCCAGTCGTGCCGAGAGCATTTCGCGCTTCTTCAGCGTGGAGCCCAGGCTGGCCATGGCGGCGTCGGCGCAGAGGCCAAAGCCGGCTGACAGGCGCGCGATGTCCTGCGCGTAGCCAACGGCCGGGCCGCTGAACGGTACGCTGGGCTTGCCGAGGCCGAGGCCGAGGCCCTGCGTGAAGGCGCGGGCCGCGTTGCCGAAAATCAGGCCCGCATGACCAAAGAACGCCTTGTCGAATGCTTTTGCGTCGTTGGCATCCTTGGCGGCCAGCTCCTCAAGCACGTAGGGGTGGCAGCGGATGGCGCCCTGACCAAAGATCATCAGGTTGCGGGTCATGATGTTGGCCCCTTCCACGGTGATCGCGACGGGGTTAGCGCTATAGCCGATGCCCAGGTAGTTGCGTGGGCCGAGGGTCACGGCCTTGCCGCCGTGAACGTCCATGGCATCGCTGAGCAGCACGCGCTGGAACTCGGTCAGCTGGCTTTTCAGAATGGCCGAGGGGACGGCGGGCTTTTCGCCGTGGTCGATCAGGTTGGCGGTCTGGTATACCGTGGCGGCAGAGATGTAGGCCAGCGAGGCCATGCGAGCCAGCGGCTCCTGTACACCTTCCATTTCGGCAACCGGCACGTTGAACTGACGACGTACCCGTGTAAAGCCGCCGCTCCAGCCCAGCGCATAGCGGGCGGTACCAGTAGCGCCCGAAGGCAGCGTGATGCAGCGGCCAATCGACAGGCACTCCACCAGCATCCGCCAGCCCTGACCGATCATGTCCGGGCCGCCGATGATGGTGTCCAGCGGTACGAACACGTCCTTGCCCTTGATTGGGCCATTCATGAAGGGGCTGCCGATGGGGTGGTGGCGGCGGCCAATCTCCATGCCCTGCGTGTCACGCGGGATCAAGGCCAGCGTAATGCCACGGTCTTCTTCGTCGCCCAGCAGCTTTTCCGGGTCGAACAGGCGGAATGCCAAGCCCACTACAGTGGCAATCGGCGCCAGGGTGATCCAGCGTTTCTCGAAATTGAGGCGCACCCCGACCACTTCCTGGCCATCGATGACCTGCTTGCAGACCACGCCGGTATCCGGCAGCGAGGTGGCGTCGGAGCCTGCGCGGGGGCCGGTCAGGCCAAAACAGGGGATTTCACGGCCATCGGCCAGGCGAGGCAGGTAGTGATCCTTCTGTGCCTGGGTGCCGTACTTGAGCAGTAGCTCGCCGGGGCCCAGGGAGTTGGGGACACCGACGGTCACCATCAGCGTTTCGTTGGCGGAAAGCTTCTGCAGTACCATGGATTGCGCCTTGGCAGAGAAGCCCAGACCACCATACTCCTTCGGGATGATCATGCCGAAGAAGCCTTCCTTCTTCAGGTAATCCCACAGTTGCTGGGGCAGGTCGGCACGCTCCTTGGCGATGTCCCAGGCGTTGCACATGCCTGCCGCCTGGGCGCACTGCACATCCAGAAAGGCCTGCTCTTCTTTGCTCAGGCCGTCATCCTTGAAATCCAGCAGCGACTGCCACTTGGGCTTGCCGGAAAACAGCTCTCCATCCCAGGAGACGCTGCCCGCTTCCAGCGCGGTGCGCTCGGTGGCAGACACCTTGGGGGCCACTTTCTTGAAGGTTGCAAAGATGCGTGGGGTCAACCAGAGGCGACGCAGGGCGGGCAAACCGGCCACGGCCACGGCCAATGCGCCGATCAGCAGCAGAGTGCCCGTTACGGGGGCGCCCAGCACGATGCCGACCAGGCCCAGGACGCCCAGCAGGGCCAGGGCAGGAGGTGCGCCTGCCTCGCGGCGCATCACCACCAGCAGGCCAGCCACGGCCAGCACGATGAGTAGTAGGGTGAGCATGGGGTTCTCCATAGGTGGGTGGTCTTGAAGGTATTTAAACGTATGTTTGAATATTCGCAGAATCGCTTGGCAGTGTGCAAGCGTTTCGGCCTTATACGTTCGCTTTATCCCTTCACTGTAGCCCAGTTGCGGCATAAAAAAACGCCATGGCGAATGCCATGGCGCGGGTTGCTGGAGCAGCGAGTGCAGGTCGGGTCAGGCCTGTGTGGCAGGCGTTCCTTTGGCGACCGCTCCTTTGGCAGGTGCCCCATTGGCAATGTAGTAATCGACCTGGGCGCGGGGCAGGGGTTCGCGACCGCGAATGCGATCGGCGATCTTTTCGGCCAGCATGAGGGTGGGCGCATTCAGGTTACCGGTAGGAATCACCGGGAACAGCGAAGCATCCACGACTCGCAGCCCTTCCAGGCCGTGCACGCGGCCCTGGGCATCGGTGACGGCCATGGCGTCTTCGCCCATCCGGCAGCTACCGCAGGGGTGGTAGGCGGTTTCGGCGTGCTGCTTGACGAAGCTGTCCATCTCGGCATCGCTTTGTACCTCGGGGCCGGGGGTAATTTCACGCCCACGGTAGGCGTCGAAGGCGGGTTGGGCGATGATCTCGCGGGTCAGGCGTATGGCATCGCGGAACTCCTGCCAGTCCTTTTCCTTGGCCATGTAGTTGAACAGGATGCTGGGCGCGGCGTGGGGGTCTTTGGAAGTCAGCCGGATGCGGCCACGGCTCTCGGAGCGCATGGAACCGACGTGGGCCTGGAAGCCGTGGGCCTCTACCGCGCTTTTGCCGTTGTAGCTGATGGCGATGGGCAGGAAGTGGTATTGCAGGTTGGGCCACTCCTCCTCGTCGTTGGTGCGGATGAACCCGCAGGATTCGAACTGGTTGCTGGCCCCAATGCCGGTTCCCTTGAACAGCCACTCGGCACCAATCTTCAGCTGGTTGTACCATTTCAGCGCCGGGTAGAGGGAGATGGGCTCCTTGCACTCGTACTGAATATACATCTCCAGATGGTCCTGGAGGTTTTCGCCGACGCCGGGCAGTTCATGCACCACGGGGATGCCCAGCTCTTTCAGCCACTCCGGGTTGCCCACCCCTGAACGCTGCAGAATCTGCGGCGAAGCAATGGCACCGCCACACAGCAGCACTTCACGACGTGCCCGGGCCTGCGTGGGTTGGCCCTTCCGTTCGTAGCGGACGCCCACGGCACGCTTGCCCTCGAACTCGATAACGTCCGTAACGGCATGGGTTTCGATGGTCAGGTTGCTGCGCTGTTTGGCGGTGTCCAGGTAGCCACGGGCCGTGGACGCGCGCCGCCCCTTGGGCGTGACGAAGCGGTCCATGGGGCCAAACCCTTCCTGCTGATAGCCGTTGACGTCTTCGGTTTCCGGGTAGCCCGCCTGCTTGGCCGCTTCGATGAAAGTCCGGTACAGCGGGTTGTTATCCGCCTTGGGCGTGGTGATGCTCACCGGGCCACCGCTGCCATGATACTCATTGGCACCGATGTCACGGTTTTCGCACTTCTTGAAGTAGGGCAGGCAGCTCAGGTAATCCCACTCTTCGAGCCCGGGCTGCTTGGCCCAGTGGTCGTAATCGAGGGCATTGCCGCGAATGTAGCACATGCCGTTGATCAAGGAAGACCCGCCCAGCCCCTTGCCTCGGCCGCATTCCATGCGGCGGTTGTCCATATGCGGTTCTGGGTCGGTTTCGAACGCCCAGTTGTAGCGTTTACCCTGTAGCGGAAACGCCAGCGCGGCGGGCATCTGGGTGCGAAAATCGAAGCGGTAGTCCGGGCCGCCTGCTTCCAGCAGCAGCACGCTGACATCGCTGTCTTCGGTCAGGCGCGTGGCCAGCACGTTGCCTGCTGAGCCAGCGCCAATGACGATATAATCAAATTCACGTACTTGCGACATTCGTTTACCTTGGCAAAGACGACATAAAGAGCATCAAACGGTGGCGGTGGGCGCCTTAAAACACCGATTCAAACGGGCCCATCTCGATCTGTACGGACTTGGTCTGGGTGTAGTGATTGAGCGTCTCGACGCCGTTCTCGCGACCAATGCCCGACTCCTTGTAACCGCCCACCGGCATCTCCGACGGCGATTCTCCCCAGGTGTTGATCCAGCAGATGCCGGCTTCCAACTGGTGAATCACTCGGTGAGCGCGGTTGAGGCTCTCGGTGAACACCCCAGCGGCCAGCCCGTACAGGGTGTCGTTGGCGCGGCCAATCACCTCGTCTTCATCAGCGAAGGCCAGCACTGACATGACCGGGCCGAAAATCTCCTCTTTCACGATCCGCATGTCGTCGGTGCAGTCGGTGAACACCGTGGGGGCCGCCCATGCGCCGTTGGCCCATGGGCCGCTATTCCACTGTTCGCCACCGGCCAGTACGCGGGCTCCTTGCTCTTTGCCCAGGGCGATGTAGGAGAGCACTTTCTCCTGATGCTCGAAGCTGACCAGCGGGCCAAAATTGATGCTGGGGTCCATGGGGTCACCGGCCTTGATGCGCGCCACGCGCTCGACCAGCTTGGCTTCGAAGGCTTCCTTGACGCTGCGCTCGACGAAGACACGGGTGCCGTTGGTGCAGATTTGGCCACTCGAATAGAAGTTGGCCATCATGGCGGCATCGGCGGCGCGGTCCAGGTCGGCATCGGCAAACACGATCAGCGGCGATTTGCCGCCCAGCTCCATGGTCACGTCCTTGAGCGTGGAGCCACCGGCAGCGGCCATGACTTTCTTGCCGGTGCCCACTTCGCCAGTGAAGGATATCTTGGCAATGCCGGGGTGCTCGGTGAGCATGGCGCCGACTTTTCCGTCACCTTGAACGACGTTGAAGACGCCATCTGGTAGGCCTGCCTCGGTGAAGATTTCGGCGAGTTTCATCACCGTCAGCGGCGTGACTTCGCTGGGCTTGAAGACCACGGCGTTACCCGCTGCCAGCGCAGGGGCGGCTTTCCAGCAGGCAATCTGAATGGGGTAGTTCCAGGCGCCGATGGCACCGATCACACCCAGCGGTTCCCGGCGGGTATAAACGAACGAGCTTTCGCGCAGCGGTATCTGGCTGCCCTCGATGGCGGGGGCCAGGCCCGCGTAATACTCCAGCGCATCGGCGCCGGTGACGATATCGACGCTGGCCGTTTCGCTGATGGGCTTGCCGGTGTTGCGGGTTTCCAGCTCGGCAAGCTCGTCGTTGCGTTCGCGTAGCAGTGCCACCGCGCGCAGCAGAATGCGTGAGCGTTCCATGCCGGTCATGGCCGCCCAGACACGCTGGCCTTGCTGCGCGGTGCGCACGGCCTCGTCGAGATCGCCCCGGCTTGCCTGGCCAACGGTGGCGAGCAGTGAGCCATCGTAGGGGTTGGTGACGGTGAAGGTGTCACCTGACGTCGCCGCGACCGTGCGGCCATTGATATATAGAGGAAGTACGTCCTGATGGGCCATGGGGTTCTCCTTAATATGATGCGTCAGCGGTGGAGTGCTTCAGGCAGCCGTGGTGGGCCAGCAGTTGATCCAGATAGGCGTGGGCCAGTTGCCGTGCTTCCTGCGCATCCAGCCCTTCCGGCGCCAGGGCGCCGCGTAGCCAAAGACCATCGATCATGGCAGCCAGCCCGCGCGCGGCGTTGCGCGCATCGCGATGCGGCATGACGCGCCGGAACTGGTGGCACAGGTTGGCATATAGCCGACGGTCGTTGACGTGCTGTAGACGTTGCAGCACGGGCTTGTGCATGCTGCTGGCCCAAAAAGCGAGCCAGGTCTTGGCGGCAGGGCCGGTCACCTGGGAGCGGTCGAAGTTTCCTTCGATGATGGCGCCAATATGAGCGCGGGGCGAGTCGTCGTCCAGCGCCTGGCGGCGCGCCGCAACGGCATCGGTCAGGTCGGTCAGCATCTGGCGCATGGTGGCTTCGAGCAGGCCATCCTTGCCGCCGAAATAGTGGCTGATGATGCCTGCCGAGACTCCGGCATGCCGTGCAATGCGCATGACCGTCGCTTCCGCCAGGCCCACTTCGTCGATGGCGGCCATGGTGGCCTTGATCAACTGCTGACGACGTATTGGTTCCATTCCCACCTTAGGCACGGCGATCTCCTGAACACTCTTCGAGGATGATGAAAATTATCATGGCACTTTTTTATTGAACGTTCAATCAATAAAAGGCAATTGACGGTACTTGCGGGCTGTCTTGTTCATTGGGAAATGAAATACCTGCGGCGATTGACTTGCCTTTTGCCAACGAGATTGGCATACTCTGCACCCGCTGATGTCGGAAAGGCTACGTAGCTCAGCTGGTTAGAGCACATCACTCATAATGATGGGGTCCCCTGTTCAAATCAGGGCGTAGCCACCGGTCAGCCAGGTACGCTTCTCTTGTGTGCCGTCATGGTGGCCCCTTAGGTCCTCCCGCAACGCTAAACTGCGAACCCCGCCAGGCCCGGAAGGGAGCAACGGTAGTGGTGGCTGCGTGTGCCGGGATGTGGCTTTTGGGGCCGCCTCCATTATATCCTCCCCCTTTGTTTTGCTTCGCTTGATTCCCTGTGGGTCGAGATTCTGTTGCCCGCACGCGGCTCCATTTGGCACTCTGATGGCCTTTTGCGCTTTCTGAATGGTCGTGCGTGCCAGAAACGTCTCTTTGTCACTTCGGAAAGCTCATGAAAACTCTACTGCGTTGGATAGCGGGCGTGGTGGTGCTGTTGGCACTGCTGTTGGCCGGGCCCGCCTGGATGTTGGCCAGTAACCAAGTGGTTACCGATGGCCACTGGTCGAATCTGGACCGCTCATCGGCGGGGTTGGCCCCAGACCCTGACGCCCATCCCGAGGCGGTGGTGCAAGTGTACGCTGCACGGGCGTATCACTGGCGGGGCGCGTTTGGGGTGCATATCTGGGTGGCTACCAAAGCTGACAATGCCAGCGACTACCGCCTGCACCAGGTGCTCAGTTGGCGTAGGCCCACCGTGGTGTCGAGCACCGATACGCCGGATCGGGCGTGGTTTGGCCATGCGCCCGAACTGCTGGCCGATTACCGCGGCGATGAAGCGGGGCAGTTGATTACCCAGATAGAAGAGGTGATTGGCCGTTACCCTCAGGCCGATTTATACCGGGTGTGGCCCGGCCCCAACAGCAACAGTTTCATCGCATGGCTTACCCGCGAAGTGGAGGGCCTGGCGGTGGCGTTGCCGGTCACCGCCGTGGGCAAGGATTTCCTGTTCGATAGCGTAGTAGCCCCTGTGCCCAGCGGCACCGGGTATCAGTTTTCTCTGGGCGGGGTGTTGGGGTTGATGCTGGCGCTGGAAGAGGGCGTGGAACTCAACGTGCTGGGCATGAGCCTGGGCGTCGATATTCTCAGGCCGGCCTTGAAGCTGCCTGGCGTGGGCCGGGTAGGCCTGCCTGCTCGGGTGCTGGGGAATGCTGCCGAGCAGGCAGAGCCGCAGGGGTGATCAACCTGCTGGAGCCTCGGCGCTCAACGCTGGAAAAGGAGCGTGCACGTAGCGGATGGCGTCGCTTAGCCCGTCCGTAATATCGACGCCATACCGCTCACTCAGCAGAGCCGCTCGTCCCACGAAGGCGCCGGAGCCCAGCACGATGGCATTGGCACCCTGTTCGAGCGAACTCACGATGGCGTCATGCAAGCGCTGTTCGGCCTGCGGCGTGCGGGCCGCGGTTTCCGATACCCCCATGCCAGTGGCCACGATCCGGCAGCGCGCGTCCAGGCCATAGCCACGACTCAGCGCGCGGATGGTCTCCACGGCACCCTCGAACGTGGTGATGACGGTGAAGGGGCGGTCATGCTGGCCAGCGGCACGCATGCCTGCCTCGGCCAGGCTCACCACTGGGCGCTGTGTTGCATCGCGCAGTTCTTGAACCGCCAGATCATCGAAGCAGGCCATGATGTAGCCAACGTCGTCGGCGGACTGGCGCTGTTGGATCAGCGCCATGACCTCCCGAGTGGCGGTGGCCTTGTGCGCTGCATTTTCGATGGCGATAGGCCCCGCCAGTGGATTGGTGACCTCCATTTGAACCCCTTCAGGCGAGCACTGCCGTACCAGGCGGCGTATTTCCCGGGTGACCTGGGGATTGGTATTGGGGTTGATGACCAGAATGCGCGGGGTATCGGTTCGCGACGCTTGGCACATGCTGCCGATGGGGGCTGTATGGCTGGGTCCAGTCTTGTTCGTCATTGCCTCAACGCCCCGCCAGAAGGTCGGGTAGCCACATGACGATGTCTGGCCAAATCATGATGGCAAAGGTGAACAACACCATGATGCCCACGAAGGGAATCGACCCCATGATGACGTCGTTGAAGCTGCCGCCATCCTTGCGCACGCCCTGAACCACGAACAGGTTCATGCCCACCGGTGGTGTGATGAGGGCGATCTCGCACATCAGCACGATGAAGATCCCAAACCAGGTGGGGTCGATCCCCACCGCCATGACCATGGGCACGGTAATGGGTACGGTCAGTACCAGCATCGACATGGCGTCCATGAAGGTGCCCAGAATCACGTAAAACACGAACAGCACCAGCAGCAGCGTTACTGCCGTCAGGCCGAAGGAGGCGACCCACTGGGTAAGTGCTTGGGTAACTCCCAGCATCGAGATGGTGACGTTGAGCAGCAGGGCGCACATCAAGACGATGATCACCATGCCCGATGTTTTGGCCGCCTGCAGCGAGCAGTGAATCAACAGGTCCAGCGTCAGCTTGCCACCAACGGCGATGAAGCCAAGGGCGATGACCACGCCAATGGCGGCGGATTCGGTGGGGGTGGCCAGGCCGCCGTAGATGCTGCCCATGACCACGCCAAAGATGACCACGGGAGGAATCAGGTGCTTCGACAGCGACAGCTTGTCCTGAAGCGAGACATTGACCTCGACCAGCGATGCCTTGCCCGCCTTGCCGTGGGCGAGCCACAGGTAGAGTGAGAACAGCAGCGCCAGGGCAATGCCCGGTATCAACCCGGCAGCAAAGAGCTGGCTGACGGAGGTATTGGCCAGTTGGCCATACACCAGCAGGTTGATGCTGGGGGGAATGAGAATCCCCAGCGTGCCGCCCGCTGCCAGCGAGCCCAGCGAAGGACGAATGGGGTAGCGATACTGCTGGAGCGCCGGCAGGGCGATGGTGCCTACGGTGGCCGCGGTGGCCACCGAGGAGCCGGAGGTGGCGGAGAACAGCGTGCAGGTAGCGATATTGGTATGCAGCAAACCACCCGGCAGGCGATTGAACCACACCGCCAGCGCGGCATACATGCGGTCCGCGATGCCGCCGCGTAACAGCAGCTCCCCCAGCAGCATGAAGAGTGGAATGGCGAGCATCGACGGGCTGTTCAGGCTGCTCCAGACGACGCCGCCCATCATGTTCACCAGCGGGGCGCCGTACATCAGATAGCCGCCCGCCACGCCCACCAGCAAAATCGACACCGCCACTGGCAGGCTGAGCAGCATCAGGGCCAGCATAACCATGAACGCCCCTGCAATGACCGGAATACTCATGGCTGTGCTCCTTTTTCACGCTGCTCGAGATCGGCCAGTTCGGCTTCGAGTTCTTCACTGGCTGAAGCAGGGCCGAAGCGCTGGTTCAGTGCGGGCCAGTCTCGCCGGATCAGCAGGCGCAGGGCTTGCAGGGCCAGCAGGGCCGCGCTCGCCGCAAAGATGCCCATGGCCACCAGCCAGACCGACTGAGGGTAGATCAGCGGCGTGGCCCAAGGGGTTTGGGCGATGGAGCGGTAGTTGTGCGTGTCGAGTACGGTCTGCACGGTAAAGTACAGCAGGAAGGCCGCCAGCAGCCCCAACGAGAGGGCTGCCAGGGCATTGAGGATCGCTTTGACGGTGGTGGGCAGGCGCATGTGCAGCAGATTGATGCGAATATGCGACTGCTCGATCATGGCGACGCCGAAGGCCAGAGGCGCCGCCACCGCAATGGCGTAGCCTCCCAACTCATCGACGCCACCAAACGACAGCGAAAAGAATTTGCGAATCAGGGTCTCTATCGTGATCAGCACGGCCAGCAGTAGCATGAACGTGCCGAACAGGATCCCCATCAGGCGAGCACAAAAAGTCATACGGGTCTCCTGGTAACGTTACAGGCCAAGCTGAGCGCCGACCGTTTCGCGCCAGGTGGCTTCGCAGTCGGCGGCCACGTTATTGCACTGGGTGGCCCATAGTGGCAGGGACACTTCCTCTACTGCGGCGGTGACGGCAGCCAGATCGGCGTCGGAAACGTCGACTTCGGTCAGCGCATACTGGTTGCCGAACTCGCAGGGCGACTCACCGGCGTTACAGCGCATGGCATCTTCGTAAAGCGCTTCCGAGTAGCTCCAGATGTCGTCGCTGAGCTCGGCAATGGCCGTTTCCAGCTGGGACTGCTGGGTCTCATCCAGGCGGTTCCAGGTGTCCAGGTTGATGGCGTAGCCATTGATGGCCAGCTGTAGAGCGATGGGCAACACGGTGGTCGTTGCCTCTGGCCAGCCGCCGGCGTTGGCCGAGGCAGGGCCGGTGATGCCGCAATCCACGACGCCACGAGAGAGCGCTTGTTGCACGTCGCCGAAGGGCATCGAAATGCCGGTGGCGCCCAACTGGCCAATGAAGTTGGCTGCGCTCTGGTCACCCACCCGTACGCGCAGGCCTCTCAAGTCCTCCAGGCCGGAAATATCCTTGTTGCAGAAGATGACCTGGGGACCGGCAGGCCATACGCCCAATAACTTGGCGTTGAAGCGGGACTGCAGGCGTGAATCCACATAATCATAAAAAGCCATGACATTGTCCCGGCCAGTCTCGAAACTGGTGTTCAGGCCGATCAAGTCCATCCCAAGCACCGAGGGCTCGTCACGGCTGACCTGGGGGCCGCGCAGCGAGACGATGTCGAAAAGACCGGAGTTGAGGATGCGTAGCCCGTCCGTATCGGGAATGCCTGCCACATCTACCGGAATGTACTGAACCGTGGCTTCCAGGCCGCTGTGCTCGGCGAAATTTTCGAAGAAGGGGCGCTCCTTGTTCTGGGCAATCAGCCCCGAACCGGCAGGTTGGCCGAGCACTTTGAGAGACAGCGTATCGGCGTGGGCGGCGCTGCCGATCACAGCGGCGGAAAGGGCGGTCATGAGAAGAGTGCGCTTGAACATGGAGGCTTCCTGTTATCTGTAGTGGGTGCGATGTGGTACGCCAGGCTGGGCGTGTTGCTCACCGCGCATCCTGCGCAGCGTTTGTTAAGTAGATCCATATTTCATGCCACAAGAGCTATGAAATTTAAATTTCATATATAAAACAGGCAGAAACCACGCGTTGCCCGAAAAATGGGGTAACACGACATGGGGCGTGAGAGACAAAAATGCACCTTGAAAGTGCATGTTGATGGGGTGATGAACTAGAAGAGTGCTTCAGTAAAAGCAGGCGCTCGTCGAAATGGCTCGATTAAAGCTCTTCAAAGTGGTCGTTGAGGGTTTCGATGCGGCTCAAACGCTGTCGTGACGCGTCTCCGGCCAGCTCGATGGTGCGCATGATCAGCAGATGACAGAGGGTCATGACCGCAGTGTGATTGAACAGCGGCCCGGAAGCGTGCGTATGGCAGCGAAAATGCCAGGTAGCGGAAGGGTGGGGCTCCGTGCCTTCATCGGTGATATACACCAGCGAGGCCCCGCACTCCCTGGCGCTGCTCAGCAGCTGTTCGGTCGTCGCAACTCGGCGCCGCAACCCCAGCACGATGACGCTGTCTTCCGGGCCAATGTCGGCAAGGTGCTCGCCCAGGGTTTCGCCAGGGCCGGGAATGGCGGCGATATCTCCGGTCACTTGCAGCAGCTGCCAGCGTAGGTAGTCGGCTAGCGGGCGGCTGGCGCGATAGCCAACGACCCAGATTTTACGTGCCGCCAGCCATGCATGGGCGACGGCGTCGATATCGGCCTGGGTGATGGCGGCAAAGGTTCTGTCCAGGTTGTCCTTGCTGAAGGTCAGCCCCTGGGCAAGCCAGGATTCGGATTGGCCGAGACGCTGAGCGGGGAGAAACAGGCGCGACCCCGTCGTCTGCTCTTCGCGGGCATGCCTGCGTGCGGCTTCGTAATTGTCATAACCCAAGCGCCTGACGAAACGCGATACCGTCGCCTTGGAAACTTTTGCAAAGCGTGCCAGCTCCTGGGCATTGTAGCTGGCCAACTCGCCGGGAAAGTCGCAGACGAATTCACCCAGCCGCCGCTCTGCCGGATGCAGGGAGGGCAGTGCATGGCGAACACGGGCAAGAAAGGAGCGTTCTTTCGAAGCGGGCGGCATGACAGTATCCTGAAACCACGATTTCTTGAATGATGCGGGTTATCAGGCGTCAGGACAAGATAGCTGCGCCAGCCGTCACTGCGGCTGCTGCTCGGTGAAGCGCTTCATAATGGCCAGGGTCGTATCACTCACGTGGTGCTCCATGCCTTCGGCATCGATGCGCGCGGTGCTGTCTTCGACGCCCAGAGCGCGCAGAAAATGCAGCACGATGTCGTGCCGAGCGCGGGAGGTTTCGGCCATTTTCTGGCCTTCCTCGGTCAGAAACAGCGAGCGGTAAGGCTGGCTGGTGACGAGCCCCAGCTCGTTGAGTCGCCGAATCATCTTCGACACGGTGGCCTGGCTGACGGCCATGCGGTTGGCGATGTCTGCGGCTCGGGCCTCACCGCGGTGACGCAACAGATCACCGATCAGCTCCACGTAATCTTCGATGAGCTCGGTTTCATGAGCGTTGCGCACGGTTTCATACTGCTGAGCGTGCTGCTCCACTGGCGGTAGGGCGTCACCGCTTTTCTCACATGAGGCAGGAGCGCGCCGCGGGTCGTGATCACTCATTGGCAATATTTATCAAGGTTAGTGGCATCGTTGATTGGTGATGGTAGCGCATTTTGGCGGATAATTGTTAGCCAAGGCTAAACTATTTGCACTTGGCTTTTTCTTTGAGCTACAGTGATATCACAAGTGAGCTTACACGGGAGCAGTTGACGATGGCGAAATCTTACGGATGGATGTTGATGGGGGCTTCTTTGGCCTTTGGTGCGAGCACGTCTTCAGCGTATGCCAACGAGCTGTTGCAACCGCCTATCAACGTGGCCGTCACTTTTTCGGTGCTGGGCGATCTGGTTCAACGGGTGGCGGGTGACGATGCCGAAGTGACCGTGCTGACCCCGATCAATGCGGAAGTGCATGAATGGGAGCTGACACCGGATAATTTTGCGGCCCTCGAGAATGCCGATATGGTCTTCTACAACGGTTACCAGCTGGAGCAGTGGATGCGCCAGGTGGAAGCCACGGTATCGCAGGGCGTGCCCGTGCTAGCGGTGGCCGAGGCATCCGGCTATCCCACTCAATCGATTGCGATTGGTGAAATGGAAGGGGACATTGACCCGCATCTGTGGATGGACCCGCGGGCCGCCAGCGCCTACGTGCAGGCCATCGCCAACGCCCTGGAAGAGCGCTTGCCGCAGCAGGCCGAAGAGATTCACCAGCGTGCCAGCGCGCTGGAAGACGAGCTGCACGCACTGTATGTCGAGCTGCAGGAGACCCTGGAGGTGATTCCCGACGATCGGCGCCTGCTGCTGACTAGCGAGGCAGCGTTTCTTTACTTTGCCGATGCCTTTCACTTCAAGCACGACGGTATCTGGGGCACCAATGCCGAAACCGAAGGCTCTCCACGCCAGCTGATGCGCATTATCGATTTGATCAATGAGCGTCAGCCCGCCGCACTGTTCTGGGAAAGCACCATTTCTGACCGTCATGTGACCAGTATTGCCCGAGATACGGGACTGCCGGTGGCAGGGCCACTTTACGTGGACTCGCTCAGCGAGCCGGACGGTGTGGCGGGTGACTACTTTGCCATGCAGCGCCACAATGCCGAACTGCTGCGCCGTTATCTGGGCGTCGAGTAGGCCAACATGAACAGTGCTTCGTCACTACCTCCGGCGGCCATTGAGGTATCGGGGGTCTATGCCGCCTATCAGCGCCAGCCGGTGCTCGAAAACATTCAGCTGAGCTTGCCGGCGGGGCGTTGGACGGCTATCGTCGGGCCGAACGGGGCTGGCAAGTCGACGCTGTTTCATGTGCTGACCGGTAGCATGAAGCCGCTGCGTGGCCAGGTGATGGCGTTCGGAGAGCCCATTCAGCGGCGCCGCAAAGCTGGCGGTATCGCCTATATGGCGCAACGTGAAGCGATCGAGTGGGACTTTCCTATCTCGGTGTGGGACACGGTGATGACGGCGCGCTACGGCCACATGCGCCATGACCCTCTATGGCGGCGTCTGCTGCCTGGGCGTTGGCAGGCTCCGAGCCACCGTGACGTCGTGAGCAAGGCGCTGCAGGACGTGAATATGCTGGACATGGCCGAGCGTCCCATTGGGGCGCTGTCGGGCGGCCAGAAAAAACGTGTGTTGTTGGCCAGGGCGCTGGCCCAGCAGGCCAGTATCCTGTTGTTGGACGAACCGCTGGCGGGCGTCGACCCGCCCAGCGAGCAGCTGATTCTGGATGTGCTCAAGCGGGAGCGAGAAGCGGGCAGGACCATTGTCATGGTGACCCATGACATGCCGGGAGCGCGCCGCTATGTGGACCATGTGGTGCTGATCAACCGCTTCATCCGCGGGGCGGGGCCCCCGGATGAAATGCTCAGCGACCGCAGGCTGGCCGAACTGGCGGTGAGCGCCCAGCCAGCGCCAGATTCCTTTACCTTGCAACAGACCAGTGCTCCTGCTTTGATGCCTCAATAACGGTCAATTTCAACATGTTAGATACACTGGATAGCATGGCCAGCGCGCTGATCGCTGGCCTGCTGGCGGCGCTGATGGTGCCCATCAATCTGTTACCCGACGCCATTTCCGATGCGTTTCAGTACGCCTTCATGCAGCGTGCGCTGCTGACCTCGATGCTGGTGGGCGCCATTTGCGGTCTGCTCTCCTGCTACGTGGTGCTCAAGCGCTGGTCGCTGCTGGGGGATGCGATTTCCCACGCGGTCTTGCCCGGCGTGGCGATTGCCTACCTGCTGGGGCTGCCGTTTTTCATCGGGGCTTTCGTGACGGGGGCGCTGACGTCGTTGGGTATCGGTGCCATCGAGCGCCATACCCGCATCAAGTCGGACGCAGCCATGGGTATCATGTTCACTGGCGCTTTTGCGCTGGGCATCGTGCTGATCAGCAAGATGGCCTCCAGCACGCACCTGATGCATATCCTGTTCGGCAACGTGCTGGGCGTACAGCAGTCGGCGCTGATGCTCACGCTGGCCGCCAGCGTCGTGGCGCTGCTGGTGATATGGCTCGCCTTCAGGCCGCTGATGCTCTACGCCTTCGACCCCACGCAGGCCCAGGCGCTGGGGTTCAATACCAGCGTCATTCACTATGGCCTGATTCTGCTGCTGACCCTGACTATCGTGGCAAGCCTGGAAACCGTAGGCATCATTCTGGTCGTTGCGATGCTGATCACCCCTGGCGCCACCGCCCACCTGCTGACCGAGCGTTTCACAACGATGCTGTTGATTTCCACCGGTGTCGGTGTGGGCTCGGCGGTGCTGGGGCTATGGCTCTCTTATGCCTTCGATGTGGCTTCGGGAGGCACCATCGTCCTGGTCGCCACCAGCTGCTTCTTCCTGGCGCTACTGTTTTCTCCTCGGCATGGCGTGCTGATGCGGCGCTGGCGGCATCGCCAACTAGGACGTTAAGAGGATGCCCACCCGGTCACGATACAGGAGTAATCCACTATGCCAAGGACCTGGTGTTGTTGATTAGTGACCGGGGCTAGCGAAAGGCCAAATTGACCAAATAGCCGAGCACAGTTACGTATGCTCATTTCGGGGCGGACGCTGATGACCGGCTTGGTCATGATTTCGTACAGGCTGACGCGTTCTGTCGAGCGATTCGCCGCCAGTACCTTTTTGGCAATGTCCGTTGCGAGCACTATTCCATGCTCATCGGTTGCGTCACGTGGTTGTATGATCAAGACGTTAACGTTGTGTTTGCGCATCACGTCGATGCCTTCTGCAACCGTCAACAGGCCATCGACCAGCCTGTATTGTGAGTGCATGATCGTTTCTGCCGTTGGTATGGCACTTTGATGCTCTAACATGCTCACTCCCTGTCTGCTGGCTGACCAAGCACCTCGGTCAGTGATTTGATTTGATGCTGTACGCCCACGGCATCTTCAACGTCTATCTGAAACGCGATGCCAGTGCCTGGTGTCTCATCGAACTGACCTACCTCCGCGATGGACTCCAGAATGAGTCGGCTAATATGCTCTTCGGTCAGGAACAGGAGCACGTCCCGCTGAGCGGTGATTTCCATGCCAAAGATGCCGCGTGCTTTTTTGAGTCCTTCGCCCCTGGCATTATTGATGACGGTCGCTCCCGTTGCGCCCGCATCACGAGCCGCCTTGAGGACATCATCGGTCAAGTCGTCTTCAACCAGTGCTACGATGAGTTTAAAGCGCATTACGTTTTCCTTCGTTGGTTAACCTTACGCTGAGTCTGCGGTCTCTCCATTGAGCGATTTGGGCATAGCCCATCACCGTGATGATGGGAAACAGGCAGGCCAGCGCAATCATCCCAAAGCCATCCATGAGTGCGCTTCGCCCTGGAATAGAGGAAGCCAGGCCAAGCCCCAGAGCGGCGATAATAGGAACTGTTATCGTAGAAGTCGTCACGCCGCCGGAATCAAACGCGAGCGGAATAATGCTTTTTGGCGAGCGCAACGTTTGCAAGATCACCAACGTGTAGGCACCCAATACAAACCACTGTAGTGGCCAGCCCATGACAATACGCCAGGCCCCTAGCGTGATGCCGAAGGCCATGCCAAGTGCGACGGCGAGGCGCAATGTAAACGGTCGAATGGTGCCGCCGGATATTTCTCCAGCTTTGATAGACACTGCAATCAGCGAGGGTTCAGCGATGGTGGTGCTGGCGCCAATGGTAAAGGCAAAGATGTATACCCAGTAATAGTCGCTCCAGTGGCGCTGGGCGCCATCGGCGAGCCCGGGGAGAAAGTCAGCATTGGTCAGCTGGCCGGCCATGAGCTCTCCCATCGGAAACAGCGCTTGTTCCAGACCCACTAGAAAAAGTGATAATCCTACCCAAACCATGACAAAGCCCACGATGACTTGCGGCAGGCGTTTCACACGTTTGCGGATGACAAGATATTGAAAACCAAAAATAATCGCGGCGATAGGAAAGATATCGAGTAGCGTACTCCAGAGCGTAATAAGCAAATTCATGGATTGATCCCCTTGACCAAATCGAGTCCAAAAATGCCAAAGAGCAACACAAAAATAATCGGCATGACGGAGGCGAAGGCAATCAAGCCAAAACCATCCAGCATGGGGTTGCGGCCCTTGATACTCGAGGCGAGACCGACTCCCAGGGCCGTTACCAGCGGCACAGTAATCGTCGATGTTGTGACGCCCCCAGAGTCGTATGCAATACCGACGAGTTCGCTGGGTGCAAAAAGGGTCAGCAGCATGACCAGCGCGTAGCCGCCAATAATCATCAAATGCAGCGGCCAGCCCTTGAAGATGCGCAATACGCCAAGCATGACGGCGGTGCCTACCGAGCAGGCAACAACCATTCGTAGCGTGAAAGCAAACGAGGCTTGTGACTCACCGGTGTTGGCAATCAGGCCCCCTGCAGCAACCACCTCGCCTGCACGAGCAGCCACTGCAATCAATGCTGGTTCAGCCACGGTGGAGCCAAACCCCAGAGCAAATGCGAACAGCAGTAGCCAGGCGATCGAGCCCTTGGCGACAAAGGCTCGAGCGAGGTTTTCTCCTAAAGGAAAAAGGCCAAGCTCCAGCCCTTTGATGAATAGTGTCAGGCCTACCACTACAAACAACAAGCCTATGATCAAGTCCAGGAAAGCCAGGCTTGCGGGTAGCGGCTGACCGATCACGACCAGCTGAAAAAAGGCCATGACAGCCACGACGGGCAGCAAATCCCGGAGGCTGTCTTTAAATTGATGAAGCAGTGAAGTGACGATATTCATGAAGTCTGGGGAAGTCCGTAAACGTCAGGGCAATGACTTGATATTAATCAAATGATCATGAAGCAGGCCTGATATGGCGCAAGCTTTGGGTCGAAAATACCGTTCAACACAAACGACTGCCCATCAACAGCAGGCCCGCATCCAGCGAGTGCCACCCCCACCAGGCAAGGGCAGTTCCCCCGGCGATGGCCAGCGCCCCCAGCAGCGCTAGCGAAAGAGTCTGTGGTGTCATGGTGTCACCTGCTTGGGAGTGGTGCGTGCCAGCGGTTTTTCGCTGATGAACCAGTGCAAGGCGGCGGCCACCACGGAGAGCACGATGGCGATTTGCCAGACGGTATCGTAGTGACCAGTCATGTCATAAAGGTAGCCGCCTAGCCAGACGCCCATGAACGACCCCAACTGGTGGAACAGAAACACGATGCCGCCCAGCATGGAGAGGTGTTTGACACCAAACACCGACGCCACGATGCCGTTGGTCAGTGGCACGGTCGAGAGCCACAGCAAGCCCATGGCGATACCAAACGCGTAGGCACTGTAGGCGCTGAGGGGCGCGACCAGAAACACGGTAATGACCACGCCTCGGATCAGGTACAGCCAGCTGAGCAAGCGCGGCTTGGACCAGATTCCCCCCAACCAGCCTGCCGTATAAGTGCCCACGATGTTGAACAGCCCCACCAGGGCGAGAACGGTGGTACCCACTTGCACGGCAAGCCCGTTATCGAACAGGTAGCCCGGCAAGTGCACGGCAATGAACACCACCTGAAACCCGCACACGAAAAAGCCCAGGCAGAGCAGCCAGAAGCCTTTTTGCCCGGCGGCTTCGTTGAGCGCGTCGCGCAGGCTCAGGTCGCCCAGCGCATGGGGGCGTGGGCGATCCTTGAGCATGGCGCCCAGCGGAATCATCACGGCGGCAATCATGCCCATGGCCAGCAGGGCCGCCGACCAGCCCAGCCACTCGATCAGCCCCAGCGTGCCCGGCAGCATGGCGAACTGGCCAAACGAGCCCGCCGCACTGACGATTCCCATGGCCATGCTGCGCTTTTCGGCAGGCACCGCCCGCCCAACAGCGCCCAGGATCACAGAGAAGGTCGTGCCAGAGAGGCCGATCCCGATCAGCAGGCCAGCGCTCAGGGTCATGCCCAGCGCGCTGGTGGAAAGGCTCATGAAGCACAGCCCCAGCACGTAGAGCACGCCCCCGGCCACGATGATTCTGGCCGCGCCGAAGCGGTCTGCCAGCGCGCCGGTGAAAGGCTGTGCCAGGCCCCACATCAAATTCTGAATGGCCAGTGCCAGGGCAAAGACCCCGCGCCCCCAGCCAAGCTCACTGCTCATGGGTTCGAGGAACAACCCGAAACCGTGGCGCAGCCCCATCGCCGTAGAGATGATGAGGCTGGCCAGCAGGATCAGCAGCAGGGAGGAGTGTCGTGTAAGGGCCATGACGGGTCTCGTTGTTGTTCGGTGGTTAACACGTTAACCAACTATCGCATGGCTTACGCGGCTTTAGAAGCTCCCAAACAGCGTCCCCAGGGTAATGACGGTGATCAGGGCCGCCACGGGTAGCACGATGGTCACCATGGCCACATTGGCATAGGACTGGCGGTGCGTCAGCCCGCAAATGGCCAGCAGCGTGATCACCGCCCCGGAGTGGGGTAGCGTGTCCATGCCGCCCGCCGCCAGGGTGGCGACACGGTGCATCAGTTCGGGATTGATCCCCGCCTGCTGTGCCATGGCCAGGTACTCATCACCCAGGGTTTGCAAGGCAATCGACAGGCCGCCCGATGAGGAGCCGGTAATGCCTGCCAGCACGCTCATGGCTACGGCTTCGGAAATCAGCGGGTTGCCGGAAACGTTGAGCACGGCATCACGGATGATCATGAAGCCTGCCAGGCTGGCAATCACTGCTCCATAGCCCACTTCGGAGGCGGTATTGAAAATTGGCAGCAGCGAGCCAAAGCAGCCCTGGTTGATGGTGTTTTTCAGATCCTTCCAATGATTCCAGCGGGTAATGATCAGCCATGCCGAGGCGCTCAGCAGCGAGATCAGGATCGCCCACAGGCCAGTCTGGCGGCTGGGGGTGATGTTCTCGAAAGCATCGCTGATATAGCTCAGATCCATGGCGGGGAAAACGCCATAGGTAAACAGCGCGTTCAGGCCGATGACCATGATCAGGGGAATCAAGGCCACTGCCAGGGGGAGCGTGGGGGCGGGCGAGTCGTCCTGCTGGGGGTCGACTTCACGCTCGGTATGCGTGCCATAGCCTTCGCCGTTGGCGGCTGCCTTGCGAACCCTGGACTGCAGATAGTAGGTGCCCAGGCCCAGCATGATAAGCCCGGCAATGATGCCCAATCCGGGAGCCGCAAAGCTGTTGGTGCCAAAGTAAGGAATGGGAATGGCATTCTGAATGGCTGGGGTGCCTGGCAGGGCCGTCATGGTAAAGGTAAAGGAACCCAGCGCGATGGACGCAGGTATGAGCCGCTTAGGCACATTGGCCTGACGGAAGAGCTCACGGCTGATGGGATAGATGGCAAAGGCCACCACGAACAGTGACACGCCACCGTAGGTCAGTACGGCACAGGCCATGACCACGGTCAGCACCACGTGATGCGTGCCCAGCCGCTTGACGATACCGTTGGAAATGGACTGCGCGGCACCGGAGTCGGCCATCAGTTGGCCGAACAGGGCGCCCAGCAGGAACAGCGGAAAGAACTGAGTGACGTAGTTACCCAGCGCCCGCATGAAGGTGTCGGTGTAAATGGGCAGCAGCAGGCCGCCATCACCGGAAAGCAGGACTGCCAGCGACGCCATGAGCGGTGCCAACAGCAGCACTGAGATGCCTCTGTAAGCCAGTAACATCAGCAGTATCAGGGAAATGAGAATGGCGAAAATGTCCATGCAGGCTCCTAAGACATTGTTAAATTAGCAGTGCCGGTCATCAATGAAGGTCCCGATACTAGGAGGATTGTTGCATAGCAGCAAGAGCGCTGTGACTAAAGTCTTAGCCGCTGTGCCAGCGTACTCGGGGATCAGATAAGCCTGATGAAGGGCGCGCTATCTGCTAAAATCCGCCGCCTGGTTTTAAAGGCATGGTTTAAAAACCTGGTTTTAAGTGCCTGGTTTCAAGAACTTGGTTTTAAGAACCTGGTGAAGACTTCGTATTAAAGACGTTCCATTAGCTCTGGATATCTCCATGAATGCAGTCATTCTTGCAGTGCTCGTGATGGTGACGCTGTCACTTCTTCGTGTGTCGGTGGTGTTTGCCCTGGTGGTAGGGGCCCTGGTAGGAGGGCTGGCGGGTGGACTGTCGCTGGATGACACGCTCAGCGCTTTCAATGATGGTGTGGGAGGCGGTGCCCAGGTGGCGTTGGCCTACGCCACGCTGGGGGCCTTTGCGGTCGCTATTTCTCGCTCCGGCCTGCCGGATTTGCTGGCCACGCGGTTGATCAAGCTGTTGGGTAAGGAGGCCACGGCAGCGCATCAGGCGCGGGTGAAAATGCTGCTGCTGGGCGCCGTGTTGCTGGTGGCGATTTCTTCTCAAAACGCCATCCCGGTGCATATTGCGTTCATTCCCGTCCTGATTCCGCCGCTGCTGGTGGTCATGAACCGCTTGCAACTGGACCGCCGCGCGGTTGCCTGTGCGCTCACTTTTGGTCTGACGGCACCCTATATGCTTCTGCCGGTAGGCTTCGGGGCCATCTTCCTGAACGACATACTGCTGGCCAACCTGAATAGCGCAGGGGCGGCGGTGGGGCTCGACATTACCCGGGGCATGGTGCCCATGGCCATGGCGATCCCCGTGGGCGGAATGGCCATCGGGCTGGTCGTCGCCCTGCTGTTCAGCTATCGCGGTCAGCGCCACTATGCCGCCAGGCCGCTGGCCGCGCCTGCGGGTGAGCAGGCGCATACGCCTGCCGAGCCTCATCTGCTGGGGTTGGTCATGTCGGGGGTCGCCATCGTGGCTGCGCTGGGCCTGCAGCTGTATACCGGTTCCATGATCGTGGGCGGCCTGGTGGGCATTGGCCTGCTGTCATTGGGGGGGATTTTCAAATGGCGTGAGGCCGATGATCTGTTCACCAGTGGCATGCGTATGATGGCACTCATCGGCTTCATCATGATTTCAGCGTCAGGCTTTGCCGAAGTGATGAAAGCCACGGGGGATATCGAGGCTCTGGTGGCGGGCGCCTTCGAGCTGTTTGGTGACAATCGCGGCCTGGCTGCGCTGGTCATGCTGCTGGTGGGGCTGTTCATCACGCTGGGCATTGGTTCATCGTTTTCTACTATTCCGATCATTGCCGCCATTTTCGTCCCATTGGCGATTCAGTTCGGGTTTTCGCCCATGGCCACCGTGGCCTTGGTGGGCACCGCGGCGGCATTGGGCGATGCGGGCTCACCGGCATCGGACTCCACTTTGGGGCCCACTGCCGGCCTGAACGTGGACGGCCAGCATGACCATATGTGGGATAGCGTCGTGCCGACCTTCCTGCACTATAACCTTCCGCTGATTGCGTTTGGTTGGCTGGCGGCCATGTCGCTTTGATCTGCGCATCATCCGAAAAAGGCCGCCAAATGGCGGCCTTTTTTTGTCTGGCGGTTGGCGTGCGCTGCTTACTGTTTGGGCAGGTGTGCCTCGAAGGCGCTCAGTAGCCCGCGGAGTAGCGATAATTCCTTGCGGCTTGGCTGGGCACGTGAGAACAGTGCCTGCAACTGCTCTTCGGTGCGTGCGTGGGGCTGGGTCAAAAAACCGCTCTCGTGCATGAGCCGACCCAGGTGTTCCTGGAAGTAGCCAAACTGTTCGCGACTGGGCGGCGCCGCTTCCAGGGGCCGTTGATAGACGAAATCACTGTCGTCGCGCCGTCGCCAGGCGCGATGCACTTCATAGGCAAGAATCTGCACGGCTTGCGAGAGATTCAAAATGCCGTAATCCGGATTGGCCGGTATGCTGACCTGGTGGGTGCAGCAGCGGATCTCGTCATTGGTCAGGCCAGAGCGCTCGCGGCCAAACACCAACGCCACGGGAGCTTGATGGGCATTGACGATGACCTGACGTGCCATGTCGTCCGGCTCGTCGAAGTGGGGGAGCGGCATGCTGCGTAATCGGGCACTGGCCCCGACCACTTGAACGCAGTCCTGCAGGGCGTCTTCCAGGGTGCTGACGCAGCGCGCGTTGTCCAGCACATCGGTAGCGCCCGCCGCCAGTCGAGTGGCCTCTTCGTCAGGAAAAGCGCGTGGGTTGACCAGCACCAGCTGGGTCAGGCCCATGGTTTTCATGGCGCGGGCGGTGGCGCCAATATTGCCGGGATGAAAGGTGTGTACCAGCACGATACGAATATTGGAAAGCACGGGACGTCGAACCTGAAAGCTGCCAAGAAGAAAGGGGATGGTAACACGCAAAGAACCCCGCCGAAGCGGGGTTCTGAAGGACGTATTACGTCAGAGCGAGGTGGGGCTTACATCATGCCGCCCATGCCACCCATTCCGCCCATGCCACCCATGTCCGGGGCAGCTTCTTTCTCTTCCGGGTCGTCGGCGATCATGCACTCGGTGGTGATCATCAGGCCCGCAACGGAACCGGCAGACTGCAGCGCAGTACGGGTCACTTTCGCAGGGTCGAGTACACCCATTTCGAACAGGTCGCCGTATTCGCCGGTCTGTGCGTTGTAGCCGAAGTTGCCTTCGCCATCTTTCACACGGTTGATGACCACCGCAGACTCTTCACCGGCGTTGGTGACGATCTGACGCAGCGGCGCCTGCATGGCACGCAGGGCCATGTTGATGCCGTGGTTCTGGTCTTCGTTGTCACCGGTCAGGCCTTGTACCTTGGCCATGACGCGTACCAGCGCCGTGCCGCCACCAGGTACCACGCCTTCTTCGACGGCTGCGCGAGTAGAGTGCAGCGCGTCTTCGACACGTGCTTTCTTCTCTTTCATTTCGACTTCGGTAGCTGCGCCTACGCGGATAACGGCAACGCCGCCTGCCAACTTGGCAACGCGCTCTTGCAGCTTCTCTTTGTCGTAGTCGGAGGAGGTGTCTTCGATTTGCGCGCGGATCTGATTGACGCGTGCTTCGATGTCACCTTCTGCACCAGCACCGTCGATGATGGTGGTGTTCTCTTTGGTCATGGTGATGCGCTTGGCAGTACCCAGGTGATCCAGGTTTGCCTGCTCGAGGGTCAGACCGACTTCCTCGGAGATGACCGTGCCGTTGGTCAGGATGGCGATATCCTGCAGCATGGCCTTGCGACGATCACCAAAGCCGGGTGCCTTGGCAGCCGCTACCTTGACGATGCCGCGCATGTTGTTGACTACCAGCGTGGCAAGCGCTTCGCCTTCGATGTCTTCGGCGATGATGGCCAGCGGCTTGCCTTGCTTGGCAACACCTTCCAGCACCGGCAGCAGCTCGCGGATGTTGGAGATTTTCTTGTCAACCAGCAGGATGTAGGGGTCTTCCAGCTCGACCGCCATGGTGTCCTGATTGGTGACGAAGTAGGGAGAGAGGTAGCCACGGTCGAACTGCATGCCTTCGACGACTTCCAGCTCGTCTTCGAAACCGCGACCTTCGTCAACGGTGATGACGCCTTCTTTACCTACTTTCTCCATCGCTTCGGCAATGATCTCGCCAATGCGCTTGTCGCCGTTGGCAGAGATGGTGCCTACCTGAGCGATGGATTTGGTGTCGGTGCAGGGCACGGACATGGCCTGAATTTCCTTGACGGCAGCGGTGACCGCCTGGTCGATGCCGCGCTTCAGGTCCATCGGGTTCATGCCAGCTGTCACACCTTTCAGGCCTTCTGCAACGATGGCCTGGGCCAGCACGGTAGCGGTAGTGGTACCGTCACCTGCGGCATCAGACGTCTTGGAAGCGACTTCCTTGACCATCTGAGCGCCCATGTTCTCGAACTTGTCTTTCAGTTCGATCTCTTTGGCGACGGAAACACCGTCTTTGGTGACGGTCGGGGCGCCGAAGGACTTGTCCAGTACCACGTTGCGGCCTTTCGGGCCCAGCGTGACCTTGACGGCGTTTGCCAGGATATCTACACCACGCGCCATGCGTTTACGAGCGTCATCAGAGAACTTAACTTGCTTAGCAGCCATGTTCGTTACTTCCTAAATTGAAATTGAACGATGAACGTAAATGGGTAGCCGAGGCGTCTTAGCCTTCAACGACCGCCAGGATATCGGCTTCACTCATGATCAAAACTTCTTCGCCGTCGATTTTTTGCTTCTCGACGCCGTAGCCGTCCTTGAAAATCACCGTGTCACCCACTTTGACATCCAGCGGGCGAACGTCGCCGCTTTCAAGAATGCGACCATTACCAACTGCCAGGATTTCGCCACGCGTGGGCTTTTCCTGTGCATTGCCCGGAAGCACGATGCCGCCAGCGGTTTTCTGCTCTTCTTCCACGCGACGGATCACAACGCGATCGTGCAAAGGACGGATATTCATGCTCACGTTCTCCTGAGTAGTGTCAAAGCCCCTTGGGGCCATTAGCTTGAAGGAATTTCCGTGGGCAGCGCCCGCGGAAAGCGAAGGCCTGTTGCCTTCATGTCAATGGTAACGCCATCAGGCATTACCGAAGTTGTGTGCTGACTCAAAAGTGGGGGCTGGTCACTGCCTTTCAAGGGGGGCGCTATAAAAAAATTGCGGATTATCAGTGCGCCTAACCCGCTTCTGTTCACTGCCTGCGAGAAGACTCATCCTTGCTGATGAAGTCTCCTTCCAGCGGCCCCTCCGAGGAGGACGAACCAGGCTCGTGCTGATGGGGTGGCTCACGCTCTGGGGCCGGGCCTTGACGGGTGGCCAGCGAGGCCTTGACGCCTAGCCAGGCCATCAGCTTCAACAGCAGCTGCCGCGCGCTGGGCAGCAGGCACGCAATGCCCAGTGCATCCGAGAGAAAGCCGGGCGCCAACAGCAGGGCGCCACCGAAAATCAGGGCCGCACCTGTGAGCACTTCCTGGGAGGGGATTTCTCCCATCTGCATACGCTGGCGAGCACGCGCCAGGGTGGAGACTCCTTCCTTGCGAATCAAGTGCAGCCCGATAAACCCTGTGCCTAGCACCAGTACCAGCGTCGCCAGAAGCCCGATCCGGCTTCCCACGGTAAAAAGAAGCACAAAGTCCAGTAGCGTGAATAGGGAAATAAAGAGAAGAATGGGCATGAGCGACTCCAGTACAGACGTAATGAGTCAATATGGTGTCAGAATTATAAAAAACAATCTGCATTGCCTGCAGTGAGCGCAAGCGTTGGCCGAGTCGATTTTTTGCTGACAGCTATCTATGCTGCAATGCACAACCCCTGGTTTCGAAAAGGAGAGACGCATGCAGTTGAATGAGCAAGTGGTGGCGATTACCGGAGGCGCCCGCGGGTTGGGGTTTGCCATGGCAAAACATCTGGGCGCACAAGGGGCGCGTCTTGCCCTTCTCGACATGAGCGGTGAAGCGTTGGACGAGGCCGTCTCGAGCTTGTCGGCGGCCGGTATCGAAGCGCAGGCGTTCGTGACCAATGTGGCAGATGAAGCCTCGGTGCAGCAGTCTTTTGCAGACATTGCCAAGCGCATGGGCGCGGTAAGTGGCTGTGTCAACAACGCCGGTATTACCGATGACAGCCTGCTGGTGAAAGCCAAAGAGGGGGTAGTGGAAAAGCGCATGTCGCTGTCTTCCTGGCAGCGAGTGCTGGATGTCAACCTGACAGGCGTTTTCTTGTGTGGCCGAGAAGCGGTCACCCAGATGATCGAGGCCGGTCAGCCGGGTGTTATCGTCAATATTTCGAGCATTTCACGTGCGGGCAACATGGGGCAGAGCAACTATGCGGCTGCCAAGGCAGGCGTACACGCGCTGACGGTGACCTGGGGCAAGGAGCTGGCCCGCTATGGTATTCGTACTGGTACCGTGGCGCCGGGGTTTATCGAAACCGATATGACGGCCTCCATGCGTCCCGATATGCTGGAACGCATTGCCAGCAGCGTGCCGTTGAAGCAGCTGGGGCAGCCCGAACATATCGCACGCAGCGTCGCGTTCATTTTCGAAAATGACTACTTCACGGCCCGGATCATCGAGTGCGATGGGGGGTTGAGGCTTTAGAGCGAGGCGCTCGGGGTGGTGGCGGGTGTGGCCATCGCCCCTGAGCCTGCAAAACGCTAGAAGTGAAAATAGTTGCGATGTATTTCACGCTGAAAATACATCTCGAGGCGCAGCGTCATGGCCCAGCGAGGGTCGTAACTGTCTTCTCGCTGGAAATGCAGCTCCGGTATGACATCGCCAAACAGGATGCCCTTGTGAATGTCTCGACGGTAACGCGTCTGCAGATAGTAGTTGGTCATGCGCGGATTGGAGGCGCTTTCGCCTATCGCCAGGGCCGAGTAGCGAAGTGCGCTGCGCCGGTTGAGGCGCTGATTCAGTTCAGCAACTTCACTGAATTCCAGCGTATCTTCCTCTTCCCGCCACTGCAGCGTGCTGATGAAACGCAGGTGGAGATCGTCTGCCAGGGGGCGGCCAATGTCCCAGGAGGTACGTGCTGAGTAGCCTTCATTATTGAACCAGGAAACGCGGTTGTAGGACTCAAGCTGCCAAGGCCCGTCGCCTATATCCCACAGCCGTTCACTGGTGAATCGGACGTAGGGGGCCAGTGGCATGCGCAGCCTTATACCTGCACCCACCCGGTTGCTCCAGTTTTCGCGTTTGTCACGCCGTTCCAGCCAATCAAACCCAAAGGTGGAGGTGCTGCGATCACGCTGGTCGTTATACAGACGGCCTGACCCCTGGTCTGCCAGAGTGCCTTGAGACTCTTCAGGATCACTCTCGATGATCAGTCGCAAGCGATCTTCCGTGGTCGGCAGGTCAATCCGGTAGCGCAGGCTGATGTCGCCACTGGTGCCGTCACCCTCCATCCAGTCCAGCTCTTGCCCCAGTCGTAGGTAAGAGTCGTTGTGCGCCGTAGCCGAGTCGTCGCCACCAAAAAAGGCATCGATGTTGCGAGAGGTGTTATCTACCCAGTCTCCAACGCGGGCACGAAAGGGGTCGACCCGCTCTTCGGCCCACTCGGGCAAATCGCTGTCCGTTTCATCAGCAAGCAGACAAGTGGGCGTAAGCATCACGCTCAAGCACATGGTGGCAACGGTGAATCTCATCATTGGCTTCCCTGTTCATTATCGATTGAGTGCCTCATTGCGCTTTGTGCAGCTCAATCTCTTTTGCCCACTCTACAACGCGTTGACGGTCACGGCGACTGTTCATGCGCTGCGTATCCAGGTGAACCGGCACCAGTTGGCGTGTTGGCTCTGCCTGGAGCGAGAGGTGGAAGCGTCGGGCAGCCCCTACCGGCATGTCCTCCGAGCCATAAATGGCGATGACGCGTATCTCCAGCGTCAGCGTCTGCTCGCGCAGTAATGCGGCATCCAATTTCCAGTAGCGCGTCAGTTGCTGGACGATCGAGCCAAACGTTTGAATATGCAGGTAGTCGCCAGAGGGCAAGGGGCCTTGATGGGTGCGATAGCAGGCTTCTTCTTCCTCACCGCTTTGTTGCTGGTACTTGACGATCTCAATTGCCATCATGAGTCAACTGCAAAGATAGCGGAAGATGAACTGCATGCCAGCAGCAATCAATAATAGAGGGCTGGAAACAAAAAAATTCGGTTAGCATGGCGCTACCGAATTCTTGATCTTGCGCTAGCGGTAAAGAGTACCACACGACAAGTTGTGATTGGTGCGGATGGGGAGACTCGAACTCCCACACCTTACGGCACTAGAACCTAAATCTAGCGTGTCTACCAATTCCACCACATCCGCAGAAGACGCTGCGTATACTACCAATAAACGTATGAATGTCAATGCAATCATCCTGTTTTAAACCAGTTGGCAGAGGAGGTGGCTATGCGAATGGTTCAGTACGTGAACCAGTGGTTGTCGCGCCAATTACCGGGCTACTGTGCGTTTTGCCTGTCGGCGGATTGCGGTGAGCAGGGGTGGTGCGCGCAGTGCTTTCGGGAGCTGCCTTGGAACACGCCGGCATGCCCGCAATGTGCCGAACCCTTGCCCGCTGGTGGGGGTGGACGCTGTGGCCACTGCCTGGTAGCGCCCCCTGCCTTTACGCATACAACGGCGGCGCTACGCTACCTGGAGGGCGTGGCAGAACTGGTGCATGACTTCAAGTTTCATGGTTCCGCGCGAGCGGGAACGCTGTTGGTCGAATTGATGCTCTGCAAGCCTCCGGTGCAACTGGGGGGCGCGTTGTTGCCGGTGCCCATGCACCCTTCCAGGGCGCGCGAGCGAGGCTTCAACCAGGCCCAGTGGTTGGCCAGACAATTGGGAAAGCGGCTACAGCTTCCGGTGCTGGAGGCTGAGTGCCACAAGCGGCTACCCTCGCAACGGTCGCTGAATCGAGCCGAGCGTCAGCGTAACCTCGCAGGAGCCTACCGCGTGGCGGGGCCACTGCCAGAATGGGTCATCATCATCGATGACGTGGTCACGACGGGTGCCACGGGGCATGCGCTGGCGTTGGCGGCTCAGGCGGCGGGTGCCACGCGCGTGGACGTGTGGGCGGCGTCTCGCACGCCGCTGGAGAAGAGTTGATATACTGGCTGGCCCAATGAAAGGAGTGATCCATGGCGCACCCGTTTAGCAGCCTGTCGCCCGACCTGGTGATGTCGGCCATCGAGTCGGTGGGTATCTGGCCCGCAGGCGAGCCCTTTGCCTTGAACAGTTATGAAAATCGCGTGCTGATGTTTCGCGATGAAGAGGGCGAGCGCTGGGTGGTCAAGTTTTATCGCCCCGGACGTTGGGCGGATGCCGCGATTCAGGAGGAGCATGACTTCTTGAAGGAGCTGGCGCTGGCCGGTGTCCCTGTGATCGCGCCATGGTGCTCAGCTGATGGCGTTTCATTGCATCACTTCCAGACTTTCCGCTTTGCGCTTTTCCCCCAATGTGTAGGCCAGGCGCCAGAACTCGATAACCCGGCACACCTGTTTGCGCTGGGAAATGTCTTGGGGCGCTTGCATGATGTTGCCGCTCGCCAGCGGTTTCAGCATCGGGAGAGTTTGTCGCTCACGGATGGCGTTACCGATGCTGCGCAGCGAGTCCTGGCAAGCCCTCATTTGGACAAGTACCAGTCCCGGGCATACCAGGCCGTGGTGGAAAAGTTGATGGGGCACCTGGAGCACGTGCAGCTAAGCCCCGACGCCTATCTGCGGGCTCATGGTGACTGCCATCTGGGTAATATCCTGGGGCGGGATGATGACTTTACGCTGGTGGATTTCGATGACTGCCTGATGGCGCCCGCCATCCAGGATGTCTGGATGCTGCTGCCTGTAGACGACCCTGAGCTGTGGCGTGGGCAGCTGGGTGAGTTGATCGAAGGATATGAAGAGGTAAGGGCATTCCCTGAGCATGAGTTGGCGTTGATCGAGCCATTGCGCGCCTATCGCTTGATTCGTCACGCGGCCTGGCTGGTATCGCGCTGGGATGATCCGGCTTTTCCTGCTGCTTTTCCCTGGGTGACAGAGCGAGGGTACTGGGATCAGCACATTCGTCTGCTCGAACAGCAGGGCCTGCAGCTGGAATCGCCTGTATGGCTTGCTGGCGGCAATCGTTAAGCTGGCCAAGCGCCGCCAGGCCAGCCTGTTCACGCCGTTGCTGGGATCGTCAGCTTATTGGTTGCCTGCGGGTGCCTGGTCTGGGTCGGGGCGTTCGTTGGGAATAGGGTTGGCGACGCCATCTCCATTGGCCTGCCGACGCGTTGCATTGATCTCGGCGGAGGGGTTGTCCTGCGCATCAATGCTGACACTCTCGTCCAACGTCAGTAAAAAGCGCTGGCCGGGAGTAAGCTCGCAGTTACCTGACGGGCAATCTATCCCGTATTGCCCATCAGAAGCATAGGCGCTGGCGGCAAATTTCCCTGAGTAAATGGCACTTTCACTGCCTTCGGTTTCGATGCACGTGGCATCTTGCGTGGTGATACGTATGCGCTCGCCGCTCAGTTGGGCATTGGCCACCATCAGGCAATACTCTGGCAGCTCGTGTGAGCTACCCTCGGCCTGGGCAGGGTGAAGGAGAATGTCGTTGTGACGAGCGTGCTGGCTATCGAAGCGCAGGGATTCGACCACCTCTACGCCCACGCTGGCACCACTGGGCAGCGTCAGTTTGGGTTCTGCTGCAAGCACGGGGGTGATGATCGCTGTGCCCATCAAGGCCGTTAGCCAATAGGCTGATGATTTAAATGACATAATTGGATCTCAAATAGTGCACCCGCCTATTTGGCAGGAAAATTGTGCCTTTATAATAGCACAGCACCGATAAGCACGAAGGGGGGTGCGTGTCACTCTGCCACAGCCACTTCATGTGCGTTAGAATAGGCAGTTGCATTACTGCGTTGTACATAATTTATTTTAAGGTATATTTTCTGTATAAGTTTTTGCTCGCGGCGGGTAAGGCAGTCATAGGGCTGACCCATGAAAGGGCTTTGATGTCTGTGCCGAGCCATTCGTGGCGAGACAGATTCCCCAAGGCGATCCAGTAAAAGCGAACACGCACCGAATGAAGAGGCCTAACATGACCGACGAAATCGCCCAGCATTACCGTCAAATTATTACTGCCCTGGGAGAGAATCCTGATCGCGAGGGGTTGCGTGATACACCCAAACGCGCTGCCAAGGCCATGCAGTTTTTGAATGCGGGTTACCAGCAGTCGTTGGAAGAGCTGGTCAATGGCGCTGTCTTCGAGTCGCAAACCGATGAAATGGTGCTGGTGAAGGATATCGAGCTCTACTCCATGTGTGAGCACCATCTGCTGCCTTTCATTGGCAAATGTCACATCGCCTATCTGCCGAGCGGCAAGGTGTTGGGGCTGTCCAAGTTCGCACGTATCGTGGATATGTATGCACGTCGCATGCAAATCCAGGAAAATCTGACCCGTGAAATTGCCGAAGCGGTGCAGCAGGTCACTCAGGCCAAAGGGGTGGCCGTCGTGGTCGAAGCTCGCCATCTGTGCATGATGATGCGTGGCGTCGAGAAGCAGAATTCGAGCATGACGTCGTCGGTCATGCTGGGGGGCTTCCGCACCAACCAGGCAACACGGCAAGAGTTTTTGACGCTCATCAGCTAAGGTCGATACGCACTCAGTTAAGGTACGATACGTACAAGGATTCCTGACGAGAACTTGGTCAAGAATGCCATTTCGTCTTAGCATGAAGAGGTCAATGAGCCTGCAAGGCCATCCTCTGGTCAGGAGTTTGTCATGGAAGCGCTGAGAGAAACACAGCTTTACTGCCCGTTTGCCTATATTGACGGCAGTTGGGTAGCCGCCGACAGCGGCGAGCAAATCAAGGTGGTGAACCCCGCTACGGGTGAGCTCGTAGGTGATATGCCCAAGCTGGGCAAGGCAGAAACCGAGCGTGCCATCGATGCTGCGTACGCTGCACTGCCTGCCTGGCGCGGAATGACGGCGCAAGAGCGTGCCGACGTGTTGATGAAGTGGCACGACCTGATGATGGAGCATCAGCAGGATCTCGCCATGTTGATGACCCATGAGCAGGGTAAACCGCTCAAGGAAGCCGCCGGCGAGATTGCCTATGCGGCCAGTTTTTTACGCTGGTTCGCCGAAGAAGCGCGTCGAATCTACGGCGAAACCATTCCTGCAGCCAAAGCCAATCAGCGTATCGTGGTGACCAAGCAGCCTGTAGGGGTCGTGGGGGCCATTACGCCATGGAACTTCCCGGCGGCGATGATTACCCGTAAAGCCGGTGCTGCCTTGGCAGCGGGCTGTACCATCGTTGTAAAGCCTGCCAGCCAGACGCCGTTCTCGGCGACGGCCTTGGCACTGTTGGCCGAGCGGGCGGGCGTGCCGCGTGGTGTGTTCAACGTCGTGCCCGGGCGTGCGGCAGATATTGCCGAAGCGCTCACTCACTCCTCCAAAGTGCGCAAGATCACCTTTACAGGCTCGACCGAGGTAGGCAGCCAGTTGATGGCCCAAGCCGCTGAGCACGTTCAGAAGATTTCGCTGGAATTAGGCGGCAACGCGCCCTTTATCGTGTTCGAAGACGCCGATCTGGACGCTGCCGTCGAAGGCGCCATGGCCGCCAAGTTCCGTAATGCGGGGCAGACGTGTGTCTGTACCAACCGCTTCCTGGTGCAGTCCAGCGTCATCAATGCGTTTTGCGAGAAGCTGGCCGTGGCCATGAACAGCGAGCTGAAAGTCGGTGACGGGACGCGAGAAGGGGTCAATATTGGCCCGCTGATCGATGAAAATGGCGTCAAAAAAGTCAGTGAGCACGTTCAGGACGCCATCGACAAGGGCGCCGAGCTGTTGCTAGGGGGCCACCCGCATCCATTGGGGGGGAATTTCTTCACGCCCACGTTGGTCAGCTTTGCCAACGACAGCATGAAAGTGGCCCAGGAAGAGACGTTCGGCCCCTTGGCAGCGGTGTTCCCCTTCGATGAAGAGGAGACGGCGGTCGAGATGGCCAACGATACCCAGTATGGTCTGGCCGCATATTTTTATTCGCGTGATCTGGCCAGGGTGTGGCGCGTGGCCGAAGCGCTCGAGTATGGCATGGTGGGGATCAACACCGGACTGATTTCAAACGCGGCCGCACCCTTTGGCGGTGTCAAGGCATCCGGCCTGGGGCGTGAAGGAGGGCATCAGGGGCTGGAGGAGTACCTGGAAACCAAGTACCTGTGCATCGATCTGGGGTGACCCTCAAAAAAACCCCCTGCGAAGTGCTTCGCAGGGGGTTTTTAAAGGCTTAGTGGCGGAAGTGGCGCATGCCGGTGAAGACCATGGCAATGCCCGCTTCGTTGGCCGCATCGATAACCTCCTGGTCACGCATTGACCCACCAGGCTGAATCACCGCAGTGATGCCAGCCGCCGCGGCGGCATCGATGCCATCGCGGAACGGGAAAAAGGCATCTGACGCCATGACGGAGCCAGGAACCGTGAGCCCTTCATCGGCAGCCTTGATACCCGCAATTTTGGCGGAGTAGACGCGGCTCATCTGACCTGCGCCCACGCCAATCGTCTGGCCAGCCTTGGCATACACGATCGCGTTGGACTTTACGAACTTGGCCACGCGCCAGGCAAACGCCAGATCACGCAACTCTTGCTCGGTGGGCGCACGCTCGCTGACCACCGTCAGCTCCGCTTCAGTGACCATACCCTCGTCGCGCTCCTGGACCAACAACCCGCCATTGACGCGCTTGAAGTCGTAGGCAGCCTGCGGTTGGCCTGGCCAATGTGCGCTGACATCCAGCAGGCGCACGTTCTGTTTTTCAGCCACGATAGCGGCCGCTTCATCGCTTACCCCGGGGGCAATGATGACTTCCACGAACTGACGATCAACGATGGCGCGGGCGGTGGCGGCATCCAGGGCGACGTTGAAGGCGATAATACCGCCAAAGGCGCTGGTAGGATCGGTGGCAAACGCTTTGTCGTACGCTTCCAGAGCGCTGGCGCCCACCGCTACTCCGCAGGGGTTGGCGTGCTTGACGATGACGCAGGCGGTGTCATCGAAAGCCTTGACGCACTCGAAGGCGGCATCGGTATCGGCCACGTTGTTGAAGGAGAGCGGCTTGCCTTGCAGCATGCGAGCGGTAGACACGCTGGGCTCGCTGGCCTCGGGGTCGACATAGAAAGCTGCCTGCTGGTGCGGGTTTTCACCGTAGCGCATGTCCTGCTTCTTGTGCAGTTGCAGGTTGAACGTGCGCGAGAAGGTAGTTTCTTCGCTGGCCACTTTGCGGCCCAGGTAGTCGGCAATGGCGCCGTCATAACCCGCCGTGTGTTCGAATGCCTTGACGGCCAGGTCGAAACGCGTCGGCTGAGTCACCTGGCCGCCATGCTCGGCCAGCTCGTTCAACACGCGGGAGTAGTCGTCCGCGTTGACGACGATAGTGGTGTAGGCATGGTTCTTGGCGCAGGCGCGCACCATGGTAGGGCCACCAATATCGATGTTCTCGATGGCGTCTTCCAGCGTGCAATCCGGTTTGGCGATGGTGGCCGCGAACGGGTAGAGGTTCACCACGACCATGTCGATGGGGCTGATATCGTTATCGGCCATCACGGCGTCGTCCTGACCGCGACGGGCCAGAATGCCACCATGGATTTTGGGATGCAGGGTCTTGACCCGGCCGTCCATGATTTCTGGAAAACCGGTATGTTCGGAGACTTCGGTCACGGGGACGTCGTTCTCTTGCAACAGTCGGTAGGTGCCGCCGGTCGAGAGCAGTTCGACGCCATGTTTCACGAGGCCCTGTGCGAACTCGACAATGCCGGTTTTATCGGAGACGCTCAGCAGGGCGCGGCGGACGGGGGTAGCGGTGCTATCAGCCATGGGAGTGCTCATGTATCAGGTCCAGGGTTGGAACAGCCAGGTTTAAAAACGGCAACGCCCCTTAAGGGGCGTCACGATCGATCAGTCCATACAGCTTGAGTTTCTTGCGCAGCGTGCCACGGTTCAGGCCCAGCACGTCGGCGGCACGGGTCTGGTTGCCGTCGGTATGCTCCAGTACGCAGGCCAGTAGCGGTGCCTCCACTTCGGCCATCACCATGGCATACAGGTCCGATGCCTGACCTCCATCAAGGTGCTCGAAGTAGCGACGCATGGCCGTTTCCACGGCTTCCCGCAGCGGTTGAGGTTGGGCCGTGGTCGCCGGGTCCGCCAGGGTGCCCGCCAGTGGCGATGAGCTTTCGCTTGAGAGCAGGTCGCGTTCAGTCATGCGGCATGGGTTCCTTTGGCTAGCAAGCGCTGGGAGGCGCTATGGGTCATGGCGTCATCAATCCATTGAAGCTGCGCATCGGGTGATGCGAGCGCATTGAACTGCTGCTTCAAGCGGCGCTGCTCGGTATGGGTAAAGCGTGAGTCTTCATCGAGGTACCAGCCCACATGCTTGCGCGCAATGCGCACGCCCATGGTATCGCCGTAGAACGCGTGCAGGGCGTGCAGGTGCTCGGTCAACACCTGGCGGCGCTCTGCCAGCTCAGGGGCGGGCAGGTGCTCGCCATGGGTCAGGTAGTGAGTGATTTGCTGGAAGATCCACGGGTTGCCTTGGGCGCCACGACCAATCATGACCGCATCGGCGCCGGTATGGCGCAGCACGCGGGCCGCCTTCTCTGGCGAAGTGATGTCGCCATTGGCAATGACGGGAATGGTGAGTCGTGACTTGATCTCGGCGATGGTGTCGTATTCGGCTTCGCCCGTGTAGCGCTGCTGGCGGTGGCGTCCATGCACGGCCAATGCCTGTATGCCTGCCGACTCGGCCAATTGGGCAATGCGTACCCCATTGTTGGAGTCGGCGCACCAGCCCGTGCGGATCTTGAGCGTCACGGGAATATCGACGGCATTGACTACTGCGTCGAGAATCTCGGCCACCAGGGCTTCATCGCGCAGCAGCGCGGAGCCAGCGGCTTTGTTGCAGACTTTCTTGGCGGGGCAGCCCATGTTGATGTCGATGATCTGCGCGCCCAGTTCGGCATTCAGGCGGGCGGCTTCGGCCAGCATCTGCGCATCGCCACCGGCAATTTGTACCACCCGGGGTGCAGGTTCACCCTGATGATCCATACGCAGCTGGGATTTGCGCGTGTGCCAGAGCGAAGGATCGGACGTGACCATTTCACCCACCACCCAGCCTGCCCCCAAACGCCGACATAGCTGCCGGAAAGGGCGATCGGTGACACCGGCCATGGGCGCAAGTATCACGGGGTTGGGCAGTTGATAAGGCCCAATCGCAGGGGGCTGGATAGTCATCATGGTCATGGCGGTGCGCTTTGATAGGCATGAAAACGACGAATAGTGCGTTTCAAGGGGGCGTATGATACGCCTACTCGCCGAAGTAATGAAGGCAAAGCCAGCAAATTATGCGGGTCTCCAGCCGGTCAAGCGTACCCAGCCTTCACGCAGGGTCGGCTCTTCCATGATAAGTCCTTGGGCTTCATAGGCGTCCAGTACGTCGTTGGCCTGTTTGGCAAGAATGCCCGAGAGCGCAATGTGGCCTCCGGGTGCCACGTGGCTGGCAATCATACCCGATAGTTCGACCAGCGGGCCGGCCAGAATGTTGGCCGTCACGATAGGGTAGGTCTGGTCATCGGCCAGTTGCTCAGGGTAGTAAAGTGACAAGGCCTGTTCGGCAATACCGTTGCGCTGCGCATTGTCGCGACTGGCTTGCAGCGCCTGCGGATCGATGTCGGTTCCGTCGGCGCTGGACGCCCCCAGTTTCAGGGCAGCAATGGCCAGAATGCCTGAGCCGCAGCCCACGTCCAGCACGCGCTGGTTGGTCAGAACGCCTTGCACGGCCAGGTGGTCGAGCCATTCCAGACAGAGTGCGGTGGTGGGGTGCGTGCCGGTACCAAAGGCCAGGCCAGGGTCCAGGATCAGGTTGACCGCCTCTGCTTCGGGGGGCTCCAGCCAGCTGGGCACGATCCACAGCCGCTGGCCCATGCGCAGGGGAGTGAAGTCATCCATCCATTCCCGCTCCCAGTCCCGGTCGGCCAGCAGCTCGTACTCGATGGTGGGGCAGGGTTCGCCGGGCATGTGTTCTGCCCAGGCGGCTTCGATACGCTCCAGCATTTCGCTGATGCCATCGAGGTCATCATACAGTCCCGTCAATACGGTATCTTGCCAGAGTGGCGTGGTGCCTCGTTCCGGTTCGAAGACAGGGTCGTCGTGGGCATCCTGGAGGCCGATGGCCGTAGCACCCTCGTCCAGCAGCAGCTCTTCAAGAAGCTCGGCCTGCTCAGGAGCAACGTGCGCTTTTAATTGCAGCCAGGGCATGAGAAGTCTCCACGGGGTCAGTGAATGGTCATGAAACGCTCACGGGGTGGCAATCGCCACCCCGCGTAGACAACCTGGCGTTACTCCGATGAGGAGACGTCAGGTTTGCAAGCATCAGGTCACTACCTAGCTGCTCAGCTTCTTTTCCAGGTAATGGATGTTGACGCCACCCTGGCGGAAGTAGCTGTCTCGAACCAGGTCTTTCTGCAGGTCGATGTTGGTTTTGATGCCTTCCACCAGCAGTTCGTCCAGCGCATTGCGCATGCGGGTCAGCGCGATGTCGCGATCGGCGCCCCATGTGATCAGCTTGCCGATCAGCGAATCGTAATGCGGTGGAACGGTGTAGCCCGTGTAAAGATGCGAGTCCATGCGAACGCCCAGGCCGCCGGGAGCGTGGAACAGCGTCACTTTGCCAGGAGACGGCATGAACGTGCGGGCGTCTTCGGCATTGATACGGCATTCGAAGGCATGCCCATTGAGCTGAACGTCTTCCTGGCGAATCGACAGCGGCATGCCGGCGGCGATGCGCAGCTGCTCCTTGACGATATCCACGCCGGTGACCATCTCCGTCACGGGATGCTCCACCTGAACCCGGGTGTTCATCTCGATGAAGAAGAACTCACCCTCTTCGTAAAGGAACTCGAAGGTGCCGGCGCCGCGATAGTTGATCTCGATACAGGCCTGGCGGCAGGCTTCCAGAACCCTGGCGCGTGCCTCGGGGTCCAGGCCGGGCGCTGGGGCCTCTTCCAGCACCTTTTGGTGGCGGCGCTGCAGGGAGCAGTCCCTGTCGAACAGGTGAATCGCGTTACCTTGACCATCGGCAAGTACTTGCACTTCGACATGGCGAGGCTTCTCGAGAAACTTCTCCATATAGACCGTGCCGTCACCAAAAGCAGCATGCGCTTCGGTGCGGGTGACGGTAATGGCAGACAGCAGGTGCCCTTCGGTATGCACCACGCGCATGCCACGCCCGCCGCCACCGGCCGCGGCCTTGATGATCACCGGGTAGCCAATGCGGCGCGCAGTGGCCAGATTGGTGGCATCGTCATCGCCCAGAGGGCCATCCGAACCGGGAACGGTTGGTACGCCTGCTGCCTTCATGGCCTCGATGGCGCTGACCTTGTCGCCCATCAAGCGAATGGTCTCTGCGCGGGGGCCGATAAAGGTAAAGCCAGAGCGTTCTACCTGCTCGGCGAAGTTGGCGTTCTCGGAAAGGAAGCCATAGCCCGGGTGAATCGCGCTCGAGTCCGTCACCTCAGCGGCGCTGATCAAGGCTGGGATGTTCAAGTAGGATTGCGCGGAAGAAGCAGGGCCGATGCAGACGGCTTCGTCTGCCAGGCGAACGTGCATCAGCTCGCGGTCGGCTTTGGAGTGAACCGCTACGGTCTTGATGCCTAGCTCTTTACACGCTCGCAAGATGCGTAGGGCTATCTCGCCGCGGTTCGCGATAAGTACCTTGTCCAGCATGGGAGAGTCCACCCGTATCGTAATGAAAGATTAAGCGAGGACGATCATGGGCTGATCGAATTCCACCGGCTCGCCATCTTCCACCAGAATGGCTTCGACCACACCATCACGGTCGGCTTCGATCTGGTTCATCATTTTCATGGCTTCGACGATGCACACGGTGTCGCCTTGCTTTACGGTGTCGCCAACTTCCACGAAGGCCTTGGCGCCAGGGGCCGGGCTGCGGTAGAAAGTGCCGACCATGGGAGAGTTGACGGCTTCACCGCGATAGCTGGCACCTTGAGGTTCCGCTTCGGCGCTGGGGGCGCTTGGCGCAGGAGCCTGCGGCGCGTATGCGGGCTGGGCGTATTGTGGCATTGGCTGTGGCTGCCAGCTGACTCCATTCGGATGGCGGCTGATACGCACTGATTCTTCGCCTTCCTGAATTTCGATTTCGCTGATGTTGGACTCTTCCAGCAGCTCGATCAGCTTTTTGACCTTACGAATATCCATCTATATAGCCCCAAACGTTAATCAATAAAACACGGCGCAGCAGGTCGAACCTGCCTGCTTGCGTGCGGCGCAGTAAACCTGATTTTAAAACGAAGAGAACGCTGCACGATGGCGAACGTTACCCCTGTGTCAACGCTAAAAGATGAGCTTTTTAGCAAATATGGCTGCGGAGTTTGCCGAAAAAGTAGCGCACTGTCCAGTGGTCGCCTCAGGCGTGGCTGATTTTGCGACTTAAACGACCGTTTGACGACGTTGGCGACAAAGCGCTAAAAAAATGGCCAGCGCACCGTACTGCGCTGACCATGTCATTCAGCCTAGTGCAAGGCTAACCTTGCTGCCACCGCTTGAGTGAATCGAGGTGCTGCGTTAGTGCTTGTGCCGTGACTTCGCCCTGTATACGTGCGTCGCGCACTTCTTCGCCTTGATGAAAGAACAGCAGGCTGGGCGGGCCAAACAGGTCGAAATGATTCAATAGCTCTCTGCTGTTTGCGTTGGTATTGGTAACATCGACTGCGACACGCTGAAAATCGTTCAATTGCGCGGCTACTTGCGGATTGGGATAGACGTCTCGCTCCATTAATTTACAGGATATGCACCAGTCGGCAGTGAAGTGTACGAAGACTGGCTGATCGGATTGAGCAGCTTGTGCCAGCTGGGTTTGTAGCTCGCTCAGCGTACTAACCGTTTCAAACGGTAGTGCCGTTTCAGTAGTGGTGGTCGAGCTGCTGCCCAGCGTCAATGGGCGTAGTGGGTTGGTGCCACCCTGAGCTGCCCCCAGTACCAGGGCTATCCCCCAGGCAAGCAGCATCAGGCCCAGGGTTTGGCGTGCCTTGGCCCAGCCCGACGCGTGCTGGAGCGTCAAGGCTCCCAGCGTCAGGGCAGTCCCGATCGCCAGCGCTGCCCAGAGCAGCAGGCCGATGGAAGGTGCCACAAGACGTTCGATCATCCAGATGGCGACCCCCAGCATCAGCAAGCCAAACGCGACCTTGACGCCGTTCATCCAGGCGCCCGAACGCGGTAGCAGCGTCGTGCCAAAGGTGCCGACCAGCAGTAACGGCACGCCCATGCCCAGGCCCAGTGCAAAGAGGGCGGCACCGCCCACCATGGCATCGCCCGTGGACGATATGAACACCAGGGCGCCCGCCAGTGGCGCCGTGACGCACGGTGAAACCACTAGCACCGAGAGCGCTCCCGCCAGGGCCAGGCCTGCCGGGCCGCTGCGCTGGGCTCGCGCCTGCCAGGCGTCGACGGTGTTGGCCACTCGGGGAGAAACGCGTAGATCGAAGGCGCCGAACATGGCCAGCGCAAAGAGGGTGAACAGCAGTGCAAAGGTGATGAGCACCGGCGCTGACTGAAGATGTGCCTGCAGGTTCAAGCCTGCGCCAAACAGCCCCATCAGCACGCCCACCAGCGCATAGGTGCTGGCCATGCCCAGCACGTAGCTGGCTGACAGCACGAAAGCACGGGGTCTGGTCGGGTTTTGCCCTACCACGATGGAGGAGAGAATGGGAATCATGGGCAGCACGCAGGGCGTAAAGGTCAAGCCGATACCCGCCACAAAGAATAGCCCTAGCATCAAGGGCAGGCTGGCCTCGCTCATCAGGTGGCGAAAACGGCTGTCCTCGCTTTGCGGGGCAGTAAAGGCTGAGGGTTGGGCGATAGAGGACTGCGCGTCGCTTGTTGATGCAGTATTGGCTGGAGCATCCGTCCCCTGGTGTTCACTCCATTGGGCGAACTGGCTGGGGGGTGACGCTTGCGGAGCTTCCAGCGTTACCCGCTCTGGCGGGTAGCAAAGTCCGGCATCGGCACACCCTTGAAACGTCAGCTCGATATGGGCCGGGCCAGAATGGGGCGCGGAAAAGGGTACTTCGAACACCAGACTGTCGCGAAAGATATAGACGTCGCCCATGAACTCATCGTTGGTGAACGTGCCCTCGGCGATAATGGGGGCTTCCAGGCGGAGATCGTCCTGCAGGCTGGCAACCGCGAGCTGGTGCCGATAAAGATAGTACTCATCGGCAATGTCGATGCCGATATACAGCGTTTCTGCGTCATGCCAGGCGCTGGGTTGGAACGCCTCCATGACAGGCAGAAAATCGCTTTGATTACTGGACGAAAACCATTGGCCTTGCGCCAGCAATGGCAAGCAGGCCAGTAGGCAAAAAAGAGAGAAGCGTTTGAGCAGTAACACGAGGTTTCCTTACGCAGCGGTGTCGAGGCAACAATAGCACGCAGAATACCGTAACCGTTCGCCCAGGCGTAGCGGCTGCGGTGACGTGACGCGCTACTTCATGTTCGCTTAACCCAGTATGCAAAAGGCCGCCCGAAGGCGGCCTTGGACGAATCATGGCAGAACGTTTGCCACTTGAACGTCGACTCAGGACTTCTTGTAAGCCGCCACCGATTTTTCGATGGCCTTGCGAGCGGCTTCAACCCCTTCCCATGACTCTACCTTGACCCATTTGCCTTTCTCCAGGTCCTTGTAGTTCTCGAAGAAGTGGGCAATCTGCTGGCGCAGCAGTTCTGGCAGGTCGGTGACTTCCTTGACGTCATCATAGAGGGCAGACAGCTTGGCATGAGGTACGCATACCAGCTTGGCGTCTTCGCCTGCTTCGTCAGTCATGTTCAGGATGCCTACCGGGCGGGCGCGAATGACACTGCCGGGAGCGACCGGGTAGGGGGTCACCACGAGTGCGTCGAGGGGGTCGCCGTCATCTGCCAGGGTGTGAGGGATGAAGCCGTAGTTGGCCGGGTAAAACATGGGGGTGGCCATGAAACGGTCAACCAACAGCGCACCCATATCCTTGTCGATTTCGTATTTGATCGGCGCGTGGTTGGCAGGAATTTCGATCGCCACATAGATATCGTTGGGCAGATCCTTTCCAGCGGGGATGTTATCGAAGTTCATCTTGAGTTCCTTGGCTTGGCTTATCTATTGCGATTGAGGCAGATGTCAAACAATTGATGCATTGCATTAATAGGGCAGAATTATACGAACATGACTGCCAGATTACCAATGCGACATAGGTGTTTGACGTTGATGAAGACAGGGGGCGGAGTGCTCTTTGATGGCCGACGCGACGTTTGGTGGGCATCGTTTCGGCGTCGCAGCGTGTATCATGTCGCCGTGTGATCGTGGCAAGGACCTTTATGTCCAGGAGGATGAGTTGGCGCACGCCCAGTTGCTAATCAGTTATGGTCAGGCTTTCGTTGCCCCGCAGCGCCGCCAGCATCGCAGCTCCATGTCGGTGCGCCTGCCGGATGCGCCCGTATTGAAATCGAAAGGTGGCTGTGCCGTCATCAGCGACTCGCTGTCGCGCAATACCATGGCCAAGCAGGCAGGTGATCTAAGCGTGCGTGGCTTTTTGTCCGACTATTACTCCACCCCCGAGCACTGGGATACCAAGACGTCCGCCACCCGTGTCTTGAGGGCGCTCAACAGCTGGTGTTATAGCCAGAGTCAGCACGTCAAGGAAGGCGGTTTTGTGTCCTCCATGTCTGCCCTGGTATTGCTTGGCCGCGAAGGGCACCTGTTTCATATGGGGGACACGCTGGTCTTTCGTCTGCGTGGGGCCGAGTTCGAACAGTTGACTCGTGACCATGTAACCGACGTGGGGGGGTACCGCTATCCTTCTCGGGCCTTGGGCATGGATGGCAGCCTGGACATCGATTACACCCATCTGCCGCTCAAGCAGGGAGATTTTTTCGTCTTCACCACCCAGGCCGTGCGCGGCACGCTCATGCCGTCTGACTATGTGCGCTTGATTCGTGAAGATGCCAGCGATCTCGATGCGGCCTGTGAGCGCCTGGCCAGCGAGGCCAAGCAGCGCGCCCAGGAGCGAGGTTATGGGGGTGAGCAGTTCTGCTTCCAGATACTGCGGGTCGATGAGCTGCCGGAAGAGCCCAGCGATACCCCCAGTATGCTGTATGGAGACCTGCCCATTCCTCCGGAACTGGCGGTAGGCGAGCGGCTGGATGGCCTCGAAATACAGGCGGTGCTGTCGCGAAACGCCCAGTCCAGGGTCTACCGCGTGCGCGACGTGCACAGCGACCGTATCATGGTCATGAAAGCGCCAAGCCCGGAGCTTTCGCTGCGCAACGCCTACCTGGAGCACTTCCTGCTGCAGCAGTGGGTAGTCGAGCGAGTCAACTCCCCCTTTGTGGTCAAGGTCATGGAGCTGTCGCGTCCACGCCGCTATCTCTACTATCTCATGCAGAACGTGGAGGGCGAGACGTTGCGTGAGTGGGCGCAGCGCCACCCTCAAGCCAGCTTGAACCAGCGTCTGGACATTGCCAACCAGCTGGGCAAGGCGGTACAGGCACTGCACCACCGAGATATCATTCATCAGCAAATCAACCCGGATAATGTACTGATCGACCAGCACGGTAAAGTCGTGCTGGCCGACTTTAGCGCCTGCCACATGCGCGAGGTGGATGGCCATCGCCAATCCGGCGACCTGCTGCGGCAGGTAGGTCTTTGCGAGCATACGGCGCCTGAGTATGCGCTGGGTGACACCATTGGCCGGCGCAGTGATCAGTATTCGCTGGCCTCGACTGTCTATTGGCTACTGACCGGTGAGTTGCCGTATCTATTGACGCCTAACCGCCTGCGTAGCCATACCGATCTTGAAGAGCTGACCTATCGCAGCGCGCGTACCACCAATCCTGAGATTACCCCGGAGCTGGATGAGGCGCTGCGCCGAGCACTGGATCCCCAGCGTGCGCTACGCTTTCGCCGGATGTCAGAATTCCTCTACGCGCTGCGTGTGCCCTTGGGTCGTTTGCCAGTACGTGAAGAGCCGCGCCCAGAAGCTCGGCGGTTCTGGCAGGGGGTGGCGGGCATACTTCTGCTGCTGTTAGTGCTCTCCTGGCTGTTACGCTAGGTCAGAACGCAGAAGGGATGGCCTGGGCCATCCCTTCTATCGCGACTGCGGGTCGTTCAGGCCGAATTACAGCGTGAACGTGGGCAGTTTCTGCGCCACTTTCGCCAGCTTCAGCTTGGCGACCTTGGGCAGGCCGTTTTCGAAGGGCGGGAAGTCTTCGCCTTGAATCAGCGGGGACAGGTAATCGCGGCACTGCTGAGTGATGTCGAAGCCACTTTCGCTGATGAAGTCACGTGGCATGAACTTTTCCTGGTTAGCGATTTGTGCCAAGGGAGCAGAGATCACGTCCCATTGGTACGGGGTCTGAGAGATACGACGAATCGCGGGCATCATGGAGTTCTTGCCTGCCAGCGCCAGCGTCACGGCTTCGCGGCCCACGGCATAGGCCTGCTCCACATCGGTTTTGGAGGCCAAGTGGCGCGCCGCCCGCTGCAGATAGTCAGCCACGGCCCAGTGGTACTTGTAACCCAGGTCCTGCTTGATCATGCCCGCCAGAGTGGGGGCTACGCCGCCTAGTTGGCGGTGGCCAAAGGCGTCGGTGTTGCCCGCGTCTGCGAGGAAGGTGCCGTCTTCGTAGCGTGCCCCTTCAGATACCACGATGACGCAGTAGCCGTACTTCTTGACGCTCTCATCGACCCTGGCCATGACCGCTTTACGGTTGAAGGCTACCTCGGGGAAGATGATCAGGTGAGGCGGTTCACCTTCGCCTTCCCCGGCCAGGCCACCCGCCGCCGCAATCCAGCCTGCATGACGCCCCATGACCTCGAGCACGAACACCTTGGTAGACGTGGCACACATCGAGGCGATGTCCAGAGACGCTTCGCGAGTAGAAGTGGCAATGTACTTGGCCACACTACCAAATCCGGGGCTGTTGTCGGTGATGGGCAGATCGTTGTCGACGGTTTTCGGGACGTGAATGGCGGTCAGCGGATAGCCCATTTTTTCCGATAGCTGGGATACCTTGAGACACGTGTCGGCGCTATCACCTCCGCCGTTGTAGAAGAAGTAGCGAATATCGTGGGCTTTGAAGACCTCGATCAAGCGCTCGTACTGGGTGCGGTGGGTGTCGATATCCTTGAGCTTGTAGCGACACGAGCCAAAAGCACCGCCCGGGGTATGGCGCAGCGCGGCAATGGCGTCGTCGCTCTCCTGGCTGACGTCGATCAGATCTTCGGTCAGGGCGCCGATGATGCCGTTATGGCCGGCATACACCTTGCCGATTTGGTTGGGAGCTTGCCGACACGCTTCGATCACGCCACAGGCGCTGGCATTGATGACGGCGGTGACGCCACCGGACTGGGCATAAAAGGCATTGTGCAGGGCCATGGAACGTTTCGTCTCCTGAGCGAGTGTCGTGTTGCTAGCTAAATGAGTTTTCGGGTTTATCAGTAAATGCTGCGGAGTTTAGCCTAAAGCCGTTGCCACTGCATTACACGCAGGGCAAGGTCAGGGAACTACTCCTCGCCTGCGTCCATGGCTTGCTCTTTCAACGCCAGCCGCCAGCCGCCCAGATCCTTGTAGCGATTGACCATGGCACAGAACAGTTCGGCGGTGCGCTCGGTATCATAACGGGCGGAGTGGGCGGATTTGTTGTCGAATTCGATACCCGCCGCACGACAGGCGCGTGCCAGCACGGTCTGGCCGTAAACGAAGCCCGCCAGGGTCGCTGTATCGAAACTCGAGAACGGATGAAACGGGTTGCGCTTGACGCCACACCGATTGGCGGCTGCGTTCAGAAACCCTTGATCGAACGCCGCGTTGTGGCCTACCAGAATGGCGCGAGAGCAGCCATGCGCCTTGATGGACTTGCGAATGGGGCGAAAGATTTCCCCCAACGCCTCGGACTCGCTCAAGGCGACCTGGCGGCGCAGCGGGTCATCCAGGTTGATGCCCGTGAAATCGAGAGCCGACTGCTCCACATTGGCCCCTTCGAAGGGGTGAATGTGGTACGCATAGGTGGCGTCGGGCAGTAGATTGCCTTCCGGGTCCATGGTGAGCGTCACAGCGGCAATTTCCAGTACGGCATCCGTCTGGGCATTGAATCCCCCCGTTTCCAGGTCAATGACCACCGGCAGGTAACTGCGAAAACGCTGGGCCATCAGATCGCGGGCAATTGCCTCGCTCATGCAGCTCTCCTTAGTAAAGCGAGTAATCGAACACAGTGGCGGTTATGGGGAGTCGCCACGAATGTGCTGATTCTAGCAGCTTTGGGCCCAAGGCGTCGTTGACGGTATTCGCTGGGCAACGAGAGCGCTATACTGGGTGCCAGGAGTGATGGGTAGCGCCCGAGCGTGCTATCGATTCTGGTGAACTGCGTTCATATTCAAGAGGAGCAAAGAATGTCCGATGTCAAAAAGGTTGTGCTGGCATATTCAGGCGGCCTGGACACATCCGTTATCGTCAAGTGGTTGCAAGAGACCTACAACTGCGAGGTAGTGACCTTCACTGCCGACATCGGTCAAGGTGAGGAAGTCGAGCCCGCGCGTGCCAAGGCGCAGGCGCTGGGCGTCAAGGAAATCTACATCGAAGACCTGCGTGAAGAGTTTGTGCGCGATTACGTCTTCCCCATGTTCCGTGCCAACACCATTTACGAAGGCGAGTACCTGCTGGGTACTTCCATCGCTCGCCCGCTGATTGCCAAGCGTTTGATCGAAATCGCCAACGAAACCGGCGCCGACGCCATTTCCCACGGTGCGACCGGCAAAGGCAACGACCAGGTGCGTTTCGAGCTGGGCGGCTATGCGCTCAAGCCGGGCGTCAAGGTCATCGCGCCTTGGCGCGAGTGGGACCTCACTTCCCGCGAGAAGCTGATGGCCTACTGCGAAGAGCACAATATCCCGGTGGATTTCTCCAACAAGAAGAAGAAATCCCCGTACTCCATGGATGCCAACCTGCTGCACATCTCCTACGAAGGCGGCATTCTGGAAGACCCATGGGCCGAAGCCGAAGAAGACATGTGGCGCTGGAGCGTTTCTCCGGAAGCTGCCCCTGAGCAGCCCACCTACGTCGAGCTGACCTTCGAGCAAGGCGATATCGTGGCCATCGACGGCGAGCCGTTGAAGCCCCATGAAATCCTCGAAAAGCTCAACAAGCTGGGCGGCGACAACGGTATCGGTCGTCTGGATATCGTCGAAAACCGCTATGTGGGCATGAAGTCTCGCGGCTGCTACGAAACTCCCGGAGGCACGATCATGCTGCGTGCCCACCGCGCCATCGAGTCGCTGACGCTGGACCGTGAAGAAGCACACCTGAAAGATCAGCTGATGCCCAAGTACGCCGAAGTGATCTACAACGGCTACTGGTGGAGCCCCGAGCGTCGCATGCTGCAGGCGGCCATTGACGAAACGCAGAAAAACGTTTCAGGCGTCGTGCGCATGAAGCTCTACAAGGGCAATGCCACCGTGGTGGGCCGCAAATCCGAGCAGTCGCTGTTCGACGAGTCCATTGCCACGTTTGAAGACGATGCCGGTGCCTACAATCAGAAAGATGCCGAAGGCTTCATCAAGCTGAACGCACTGCGCCTGCGCATTGCGGCCGGTAAAGGTCGCCAGCAAAGCTAGTCTCTTCCCTTGTGGCCAGCCCCGGTGGGTTGGTCACTCTTTCCTGGAGTGGTCATGTTTAAAAAACTACTTGCGGGCCTGTTTGGGTCAAGCGATGAGCGTGGAGGCACTTCGGGCACCAAGGCGGCAGAGCCTGTTGCCTACAAAGAGTACCTGATCATTTCCCAGCCGGATGACCAGAGTGGCCAGTACCGTGTCAGCGGTGTGATTCGTAAAGCCGTTGCGGGTGATAGCGTTCAAGAGCACCGTTTCGAGCGTTCTGACATGCTGCCAGGGCGTGATGCCTGCGATGCGCTGATGGTCAGCAAGGCGCAGCGCTTCATCGATGAGGTGGGGGACGCGATGTTCGAACCGGACCCCCGTCGTGAAAGCGGTACCCCTAACTAAGCTGTGAATCCATCAAGGCACGCGCTTCAGCGGCCGCTTTCAGCATGAACTCTGCGGGCACGCTCGTCAGGACGGCGCCCTGCTCACAGGCCGCTATATCCACCAGCAGTTGCCCCAGTGCGCCGGCATAGCTTGCCAGCGCCTTGTGTATGCTCTGGCTCAGGGGCAGCTCCTGCAGCATGTCAGCCATTTCAATCCCCAATATGACCGGCATGCGCGAAAAGAGCCCGACGATAAAGGCCTCTTCTGCGTCCAGTCCGCGCTGCTCCGCCAAGGCCTCACAGGCAAAAGCGCGCGTCAGCCCATTAATCAGGTTGACCTTGCTGGCCGGATTGTTGCCTGCCAGCATGACGATCGATACCAAGGTGCGTAGCTCCTTCAACCCAATAATGTGAATACAATCCAGCAGCTTGTAGGCGGGACGCTGTGCAGCTTTTTCGGCGGAATTGGCTCGCTTCAACACCGCATTGAGCAAGTACGGGTCGCGGGCAATCAGCGTGCTCAGTGCAGGCAAACGAACCCGGTCGCTGTAAAGCTGCGCCAGTAGCTGCATCTGATTGGCGCGCGAGGTGCTATGTCGCCGGGTTCTGGTGGTTTGAATTTTTGGACGCTGATAGAAATAGCCCTGGAAAAGACTAAAACCGAGCGCTTTGCACTGCTCGAACTCATCATGGGTTTCGACCCGCTCTGCCAGCAATGTATAACCCTGCCGGTGAAGAGACGAAATCATATCAACGGGCAAGCCCACCGAAATATCGAATTTGACGATATCGGCAAAGGCCATCAGCCCTTGATTGGCTGAGTGGGGCTCTACGTCATCCAGCGCCAGTCGATAGCCCCGCTTTTTCAGCCGCCTGAGAGCGTCGGTCAAGGGTTCGCTGGGCTGCGTGTCTTCCAGAATTTCGATGACGATTTGATCCGCAGGCAGGCCAGCTAAATCGGGGTTCAACAGCCAGTCATGGGAAGCGTTGATGAACAGCTGACGTTGGCCGCAGAGCTTATCGAGACCGATTTCATAAATGGCGACGGCACAGGCGCGAGCCGTCGCTTGAACGTCGTCCATAATGACGGCACTCCCCGCGCTGGCGCTTCCCCGGTAGAGTAACTCATCCGCGACATGCTGCAGCTGCACGTTGACGATGGGCTGGATAGCGATCGTGTAATGGTCGCTCTCGATATCGATAAGTTCTGACCCGCTCAACATGATACAGCTCCAGCATAGAGACATAACGGCGTACAAGGATCCAAAGAATACCGTATAATTGCGGGAACATACTAGTTACATCACAACACATTGCGTTGACAAAAAGAGAGGCGTTACTTGAAGGTTAGGGCGGGTAACTCGATCGACATCCGAGTGCCACCCAAGGGCGAGGCCTCTGCCCACAATTTTCCCCCGAGATGCAGAACGATGGCACGGCTGATGGGTAATCCCAGCCCACTGCCTTTGGGTCGCTGTGGGCTGGAGTGTCCGTTGCGCTGCAACTGATAGAACTTTTCGAAAACATGCTCCCTTTCTTCTTCGGGAATGCCTGGCCCATTATCGTCCACGCTCAGGCGAAAATGATCTTCATAGGCTTCTACGCTTAGCATTATCTCGGGATGGGTGTGGTGCGCGAACTTGCGCGCGTTTTCCAGCAGATTGATGATCACCTGTTCCAGCCTGTCGGGGTCGGCTTCTACCATGGCAGTCTCGGGCTGCACCACCAATTCAAAGGTCAGGGCTTCTTCTTGATGCAAGCGGGCCAGTGCGTCACTGCTTTGTCGGGCCAATACCACCAGATCGACGGGTTGGGGTGACATGGTGAAACGTCCACTTTCCAGACGCGCCAGATCGAGTATTTCCTCGATCAGCCGGGAGAGTCGCTCACTTTCCTGCACCATGATGGTCAGGAACTGATGGCGCTTGTCATCGCTGATGTCCGGCGTATCGCGCAATATTTCAGCAAACGAGCGAATCGACGTCAGGGGGGTTCGTAACTCATGGCTGACCATGGCCACGAACTCATCTTTCATCCGGTCCAGCTCGCGCAGCCGCTCATTGGCACTGCGCAGTTCCTTGCCCACCCGGGCCAGCTCCTGGGATTTCTGCTCAAGGCGACGGTTGTACTCCAGCGTCTGTGACGTGGTATCCAGAATGCTCAGCACCGAGGCAACGTCCAGCGCTTCACCGCGCAGCACCGAATTGATCAACACGCTGGCGGAGGCACTGCCCAGCGAGCCTGCCAGCGCCTGCTCGGCCCGCGTGATCAGCGCGCTGGAGGCCGGCTGTGTTTTATTCAGCGGCCCATGTTGGGTAAACACGCGCTCAGTGGCCGTACTGCCCAGGTAGCGAATGAGCAGGGCGTGTAGGGCGCCTTCGGTGGTTTCCCCCCGCCACAGCGAGGTCGTGTGCAGGTCCGGGTGCATGGCGCCGGTGAAGAGCGCTGCCTGAGTCTGTTCCAGCGGCGTGGGCCGGGTAAACAGAGACACACCCACCAGCAGTCCCACATTGCACAGCATGCTCCAGAACAGTGAGTGGGTATAAATGTCCCAGCCGGTCAGGCCCAGCAGGGCATAGGGCGACAGCCACGCTAGCCCCCAGGGGCCCTGGGTGATCAGCGCGCTATCCAGCCATCCCGATTGAGCAAAGCCCGGCAGCAGCAGGGTGTAGAACCAGACGATAAAGCCTGCTACCAGAGCCGCGGCCGCCCCTTGGCGGGTGGCGCCGCGCCAGTAAAGGCCAATTAGCAGCGCGGGGGCAAATTGAGCGACGCCCGCAAACGAGACCAGTCCAATGGTGACCAGGCTGTAAGTGTCGCCAATCAGCGCGTGGTAGAGATACCCCATCAGCAGAATCACGACGATGGCGATACGGCGTATCCCCAGCAGCCAATCGGCCAGCTTGCCGTGGCTGCCGATATAGAGCCCTTTGACCTTGAGCAACAGCGGCATGACCAGTTGGTTGCTCACCATGGTGGAGAGCGCGATGGTTTCCACGATCACCATCCCCGTGGCCGCGGACAGCCCACCGATGAACACCAACAAGGGCAGGCCCTCGAGACCTGCGGAGAGAGGCAGCGTCAGCACGAAGCTGTCCGGGTCTCCGGCATCCAGCAGCAGCCCCGCCAGGGCAATGGGAATCACGAACAGGTTGATCAGCAGCATGTAGAGCGGAAACAGCCAGCTGGCGCGAATCAGGTGCTGCTCATCGACGTTCTCGACGACCAGTACCTGGAACTGACGTGGCAGGGTCAAAAAAGCCAGAAACGCGAGCAGCAGCATGCCCACCCAGCCGGTGGCCCCGCCGGGTACACTCTCCAGCCGCATGGCGTTGGCCAGCTCCGGCATGGCCGCGGCCTGCGCGAACAGGGCGGCAGGCCCCTCGAACAGCACGAAGGTGACGAAGATACCCACCGCCAGGAACGCCACCAGCTTGACCAGCGATTCGACCGCAATGGCCGCGACCATGCCCTCGTGGCGCTCGCTGGCATCCAGATGCCGAGTGCCGAACAGAATGATGAACACGGCCAGTACCATGGCGATCCAGAACGAACGATCACTCCAGAACCGCTCGGTGGCCAGGGTCGCGTCGGCACTCAACGGGTAATTCATCAGCACCGCATGGCTGACCGTGATCGCCTTGAGCTGCAGCGCGATATAAGGCGTGATGGTAATCAAGGCCATAAGGGCCACCAGAGCACCCAGCAGAGAACTCTTGCCATAACGAGCACTGATGAAGTCGGCAATCGAGGTGATCCGCTGCTGAGCCGCAATGCGCACCATCTTGCGCAGCGTGAAAGGCGCCAGCAGCATGGCCAGCGTTGGCCCCAGATAGATGAGCAAGAAGCTAGGGCCAAACTGCGCGGCCCGGCCCACGCTGCCGTAAAAGGTCCAGGCGGTACAGTAGACCGCAATGGAGAGCGCATACACCGTGGGCGAGCCAATCAGCGAGCGCCCCTGTTCGGCGCGGCGGTCTCCCCAGGCGGCCACCATGAACAGCAGTGCCAAGTAGCTAAAGGCAGCGCCAATCACCACCAGGTCGGTACGCATGGTCATCGCCGCCTGGGCGCTTCCACCTGCCAGGCGGTCATGCCGATCAGCGCGCCCCAGACCACGAACAGGTAGAGCGGCAGCCAACCCAGTGAAGAGGGCAAACGGTCCATGATCAGCAGGGCAGGCGGACAAAACAGCAGCAAGGCCAGTATGATCAAGGCGATCAATCTTTCCTGACGTCGGGAGAGCGGGCGGGTGTTTTTCATGAAGCGCTGGCATCCTCACGGTCGAAGGCATTGGCCTGCAGGGCTAGCAGCTCCTCCAGGGTATCGATGCCTCTGGCTTCCAGCCGGGGCAGCAGCGCCAACCATAGCTCCGCCGTGACGCGGGCATCGCCCAGCGCCGTATGCCGCGTGCCGGGGGGAAAGTGCAGATCGTAGCGCTTGGCAAGGGTATCCAGGTCGTGACCATCCAGCGCTTCGTCCAGTGCTCTGGAGATCAACAGCGTATCGAGCACCGGCATGTCAAAGCGCACGCCGTGGCCGCTGATGGCCAGCATGTCGAAGGCGGCGTTGTGGGCCAGCAAGACGGCATTGTCCACATAGGCGCTGAACCAGGTCAGCACGCTGTCCAGCGTGGCAGCCCCCGCCACATCGGCATCGGTAATGCCGTGGATGACCGTGCTGGCCGCCGGAATGGGGCGTTGGGGGTCGACGTAATGGTTGAAAGCGTCGCTGGCCAACAGTCGGCCATTGACGATACGGCACGCCCCCAGGCTGATCACCGTATCGCCTCGACGCAGCTCCAGGCCGGTGGTTTCCGTGTCGAAGGAGACAATATCCAGGTTGCGCAAGCGTCGGTTGGCCAGCGCATCATCCGGGGCAGGCAGCTGGGCAATGCCGAAGTCATGAAATTCGGGCCGTGGCGGGGCGGGTTCACGGGGGGCGTCGGTACGCTCTATGGTGGGTAGCGGCATGCGCAAACGCGCGTGGCGCTTGTCGCTGTCGGCAACGCTCCAGATATCGGCGGCGTGCTGGCGCAGGATGTCGGCCACCGATGGCCCTAGCGGCAGCGCCGTCAGTCGCTCTTCACGCCAGCGTACCAGCTCGCTCTCGGGCACGGGAGCGCCTTGCCAGATCAGGTCGACGTAAACGCGTTTCTGATGATGGCTCAGCTCACCCTCGAAGCCGCCGCTGGGCAAGTGACTGTGTAAATAGCGTACCAATGAGTTGAACAGCTCGATCAGAGCGGGAGCATCGCCCTTGAACCAGGCAGGCATGCCAATAGGGGTGATCAGCCGATGGGCAGGGTCCAGGCGTTCATCCAGGGATTGCCAGAAATCATTGGACCACATGGGCCGCAAGCGCTCGCCGTGGTACTGCATGTCTTCGAGGAGCGTGGCCATTCTGGCGACCTGCTGGTTCAGGCCATGGCTCTCTTCATGAATGACCTGCTCCAGGCGTTCTCTTAATGCAGGGTCCTGGGGCAGAGTGCCCAGCTGTCGAATCACATCCGCTGCGCTGCCCAGACTGGCAGAGTGCTGGCGTAGCGATGGCAATAGACTGCCAAGGTCGGCACGCACGCCCATCTCATTGTTCCATGCCGTGGTGGCATCGCTGCACGTGACCAGGGTTTCTTTCTCGCTACCCGGCACGCGACGAATCACCACTTTTAGCCAGCGCTGCTCGCAGGGGGCCAGCAGTTCGCGGGGAGAGCCATCGTCCGGTAGCTGGGTCAGGGCATGCTCCAGACCAACGGTGGGCAGCAGCGTGTCGAGACGTTTACCAAGCCCCAGCCCCGTGTGCCCGGCAAAGAAGTCCTCGGCAGCCTGGTTGAACAGCATGACTCGCCGATGGCGGTCGCAGAGCAGCAGCGGCGTTTCCAACACCTGCAGCAGGGTTTCCAGCTCCTGGCGTATGCGGGTGGCGCTACGCGCACCCTCTGCATGAGCGGTGGCCAACCGCCCCCGGTCGGCGCGCCAGCTCTGGCTGAGGCGCCGCAAATCCGGGCCGAGGCCCTTCAGCCAACCTTCGGGGGTGTTCTCGTCCTGGGCATCCGGGTTGGCCACCCAGCGAGCCAGCTGGGCCTGAAGGTGACGCAGCGGTGTAAACAGCATGCGTTCGAGCAGCAGCCCGACCAGAAAAATCGTCATGCCGCCAGAGAAGCTGCCCAGCCAGAGCGCGGCGCGCCCAGCCCCCGAGAGGTTCAACTGGGCATCGAGCCAGGCGGCAAAAATAGCCCCGCCGAGGAGGCTGATCCCGCTCAACAGCAGCCATACGCCCATGAGTCGCTGGCGTTTGGGTAACCCTTTGCCGGTCATGATGTTCGCTCACCCAGCAGGGATTTGACCTTTTCCACCAGTTGTTGAGTGGAAAAGGGCTTGGTCACGTAGTCGTCCGCTCCCAGCGCCAGGCCTTTCTCGCGCTCTACCTCGCGGCCGTGGGCGGTCAGCATGATGACTGGCAGCCGCGGGGTCGACGCTTGCTGTTCACGCTGGCGCAGCTGTTCGAGCACTTCGAAGCCGCTGATGCCGGGCAGGCTGATATCCAATAACAGCAGGTCGGGGGAGGCATCTTCCAGACGTAAAAGCGCACTTTCTCCATCCTCGGCAGTCACGACTTCGAGTCCGGCGTGGGACATCAAGAACTCCAGAGACAGGACAATATTGGGTTCATCGTCGACCACTAAGACTTTGGCCATGGTGGGCTCCTGATAGCGCAGCGTTATTATTGAGTATGAATGAAGTTTAGGTAGCCAAGCCGAGCCCGCCAAGACGACCTTCGATGAGTATTACCATGACGTCTACAACTTTCGCCGTGGTTTAAAGCCATAAAAGGGCTTTTTCATGGACTTGCCAGACGACTCATACCACTATGAAAACGCTCGGAGTGAGCAAGCGAGTAAGCCCAACAATAAAGCATCATCATTAAAGGAGCTGCGCTTATGAGTGCTATTTTCTTGGGGTATCCGGAATCTAGTGTGTAATTCCACTTCAGCCTACAGCGTGTCACATAATCCGTAAACCGGAATTGCGTGTGTGATACCTCTGTCGTATCATCGGGCTTCTAAACCGGAACTAAGTGTGTATTCTGTCGTCAGAATTCGCACGTAGTCGAAGGCTCGACGAACGACTGGCCAGGAGTGGAAAACATGGCGATTAGTCAGGCACGCATTATCGAATCCATGGAGCAGGCCTGCTCCAACCTCAATCCGGATGAGTTCATTGATACCGGAATTGAGGGAGAGAGAAAATCATCTATTCCCACACTCAATTCCGGATACCCTTTTCTTGCTGGTGGTGGGTCTTGGGGCAATGGCGATGGGGTACTTTATCGAACATCGCGAAAAACCTCGTACTTCTGTGCGAGGATGGATAGCGAGGGGCGCGAGAGCGCCCCTAGTCCGGCCTCGATTGTTGCTCAATATACTGCTTGACCATGCTCAGGGGGGCGCCTCCGACACTTCCCGCAAAGTAGCTTGGACTCCATAGCGCATTTTTCAGGTACGCAGGCTTCACCAGTTCGGGGTGCAGCCGCTTCAATCTCCTGCTTGATACGCCTTTCAAGCTGTTCACCAGTTTGGATAACGCCACTTTTGGCGGGTAGTTAACCAACAGGTGAACGTGATCTGTCTCACCATTGAACTCAACTAGCTCGCTTTCAAAATCCGCGCAGACCCGTCGAAATAGCGTTTCAAGGGAGTCGAGGTGCTCAGTGTTGAAGATTCTGCCCCGGTATTTGGTCACAAAGACCAAGTGAGCATGAATCATAAAAACACAGTGTCTACCGGTGCGTAAGTCTTGTTTGGTCTCCATAGGCCAACTATACTACAGCCTATGAAACAGACCAAGACCCTCAAGGTTCGAGTGAAGGACAAACACGCCGCCGAGCTTAACC